>Ga0129307_1000734_pt1 | contig 46040 bp, 43 predicted proteins | sample P1105metagenome_FD_94437 | JGI IMG/M metagenome (GOLD analysis project Ga0129307, IMG submission 94437) | Capybara group fecal microbial communities from Wisconsin, USA - P1105 metagenome | ecosystem: Host-associated > Mammals > Digestive system > Large intestine > Fecal | place: USA: Wisconsin...
CGCCGCCATCGGCGCGATCAGGCGCGAGATGAACAACCGCAAGTGGACGTGGTTCGCCATCGGCTACGAGTGCGGCTTCGCCTACGCCGTCGCGTTCGTGGTCTACCAGCTCGGCAGCATGGCGGCGGGCGCGGGCAATGTGTCCGGCACGATCCTCGCCGTCGCGGTGATCGGGGCGTTTCTCTGGCTGCTGTTCCGTCCGTACAAGGAGGCCACGAAACTGACAAAGAACGTCAAGGTGGCGTAATCACTTTGCTTTTGAGAAAGGAGTGTTTTCCGTGGGTACGCTTTTCGTCGCCCTCATCTTACTTACCATAGTCTCTCTCATCTGTACCTCCCTCATCCGCGACAGAAAGCGCGGAAAATGCTCCTGCGGCGGAAGCTGCGGCTCCTGCGCTGGGTGCGCAGGCTGCTGCGGCAACCGCAAATAAGAAACGAGGAAAGCCGCGCGAAAGCGCGGCTTTCCTCGATACCGGTTTACGGATGCGATTGTGTGAGGAGGAAAGTGACATGGGTCTGTTTAAAAACTTCGTGAGTCAGACGCGAAAACCGGAGGGCTTTCTCGGAAAGGTGATGCTGCGCAGCATGAACTCAGGGCATGCGCGGATGGCGGACTGGGGGCTTTCGCATTTGCCAGAGCTTGATGCGGACGAGATCGTTGACCTCGGCTGCGGCGGAGGACGCAACGCCGGCGAGCTGCTGAGACGGTATCAGCGTTCGCGCGTGACGGCAATCGACTATTCGGCGCTTTCCGTGGAGAAGGCAAGGGAATATAACGAGGGAATGATCACTGCCGGACGCTGCACGGTGCGGCAGGGTGACGTTTCCGCGCTTGATCTTCCGGCGGAAACCTATGGCCTCGCAACCGCGTTTGAGACCATCTATTTCTGGCCGGGACTGGAAAAATGCTTCGCGCAGGTGGCTCGGGTACTGAGACCGGGCGCGTATTTCCTGATCTGCAACGAATCTGACGGCACGGACGCGGCCGGCCAAAAATTCGAGAACATCATTAACGGTATGAAGTGCCACACGGCGCAGGAAATCGAAGCGGCACTCAAGAGCGCGGGCTTTTCCCATATATCATTGTATCACCATAGGAAAAAACCGTGGATCACCGTGCTGGCAAAGAAGTGAGGGGCGCAATGAAGAAACTGTTCAAAACGCTTGCCGCCGCAAGCGGCATCGGCATTGCGGCGTATGCCGTTTCACGGCGCGGAAGACCCAAAAAGAAGAGTGATGTGTGGAATTCCTTCGCGCCAGTCTATGACCTTTTTATCGGCAAGGATCGGAAGGCGTATGAGGAGATGTACGCGCGCATCCGTGCCGCCGTCGGGGAAAAGCGCGTGCTGGAGCTCTGCACGGGCACGGGACTGATCGCAAAGCATATTGCCGATGTGACGGCGGAGACGGTCGCCACCGATTTCGCGGAAAAGATGCTCGCGGAGGCGCGGAAGGGCGACGTGCCGACGAACCTTACGTTCCGACAGGCGGATGCGACCGCGCTGCCCTTTGTGGACGACAGCTTCGATGTCGTGATCATCTCCAACGCGCTGCATATCATCCCGCAGCCCGAGCGTGCGCTTGCGGAGGCGCGGCGCGTGCTGAAGTCCGGCGGACTTCTGATTGCGCCGAACTTCCTCGGTCATCGCAGCGGCGGGCTCAAAAGCGTGTTGGCGAAGCTGCTTGCGGCGGCGGGCGTCGTGTTCGAGGTGACGTGGGACGAGAAGGGTTATCTCGTGTTTCTGGAGAAAAACGGCTGGCGAGTCCGCGAGAGCGCCGTTTTGAAAGCGACATTCCCGCTGATGTATACCGAGTGCGAGGATGCCAAGCGGAACTGAAACCGGTACATCTTTCTCCCGCCATTCCTCCTCTGACTACTACTTGACTATTATTTCACGAAATAGCCGCCAGCCCATTGATTTCACGGGCTGGCGGCGTTTCTGAAAGGTTCGGGATACCGTCGAGTGTGCCCTGAAAGGCGCATAAAACCGGGCTCAGACCCTGGTATCAGCTGATCCCGAACAGCGCTGTGATGTCAGCACTGTCCATGATCCGCTCGCTGGGTTGATCGGCATTTGCAAGCATGGCTTCGACCCGGTTGGCAATGGTCACATCAATAAAGCGCTCCATCTCGATCCCCCGAAGCGTAAAAAACAGGGAAGGCGTTTCATCCAAACGGGCTCCGACGCCGTAAAGAACGGCCGCGACGTGCTTGCACATGAGCGCCCAATCCGGGCAGCTGCAGGAGAAGGCAATCTCCTTCGGCGTCGGAAAGAGGCCACCCTGTCCCGAAAACAGCTCCTTCAGCTCCTCGGGAAAGCTTCCCTTGAGCAGTTCCTCAAGGTTTTGGATCTTTCTTCCGCACTTTTCAATAATTGCCTGACATTTTTCCTCGGAGAGCGGGCTGATCCGCACCTCGATTTTATAGGGTGTCCGCCGGGTACCCTGAACCCTGGCGGATAGCTTTCCCTTCTCTATTTTCAGATCAATCACCGAACCTGTCCGGACATAGCGCTTGCCGCGGTCGAGCCTGTTTTCATAGTCCGCGTAGCGTTCCAGATTCTCACACCAGGAGCTTCCCCACCAGCTTTTGGCGATGGCCCTGCCGTGGATAACCACCGGTTCAAGAACGGTCCCTTTCTTCTTTGCGTTGCGGACGCTGACATCGGCTTTTTGCTTTAACTCCGCCTCGGTGGGTTGGCTGTAGGCTTTCCCTTGCCAGTATTTGCTCATTGCCTTTTACCTCACATCCAGCCGCAGCATTTGCAGCAGCTCATCGTTGCCGAGCTCCGTGATCCATTTTTCCGCGCCCGCGCCGATCACACTCTCCGCCAGCTCCTTTTTGGATTCGATCATGGCGTCGATTTTCTCTTCGATCGTGCCGCGGCAGACCAGCTTATGCACCATAACACGCTCAGTCTGCCCGATGCGGTAAGCCCGGTCGGTCGCCTGGTTTTCCACGGCGGGATTCCACCAACGGTCGAAGTGGATCACATGCGCGGCCTTTGTCAGGTTCAGCCCGGTTCCGCCCGCTTTGACCGACAGCACCAGATACGGCACATAAGCGTCACCCTGAAAAGCATCCACGATTTTTCCGCGCGCCGGCACCGGCGTCCCGCCGTGCAGGACATAGCCTTCCGCGCCGAATATCCCCGTCAAAAAGCGGGAAAGCGCGGAGGTGATCTCGCGAAACTGCGTGAACACCAGCACACGCTCCCGCTTATCCCGTATGGTTTCGCAGAGCTCCCGCAGCATTTGCAGCTTTCCGCTGTCCTCCTCGCTGAAAGCATCCTGCCCCAGATACTGATCCGGGTGGTTGCAGATCTGCTTGAGCCGCAGGATCGTACCCAGCACAACGCCGCGCCGTTCGATCCCCTCGCTGCTGCGGATGCGCTCCTCCATATCCGCCACCGTTTTGCGGTACAACACCACCTGCCGTTTGGAGAGGCTCACATAGTCGTTCATTTCCAGCTTGTCGGGCAGGTCCGCTATAATGCTCCGGTCTGTCTTCAAACGGCGCAGCAGAAAGGGGCTCACCATCGCTTTGAGCCTCGCGTAACCCTCGGGGTGCTGCTGCAGCTCCGAGCAGAAACGGCGGAATTCCTCACTGCTGCCGAGAAGCCCCTTGTTGAGAAAGTCGAACAGTGACCAGAGGTTTGTCAGGTCGTTTTCGATCGGCGTACCGGTCATGGCGATGCGCATACGGCAGGGGATTTTTTTGATCTCGCGTGTCTGTTTGGTCAGCGGGTTTTTGATCGCCTGCGCTTCGTCCAGAATAACACAATCCCATGTCCGCTCCTGTAAGCCCCGCAGCCGCGCTGCCATGCCGTAAGTGGTGACGGTCAGGAATGCGCCGGTGTTTTCCAGCTCGGCGGCAAGCGCGGCGGACGGCTTGCCGTGCAGAATACGGTAATCCATATCCGGCGCGAATTTTTCGGTCTCTTTCTTCCAGTTTTCCAGCAGAGAGGCCGGCACGATAAGCAAAATGCCGGCGTTCTTTCTCGTCTTGCGCAGTTTTTCCAGATAGGCCAGCACCTGCACGGTCTTTCCGAGGCCCATGTCATCCGCAAGGCAGGCGCCGAAGCCCAGCTCGTCCATCGTGCGCAGCCAGGTATAGCCCGTTTTCTGATAGGGGCGCAGCTGCGCGCAAAATGTTTTGGGCAGAACCGCGCTGCGGATCGCCTCCGGCTGACGCAGCCGGCGCAGCAGGGAGCCGAGCCATTCGCCGTTGGTTACCAGCGCTCCGACGTCCGCTTTCGGTTTCACGGAGCCCAGCTCCATACGCAGGGCGTCCATCAGCGTCAGGCTTTGCGGGGCGTTCTCCATATCAGAGAGCAGCGAGCGCAGACGCGCGTGGTCCACCGCGATCCACTTGCCCTTGAGCAGCGCAAGCCCCTCGGTCTGCGCGAGCAGCAGACGGATGTCCTCCTCGGTCAGTGCAACGCCGTCCACCTCCAGCCGGGGTTGTACGCGAATCAGCGCATCAAAGCCGAGCATGGACGGCTTTTCCTCGCCGAGCGTCAGGGAGAGATTTACGAAAGCGCTCTTTTTCTTCCACCAGTTCGGAATGCGGCACAGAATACCGGCGCCTTCGATCGCCTCGATCTGCGACAGAAAGGCATACGCCTCGTTGGCTGTAAAGCGCAGCGTGTGAAACATTTCGCCGCTCTCCATCAATTCCGCGACCAGCGCAGAAACCTCCGCCGCACGGTTGAGGCAGGAGAGCAGCTCCAGCAGCTTTTCCCGCTGCGCGCGGTACTCCGTCAGCGCATACTGCAGGGGGACATGGCGGACGCTTCCGTTTTCAGCCGTCGTTGCGTAAGTGGCCAGAAATGCGAACGGATAGTCGTTGTCGTTTTTGTTTTCCACCAGGTGGAAGAAAATGCGTTCCGGGACGCGAAGCTCCTGGCTCCGTTCCGCGAGATACAGCGCCACGGTTCCCGTATACGACGCCATTTCACGCGCAAAGACACGGTTGAGCCCTTCAAACTGCCGCTGCAGCCACTGCTCCGTAACATACTCCGCTCCCAGGGCAAAGGGAACCGCCCGCAGCAGCGATTCCCGGTCCTCGCCGGTCAGGACAGCGCGCGCTTTTTCGCGCAGGAGCTCAAGGTCCGGCAGGTCGGTCAGGCGTTTGAAAAAGGTTTCGGCCAGCAGAAGCAGAAACGAAACGGACGTGCTCGCAGACGCCGGTTTTTCGTGCAATCCCATAGCATAGAGAGCCTCAAAGGCGTTCCGCTCAAAGCGGGACAGCCGTTCCCCGTCTTCCTGCGACAGCTGCCCGGCATCGACAGCGGGGGCAAATCCTTCTGCGGTAAAAGCAAATTGCAGCGGTCTGATTTCGTTTACGTTTTTTCCCAAGCGTGTCACCACCTATCTTTCAACGCAAGTATAGCAGAGAATGACACGAATATCTACATGACTCGAAAATTTCATGCGGGCAGGGCTATTGGGGATACCATTGACGCTAACAGGCGCGAGCCCGACATTGATGCGGACCCGTACACGGCTGCCGGACAATTATCGATTTGCTGTGCTTGTATTTTTTGAGGATTATGTATATAATGGGAATCATCCAAGCAGGAAGGGATGGGCCTATGGCGAAACAGATGGCAGAGTTGACCATGCACTCAAAAAGAGCTTTGTGATCTTCATCTGTACCTATGATCCCTTCGGCAAGGGGCGCAGGGTCTACACCTTTGAAAACCGCTGTGTGGAGGATGCGAGCATTGCGCTCGGCGACGAGGCGAAGAAGATTCTTCTGAACGTGAAAGGCACAAAGGGCGAGGTCAGCGCGGAGCTGGAAAGCCTGCTGTCCTATATGGGCGGTTCCGAGCCGAACAGTGATTACACGCGGGAGCTTGAAAAAGCGGTTGTGGAAGTCAAGTCAGACGAGAAATGGAGGCGAGAGTATATGGTGCTCAACGAAATGATCCGGAACAGAGAGCGTCTGGCTGAACACCGGAGAAGTGTCGCACAGATAAGAAAATTCAGAGGACGATATGAGGCGGAGGAATTGGCGGAAATCTGCTTTATCAGCCCAGAGGCACTCAACACCGTTTTAAACACCATTGACGCGCACCCGGATTGGGACGATGAACAGGTCGCGGAGAGCGTGGACTTTGAATAAGCCCTGACTACTGTTTGACTACTATTATCGAAAACAGGTGCAAACCCTTGCGGCACAAGGGTTTGCACCATCTTCAAAAGATTCGGAACACTTTTCAATGACCTCTGAAACCCGCATAAAACCGGCGTTTTGCAATCACGCCTGATAACTCCGACTCTGAAGGTCGTGCGTTCGAATCGCATCGGGCGTACCAAAACCCCGTCGAAAACTTTGTTTTCGACGGGGTTTTGCGATTTTGTTCGGATGTTTGACGCTCGGAATCGACCTGCGGCTCGATGGAAGCGCGAAAACGGCCGGGAACGGCATAACGTCTGATTTTTGCTTCGATTTCCCGTCAATGGTCGGACTTCAGCCCCGCGCCGCACATGGTGATGAGCGTGTCCGGCGTCGGGCCGTACTTCTCGCAGTAGTTGCGATACGCCGCGTAGTTCGCCGCTGTGGTGTGCTCACAGTAGACGCCCTTCGCCGCGAGTGCGGCGCGCGCATCCATGATCTTATCCTCCGGCGCGTGGATGAAGCGGACGCCGTACTTTTTGACGTATTCCAGAATCTCCGCGCCGCGCATGGGCTTGCCGATGGCGATGCCCTCCGCGATGGTTTCCTGCGGCGTGATGTCGGCGGGTTCGGACAGACCCTGCTCCGCCGCGCGCAGAAGCGGGTCGCAGGTCTCCGTCTGGAGCGCGATGATCTGCGGCATGTTGTCGATGCAGCCGGAGGCGAGCAGATGCTCCAGCGCGTGCATCACGCCGAGGAACAGCGTGCCGTTGCCGATGGGGATGACGATGTTCGCCGGGATGCGGTGGAGCTGCTCGTACACCTCGTAGATATAGGTCTTGGTGCCCTCGTAGAAGAACGGGTTGTAGACGTGGTTCGCGTAGTAGACGCCCTCGCGCTCCACCTTCTCGCGGCACACGTCGGCGCAATGGTCGCGCGAGCCGGGGACGACGGTGCAGGTCGCGCCGTGGGCGCGGATCATGTCGATCTTCTTGGGGCTTGTGCCGTCCTTCACGAAAACCTCGCATCGGATGCCCGCGCGGGCGCAGTACGCCGCGACGGAGTTGCCCGCGTTGCCGCTGCTGTCCTGCGCCACGCTGTCCACGCCGATGGACTTGCAGTGCGCGACCAGAACCGCCGCCCCGCGATCCTTGAAGGAAAGCGTCGGCATGAAGTAGTCCATCTTGAGCAGCACGTCGCCGTCCAACGGAACGATGGGCGTCATGCCCTCGCCGAGCGTGATGCCCCGCCAGCTCTCGTCCGCGAGCGCCATGAATTTCCGATAGCGGAACATACTCCACTCGTCGCGGTCGATCTCCGCGAGGTCAAACCTCGGCGGCGTATGATCCAGTTTCCACAGCCCGCCGCAGTCGCAATGGGACTTCCTTGTGGCAACGCTCTCGCGCTTGCCGCATTTTGCGCAGTAGAATTCCATGTTCGATCCTCCTTCGCCCTTGGGCGTATTGCCGCTGATCTGTTTCATTGAAAAACTTCCACAAATGGATGATATCACATTCGACACGCTATGTTCCGAAGCGGTGTTCCATGGTGCTATCATAAACTCTACAACTATTGTAGTGTCAAGTGTTTTTTGAAAATGCAGCGCGAACCGGATCGCATTCGAGAGTTCCGTTGTAAATGTAATACCGCTCATGCTTCAATCGGAGCGGCCTGTTTGGGGCCGAGAAGGGCCTTTTGCAATCACGCCTGCCCGCTCCGGCCCATGACTTCGATCCTGTTAAGCTATGCCCGCAACTCCGCTTGTACAAAGGGATCGCGCTTTTGGGGGATCGAACATGCCGGGTTCGGGCGCAGAGACAGGAGCGATCGACGGTCAGGGAGGAATTGGATCGGCTGCAGCTTAGAAATGGTGAAGCGGGATGCACGCTCGTACATCCCGCTTTTCTTGCGAATCGTTTGATTTTTTCTCCGGCTTACACCTCGCCGTTGCTCCGGATCGCTTTTTGATACCAATAAAAGCTGTCCTTGCGGATGCGCTTGAGCTCCTTTTCGTCCAGCTCGTCGCGGTCCACATAGACGAGGCCGTAGCGCTTCTGGAAGCCGTCGCTGCTGCTCACGACGTCGATGAACGTCCATGTGTTGTAGGCGAGCAGCTCTACGCCGTCGCGGACAGCCTTGCCCATCTCCGCGATGTGATTTTTGAGGTATTCGATGCGGTAGTCGTCGTGGATGCAGCCGTCGGCGTCCAGCGCGTCGTGGGTGCCCATGCCGTTCTCCGTCACCATCAGCGGCAGATGATACCGCTGGTGCAGCTCCATCAGCGCACGGCGGAAGCCCACGGGGTCGATCTGCCAGCCGTATTCGGTCGCGGTGAGGTAGGGGTTGTCCACATAGCGGAAGTGCCCCGGCACCGCGAGGTGCAGGATGGAGTTGTAATCCGCGTGCGCGGCGTCGGCGGGATAAAACTCCGCGGCGTAGGTCAGGTAGTAGTTGAAGCCGATGAAGTCCGGGCAGGCGTTCGCGAGGATATCCGCGTCCTCGGGCGCGAACTCCGGCGCCCAGCCGTGCTCGTTTAAGAAGTTGAGGTAGTAGGCGGGGTACTTGCCGAGCACATGAATGTCGGTCAGATAGTAGTTGTAGAGGTTGTCCGCCTCCATCGCCGCGATCATATCCTTCGGCTTGCAGGTGGCGGGATAGCTGGGCAGGTACGCGAAGGTCGGGCCGATCTTCCCCTCCGGGCAAAGCGCGCGGAAGCGCTTGATCGTGCGCGCGCCGGCGAGGAACATATGATGGTTCATCTGGTGGCGCAGCTTTTCGCGCTTCGATTCCTCCACCTTTTCCAGACCCAGCAGCTTGTCCTTGCGCGCCATCAGGTTCTGCTCGTTGATCGTCAGCCAGTATTTGACGCGAGAGCCGAACGCCCGGAAGCAGATCTCCGCGTAGCGGACGTAGTCGTCAATCGCCTCGCGGCTCGCCCAGCCGCCGTACTTCTCCACGAGATGCTGCGGCATATCGAAGTGGTAGAGCGTCACGATGGGCTCGATGCCGTACTTGTCCAGCTCGTCGAGGATGCGGTGGTAGAAGGCGAGCCCCGCCTCATTGGGCGACGTGTCGTCGCCGTTGTCGTCGGCGGGGAGCGCGGCGGGGGCGGCTTCGCCCTCGTCAATGCCGAGGATGCAGGTCAGCACCGCGCCGAGCACGAAGGCGACCGTAATGGCGATCATGAACGCGGCGAAGCCTTCGCCGAAGAACGTGGGCAGGGTCAGGATGGACGGGATGGCGACGGCGTAAGCCCGTGCGACGCGCCGGACACGTTCTGCACGCCGCCGACATCCTTGAGGATACTTTCGACCAGTTCCTTGTACATATTGGTTCTCCCTTCCAAATGTTTTATCTGCTGTCTGTTATATGACATGGTGTGACTGCGAGATATAGGAGATTCTGTTGTCTGTCAAGAAGAATCGACAAAACAGCTGCAATTCAGCGGTATGCACAATAGCCTTGCGCGATGATTATGCATACCGCCGCTTCTATTTCGCGTCACCCTCTGTTATACTATCGGAAAACAGTTGTCAGACAATAGTACATCAAGCGAACAAGGAGCATACCATTATGATATCATCCGAGAAAAACCTGAAGGAATTGATGGGCTTTTCCAGCCAGAGCAACGTGTCCGACCGGCTGTACCAGAGGATCAGCGGACTGATCCTCTCCGGCGAGCTGGAGGAGGGCTATATGTTCCCGAACGAGGCGGTGCTGTGCGAGCAGCTTGCCGTCGGGCGCACGTCGCTGCGCGAGGCGTACAAGGCGCTGGAGCTCTCCGGCTACGTCACGCGCTCGAAGCGCGGCACCGTGGTCAACGGACGGACGGCGATCGTCAACGCGACGCCGCTCAAAACGCTGTTCCACGCCGCCAGCCACGAGGACTTCACGCAGTTCCGCCTGACGGTGGAGCCGAAGAGCGCGGCGCTCGCCGCCACACACGCGGGACTCGCGGACGTACAGCTGCTCGACGAGCTGATGACGCGCTCCGTCGCCGCGCGCAAGGCGGGGGACTTCGAGGAGCTGATGCAGCTCGACGAGCGCTTCCACGTCAGTATCGCGACCATGAGCGGCAACTCGCTGATCGTCTCCATCGTCACCGTCATGGCGGAGGAGTGGCGCGCGGGCATCCAGCGCAACTTCGACGCCGCGCTGCGCGGGGATCACAAGGTCTTCGACACGATGCTCGATCAGCACGCCGCCATCGTGGACGCCATCCGCGCGCGCGACGTGGCGGCGGCGGACTTGATGGAGCAGCACATCCGCTCCGTGACCATCGGCGTATGAACAAGACGAAACAGGCGGCGTTCCTGACAAATGCGCCGCTGCCGACGCTGCTGGGCTTCGCCGCACCGATCATCCTTGGCAACATCTTCCAGCAGCTCTATAACATCGTGGACGCCATCGTGGTCGGGAAGTTCCTCGGCGACCTGCCGCTCTCCGGCATCAGCGTCGCGTCGCCGATCATGGACATCCTCTACGCGCTCCTGCTCGGCGGGAGCATCGGCGTCGGCGTGCTCGTCGGGCAGCTGTGCGGGGCGGGCGACTGGGCGAAGCTCAAGCGCGTCCACGCGACGGCGCTGCTCGGCGGCTGCGGCATCACGGTGCTGCTCTCGGCGCTGGGGTTTTTGTGCGCGAAGCGCGTCATGCTCGCGCAGGGCTCCGACCCCGCCATCGTCGCGCAGGCGATGGACTATCTCACGATCATCCTCGGCGGGCTGGTGTTCTGCTTCCTCTACAACTATCTCGCCGCCGTGCTGCGTTCGTGGGGCGACTCGCGCACGCCGTTTTTCGTGCTGCTCGTGTCCTCGACGCTCCACGCCCTGCTGGACGTGCTGCTGTGCGGCGCGCTGCACCTCGGCATCCGCGGCGTCGCCTGCTCGACGGTGTCCTGCCAGATTTTCTCCACGGTGCTGCTTGCGGTTTACATAACGAAGCGCTGCCCGCCGCTCCGCCTGACGCGCGCCGAGCTGACGTTCGACAAGTCGCTCGCGCGGCTCATCCTCGGCTACGCGTGGGCGGCGGCGCTTCAGCAGGCGGTCGTGATGATCGGACGGTTTTTGGTGCAGGGGATGCTGACGCCGCTGGGCGCGGAGTCCGTGACCGGCTACAACATGGGGATGCGCGTCGAGCAGTTCCTGTTCTGCTTCTCGCAGGGCGTCAGCGCCGCGATGGTGGTCGGCATCGCCATGAACCTCGGCCACGGCGACTGCGACCGCGTGCGCGCGCTCTACCGCACGGGCGTGCGCGTCGAGCTGGCCATCTTCGCCGTGATGGGGACGCTGCTGTGGCTTAACGCGCCGCAGGCCATCGGGATATTCTCCGACAACCCTGCGGTCATCGCCGCGGGCGCGCGGTACTCCGGGACGATGGCGTTCATCTATGTGTTCGCGTTTTTGGGCGAGGTCATCCAGAGCTTCTTCCGCGCCATCGGGCGGCTGCGCCTGACGATGGTCGCGTCGTTCCTGCAGGTGCTGCTGCGGGTGGTGCTGTCGTACCTGCTGATCCCGATCTGGGGCATTTACGGCATCTGCGCCGCGATTGCGACCGGCTGGGTGCTGTTGGTGCTGATCGAGGGCGCGTACAGCCTGCGCACGGCGAAAAAGCTGTCGTGACCGCTGACTGCTATTTCGCAAAATAGGCGTGAACCCGGCATGGAAAGGAATTGAAGAATAAGCGACAACGCCTCTGAGCCGATGTTGGTTCAGAGGCGTTGTTGTTCATGCGGTATCATTCACGCTTATCCTGTTCTGCCGGGCCGGTTTCCTCCTTGTCACGTGCCGTTTGTCCTCTTTTCCGCTGTCTATTACCCCAGCGCCACGTCCAGCACCATCATCAGGACAAAACCCAGCGCGAAAGCCACCGTGCCCACATTGGAGTGCTCGCCCTCGGACATTTCCGGGATCAGCTCCTCCACCACGACGTACATCATCGCGCCCGCGGCAAAGGCAAGCAGGCAGGGCAGGATCGAAACCACGGTACTCGCCGCCGCAATGGTGAGCAGTGCCGCGACCGGCTCCACGACGCCGGATAAGACGCCGTACCAGAAGGTCGCAGCCTTCGGCATTCCCGCCGCCCGGAGCGGCATGGACACGACGGCGCCCTCCGGGAAATTCTGGAGCGCGATACCCAGCGCCAGCGCGAAGGCCGCCGCTTCGCTGACGCCCGTTTCTCCGGCGGCCCAGCCCGCATAGACCACGCCCACTGCCATGCCCTCCGGGATGTTGTGGAGCGTCACGGCGAGGATCAGCTTGGTCGTGCGCTTGAGGCTGCTCTTGGGACCCTCTGACTGCTCGTCCATGTGCATGTGCGGCGTCACGTTGTCCAGCAGCAGCAAAAAGCCGATGCCGATCAGAAAGCCCGCGGCGGCGGGAAGGAAAGACAGCCTGCCCAGATGCTCCGCGCCGTCCAGCGCGGGCTGCAAAAGGCTCCAGAAGGACGCCGCCACCATAACGCCCGCGGCGAAGCCAGTGAGCATACGCTGAATGCTGTCTGAAATGTTGTCCTTCAGCACGAACACCATTGCCGCTCCGAGGCTGGTGCCCAGAAACGGCAGCAGGATACCGGTCCAGATCTGTGTGTTCATATCGTTCCCCTCTTTTCCTGCCTGCTGTGAAGCCCCTTTGATTTTGCGCTGCTGCAAAAAAACGGAGATATGCCGGTCGTTCAGGCGCCTGTTTCTTCACCGAGCATCTCGATGATATAGTTCTCCATGCCGATCTGCTCGATCAGGCAGAGATGACCCTTTCGATGATGTTCGGGACTGTGATCTTATCCGCCGGCTTGCTTGCCGCAAGCCCCCGAAAGGATTCTGCGAGGATCTCTCCGGCTGTTTTTCGCTTCATGGGCTTATTCTCCATACTACGAATGCGAATCGTATCGCACAGGTTTGGAACGATGACGCGATTTTGCGATAAGCCAACTATAAATCGGGACGGCGCGCCCTGTCAAGGCGAAAGAAGGCTGACGCAGGCACAGCGTCGTTCTTTATGCCTCAGAACGCGAGTTGGATCAAGACCATGTAGACGACCGTACCGGCGAGGATGCTGAGCAGCGCGCTGCGTCTCCACACCTGCAGGACGACGACGGCGAGGGCGGCGAGCAGCTCGGGTATGCCGAAGGGAGCCGTGAACACCGCGGTGCTGCGCAGACAGTAGACGACGAGCATCCCAATGATCGCCGACGGCAGCACGCGCCCCAGATAGAGGACGTAGGGCGGCACGCTCTTTTGAAATACCAGAAACGGCAGGAAGCGCAGCAGCGCCGTGGCAAGCGCCATGACCGCCACAAGCAGCGCGGCGTGATTCATACGCCCGCCTCCTTCCCACTCCGGAGACGGCCGCGCAGGAGCGTGAGGACGGCGGTGATGAGCAGCATCGCGGGGATGAGGAAGCCGTCCGCGCCGAAGATCAGCAGACACAGCAGCGTGCCGAGCAGCCCCGTCAGGGCGGGGATGTGGTCGTCCGCCGTGAGCCACTGCTCCGTGAAGGACGCGATGAACAGCGCCGTCATGGAGAACTCGATCCCCCGCGTCGAAAACGGGAGGACGGGGCCGAGCAGGCTGCCCAGCACGCTGCCGAGCACCCAGTAGCTCTGGTTGAACGCGGAAACCAGCAGCCGGTAGCGGTTCGCGTCCACGCCGTCCGGCACGCTGCCGTCGCACAGGAGGGAATAGGTCTCGTCCGTCAGCGCAAAGATCAGGTAGGGCTTGCAGCGCCCCGCGTCCTGATAGCGCTCGATCATGGAGATGCTGTAGAACAGGTGGCGGGCGTTGACCATGACGGTCGTGACGGCGGTCGCGACGACGGAGGCTCCCCCCGAGAGCAGCCCCACGCCGACGTACTGCATCGAGCCCGCATAGATCAGCAGGCTCATGGCGAACGCCCACAGCACCCCGTACCCCGCGTCCTGCATCAGGATGCCGAAGCCGAAGCCGAGCACCAGATATCCCGCCATGACCGGGAGCGACGCCGCAAAGGCGTGCCGGATCACGTTTGTTTTCATCGTTGTTTTCCGTTCCTTTGATTCAGATTGCGTCCAGTATAGTAACGCGCAAGCGATCTGTCAACCGACACAAGCCGGCCGCGGCCGCTTCGGTAACCCCGCCGGGACGGCTGCCGGCCGGAGCCGAACCACATGAAAACAGCGCGAACCCGATCAGGCTCGCGCTGTTTTTTTTGACGCCGCCGCTCAGTAGTTCTCGGCGTTGAGTTCAAAGTAGCTCTGCGGGTGCGCGCAGACCGGGCAGACCTCGGGCGCCTGCGTGCCGACGACGATGTGGCCGCAGTTGCGGCACTCCCAGACCTTGACCTCGCTCCTGGCGAAGACCTGCTGCGTCTCGACGTTCTTGAGCAGCGCGCGGTAGCGCTCCTCGTGGTGCTTCTCGATGGCGGCGACGCCGCGGAACTTCGCCGCCAGCTCGGGGAAGCCCTCGGCGTCGGCGGTCTTGGCGAAGCCGTCGTACATATCCGTCCACTCGTAGTTCTCGCCCGCGGCGGCGGACGCGAGGTTCTCCGCCGTCGTGCCGATGCCGCCCAGCTCCTTGAACCACAGCTTCGCGTGCTCCTTCTCGTTCTCGGCGGTCTTGAGGAACAGCGCCGCGATCTGCTCGAAGCCGTCCTTCTTCGCCTTGGACGCGAAGTAGGTGTACTTGTTGCGCGCCTCGGACTCGCCGGCGAACGCCGCCATCAGGTTTTTCTCCGTCTGCGTGCCCGCGTACGGGTTCGCGCTCTTCTGCTCGATCCTTTCCAGCTTGTCGCCGCTCTGCTTGCATCTGGGGCACACGGGATTCGCGTCGTTCGACTCGAACACCTCGCCGCAGACCCTGCATTTGTAAGTCGCCATGTGAAAATCCTCCTTTTCCGTATCCGTGACGTCAGCCGTTTTTGAGTCTCTCGGTATCTCTTACGATACACCTTGGATTTTACTTCAAGTCAAGTGTTTTTTTGCGTGGAAAAACGAGGAGATTCAGACCGTCATAGCGACGGGATCGCTTCCGCCTTTTCGTAGGCAAGTCTCGGGTAGTCGTCCTCTTCCACAAATATCGTGCCGCAGTGGACGAAGCCGAGCTTGCCGAGCAGATTCTGCATGACGGTGTTGTCGCCGTGCGTGTCGATGCGCAGGTGTCGGCACTGCGCATAGGCCCAGTTCAGGCAAAACGCGCCGACGCCCTTTTCCGATCCGTCCGTCGCGACCCGATGCACAACGCCGTAGGCGCTGTCGTCCAGCCACGCGCCGTCCGCGATGACCCGATAGGTCGGCTCGACGTCGCGGCCCTGCGTGAAGAAAAACGTGCCGACGATCCTGCCGTCTCCGTTGACGCACACATAGCTGCTGCCGTTCCTGATGTCGGAATGGATCAGCTCCTCCGGCGGCCAGCCGGTCGGCCCCCACTGGTTCGGATTGCCGTGCTTTGCCATAAATTCCCGCGCGAAGGCGTAGATCTGCATGATGCGCGCAAAGTCGTTTTCCGTGGCGCTTCTGACGCTGAATCCGTTCATTTCCATCTGATTCAGCGCACCGGGAGGATCTCCAGCCAGTAGCCGTCCGGATCCTGGATGAAGTAGATGCCCATGGAGGGGTTCTCGAAGCAGATGCAGCCCATCGACTCGTGCAGGGCGTGCGCCGCGTCGAAATCGTCGGTGCGGAACGCGAGGTGGAACTCCTCCTCGCCCAGATCGTATTGCTGAGGATGCTCCCGGAGCCAGGTCAGCTCCAGCTCAAAATCCGCCTCCGCGTTGCCGATGAAGCAGATGACATAGGAGCCGTCCTGCGCCGTCTTGCGCCGCAGCTCGCGGAGCCCGAGCGCCTTTTCGTAGAACGCCAGAGACCTGTCCAGATCGGCGACGTTGAAATTCTCGTGGATCATTTTGAACTTCATGCTTGTCCTCCTCTCAAATTTGACGGCTCGCCCATCGTCGGAACGCACGTCAGGGTTTTGTCGGCAATCGGACTTCAGCCCGCGCCCCCAGGGCATAGCGGAGCCCGGTCGTTTTCATGGCCGTCTCAATTTTCTGCGCATCAGATTGCATCCAGTATAGTGGCGCGCAAGCGATCTGTCAACCGACGCAGACCGCCGGCGGGTTCGCTTTTTTTGAAAATGCTTGGCGGGAGCGGGCGTCCTTGCGGCAAAGCGGTTGTTTTTTGGACGCCCGACGGATATAATCGAGGCATCTCAACCGGGATTCATCACAGGGGAGAATATCTGCATCGACGGCGGCATGACAAAGCTGATGATCTATCACAACGACTTCGGCTGGAAGCTGGAAGAGGGCTGACGCGGACCGGAAACCGGAGCGGCGGATCAGACGAGGAGCGCAAAGTGGTTCTTGCGAAACTCGATCAGACCGTCCTTCCGCATTTTCCCGAGCTCCTTGCTCAGCGCCGTGCGGTCGAGGTTCAGGTAGTCGGCGAGCTGCTGGCGGTCGAAGGGGATGTCGAACTCGCGGCTGCTCCTGCGCATCGCCTCGGTGTTGAGATACGCCGTCACCCGCTCGCGCACGGTGGTGGGCGCGGTGTGGAAGCTGCGCAGCGAGAGCTTGAAGTTTTTGCGCGCGGTGGCGGTCAGCAGGTTGCGGGTGACCGCCGCCGCCCACGGCTCGGCGCGCCGCAGCCCGGTGAGGTCGAGCAGCAGCACGCGGCAGTCCTCGCTGACGCAGACGTTGACCTGAAGCGGCTCGGTCTCCAGTATCGCGTAGCTCTCCGCGAACAGCTGTCCCGGCCCGATGTGATCGAGGATGGTGCGCTTGCCCCACGAGCCGCAGGACTCGATGGTGACGCCGCCGCTGAGCACCAGCCCCATGCGGACGGTCGGCTCGCCGGAGTGGAGGATGATCGCGCCCTTCGGGTAAGCGCGCTCCACGGCGTGCAGCGCGCGGAGCGCGGTTTTCACGTCCAAGTCCGTCATGCCCCGGAAAAGCTGGGTCTGTTGAAGTGATACTTTTTCCATAACGCCTCCGAAATGTGGTTATAACAACATACTTGCCGCCGTAAGCATACTATACTGTTGACAAGAATGCAAGGCGCATTTCGTGCGCGGCTCATGGAAAACAGCGGAGCAAATGAGGTGCTTGAGATGAAGAAACAACTGCCATCATGGCTGGTGCTGACGTGCATCGGCGTGGTCGTCGCGGCGCTGCTCGGCGGGGTGGACGTGCTGACGCGGGACAAGATCGCGCAGAACGCCGCGGATCAGGCGGTGCGCGACCGGCAGGCGGTGTTTGCCGCCGCGGACGAGTTCCGCCCCGTGGAGCTTGGCGAAAACAGCGGCGTGGACGCCTGCTTCGAGGCCTACGGCAACGGCGAACTGATCGGCTACGTCACGCAGCTGACGGTCACGGGCTGTCAGGGGCCTGTGGAGGTGCTGACGGGCTTTGACTTAAACGGCAGCATCCTCGCGGTGCAGCCCGGCGGGCAGAAGTTCAAGGAGACGCCCGGCCTCGGCTCTCTGGTGCAGGAGGCGAAGTTCCGCGACCAGTTTGCGGGGCTTTCGATCCCGCTCAAGCTCAAGGAGAACGTGGACGCGGTGTCCGGCGCGACGATCAGCTCCGCGTCCGTCGTCTCGGCGGTCAACGCCTCCGGCTACTTCCTGCAAAAGCTGGTCAGCCCCGCGGCGGCGCTCGACCTGCCCGAGGATCAGCAGTTCGGCGGCGTGCTTCCGGGCGCGACGACGAAGGAGGAGGTCAGCCCCGCGCCCGACGGGCTGGACGCGCTCTATACCTCCGACGCGGGCGCGGTGGTCTATGTGACGGGCAAGGGCCGCAACGGCGACATTCAGGTGCAGGTCGGCGTCGCCCACAGCGGACAGGTCGCCGGCGTCTACATCGACCCCGCGAAGCATCAGGAGACCCCGGGCAAGGGCGACCTGATCGAGCAGGATTACTTCCTCAACCAGTTCCTCGGCAAGGATTCCGTCTACATCGGCGGCGGCAACATCGACGCCGTGACCGGCGCGACCATCAGCTGCGACGTGGTGACGATGTGCGTCCTGCGCGCCGTGGAGGCGGCGAAGCCTTACCTCGACGCGAGCAAGGCGGTGGACATCGCGCCGATGTACGCCGGCGTGGAGACCGCGCCCGTTGAAAAGGCGCTCATCAAGGTCGGCGCCGTCGCCGAACAGGTGAAGACGAAGTCCGGCGTCACGGTCATGAAGGCGGAGGACTGGAAGTCCGAGTATCCCGAGATCTACGAAAGCTGGATGGCGACCCGCGAGAGCGACGAGCTGACGGATTATCTGGAGGATTACCCGATGCTCCGCACCCTCTACGAGGGCTACGGCTTCGCCATCTCCTACGCCAGCGCCCGCGGGCACTACTACGACGTGGACGATCTGCTGGAAACCGGACGTCCCCACGCGCTGGCGAACTGCTTCACCTGCAAGACCCCGCAGTTCACCAACATGGTCAACGAGATGGGCGTCGAGGCGTACACCCTCGCGTTTGCGGACGTGCAGCAGCAGATCAACGAGCCGATCAGCTGCTACAACTGCCACGCCAACCAGCCCGGCGTCGTCACCATCACGCACACCTACCTCACCGACTCGGTGGGCGACGACTTTGACAAGATCGACGCGGCGAACCTCGCCTGCGGCCAGTGCCACGTCGAATACTACTTCGACCCCGCCACCAAGGCGACGACCCTGCCGCACGTCAGCATCGAGTCGATGCATCCCGACGCGATCCTGAACTACTTCAACAACGAGCTGCTGGTGGATGGGCAGCCCTTTGCCGACTGGACGAACCCGCGCACGGGCGTGCGCCAGATCAAGGTGCAGCACCCGGAGATGGAGACCTATCTGCTGGAGGGCAGCCCGCACCGCGACACCTTCTCCTGCGCCGACTGCCATATGCCCGACGCGGTGAAGGCGGACGGCACGACCTACAGGAGCCACAACCTCGTCAGCCCGCTGGATAACCCCGCGCTGATCGAGTCCAACTGCTCGCAGTGCCACGTCGACCTCGTCGCCGAGGTTCACGCGGTGCAGGAGGAGATCGAGCGCCGCACCTACGCCATCGGCTACGAGCTGGAGTATCTGACCGAGCTGCTGGCGGACGCGGTCGAGAGCGGGGAATATACGGAGGACGAGCTGAACGCCGTCCGTTCCCTCGCGCGCGACGCGCAGTTCTACTGGGACTTCGTGTTCGTGGAGAACGCCGAGGGCGCGCACAATCCGAGCCTGACGCATGAGTGCCTCGACAAGGCGGAGGCGCTGACGAATCAGGCGCTGGGCCTGCTGAGAAAATAAAACGGAAGGTCGAAAGCGCCGCTCACCCGAACCGGGCGGGCGGCGCTTTCCGCAATGAGACGGATATGAAAAAAACCGTACGATTTCTGCGCTCCATGCGCTTCGGTATCCTGCTGCTGGCGCTGATCGCCGTCTGCTCGGTGGTCGGTTCGGTCATACCGCAGGGCAGGGAGGTCGCGTATTACGCGCAGACCTACCGCGCCGCGCACGGCGTGATCCTGCTGCTGGGGCTGCACCGCGTCTTTTCGAGCTGGTACTTTATCGCGCTGCTCGCCCTGCTGTGCCTGAATCTGACGCTCTGCTCCCTGACCCGCGTGCGCGCCCTGCTCCACTGCGGGGACGCTGTGGAGCGCGTTGCGCGTCTGCCGAATGAGGCGAGGCTGACGGACGCGGGCGCGGACAGGCTGCGCGCGTACATGAGGACGCTCCGCTGCCGCGAGGAGGCGCTTGGCGGCGTGACCGTGTGGCACAAAAACGCCGTCGGACGCTGGGGGACGTTCCTCACGCACCTGTCCATCCTGCTGACAGTGCTCCTCGGCGCGGCGGCGCTGTACCTGCCCACCGTCGCCGACAAAACCTGCCTGCCCGGCGAGGCGCTGACCATGCCGGACGGTGCGGCCGTTGCCGTGGAGCGGTTCTCCATCGAGGACGAGACGGGGCGGCTGGACTACGCCAGCGTCCTGCGCGTCACGCTGCCGGACGGGCGCGAGAGCAAGCCGACGCGCGTGAGCGTGAACCATCCGATGTCCTTCGGCGCGTATAAGATCTACCAGCAGACCTACGGCACGGCGGGCTCGGTCACGGTGACGAATCTCGACACCGGCGGCTCCGACGCGTTTACGCTGACGGAGCCGGCGTTCCTCTCCGCCGACGGGCGCAGCGGCGTCTGGTACGAGGCGCTGTACCCGGGGTATATAAAAGACCCGAGCGGCAACGTGACGCTCATCACCAACACGACGGGCAGCTATCCCGACCCCGTCTATCAGGTGCAGGTCGCCTCCGACGGCGTCTATACGCCGACGCTGGCGTTCCCCGGCGACAGCGTGCGGGTGAACGGACTTGAATTTACCTTCAACGATCCGGTGGAGTACCCGGGGCTTCGCATCAAGAAAACGCCGACCGTGGTCAACGCGCTGCTGATTGCGGCGTTCGCGCTGATGACCGTGGGGCTGTACCTGACGTTTTTCATGCAGCCCGTGCTGGTCAGGCAGGACGCGGACGGCTACGCCGTCGGCGGGCCGAAGCCGGAGGGGCTGCGCATGGAGCTGGCGCTGCTGCTCCGAGAGAGGAAAGAGGAGGAAACAACATGAACGCGCTGTTTTTCGGAACGCTGGTCCTGTACTTTTTCGCCGTCGTACTGCAATTCGCGGGCACGGTGTTCAAAAAAGAGACCGTCACGCGCTGGGCGTGGCGGCTGTTCCTCGCGGCGCTCGCCGCGCACACGGTGTTCCTTGCCGCGCGGGGCGTCGCGGCGCGGCGGCTGCCGCTGTCGAACCAGTTTGAGTTCTCGGCGGCGTTCTCGTGGGGCATCTCGCTGCTCCTGCTCATCGTGCGCACCCGCTTCCACGGGGACTGGCTGACCGCCGCCGCGCTGCCGATGTCCTTCCTCGTCCTGTCCTACGCCGCGCTCCAGCCGCGCGAGATCACCGAGCTGATGCCGGCGCTGCGCTCGTCGTGGTTCGCGTTCCACATCGGCTCCGCCGTGTTCTCCTACGCCGCGTTCATCCTCGCGGGCTGCGCGGGCGTTCGGTATCTGTCCATGCACAAAAAGCCGGACGCGGACGAGCTGCGCCTGCGCCAGATGGATTACATGGGCTATCGCCTGATCGCCCTCGGCTTCCTGCTGCTCACCGTCACGATCCTCACCGGCGCGATCTGGGCGGAGCAGGCGTGGTCGTCGTTCTGGACGTGGGACCCGAAGGAGGTCTGGGCGCTGATCACGTGGATCATTTACGCCGTGTATCTGCATCTGCGTCTGCGCGCGGGGCACAGCGGCGTTAAGATGGCGTGGTTCGCGGTCGTCGCCGTGCCGGTGGTGCTGTTCACCTTCGCCGGCGTCAACACGCTGATGCCCGGACTGCACTCATACGGCTGAGCGCTCTGCCCGACGCGTGCGGAGCCGGCGTTCGACGGGGCGCTTGCGCGACTCATCCTCTTGTTCCCGCGGGCGCTGATCGAGGGCGCGTACGGCCTGCGCATGGCGCGGACGCTTGGACGCTCCGATCCGTCGCTCGAATAGGGCGGCTCCGTGCGGATGACTGCCAATATCGTTTCGCCAAAAATACGGCGAAAAAACAAGCAGGATATACAAAAACGAAGCCATACGCCAAGAACCCATTGACAAATCCAATCGCAGAAACTATACTGCATACATTGAACAAAGACGTTCATCTGGGTCATTTGCGCCCGGATGGGCGTCTTTTTTTGTTCACGAACACATTTTGAGAACAGGAAGGGAGAAACAACATGAAAAGACTGACTGCACTGGTGCTCGCGCTGTGTATGGCGCTTGCCCTCGTCGCCTGCGGCGGCGGTTCCGCGAGCACGACCACCACGACCCCCGCGCCCGCTGAGTCCGGCGCCGCGCCCGCCGACTCCGGCTCCGCCCCCGCTGAGGTCAAGGGTCTGACCGACGCGGAGCGCAAGAACGAGTTCATCACCGTCGGCACCGGCCCGACCTCCGGCATTTACTTCCCGATCGGCGGCGCGTTTGCGACCGCGCTGCAGAACTACGGCTACCAGACCTCCGCCGAGGCGACCAACGCCACCGGCCAGAACATCCAGAACATCCTCAACGGCGACTGCGAGATCGCCATTGCGATGCAGGACGCCGTCATGCAGGCGTACACCGCGACCGGCGCCTATGAGGGCAAGGACGCGGCGACCGACCTGTGCGCGCTCATGCGCCTGTGGCCGAACTACGTCCAGCTCGTCACCACCGCCAACACCGGCATCAAGAGCGTGGAAGACCTGCGCGGCAAGCGCGTGGGCGTCGGCGCGGCGAACTCCGGCGTGGAGATCAACGCCCGCATGATCCTCGCCGCCTACGGCATCACCTACAACGACATCCAGCCCGATTACCTCGCCTACGGCGAAGCCATCGACAACATGAAGAACGGCCAGTGCGACGCGGTGTTCGTCACCTCCGGTCTGCCCAACGCCACCGTCATGGAGCTCGGCGTGCAGTACGACATGGTCGTCGTCCCCATTGACGGCGAGGGCCGCGAGAAGCTCGTCAGCGAGTATCCGTACTACGCCAAGAGCGTCATCCCCGCGAACACCTACAACAACACCGAGGACGTTGAGGGCGTTTTCGTCTACAACATCATGCTCGTGCGCAAGGACCTGAGCGACAAGATGGTCTACGATATGCTCGAGGGCATCTTCGCGAACATCTCCACCATCAAGGCGTCCCACAACGCTGCCGACAAGAACATTGACATCACCTTCGGCGTGGACGACATCCAGCTCCCGCTGCACCCCGGCGCTGTCGCGTTCTGGACCGACAACGGCTACATCAAGTGATCTGAACCTGACCGAAGCCGTACGGGGGACGCTTGCGTCCCCCGCAGCTTCGGCTTTTTGTAAGCTGACATGAACAGAAAGCTGCGTATCGCGCTCGTCTCGGCGCTGCTGCTCGCGGCGCTCGGCGCGTTTGTATGGTGGGCGTTTTACGCGCCCGCGGGCAAGGCGTTCCAGCTCTACGACCGCGAGCGGGAGACGGTCGTGTTCTCCGTGCCGATCCGCACGGGGGACCGGCTGCGGCTTGAGATCGAGCATTCGTTCGAGCACATCCCGTGGTACGAATACTACACCGTGCGCGAGGATGGACAGTTCAACCTCGACGCCATCGCCGTGGCTGGCTATGGCGCGGGCATCCCCGCCGAGATGGACGTGCCGACGCGCGTCGCGGACGGTCTGGTGTGGATGGAGGAGATCAACAGCGTCTTTCCGCACTTCTCGTGGATCACGTCCGCGACCTATATGAAGGGACTCCAGCTCAACGGGGTGGAGGTCTTCGACTTCCGCAGCCTGCCCGACGCGAGCAGGATACGCGGAGACATCATTTTAGTTAGGGGGAATCTCACAGGTGGCCGATAAAAACAAAACGACCACGGCTCCGGCGGACGCGCTTCCGCTGGACGCCGACAAGGGCGCGGAGGTCATGGAGAAATTCGAGAAGGAATCCCGCACCCGCACCTTCGACGCGGAATGGCTGAAGAAAGTGATCTACTTCCTCTGCCTCGCGTTCACCGTCTACCATCTTGCCTACGCCTCGGGCATCCGGGCGCTGCAAATGGTCAACATCAAGCACCATGCCATTCACGTCGGGCTGATCCTCGTGCTCGGCTTCGCGCTGTATCCGGCGTTCAGGAAGTCCAGCCGCAGGAAGATCGCGTGGTACGACTGGATCTTCATCGCGCTCTCCGCGATCATGCCGGTCTACGTCTTCGTGCGCTATCCGACGTTCATCTCCACCGGCTTTCAGGGCGAGCAGATCGACATCATCCTCGGCACGATCCTCATTCTGCTGGTGCTGGAGTGCTCCCGCCGCCTGAGCGGCTGGGCGCTGCCGATCCTGTCGATCATCTTCCTCATCTACGCCATGTACGGCCGCTCGTTCCCCGGCATCTTCAAGCACCGCGGCTACACCTGGCACCGCATCGTCACCTATCTGACGACGGACGTGTACGGCATCTACGGCACGTCCATCAAGGTCGCGGCGACCTACATCGTGCTGTTCATCATCTTCGGTGAAGTGATGAACAAGTGCGGCATGGGCCAGTTCTTCAACGACATCGCCAACGCCATCGCCGGCCACACCAAGGGCGGCCCCGCGAAGGTCGCGGTGCTGGCGTCCGGCTTCCTCGGCTCGATCAACGGCTCGGCGGTGGCGAACGTCGTCACCACCGGCACGTTCACCATCCCGCTGATGAAGAAGACCGGCTACTCCAAGGAGTTCGCCGGCGCGGTCGAGGCGACCGCCTCGGTCGGCGGACAGCTTCTGCCGCCCATCATGGGCGCGGCGGCGTTCGTCATGGCGGAGACGCTGGGCGTGAAGTACGGCGTCATCATCAAGGCGGCGGTCATCCCCGCGCTGATCTACTACCTCGGCATCATCATCCAGGTGCAGATGCGCGCGACCAAGGACAACCTCAACGGCCTGCCCAAGGACCAGATGCCCAAGGTCAAGGAGGTCATGAAGGCGCGCGGACACCTGCTCATCCCCATCGTGTTCCTGCTCTATATGCTCATCTTCAGCGGCGTGACCGTCATCCGCGGCGCGTTCTGGACGATCGTCGTCACCATCGTCATCGCCGAGCTGCGCCCCATCAGCCGCATGAGCTTCAAGGACATCTGCGACGCCTTCGTCGCGGGCGCGAAGTCCACGGTCTCCGTGGCGATGGCGTGCGCCTGCGTCGGCATCATCGTCGGTATCTGCGGCATGACGGGCTTCGCGCTCAACGTCGCCCACGCCATCATCAGCATCGGCGAACAGAGCCTGATGCTCACGCTGCTCTTTACGATGGTCACCTGCATGATCCTCGGCATGGGCCTGCCGTCCCTCCCGTCCTATCTCATCACGGCGACCATCGCCGCGCCCGCGCTCGTCGAGCTGGGTCAGCCGGAGATCGCGGCGCATATGTTCTGCTTCTACTTCGCCATGTTCGCGAACCTGACGCCGCCGGTGGCGCTGGCGTCGTTTGCGGCGGCGGGCCTGTCCGGCGGCAGCCCGATGAAAACCGGCTGGCAGTCGGTGCGTCTGGCGCTGGCGGGCTTCATCGTGCCGTTCATGTTCGTCTACAACCCGGGGCTGCTGCTTGAGAACGTCACGTTCATCACGGGGCTTCAGGTCGCCGTCACCGCCTGCATCGGCGTCGTGCTGATCGCGGCGGCGGTGGAGGGCTACCTCTACGGGCGCATGAACGTCGTCCTGCGCGTGATCGCGGGCGCCGGCGCGTTCCTGCTGATCGACAGCGGACTTGTCACCGACCTCGCGGGCATCGCCTGCCTCGCGGTCATCATCCTCGCGCAGAAGTTTGTGTTCAACAAACCGCTTGCCAAACCGGCGTAGTTGCTCTATGATGAAAAAGGGGAACGCTCCAACACCAACCGGAGCGTTCCCCCTTTTCAAACCATGATTGTGAGGCGAGAAAAATGCTGCACTATGACCCGATGCAATATACCTACCCCTCGCGGCGGAACGTCGTCTACGCGCGCCGCGCCATGGCGTGCACCTCCGTGCCGCTGGGCGCGGAGCTGGGGATCGACGTGATGCGCCATGGCGGCAACGCCGTGGACGCCGCGGTCGCCATGGCGGCGGCAATGCCGCTGCTCGAGCCGACGGGAAACGGCGTCGGCGGCGACTGCTTCGCGCTGGTGTGGATCGAGGCGGACAAGAAGCTCTACGGGCTCAACGCCAGCGGCGTCGCGCCGATGGCGCTCTCGCCGGAGACGCTGCGCGAGCGGGGGCTTGCCGCTATGCCGCGCGAGGGCTGGCTGCCGACGATGGTGCCCGGCGCGCCGGCGGGCTGGGCGGCGCTGAACCGCCGCTTCGGCACAAGATCGCTTGCGGAGCTGTTCGCGCCCGCCATTGCCTACGCGCGCGACGGCGTGCCCGTGCCGGTCAACGTGGCGCGCCAGTGGGAGACGGACGCGAAGCGCATCCAAAAGGCGATGGCGGCCAACCCCGCGCCGCACGCGTACTGGCGGGAGGCGTTTTTGAAGCCGGACGGCTCGCCCTATGGCGCGGGCGACCTCTTCCGTTGGGACTCCTGCGCCGAGACGCTTGAGGAGCTCGCGGCGACGGACTGCGAGAGCCTGTACCGCGGCGCGCTGATGGAGAAGCTCATCGCGTTCAGCCGCGCGAGCGGCGGGTTCTTTACAGAGGACGACTTCCGCGCTTATCATCCCGAGTGGGTGGAGCCGATCACGGCGGACTACCGGGGCTACACCGTCTGCGAGATCCCGCCGAACGGCCACGGGATCACGGTGCTGATGGCGCTCAACCTCCTGCGGGGCATGGAGCTGCCCGAAAAGCGGGAGAGCGCGGCGCTGTACCACAGGATCGCGGAGAGCCTCAAGCTGGCGTTCGCGGACGCAAAAACCTACGTCGCCGACCCGCGTTACATGAAAACGAAGGTCGAAGATCTGCTCAGCGAGCGCTACGCCGCGCAGCGCCGCGCGCTCATCGGCGAGCGGGCGCTTGAGCCCGAACCGGGCGATCCGTCCTGCGGCGGCACGATCTACCTCTGCACCGCCGACCCGTTCGGCAACATGGTTTCGTTCATCCAGAGTAACTACACCACCTTCGGCGCGGGCGTCGCGATTCCGGGGACGGGGATCTCGCTGCAGAACCGCGGCGCGAACTTCTCCCTCGACCCCGCAAGCGACAACTGTCTCGCGGGCGGCAAGAAGTCCTACCACACCATCATCCCCGGCTTTCTGATGAAGGACGGCGAGGCGGTGGGGCCGTTTGGGGTCATGGGCGCGTTCATGCAGCCGCAGGGCCATGTGCAGGTGATCGTCGACACCGTGGACTACCACATGAACCCGCAGGAGTGTCTGGACGCGCCGCGCGTCCAGTGGCTCGGCGGGAAGCGCATCCAGCTCGAGCGCGGGGTGTCGGAGGATATCGCCGCGGAGCTTGCGCGCCGCGGGCACGAGGTCGAGTACGCGCCAAGCAGCATCGCCATGGGGCGCGGGCAGATCATCTGGCGCACGGGCAACGGCCTGCTCATCGGCGGCACCGAGCCGCGCTGCGACGGCTGCGCCGCGGCGTGGTGAGCGATCGGCGGAACAGAGAGCGGATCAAATAAGGGCGGCGGTACTCCAAACACGGAGTACCGCCGCCCTTGCCGCTTGCGGAAAAGTATGCGACCAATTTCCTGCTCATCGTTTTCGTCTCCTTTATTTTCGGGCGTTATCCTGGAATCTGCTTGTCATCATCCTTTGTTGGCGCCTTGCGGCCGTCGTCCGGCGTGGAAGGATCCGGCCGATTCTCCGCCTTTGCGATCAATCTGCCCAGCGTCAGCATCAGGGCGTCGATGTCCACCGGCTTGGACAGGTGCGCGTTCATGCCCGCCTGCAGGCATTGCTGCACGTCCTCCTCGAAGGCGTTCGCGGTCAGCGCGATGATCGGCACATTCTTCGCCTCCGTCCGGTCGAGCGCGCGGATCGCGCGGGTCGCGGCAAGGCCGTCCATGACGGGCATCCGCATATCCATCAGGATCGCGTCGAAGCGGCCCTCCTCGCTTTGCGCGAACAGCTCCACCGCGAGCTTGCCGTTCTTCGCTCACTCGGAGTCGACCCCCTCCATTTCCAGAAGGTCCGCCAACACCTCGGCGTTCATCTCCTGATCCTCCGCGATCAGCACGCGCAGCCCGGCAATGGAGACGGCCTCGGCGGGCGCTTCCGCCTCGGCGGGTCCTGCCTGCGCACCTGCCTCCGACTGCCGCAGCGGGATGGTGACGACGAAGGTCGTGCCGACGCCCTTTTCGCTGTCGACCTGGATCTCTCCGCCCATCATGTCGACCATGCGCTTCGTGATCGCCATGCCGAGGCCGCTGCCGCCGTATTTGTTGGTCGTCGTGGCGTCCTCCTGCGTAAAGGCGTCAAACAGCTTGTCGAGAAACGCCTTGTCCATGCCGATGCCGGTATCGCTGATCGTAAAGCGCATCTGACACTGTCCGTCGTGCCGCTCGCGCTCCTCGACGGACAGCAGCACCGAGCCGGGGCGCTCCGTGAACTTCACGGAGTTGCCGAGGATGTTGATGAGTACCTGTTTGAGCTTGAGGTCGTCGCCGATGTAATAATCATCCGGCGCTCCGACGACGCGGCACTCGTAATGGAGCCCCTTGTCCTCGCACTGGCCGCCGACGATGATATTGATCTGATCCAGAAACTCCCGCAGGGAGAAATCCTTTGCCTTGACCTCCATGCGTCCCGACTCGATCCTGCTCATGTCGAGAATGTCGTTGATCAGCGCGAGCAGGTGACGCGCGCTGCCGCCGATCTTTTCCAGCTCCTCGCGGGTGCGCGCCGACAGGTCGGGGTCGCGCAGCGCGATGCTGTCGAGGCCGAGGATGGCGTTCATCGGCGTGCGGATCTCGTGGCTCATCTGCGAGAGGAACTGCGACTTCGCACGGTTGGCGCTCTCCGCCGTCTCCGCCGCCTGAACAAGCTGGCGGTTCACGCCCTCCTGCCAGCGGATCAGGCGGTTGATCAGGGAGATGATGAAGACGATGCAGACGCCGAACAGCGCGATGAAGGCCATGATGACAAGCACGATGCCGCCGTAGATGCTCCACCAGCGGATCGCCACCATCACGGTGAAGCCGGAATCCGCCTTTCTGCTGAGGCAGGAGACCAGACGCCCGGTGTGATCCCGATCCGTATCCTGCGGCTCGGGACGGACGCGGACTTTTCCTGCTTCTTCTTCCCGCGCTCCTTCTCGTGCCGCAGGCGCAGCGTTTCGACATACGAATCCATGTCGTCCGCCAGGATCGACAGGTCTTCTCCGGTTTCGCGGATATGCCCCGCGAGCGCCTCCGGGTCCTCGTCGTCCCGCAGGAGCCGCGCGTCGCCAAGGCGCAGCACCCGCCCGGTCAGGATATGGAGCTTGTTTGAAAAGACGCTGATATAATTTCTGTTTTTATCCAGCACCAGCCTCGCCTGCGCGCGATCCTGCGTGCTGAGCACATAAACACAGCGAGCACCAGCAGCATCAGCAGATTCACGGAGGCGAGCGCCGCGATCTGCCGGTGGCTTTCGGAGTAGAGCGTTTCGGTGGAAACGCTGAGGATCAGATACCAGTGGTTGCTCGTCTCGGAGGAGAAGATGACGCAGGAGCGCCCGTCGAGCTTCACCTGAAAGCTGTCGTGCGCCTGCGACGCCATGACGCGGCTGAGCACCGTTTCGTATTCCGGCAGCTTTTCGGCGGCGCTTTCGCCCACCAGGGACATATCCGTGTAGCCCACGATCAGGCCGCTGTCCGTGACGATCACGGCGGCCTCGTCCTTGCCCGTGGTCATTTCCCGGATCGACTCCTGCACCTTCGAGAAGTTCAGATCCATGCCAACGACCGTCTCCCCGTCCGAGAGCAGCGTGGAGATGGTGAAGCACATACCGCCCGTATTCACGTCCTTGTACGGCTCGGTGATGTAGACCTCGCCGGGGCGCTCCTCCGCGCCGATGTACCAGACGCGCTCCGAGGCGTGGAAATCGGGCGGAGCGTCAAAGTCGGGGACAAAGTGCCAGTCCTTTCCGGCGATGTAGATGCTCATGAAGTTCTCGTCGGCAAGAAAGCTCCCCTGCTGATCGAGGATGAACTGCTCGAGCGAGGCGCGCGAGACGTCCTCGTCGAGCAGCTTCTCAGCGCGGATCGCGGTGTGCAGCAGCTTCGCCTCCGCGGAAGAAAGCGTGTCCTGCAGATCGCTGCGGATGACGTCGAGCTGGATGCGTCCGATCTCGTCCGACTGTGTGCGGTTGAGGTTCATAATCAGCGCCGCGTTGATGACGATGACCAGGAAAAAGGTCAGGGCGACCACGAAGATGGAGAATGCCCGGAACCGGTCGCTCATGCCGCGTTCGGAGGCGTCGGTTTCGCGCTCCGTCATCGCCATACAGCCAAACAGGGAAACCGACACATAGAACAGATCCACCGGCGCGGACCAGATCGAGCGCACCAGCACGCCAGCCGCCGCGACCGCGGCAAGAACGGCCGCGCCCCTGCGATCCGCTATCGGCAGCACGCAAATGTAGAGGGCGAAGAGGCAGAACAGCACGATGAGGGAAACCAGACCGGCTGTGTGAATCAAATTCAGCGCACCCGTCCCGTCAAAGGCGCTCCGGCCGAACGATTCCGCGATACGGAGGGCGGCCGCCGCGACCATGACGCAGAGCATCGCCAGAAACACCGTGTGCGGATCCCGCAGCTTTTTGGAGATTCCCTTTGGCAGAGGAAAATACGTCTCGCGGCGGGCAGCCGCGCTGTATATCAGACAGAAAAGGGGAAGGATCAGGGCCGGCAGCCAAAGCGCGATATCATTCATGCCTGAAACCCTCCTTTGCGGATTTGTTTCTTAGCCATACCCAACGGCCGCCTGTGTCTTGCTTGAAAGAGTATAAAACTAATTCAGTATAACATTTTTTTCGCCAAAGTTCCATCCCTCAAAGACAAAAAAACAACGCCAAAGCAGCAAGAAACCCCGGAGCCGCAGCGGCTCCGGGGTTTTCCGGCTTGCAGGACGATCAAGTGAGCGTCTGCCTTCACGTCTGGATCGGCCCGTCTGCCGTTCCCGTCAGGATTTCCACCGCCTCGCGGAGCGTGGTCACGCCGCCGGTGTTGCCGGGGAAGATCACGTACGGCGTCTGTGGGAAGCGGCTCTCCGCGTCGGTCTGCCAGACGGGAATGCCGGGGCGGATCTGCCCCAGCACGGTCGCGCGCCTGACGCCGAGCGCCTTGACGCCCACGTCGCTGGACGTGATGCCGCCCTTGGCGACGACGAACGCGGGCGTGACGCCGAGATGTCCGACGAGGCTCTGCACACCGTCGCTGATCTTCACGCTGCGCAGCAGCGCGTCCTCCTTCGTGTCGCCGTCGAGCGTCAGCAGCGCGCGCCGGGTGTAGCACACCGCCGTCTTGCCCGCACGGATGATCTCCTCCTCCATGCGGACGCAGCGCGCCACCTCGGCGGAAAACGCGGCGTCGCCGTCGAGCACGGCGTCGGAGTTGAACGCCACGGGCACGACGCCCTCCAGCTTGAGCAGTTCGTTCAACTGGTCGGTCGTCTTCTGCGTGTGGCTGCCGACGACCACGACGCCGCCGTTCGCCGTCTCGCGCGTCACCATCTCGCGGCGCGTCAGAAGCGGGCGATCCGTGACGCCGCCCAAGACCTTGACCAGCCCCGCCGCCGTGCGGAACAGGAAGCGCTTGCCCCTTGCCGCCGCGCGGCAGAGCGCGGCGCAGAATACCTTGAGGTCGCAGTCGTCCACGGCGTTGAGGCAGACCTTGCCAAAGCCGTGCACCGCCATGAGCTGCGCCTCGACGCCGTCCACGTCCGCGGCGCGCAGGCTGTCGAGCGAGATGTAGGTCACGTCCGACGCGCGGTACGCGCCGCCGGTCTTTTCTTCGATATAGTCGGGCAGGGAGGAGTGCGTATAGCCGAAGGTCCTGTCGCGCGCGAACTCGGTCTCCGCCGCCGGGACCAGCGTTTCACCCTGCAGGACATAGTGGACGTTGCCGATGGTGAAGCGCCCGCCCTCGCGGAAATACGGCGCGAGGATCTCGCCGTCCACGGCAAGCCCCTCCGCCTCCATACTCTCGCGCAGGATCTGCGTTTCCAGAGGGTAGTGCCCGCGGAGCGTGGAATCGCTGCGGGAGAGGATCAGATACGGCTTGCCGGACTCCCGCGCCGCCGCCGCGACGTTCCGCGCGATCTCGCGGTGTACGGCGGCCGTCTGCGCCGCGGTCATGCCGCGGGAGTTGGTCAGGATGAAAAACAGCCGGTCCGCCTCAGCGAAGCCGGCGCGCACGCTGTCCATGCCCCAATCGGTGTAGACCGAAACGTCGTGCACGGTCTGCACGCCGGTCGGGTCGTCGTCGAGCACGACCAGCTTGTGCGGATCGGACGAGAGCGCGCCCGCGAGCAGGGCGTCGACCCTCGCCTCGTCGACGGCGGGGAAGGAGCGGAGGACGGATGCGTTCAGCGTATTCATGGCAGGCACCTCGCGCGTTGGATTCGGCGCTCAACTCCAATACCGCTCGTGGAGCGCCGTCATGTGCTCTTTCATGGAATGATACGCCTCGTCTGCGTTTCCGTCAAGCACCGCCTGCGCGATGCGCAGATGCTCCTGATTGTTCAGCTCACGGTACTGCTGCGTGGCGACGGTGCGGCGGAGGATCAGATCCCACATCCGCTGCTCCATGGTCTTGAAGACCATCTCCATCATCATGTGGTAGAGCGTGTTGCCGCTGGCCTTGGCGAGGAAGAGGTGGAACTCCCTGTCCACCGTGGTGGTGTAGGCGTCCTCTTTCGCCTCCGCCTTAAAGCGCTCGATGATGTCGAGCAGCTCCGCGCGCTGCTCGTCGCCGATCATCTCGGCGGCGCGGCGCGCGATGTCCGGCTCGAGCGTGATGCGGGCGAGGATGATGTCCTGCGGCTCGACTTCGTGGATGAGATCCTCCACCGCCGGGGTCGTGCGGATGACGTAGTAGCCCGCGCCGCGCACCGACTCGACGAAGCCGTTGAGCTCCAGCGCGGAGAGCGCCTCGCGCACGGGCACGCGGCTGACCTGAAACATGGCGCAAAGCTCCTTCTCACTGGGGAGCTGTTCGCCGAGCTGGTAATGCTCCGCGACGATGGCGTCGCGCAGCTGGTTGTAGATCTGAATATAAAGCTTGTTGCTGATGACCGGACTGAATTCTTTCATTGGGGGACTCCTCCGGAAACTTGTCATACCATTAGTACAGTTAACACATATTACATAATATTTTCCGCCTTGTCAACGCAAAACCACACGAACGCAAAACCATCCGCCGCCGGCTTCCTTGCGGGAAACAGCACAAAACGGGATTTTGTTTGGATGGGTGGCACAATTTCGTGTTGCATCCGTTGTTGACCATGTCAAAACTGTGTTAAATATATAACAATTGTTGACAATTAGACGATATGCTTATAATCTTGTATTACAAATCTACAAGGTAGATTGATCGCAGGAAACAGAGATTACAACAAACATCAAAACAGGGAGGACGAAAACCATGAAAATCACGAAGAGACTCATTGCCCTCGCACTCGCCGCGCTGATGGTGCTCGGCATGGCCGCCTGCGGCGGCGGCAGCAGCTCCGGCAGCTCCGGCGGAAGCACCGCCGCCCCCGCCAACGACGGTCAGAAGTACACCATCCGCATCGGCCACAGCGACACCACCGCCAACCTCATCCACATCAACCTCGAGCGCTTTGCCGAAGCCGTCAAGGAGCGCACCAACGGCCAGGTCGAGGTCCAGATTTTCGCCTCCGAGCAGCTCGGCTCCAACGCTGAGATGGTCGAGATGGTCGAGATGGGCTCCCTCGACGCCATGATGCTCCCCTCCGGCGCGCAGTCCAACTACTGCCCCAAGTTCAAGGCGCTGAGCCTTCCGTTCCTGTTCGCCGACTATGACCACGTCTACAAGGTCCTCGACGGCGAGATCGGCCAGGAGCTGCTCGACGGCCTGTCCGACCACAACATGATCCAGCTTGCCTACTGGGAGAACGGCCTGCGCCAGTTCACCAACAACAAGCGTGAGATCAACAGCCCCGCCGACATGAACGGCCTGAAGTTCCGCACGCCCGAGGATCAGCTCACCATTGCGATCTTCGCCGCCTACGGCGCCTCCGCCTCCCCGTTCGCCTTCTCCGAGCTCTACCTCGCGCTCCAGCAGGGCACGTTCGACGGCCAGGAGAACCCCGTCGCCAACATCTACGCCAACAACTTCCAGAACGTCCAGAAGTACCTGACCATGGTGAACTACCAGTATCAGCCCAAGGACATGATCTTCTCCCTGACCACCTGGAACAAGCTTCCCGCCGACATTCAGGACGTCCTGAAGACCGCTGCCGTTGAGTTCGGCAACCAGCACCGCAAGGACATCCGCGACAACGAAGAGTCCCAGCTCGCCGAGCTCGTCGCCGCCGGTATGCAGGTCGGCTATCCCGACACCCAGCCGTTCATCGACCAGGCTCAGAGCGTGTACGAGGACTTCTACGCGCAGTATGACTGGGCGAAGGACCTCGTCGAGCGCATCAACGCCCTCAAGTAATCGAACAGAAAAAATCCATAGTGTTTCTCGCGGGGAGGCACGGCAGGTCGTGCCGCGCCTCCTCCTCTCCACAAGCTCCTATCCATTCCTGAATAGAGAGGTAATTGCATGAAAAAAGCCATCCATCAGTGCAGCCTGTTTCTCGACAAGGTCTGCGCTGTCGTGACCGGTTTCATTCTGGTCGCGCTGTGCCTGGTCACCGACTATTCGGTCATCATGCGCTTCATCTTCAACAGCCCGGTGCAGTGGTCGTACGAGCTGATGCTCGTCGGGCTGAGCTGGGCGACCTTCGTCGGTATGCCGATGACCTTCCACAAGCAGGAGCATATGCGCCTGACCTTCGTCACCGACAAGCTCAAGCCCTCTGTCTGGCGCGTGTACATGACGGTCATCGACGTCATCCTGATCGTGTTCCTGATCGTCGGCGTCGTCAACAGCATTCAGGTCGTGCAGAACGCGTGGGGCCAGGTCTACCAGACCATCCCCGTCAGCCGCGGAGTCTTCTATCTTTCCTTCCCCATCGGCGCGGCGATCTCCGTCGTGCACCTGATCGACATCGTGCTCAATCGCAAGCCGGATGACGCGCCCACAGCGGACAACAAGGAGGTGGCGGCATGAACTTCAGCTTTGGCGTTCTGGTTCTGATGCTCGTCGGCGGTTTCCTGCTGCTGATGATCCTCGGCGTGCCCATCGCGTTTTCCCTCGCCCTCGCGGCGCTCATCACCTGCGCGGCGACCGGACAGTTCCCCGTCTACGCCATCTTCCACCGCTTTATCGGCAACGCGAGCTCGTACACGCTGCTCGCCATCGCGTTCTTCATCCTCGCCGCCAAGCTGATGAACACCGGCGGCGTTACGCGTAAGATCTTCCGCGCCTGCTCCGCGTGGGTCGGCGCGATCCCCGGCGGTCTCGGCCACGCGAACGTTGTGGCGTCCATCGTCTTCTCCGGCATGAGCGGCTCCGCCGTCGCCGACGCGGGCGGCCTCGGCCAGATCGAGGTGGACGCGATGAACGCCGAGGGCTTCGACCCCGACTTCTCCGCCGCCGTCACCGCCGCCTCCGCGACGATCGGCCCCATCATCCCGCCGAGCATCCCGATGGTCGTCTACGGCATGATGTCCGAGGTGGACGTCGGCCGCCTGTTCGTCGGCGGCGTGACCCCGGGCCTGCTGCTCGCGCTGGCGACCAGCGTCCTCGTCTTCTTCATGGCGAAAAAGCGCAACTATCCCGTCCACAAGTTCAGCTGGAAAGAGGTCTGGCAGTCCACGAAGGCGGCGTTCCTCTCCCTGCTGACGCCGGTCATCATCATTGGCGGCATCTGGTCGGGCGTGTTCAGCCCCACCGAGGCGGCCTGCGTCGCGGCGACCTACGCCTTCATCCTCGCCGTCATCGTCTATCACGAGATGGGCTGGAAGGACGTCAAGCAGGCGCTCATCGAGACCGCGCGCGACTCCGCCGGCATCTTCTGCATCATTTGCGGCGCGGCGGCGTTCAGCTGGCTCGTCACGATGCTGGGCATGACGCAGGCGCTGAGCAACGCGCTCGTCAGCCTGACCGACAACAAGTATGTCATGCTGCTGATCCTGAACATCGCGTTCCTGCTCATCGGCATGTTCATGGAGGCGCTCGCCGCCATGACGATCACGCTGCCGTTCCTCGTCCCCCTGATGGCGGTCTACGGCATCGATCCGCTGCACCTCGGCGTCGTGCTGGTGCTCAACCTCATGATCGGTCTGTGCACCCCGCCGGTCGGCACGAGCCTGTTCATCTGCGCCAAGAGCGCGGGCATCTCCATCGAGAAGATGTACAAGGCGATCCTGCCCTTCCTCGTCCCGCTGCTGATCGTCCTGTTCCTCATCACCTACGTTCCAAGCCTTGTCACCTGGCTGCCGAGCCTGATGTAATATCTCCCGCAAAGGGGTGATCCCATGCAAGCCTTTACCCCCGTATCCTCAAACAAGCTCTATATCCAGATCTACAACCAGCTGCACGACGCCATCGTGTCGGGGCAGTTCAAGGTGGGCGACAAGCTGCCCAGCGAGAAAGACCTCTGCGCGATCTTCAGCGTCAGCCGCGTCCCCGTGCGCGAGGCGCTGTGCGCGTTGGAACTCAACGGGCTGGTCGATTCGATGCAGGGCGCCGGTTACTACGTCAAGGGCACGACCACCGCGTCCGCCGACAGCATGGACGCCGTCGAGCCGCAGGAGATCATCCGCGCCCGTCTGGTGCTGGAACCCGACGTCGCCCGCGAGGCGGCGCTCCACATCGACGACGCGGGGCGCAAGGAGCTCGCCGGCATCATCGCGCGGCTGCGCGAGGAGGCGGACGGCGACGTCTACACCACGACCACCGACCGCGAGTTCCATCTCTTCCTCGCCAAGACCAGCGGCTCGACACTCTACGTCAAGATCATGGACATGGTGTTCCTCGCCATGGAGCACAAGATGTGGGCGCTGATCCTCAGCCGCACGGTGTCCACCAAGAAGTACCGCGAGCAGAACTACAACGAGCACATCCAGATCGCGCAAGCAGTCTACGACGGACGCCCCGACGACGCCCACCGCTTCATGCGCGAGCACATGGAGAAGCTCTACGAACGCTACTGGAGCTAAAGAACGTTATTGATCCCTTCAAAAACTTATGAGAGGTGAATGTCTTATGAAAGATGTATCCATCAAGGAACTGAAAAACATCGCGACCGACCTGCGCATGAAGGTCGTGGACATGGTCTGGAAGGCGCAGTCCGGTCATCCGGGCGGCTCCCTGTCCGCGGCGGAGTTCGTCACCGCCTGCTACTTCAAGTACATGAACGTCGACCCCAAGAACCCCAACTGGGCTGACCGCGACCGCTTCGTGCTCTCCAAGGGCCACGTCTGCCCGATCCAGTACGCCGCGCTCGGCACGCTGGGCTATTTCCCGATCGAGACGCTCGACACCCTGCGCAAGGAGGGTTCCCCGCTTCAGGGCCACCCGTCCATGGTCAAGTGCCCGGGCATCGACATCTCCACCGGCTCCCTCGGCCAGGGCCTTGCCTGCGCCGTCGGCATGGCGCTCGCCGGCAAGATGGACAAGAAGGACTACATGGTCTACTGCGCGGTCGGCGACGGCGAGGCGCAGGAGGGCGAGATCTGGGAGGCGGCGAACACCGCACACAAGTACGGCCTTGACAACCTCGTGGTGTTCGTGGACTGGAACAACCTCCAGATCGACGGCACCTGCGACGAGGTCATGCCCAACGGCGACCTCGGCAAGAAGTTCGAGGCGTTCGGCTGGGAGAACATCGTCGTCGAGGACGGCAACGACATGGAGCAGATGTGCGCGGCGATGGACAAGGCGCTCGCTTCCAAGAACGGCAAACCCAAATGCCTCTACTGCAAGACCGTCAAGGGCAAGGGCGTTTCCTACATGGAGAACAGCTGCGCGTGGCACGGTATCGCCCCGAACGACGCCGAGCGCGAGCAGGCCATCAACGAGCTCAAGGCTCAGATCATCGCGTAAGAGGAGGAGACGAACATGAGCGATATGATGAAGAACATTGCGACCCGCGACGGTTTCGGCGACGAGATCGTGGCGCTGGGCAAAGAGAATAAGAACATCCTTGTCGTGGACTGCGACATCGGCAAGAGCTGCAAGTCCACCAAGTTCATCCACGAGCTGCCCGACCAGCACATCAACGTCGGCATCGCCGAGCAGAACGGCGCGGGCGTCGCCGCCGGTCTCGCCACCTGCGGCAAGATCCCCTTCGTCGTCACCTACGCGGCGTTCGGTTCCATGCGTATGTGCGAGATGATCCGCCAGGAGATCTGCTACACCAACCTCAACGTCAAGATCGCCTGCTCCCACGGCGGCGTCACCCCCGCGAACGACGGCGCGAGCCATCAGGCGATCGAGGACATGGGCATCCTGCGCACCATCCCCAAGATGAGCGTCATCATGCCCGCCGACTACAACTCCGCGCGCAAGCTCGTCCGCGCCGCCGCCGAGACCTACGGTCCGATGTACCTGCGCTTCACCCGCGACGCTATCCCCCAGATCTATGACGAGAGCGTCGAGTTCACCATCGGCAAGGCGCATCTGGTGCAGGACGGCAAGGACGTCGCCATCATCGCCAACGGCGACACCGTGCGCCTCGCCATCGAGGCGGCGAAGGAGCTGGCAGCGAAGGGCGTCAGCGCCAAGGTGCTGGATATGCACACCATCAAGCCGCTGGACGTGGAGGCCGTCGCCGACTGCGTGAACAACATCGGCAAGATCATCACCGTCGAGGACCACAACATCCTCAACGGCCTCGGCTCCGCGGTGTGCGAGGTCGTCGCCGAGATGGGCAAGGGCAAGGTCAAGCGCATCGGCATTCAGGACCAGTTCGGCGAGAGCGCGCCCTATGAGCGCCTGCTGGCGAAGAACGGCGTCACCGTCGAGAACATCGTCAAGACCGCGCTGGAGCTGTAAGAAACAGGAGGAAATATCGCTATGAAAATCGGATTTGTCGGCTGCGGCGCTATCGGCAGCTGCTACGCCAGCCGTCTGCTCAGCGTGCACGAGGTCTGCGTGCTGGACACCTTCGCCCCCGTCATCGAGGCGATCAAGAAGAACGGCATCCTCATCGACGACTGCCTGCCCGAGGTCGGCACCGGCGAGACCCACGCCTTCCATCCCGCCATCGCCACCACCGATCCCAAGGAGATCGGCGTGTGCGATCTGGTCATTGTGTTCGTCCACTACAAGTTCCTCGAGTCCGCCATGCGCAACGCGCTCCCGATGATCGACGAACACACCATGATCCTCAGCCTCCAGAACGGCTACGGCAACTATGACGAGATCGCCAAGGTCATTCCCGAGGAGCAGATTATCATCGGCAACACTGCCTTCGGCGCGACGCCGGTCGAGCCGGGCCACGTCAAGAACACCGGCTACGGCGCGACGAACATGGGCTCGCCCAAGGCGCCCATGGCGAAGGTTGAGGCGATCGCCGAGGCGTTCCGCGCCGCCGGCCTTGAGACCGACGTGCACGAGAACGTGATGAACGCCATCTGGCACAAGCTGTCCGCCAACGTCTGCATCAACGGCGTGAGCGCCCTGCTGGGTACGCCCAACGGCTTCATCGGTAGCAACGAGTACGCCCGCGAGACCGCGAAGCTCCTGTGCAAGGAGGCAATCGAGGTCGCCAACGCCGCCGGCTGCACGCTGGACTATGAGACGGAGCTTGAGCACGCCTTCGAGGTCTCCCGCCTGACCTACGAGACCATCAGCTCCATGGTGCAGGCGGTCACCCACCAGCGCGAGACCGAGATCCGCATCATCAACGGCGCGGTGTCGAAGCTCGGCAAGCAGTACGGCATCCCCACGCCGTGCAACGACCTGCTGCTCAACCTTGTGCTGGCAAAGCAGTCCCTCTACCTCGGCAGATAACAGAAAAAACGACACCCCGGCGGGGCTTCCTGCCGGGGTGTCGCTGCGAAAGGAGCTTTGACATGGAACTGAAATTGCGGGACATTCCCGTGCAGATCGTCCCCCACGTCCACAACGGCGAGGGCGACCTGCACAAGAACACCTTCGAGGATGAGGACGCGAGGATCATGCTCCTGACCCTCGCCCCCGGCGCGTCGATCGGGCGGCATACGCACACGGGCGAGTTCGAGGTGTACTACGGCGTCAGCGGCAGGGGAAAGGTGCTCTACGAGGACGCCGAGGAGACCCTGCTCCCCGGCGATTGCCACTATTGCCCGAACGGTCACAACCACAGCCTCATCAACGACGGCGACGTGCCGCTTGAGGTGTTCGCCATCGTCGCCAAGGGGCATTGACCGCTTTGCGATCGCGACGACGCGCGGCTCGGTAAAAAACCGGGACAGGCCGCATATTCGCGGATCGTCGCGTTTTTGCCGCCTTGCCTTCCGGTCATTTGAGGCCGTCATGTCACAAGGCTCCCGCGCCGGGCCGGGCGCTTTTTTCGCCTCGCGCGAGCTGAGCCGCATCGTCCATGACGACGCCTGTTTTGTGAATGGCATAATCGCCGCGCGGGGGATAGAATGCCCCCAAAAAAGGAGGAGGGCGGCATTATGCAGGCAAAGCTGACCGAGCAGGACAAGCGCTTTCTCGAACGCAGTCTCAACGCGCCGATGTGGCAGGTCGTGCTGGCGGTCGGCACGCCGCTGGCGCTGTATCAGGGGCTCAATATGCTCTTCACCATCCTCGACACGATGATGGCGTCGCACATCAGCAAGGAGTCCGTGTCGGCGGTGGCGTACCTCTCCCAGCTCAACCATGTTCTCTCCGCGGTCGGCGGCGGACTGGCGGTGGGCGCGGGCATCCAGATCAGCCGCGCCTACGGCGAGGGGAACTTCCCGCTCGTGCGGCGGCGCGTCAGCACGCTCTATGTGATCTGCCTCGCGGTGGGGCTGGCGATGGTCGCGCTGATCCTGCCGTTTACCGACGGCTTTCTGCGCATGGCGGGCACGCCGGACGAGCTGATCGCCGTCGGCGCGCGATACTTTGTCGTGCAGCTCTTCACGATGGTCGTGACCTTCCTCGACAACGTCTACATCGCCGTCGAGCGCGCGCGGGGCAACTCGCGGCGCATCATGTATCTGAACCTCCTCGTCATCGCGGTGAAGCTCTCGCTGACGGCGCTGTTCGTCTACGTTCTGGAGAGCGGTCTGGTGATGATTGCCGCGGCGTCGCTGATCTCGCAGCTCGTCCTGCTGGCGTTCGCGCTGAAAAACAGCCTGCGCCCCGGCGAGGCGTTCAGCTTTTCCCGCGACGCCGTGTCGATGGATCGGGAGACGGCGCGGCCCATGCTCGTCCAGTCCGCGCCTGTCATCGCGGAAAAGGCGCTCTTCGCCTTCGGCAAGACCGTCGTTAACGCGATGAGCACGGTCTACGGCGCGACGATGGTGGGCGCGCTGGGCGTGTCCAACAACCTCGGCGGCATCACGACCAACCCCCAGAACGGCTATCAGGAGGGCGCGTCCGCCGTCATCAGCCAGAACTACGGCGCGGGGAAGTACCGCCGCGTGCTGGACGCGTTTTACGCGACGGTCGTCATCAACGTCGTGATGAGCGTGATCGTAACGGGGATCGAGCTGTGGCAGCTCGACCTGCTCGCGGGGCTGTTCGACAGCGGCAGCGCGGACTTCCACCGCATGATCGTGCTCGTCTACCGCTACGAGGCGTTCGGCGCGGTGCCGCTGGCGGTCAACGCAGCGGTGATGGCGCTGCTCTACGGCCTCGGCATGACGCGGCTGACGCTGGTTCTGAATTTTACGCGCGTGTTTGTCTTCCGCATCCCGGTGTTCTGGGCGCTGCAGCACCTCACGAGCCTCGGCGAGGCGAGCGTCGGCGCGGTCATGCTCATCAGCAACGGCTCGTCCGGCGTGCTGGCGGCGATCGTCGCGGCGGTCGTGATCCGGCGGTATCGGCGGCGGTTCTCCGCATCGTCCATATAATCGCCCGCTTTGTGGCTGGAAAAACCGCCGCGCGGGGGATAGAATAGAAGAAAAACCGGGAGGTGCCGCCATGCTGCAAATCGGGATCCGTCTCCACGACGTCAACGCTTCCGAGCCAGAGACGCAACAGACGCTTGAAGCGCGCGCAAAAAAGGCGCGGGAGGAAGGCTTTTCCTGCGTCCATCTGGCGCTGGCGAAGTGCATTAAGGGCGTCACGTTCGACGACGCGGCGCTGAACGAAGGGCTTGCCGCCCATGTGCGCCGCGTGTTCCGGCAGAACGAGCTGGACGTGGCGGTACTGGGCTGCTACCTCAACCTCGCCCACCCCGACGAAGCGAAGCTGCGCGAGTTCCAGTCGCGCTACTACGGCAATCTGCGCGCCGCGTCGCTCGCGGGCATCGGCATGGTCGGCACCGAGACCGGCGCGCCGAACGCCGCCTATAAGCTCGACGCCGACACCCACGGCGAGGCGGCGCTCCAGACCTTTATCCGCAACCTCGCGCCGGTGGTCGCGTGCGCCGAGCATTACGGCGTCACCATGGCGATCGAGCCGGTGTGGAACCACATCGTCTACAACGCTGACCGCGCCCTGCGTGTGCTTGAGAGCATCGGCAGCCAAAATCTCCGCATCATCTTCGACCCGGTGAACCTGCTGGGCATGGAGAACGCGGACGAGCGCGAGCGCGTCATCGGCGACGCGATGGACAAGCTCTGCGACCGCATCGCCATGGTGCACATCAAGGATTTTCGTCGCGAGGGCGGCAAGCTGGTCAGCGTCGCCGCCGGAACGGGCGAGATGGACTATACGGAGATCCTCCGCTTTCTCAAGGCGCGCAAGCCCTACATTCAGGCGACGCTGGAGAACACGAGCAACGACAACGCCGTCGCCTCCCGCGCACTGATCCAGCGCCTTTACAATGCTCTTTGATTTAAGTTTCCATATTCTCCTCCCTCCGTGAAAACCGCCCTCGCCAAGCCTGGCGGGGGCGGTTTTCCACATATCAGATCCGGTTGCACCACGGCACTCGGCCGGGGACGGGAGGCGTCTCGTAAAATCGCGCGGTCTTGTCGCGCGCGGTGTCGTTCCACTTGTCGAAGCCCTCGGGCGCGATGTGCGCGCCGATCGCGCAGTCCTCGAAGCGCGCGAGCCCGTAGTCGCGCCACGGGCGGGCGAGGTAGATCCCCGCGACGCCGTCCTCGGCGGTGAAGCGGCAGCGGCGGAAGACGAAGCCCTCCGTCTGCTCCAAGGCGTGGGCGGGCGCGGCGACGTAGCCGACGTTGCGCGCGTCCCGCAGGGAGACGACGTCGCAGTCCTCGAACACGGCGTCGCCGCAGCCGAAGATGAAGTCCACCGTGCCCTCGATGCGGCAGCGTGTGAAGCGCTGGCGCAGGGCGCGGTCAACGCGCAGCTCGTCGGGCAGGAAGCCGTTGTAGCGGGCGATGAGGTCGCGGGGCAGGGGGCCGAGGAACAGCGTGTCCTGCGTCGAGCGCAGGGTGCAGTCCTCCATCGTAAAGCCGTCGCCGCAGACCGTGAGCGCCACCTCCTGCCCCTTGACCTCCGGGGACAGCGCGTCGTTGACGACGGAGAGGCCGCGCATCGTCACGCCGTCGGCGCAGACGGCGAGCGTCCAGGTGCGGAAGGTGTTGTACGCCTTGCCGTCGGCGTGTATCTTCTCGGCGTAGTCGTCCCAGACGAGCACGGTGTTTTGCGCGCCCGCGCCGACGAGGGTGATACCGTTTTGGCGCAATACCGTCTTCTGGCGGTACTCGCCCGCGGCGAGGTGGATCACCGCGCCCGCCTCGGCGCGGTCGAAGACGGCTTGCAGATCGTCTCCGGCATGGACAAACAAGTCATTCATGGCTCAAGCCTCCGTTTTTCCATATTGCACAAATCAAGTGTATGCGATTATAGCATATTGACAAAACGATGAAAAGAGCTTTTGGGGAACTGGGCGTTTTTGTGCATAAAGATGCTCGTTTATGCCATGTACGAAAAATGTTCACAATTTTATAATCATTGCAAAGATGAGACAAAGCGGCGAAAGGAGCGTGAAATCGTTGAACCGGCACCTGACATTCCGGCAGTATCGGGGTATCGACCTGACGCTGTTCGCCGTGATCCTGTGCGTCACCGAGACGCTGATCGTCAACGCGGCGCGCTTCTGGTTCCCCGACCAGCTCTACACTGTGTCCGCCGTCGGCGCGGTAACGGCGATCGTGCTGATGCGCTGGGGCGGCTTTGCCGCGATCCACGCGCTGCTCGGAGGGCTGGTGTTCAGCCTTGTCTCCGGCGGAACGGCGGCGCAGACGCTGGTCTACTGCGCGGGCAACCTGTTCGCCATGCTCGCCCTGATCCCGCGGCGGCTGCTCGGCGCGGAGCGCATCCGGCGCGACGCCTTCCTGAGCGTCGGCTTCGGGCTGCTCACGCTGCTGCTGATGCAGCTCGGCCGGGCGCTTGCGGCGCTCGCCATGGGCGCGGCGGGCGTGCTCGCGTTCTTCACCACGGATACCTTGTCCCTTCTGTTCACCGGCGTGATCGTCTGGATCGCACGGCGGCTGGATGGGATATTTGAGGATCAAAAGCATTATCTTCTGCGGGTCAATCAAGCGGAAGAGGGAAAAGGAGGACACTGAATGAAAGAAAAAGCGGCGGATTTTCTCATTTACGATGAGGAACGCGGCGTATACCGCCAAAGCCCCGAGCAGGCGGTAAGGGACGATGTGGAGAAGCACTACTGGCTCCACGTCGGGCGCACGATCCTCAAGGACTGGCGGCTGTACATCATGCTGATCCCGATGCTGCTGGTATTCCTGTTCTGGCGGTACTTCCCGATGTACGAGCTGCTCGGCTGCTTCAAGGTATCGGACGAGGTGCTTCCGGTCTCGCAGCAGCTTTTCTCCGGCTTCTCGTACTTCAAGCGCCTGCTCATCGGCGGCGACGATCTGTCCCGTGAGTTCTGGCGCGCCATGCGCAACACCTTCATCCTCAGCTTCTACGGCCTGTGCTTCGGCTTCCCGATGCCGATCATCCTCGCGCTGTTCTTCAACGAGATCAAGTCGGACATCGCGCGCAGCGTTTATCAGGTGCTGACCTACCTGCCCAAGTTCATGTCCACGGTCGTTATGACCTCGCTGGTCGTGATGCTGGTCAAGCAGGGCTCCCTGACGAGCGGCATGGGCATCGTGTCCCAGGCGCTTGCCTCCCTCGGCGTGGTATCGCATGAGGTGGCGAACGCGGGACTTCTGAACAACCCGGCGTTCTTCCGGCCCATCTACATCATCAGCGGCATCTGGGAGGGCGCGGGCTACGACTCCATCGTGTTCTTCGCCGCGATCATCGCCATCTCGCCCACGAGCTACGAGGCGGCTCAGATCGACGGCGCGGGCAAGTGGGCGCAGATGCGCTACGTCGTGCTGCCGAGCATTTTGTCGACCATCGTCATTATGCTCATCACGCGCATCGGCTCGCTGCTCAACATCGGCTATGAAAAGGTGCTGCTGCTCTACAACACCAACACCTACGTCACCGCCGACGTGGTCTCGACCTTCGCCCAGCGCTACGGCCTCGCGGGCGCGGCGAAGGGCATCGCCTCCGCGGCGGAAATGATGAACAACGTCGTCGGTATGCTGCTGGTCATCGGCGCGAACACCATCGCGCGCAAGGCGTCCGACGTGTCGCTGTACTAAGGAAAGGGGATCGCCATGAAAAGAAAACTTGAGATCTCCGAGCTGATCTTCAAGATCATCAGCTACACGCTGCTCACCGTCTTCGCGCTGGCGTGCCTGTACCCCTTCGTCTACGCCATCTCCGCTGCGATCAGCGGACGCGCGCCGGTGGAATACGGACAGATCGTCCTGTTCCCGAAGGAACTCCAGTTCGACGCGTTCAAGCGGATGTTCAACGACAATATGTTCTGGAACGCCTACTCGAACACGCTGTTCATCACGTTCTACGGCACGGTCTGGGCGCTGCTGTACTCCATCCTCGGCGCCTACGCGCTCTCGAAGCGCCGCCTGCTGTTCCGCAAGTTCTTCAACTTCTTCCTCGTGTTCACCATGTGGTTCGCCGCCGGCATCGTGCCGCAGTACCTCAACTACCTGGACACCAAGGCGGTGTTCAACGGCGTCGGCATCATGGACGACAAGTGGCTGGTCGTCATCGCGATGGGCATGGCGGCGATGAACATCATCCTCCTGCGCAACACGTTCGAGAACGTGCCGGGCGAGATCGAGGAAGCCGCCATCGTCGACGGCGCGACGGAGATGCAGATCCTGCGGCAGGTCTACATCCCGATGTCGAAGTCGACGATCGCCACGGTGACGCTGTTCTTCGCGGTGGCGCGCTGGAACGGATATTTCTGGGCGCGGCAGATGATCACGCAGGACTACGAGAAGCCGTTGCAGGTCTTCATCCAGGCG
>Ga0129307_1000735_pt1 | contig 46003 bp, 36 predicted proteins | sample P1105metagenome_FD_94437 | JGI IMG/M metagenome (GOLD analysis project Ga0129307, IMG submission 94437) | Capybara group fecal microbial communities from Wisconsin, USA - P1105 metagenome | ecosystem: Host-associated > Mammals > Digestive system > Large intestine > Fecal | place: USA: Wisconsin...
ACTTCTTGATAGCAACTGTGGCAACGGCGCCACAACCGATAATCAATGCTCTTGCCATTTTTTGTTTGTTCCTCATTTGTTGAGAGTTAATCCATCGGGATGGCGATCCCGGTAGAGAATGTTGACTCTATATAATTTAGGAAAATGGTGATGGGATTGATGCTAGAAAGCGCGGAAATGAGTGGTTAATTGCACCTTGTCATCCTGGAGGCTCACAGAGCCGATAGGATCCATTATTTTTAGTATAATTCCCTCCATGCCAATCTTTACCAAATACATCGCCAACGAAGAACATTATTCCGAAGTCATCTCGCGAATCACTTCCGTCCGCGAAACGCTTTGGATTGGAACCGCCGACATCAAGGATGTGTATGTAAAACAGGACGGTGAAACGATGCCATTGCTCGGACAGCTCGCATCACTCCTCAAACGCGGTGTCGGCGTGCGGCTCGTGCATGCCAAAGAACCCGGCCCGAACTTTCGTGAAGATTTCGACCGCTATCGCATTCTTGCGACGGACTTGGAACGCGTCATGTGCCCGCGAGTCCATTTCAAGATGATCATCTTTGATCTAGAAACCGCTTACATCGGCTCTGCAAATTTGACAGGTGCCGGCATCGGCATGAAAAGTTCCCTGCGCCGCAATTTCGAAGCGGGAATCCTCACCAACGACCCGCAAATCGTCGAAGCCGCCATCGAGCAGTTTGATACGCTCTGGATGGGTGCGCACTGCCAAAAATGCGGCCGCCAGGAATTCTGCGGAGATAGGATAAAGTAAAAAATTGCAAATGAGCAATAGACTACTTTATTCTACAATTTCATCAAGAGTGATGTTGCGTTGGATTAGCCTTGATGAATAAGGACTTTGTTTCATCGGGCTTGTTGTTACTAAAATATTCATGATGCTTTGCCTCTTTTTCAGTTTTGACTGTAAACAAAGCATTTTATTTTCTAGGCTTGCTGCATCTTTTTTATCTAGAGAATAAGCTAAATCTGTATATTTCATTTCAAATAAGTTTACGACCCTATCGCCACGCTCTATGACCATATCTATTTGTGCTTCGGGGGAATAAAAACTATATGTCTTGGTACTGATTCCGCTGATTCCAAGAATTGACTTTATTTTTTCTGCATGGGCGATACAGAAACGTTCAAAGCTAAGACCACACCAAGTTTTGTATGTGCTTGAATTCTGCAAGTGCATCCAAGTGTCTTTGTCGTAATCTTTTCCCTTTTCTAAAAAACTGAAATAGAATAAACTATAAAAATCAATGAGTTGGTATAAGTACGTTACTTTACCCAAAGCTTTGTACTTTCGGATGAATCCGCACTGTTCCAGTTCGGTAAGCTTGCGCGTGATGCCGCCGCCATCGCTAACTTTTAGTTGAGAAATGATTTCGTCTCGCGTAAATCCGACTTTTTTACGTGAAAGAATTTCAATGATGGCTGTGTATTCTTTACTATGTAAGAAAAGAGATGCGTAAAGGCTTTTGAATTCCCCATCCAAAAGTGCTGTTTCAGAAAAAAACAAAGCATCCAAATTTTGTGCAAGACTTAATTTAGAAGACAATAGGTTCAAATAATACGGAATTCCCCCTAAAGCCATGTAGCATTCCGAAATAGTTCTATTGTCCCAATAGATATTTTTCGATTCAAGAAAAGTTTTTGTTTCTGTAACATCAAAAGGATTGAGTTTTAGCTTATATGTGATTCGATTGTGAAGCCCACCATGGTTTTCTACTATTTTTTTGACCATCCACGATGCGGCTGAACCGCACACAATTAACTTGATATTCTTTGTTGCCGATGCAAAGCTGTTCCAAAAATGTTCGAGAGCCGATAAAAATTTTGAATCTTTTGAATCCATCCAAGGTAGTTCATCTAAGAAAATTATTTTTTTAGGAGCATCCAAATTTTGCAAGTAATTTCGTAATTGCTCGAATGCATCGAACCAGCTTTCGGGTTTTGGAATATTGCTATTGCCAGAGGCCAGTACAAGTGATGAACTGAAATTTTGCAGTTGCTCAGAAAGGCTAACTCTGTTCATGCCGGTCATGTAAAACGCAAATTTGTTTTTGAAGGCTTCTCGAATCAAATACGTTTTGCCGACTCGGCGGCGTCCGTAAACCATAATGAATTCGGCCTGTTCCGAATCTAGCAGACGCAGCAATTCCGATTGCTCGTTTTTTCTTCCGACTAAAGCCATACGTACCTCGTTTTTGGCGTTTTTTGATAAAAATAATCAAATTCCGCCAAAAATGCAATCTATTTTTGGCGGAATGTTGCTAAAATGATTAAATTCCGCCAAAAATTACTCGTACTTCTGCACTAGTTGTCTTGCTGTGTCAAGAATCATTGTTCGCAATATTTGCGGCTTTTCCACCGTCGCGATATTCCCAAAGAACATCACCCATTGCTTAAGCATCTCGTTTACCTCGACCTTCATTGTCACGCGCAAATCATTTTTGCGTTCCTCGATACGCATGGAGGGGTGATAAGGACGTTCCTTGAGCGTGTTCCAAATCTGCTTTTGGAACTTGATGACAACTTCTTCGGATTTCGGAGATTGCTCCCCGAGCAAAAGTCCTCCCGAACGGATTCTCGCTCGCAACGATTCGACATCTTTTGGATTTTCTACAAATTGTTCACGCGTGAGTTTTGCGGATTCAATACGGCAAAGCTTTAAAGCGTATGTCGCACCCGGATGGCTCTGCGATACGCATCCAATGTAGATATCGCCTTGGTGCACAACGACCATCAACGGCACGCGAGGCTTGTCCGTTACGTTACCCCAATTGTCCGTGTATTGTACTTGAACTTTGCGATGTTCACGAATCGCCCGCAGAATTGTGTACAAGTTCTTTGTTGAGTTTTCGTCAACTCCAGGAGCCGACCCCATAAATACAATGCGGTTGCTTAACGCCGATGAAAGTTGCGAAAGCGTGTCTTGCGATTTCTTCGGGAGGTTCCCGCTAATCTGTGCAGTCAAATCGGTAACAAGCGATGCGGATGCCGGATAAATATTCGCAATACGTTTCAAGAAAACCAGGTGCAATAATGTATCGCTAAATTCAGGGAATACAAGCTTATCTGCCTTCGGAACATTTGCCTGATAATAAATCTTGCCGTATTCCGTATGGCGTTCGATATATCCGCCGGGAATCTCGATGAGCGCCAACATATCGCGTTGCACACTCCGCAAATCCCCATCGGGAATCTCCATGTTATGCATGATTTCCGTTACGGAATAATGGTTGTTGTAGTGTGCCAACAGGAACACAAAAATACGCACCATGCGTTCGCCACGAGTCAAATCCGCCATAAAATCTCCTTCTGCGTGTTATCCTGTGCAAGCGCCAAAGGCGCGATGTCGAAGGATCCCAAAAGAATGTTGTGCCCGCGTAGGCGTGCATCTTTAATGCAATATATAAAAAGCAGACGACAATAGATGTCGCCTGTTGATTTTTTTTGAAAGTTTTTTTGGGGAACGAACGCTACGCGATTGTAATTGTCGTATGATAATTTTATATTAAACAATTGAAACCATCTTCATCCTCGTTGTCGGAAATTTCGGAGCAGGCTTTGGTCGCACAAATTTTATGGACGTAAAGGCTATTTGAAAAAATCGTCCAACGTTATTTCGTTTTGTACGAGTTCGTTGTAGTAATCGTTATGTTGTGCACCAAACGAAGTTATCAATACAATCTGAATAGCCTTTCTGGTTTTGATGCTACTTACAAAGCTTTCTCTTTTATGCTTTATATTATTGTAATCATCCTTATTCAAGGAGAACTTGTCCTTTGAATATTTCATTTCGCAGAGGTCTATAATCCCGTCATCGCGATCAATGATAAGGTCAATTTGAGCCCCTTGTTGGTCTTTCTTTGCTACGGTAAACCACGATGCAGTATTTGTAATAACTCCCGAAATTCCAAGAGCTTTTTTGATTTGCTCAAGGTGTTGTAAACAAAGTCTCTCAAATGCCAAGCCAAACCATGTGTTTAGTAGATGCTTGTTGAACGACTTACTCCAAAAATTTTGGTCGCTAATTTTTTTGTTGGCGAGGAACTTAAAGTGGAACAATACGAAATTGTCAATAATCTGAAAAATCGCACCTTTTTTTTCTTGCCCTATTTTGTGATATCTTTGAACAAAACCACATAATTCCAGTTCTTCTAAAACTTTGGTGAGTACCCCGTCATTTTTTATATTGTGATTTTCCGCTAGCTCTTCTCGTGTCAACCCCGCTTTTTTCTTGCACAATTCCTCAAGAACCTTAAGATGCGGCGTGGCATCTTTAAAGAGGGATGCGAACATTTCGTGATATTCATTTTTCAGTTTGGCGTCCTTGGCAAAAAAAAGCCGATCTATGTTTTGAGCAAGACTTTCACCACGTTTTAGAAGACTCCAATAAAAAGGGACTCCACCAAATATCATGTAAGCGTTGGCTATATCTACCCGCGAAAAACCGAGTTGGGCAACCTTTGCGAAATCTTCGCATTCTCCAAGTGTGAATGGTTCAAGATGAATTGAACAGGTCAGTCGATTGTGCAATCCACCGTGGTTGTTTATAATTTTACTTGTAATCCAAGACGTTGAGCTTCCGCAAACGATGAGAACTATGTCTTGTTCTCTACGAGCTGTGGCCCATCCATTCCAGAAATGCTCCAGTGCACTGACAAAGCCTGATTTTGGAGTGTCTATCCATGAAAGTTCATCAATAAAGATGATTTTCTTTTTGTCTTCAGATTGTGTTAAGAGATTTTGCAAGGCGATAAAAGCTTCGCTCCAATTTTTTGGTACAGGTTGTTTATCTGCACCAGCAGCAACCAGCGAATCTCTGAACGATGCAAGCTGTTTCTTTAAAGGCTGATCTGCGAGGCCAGTGTGCTGGAATGTAAAATGGTAATTAAAGGTCTCGCGAATCAAATAGGTTTTCCCGATGCGTCGTCTTCCATAGACGGCACAAAACTGTGATTCCTTGCAATCAATGAGAGAACGGAGCTCTTGCTGTTGTTTTGACCGACCAATCAACATTTTTGGCCTCCTTTTAGTATTAATATAACAAAAAACACGCTATAACTCTCTAAATATGCTAAAAAATGTGAGATTTAGAGAATTATGAGCATTTTTTTGCTGTATAACTCTCTAAATGTGTGTTTTTGAGATTTTTTGACCCTATAGACTTCGTTTTTGGCGGTTTTCGATAAAAATGATGAAATTCCGCCAAAAATGCGACGAGCCGAGGCCGCGAGACAAATCTGCACGACAATATTTGTCATATATAAGTATTATATTGAAGATGAATCAAAAAGGCATTTTTATGAACATTCAAGAAAAACAGATAATTGCAGATGTCATTCGCGACTTTAAACCCGCGCTCGAAACACTCGACCGCTATGACCATGAACAGCTTGCGTTCTCCAAAAGTTCGGCGGCCACTGCTGCCGAACGCATCACCTACGAAGAGGCAATGGATGCCATTGCCGTCCTTAAAGAAATGTTCAATGATAGCGACATTTTTGGCACAGAAAAAGATGCCTCGTTTAAAAGTTCGCTCGGACAAATCTATCAGACATTTGACGGCAAAGAACTCTACCCGACAGCAGAAATCAAGGCCGCAATGCTCCTTTATTTGGTCGTCAAGAACCATTCCTTTGTTGATGGTAATAAGCGTATCGCCGCATTCGTTTTTCTTTGGTTCTTGTCGCGGAACGGAATCCTCTACAAAGCAGATGGCTCGAAGAATATTGCCGACGGAGCACTCGTGGCCCTGACGCTCCTCATCGCCGAAAGCAAACCCGAAGAAAAAGAAACCATGGTCAAGCTCGCGACGAATTTTTTGTGATTCGATTGCATGGCTGAAAGCGAAATTATCGCCAAAGCCGTGCTTGGAAAATCATGAAAACGCTCAAATTTCGTCAAAAACGAGCTGAAACTCCCTAAAAGCTAAATTTTAGTCCATTATAATGAACTGTTTTCTGTGTTTTAGTCCATTTTGGTGAATGAAAATATATATTTTAGTCCATTAAGAGGTGCCTTATGGACGAAAAAAAGCTACTGCAGGTTCTTGCGGAACAGAAAGAAGAAATCACGACTAGGCGTAATTCCTGGGTGTCTCGTAGTGAAGAAGCCCTGTTTGAAATGGATAGTTCGCTTGCACAGGTGGTCATCGGTGTTCGCCGCAGTGGAAAATCGACGATATGCCACAAGGTGCTGCAAGATCATGGCATCAACTATGCTTATGGGAACCTAGATGACGATCGGTTGATGTCGCTTTCTGTTGAAGACTTGAACACGCTTCTGCTTTGTCTTTATCAGCTCTACGGTACGGATATCCAGTACATACTCCTCGATGAAATTCAAAATGTCGATGGTTGGCACTTGTTCGTAAATCGCCTTTTGCGTCAGGGCCTGCATGTATTTGTGACGGGCTCCAATGCGAAATTGTTGAGTAGTGAACTTGCGACGCACCTGACCGGCCGTTACAATGAAATTCGTCTCTATCCGCTTTCGTTTGCGGAATACTGTTCCTTTCATCAGGTAAATCTGCAAGATGTTACGACTAAGGCAGAAGCTGCTCGTAAATCGGCCTTCCTTGAATATCTGCAATATGGCGGGTTTCCGGAACTGCAAAACATTAACAACAAACGTGCTTACATACAAAGTTTATTCGATTCTATAATACTAAAGGATATCGCGGGTCGATTCAAAATTCGCCATGCCGAGATACTCCGTACCATCGCGAATCACATAATCAACAATTCTTGCCAAGAGGCCAATTACAAATCCCTGGCTGAAAATTTTGGACTGAACAGCACCACGACCGCAATAAAATACGTGGATTATCTTAAACAGGCTTTCTTGATTGGGCTGTTGAGCAAACATTCGTTCAAGAGCAAAGTCCGGCTCCGTAACAGCAAGGCTTATGTGATTGATACCGGATTTATCGCCAATCGTGAAAACGCACTCTCGCAAGAGAATCTAGGCTGGCGACTTGAAAATATGGTTTACATCGAACTGTTGCGTCGAGCCGCGAAGGAGTTCGATGACGTGTATTATTATAAGCCGTCGTCGCAATCTAAAGAAGTCGATTTCGTTGTTTGCAGACAAGATAAAGCAAAGGAACTCGTGCAAGTCGCATACGAGATTGATTCTACCAAAGCGTTTAATCGCGAAACCTCGGCCTTGGTCCAGGCTTCGGACTATCTTCGGTGTGACAACTTGACTTTGGTCTGTTTTGAAGAAAGTCGTGACGAGATTGTAAAAGGCAAGACCATCCACATAAAAAACGCACTAGAGTGGAGTCTTGGATCTGAAAAAGTGTAGAAAACACGCTTTTGCGTGCATGCCTTGTGAAAATTTGATTATATTACTGAAAAAAGAGGTTTTCATAAGGTAATCGAGTTTTTGACATAAGTTTGAGCTTTGCTCTTGGCTTTCATTCAGAATCGGCAAAATTTTGTTTCACGGAAGACTAAGTGCACTGACTCGCGCCGTGTGGCGTGGGTTTTTGCGTTTATTCCGTGATGGTTTTGCCGAACCTTGAATGAGTAAATTGCACGAACTCCACGCTTTTTTTTGTGGAGTAAAAACAAGCCAAGGACCGACGACAGCATTTGTCGTGGGGCCGTTTTATATTATGGATGGTCGGCAAAACCAAAGGATAAACGTGAGGACTTATGGAAAATGTGAAAGGCTAGATGTGTGTCGTTAGTCACTTGATTCTTTTGCGATTGAAATTTGGCTGAAAGAATTCTGGTTGGTTGTATGCTCTTTTGAAAAAATGGGTATATATTTCTTTTTAAGAAGGAGACGAAATGAATTATTACTGTAAAAAGTGCGGGTTTTCGTACGATGCTTGGAACATCGCCAATGGCGGTTGTAGCAAGGGCGGCAAGCATGACCCGTACCGCGGAATGCAACAGGGCCCGAAATATGTGTGCGCCAAATGTGGCTATTCGTATGATTTTTGGATAATCGCTAACAGTAATTGCAACTGTGGTGGAAAACATGAAGTAATGTAAAGGTATTAAATCAATAGCAGGGTGAAAAATGAATTATATTGATGACAATTTGAAATTTCTCGAGAATGTTGAATCGGAAAAACTTGAACGTTTGCATCAAATATTGATGTACAGAAAAGATGGTAAAAATCGATCTACCGCATTTGATGAATCCTTTGAGCTATATCATCAAAACGAAGATGAAAGAAAAATAAAGAATTGGCGGATTTTTGCAAAAGAAATACAATGTTTTGGAGGAAATTCTTTAGCGAATACAATTCGACGTAATGGTGTAAGGTATGAAGAAATTGTTAATGATGTTGCTAATAAAATGGAATTGAGTGATTCATTAAAAGAAAAAAGTATTGAAGAAAAGGAATGTGGAATAATTGAAGAGTTGAGAAAGCATCTTCGCAAACTTAAAGTGGAACAGTTGCTGGAAAAGGAAGGGATTGTAAAGAAAAGAAAGCAGATTTCTGAAGATAAAACGTTGACGGACGAACAAAAAAATAAGAAATTGGATGAAATTAAAAATCAAGAGATTTTTATTAAAGAAAACGAACAAAGAAGGTTTTGCTCTATAGAGTACTTGCAGAATATACTAAGAGAAGAGTATGATTCTAGTTCAGGCATGGAATTTTTGTTACAAGATATTGGTGCTGGACGAAAAAGTGCGTTTTTTAAGTTTGGTAATTTAATTTTAGATTATCCTTATTTCTATTTGAAAGCCTTAAATCCTAATTGGTCTGTAGTCGTTCAATCAATTGTTGAAATTTCCCAATTGAGAAAAATTGCAGCGGGTTCAAAAAAAAGCTTATCTATCGCGATAATTGGACCTGTTGGTGCTGGAAAGTCAACTTTGCAAAAGGCTCTTATAACAGGGAAATTTGAGGAAATGCTTCCTTCATATAAATTGGAAAAAGAAACTTCTTTTGTTTCTCCAGGGTTGAATGCGATGATAGACAAGGTGGTTGCTGCTCCTGGTGGTAGGGATTGGGATGATGCTCAAAAAGAAATATGCATTAATGCTAATCTCGCTTTTTTCTGTTTTAATCCTAAAGAAGTTCTAGGAACTCTAGAAAAAGAAAGAGACTTTTTTTCTCGTCTTACTTTTTTAAAGGATATAAATGAGGCTGAAAAGATTATATTTATAGCGACACATAGAGATATGTATGATGAACGCGATGTTTATCAAAAACTGCATGAAAAATTCCATGCAAAAGATATGAGAAATTTATCTGTTAAGTTGAAAAATCTTGATGAATGCTTATTTGTTAATTTAAAAGACGACGAGCAAACGAAAAAAATGTTTGAACAAATAAAAGAAAAATATTTATAAGGAGGGCTTATGCAGAATGTGTTATGGGTGCAGACGGAACCAAATGATTCCCTTTGGCTTAATGGGATTGCCTGTACAAAAGAATACATTGAAAAAATCAATGTCGTTGATAATGTTAATTTTTATAAGTTGAGCTCTAAGCCATTTGAGATATATCATAATAGGTATAAGCATGAGGTTGTCATATGCGGACATCTCTGTGATAAGGATTCTGCTAAAAGACGTATTCCGTTTGCATTTTATATTGATAAGGACAATATTTTTAAGATTATAAATATATTGAAAAATTTAGTGAAAGAAAAAGGGTTTACTATATCTGAAAACGAATGTGATTCTGTGTTAGGTTTGTATTTTAATCAGAAATTTATTCCTTTTTTGACGAAAAAGAAATTAAAGGGGATTACGATGAAGTTTTTGATTGCCTTAGTTTCTGTACTGTTTTTTTTTATCGTTATTGGTTCTGTTTTAAATTAAAATTAAGGAGAATGTAATGACGCAATCAAAAAAAGATATGTTGATGATTCTTGGAAAGTCTGATTTGTGGGCTATTCAAGAAAATCGTTTTTTTGAAAAAAATTTAGAACCTGATGTGATGGCTGATCTGGCAAAAGTTGATATGATGACGATAGATGATGCTCAGAATCAGGGGCTTGTTTTTTTAGACAGCTATGGAACGGAAATTGCCCCTGTTGAAGGCAATACATATCTTCGAGCAAAGTACATTGCTGGAGAGTCAAATGTTTATTACGAACCTTCTTTTGATTCTATAAACCGCATAAATAGTGAACGCTTAAATGCATATACACATCTTGCTCATCTTTTGGGTGTTACAATGATTGCAAATATTGAAATGAACACTCAACAAAAAAGCTCGGGATGGGCAGCTCATTTGGGCTTAGGTGATGGTCATAAAATAGGTGGCAGTGCAAATTATAATGGAATGTCTTTGGGTGGTTCTCATGCAGGAGAACGAAAAATTGATTTTAGAATTCAACAAACTATTGATGAACGGTTAGAAAGAAAATTTATTCATTTTGAGTACTATGACCCCATTGAAATGACTCAGGAGCGTTGGAATGAAGCAGAAAATTACCTAAAAGAAAATGGGTTGCTCTATATTGAAGATTTTAGGAATTTACTTGTATCTCGAAATCCGAAATACGGCTTAAAGAAATTTGATTTTAAACAGTATCAGTATTCGTCCGATATGAGTAAGTATTTTAGTATCGGGGCATCCTTGGGAATTGCTAAAGCTGGCAGTGTGGGGGCAGTTTTCTTAAAAGCATGCTTGGGCTTTAATTTGAACATTAATTTAGATGTGAAAAGGCAATTCCAGGAATATAGTCGCGATTCTGTTTTGTTTGCGATGGGTTATGATGATTATAATCATGGAATTAGTGAACTGAATAACATCGTAGAACAATACAAGTCCATAAACAATCTTTTTGATGATGGTAAGTTAGACAATGTTGAAATTGCCGAAAAATTGGTAAAAAGGGGGCTTGATATAAAAGAAGTTTCTGATTTGACCAAAATGCCTGTTGATGATGTGAAAAAACTTGATGAATATGTGAAAGTTGAATCAACAAAGGAAGACGAAAGCGAATCGTCAAAAAAAAAATAACTGTTTGTAATAAAGGACGCCATTCGTTGCATTCTGATTACGATTCCCGCTTTCTTTCCATTCCCTTTTACAGATCGCATCCGTACATGATGCCATTTGTGGGGACTGCTTACGAATCTTCAATGCATAAAAAGCTTTTGCTTGTTGGCGAGAGCTTTTACTTGCCCGAAGGTGCTACGGTGCATCACGATGCGAAATCGTGGTATGGAACTCCTGTGCTTACGAGTGATGAGCAGGACTGGTGTAATACTCGTGGAACTCGTGAGGGCAAGAGCGGTCGCTTTGGGAAAGAGATTGATCGTTGCCTGAATCTGGTGCAGTCGAGTGGTGGCAATGGCTGGCATCAGGTGGCGTTCCTCAATTACTTCTTGCGTCCGGCGGATTGCACGACTGGAATCGAGGATTTATGGAATGCTTATGGCGGAAAAGAAATTGACTGCGAACAAGCTATTCTCAATTTTATCAAGGTGCTAGAAATCCTGAAACCGGACATGTTTGTGTTTTTGAGTTCTCGAGTTTGCAAACAGGCGGAGGGGTTTGATTATCCGAAATATTTTGGTGGTGAACTTTGGGATTGGACGGGTTCGCGCGGCATTGAATATGTCTATACGAAGCATCCGTCAAGTGTCCATTGGAATCAGCCGATGACAGGTTACACAAAAGCTCGTGGCATGACCTCTCGAGATTTCTTCTGTAGCTGGCTTAAAGAAAACTGGCTTAGATAAAGAACGGCGAAGTGAAAAAATAATAGTTTTGTATGACCAGATTATCTTTGAACTCTGATTGTGAAAGAATTGATTGTTATTAACAATAAGGAATGAAATATGTTTAAAAGGTTGAAAAATCTCTATAAATATTTGATGGAAAATCGGATTCATGAACATCGTGGTTGGCATGATGCTTATAAAGCTTTTTATGATCAAGTTCAGACACGTAAAGACGAAATAAGTAATGGTCGGCATTTGTCGGCTGATCGAGATAGAGAATTTTTAAAAAAATTGCTTTATGACAAAAGTAATGGTATCGCTTCTAGAGGTCGGTCGATTTTAAGCAAAAAAGATTTTGATGCTTTTATCAATAACTCTGATTTTTTGAATACCTTGGAAGCTTTTATTATGGAACCAAGTCTAGAAAAATATAATGATTTTGCAAACTCATGGAGAACGCAAGATAATTCCGATAATCCTGTCCTTATAAATAGAGTTGCAGCCTCGTGTACACTCGATGTTTCTACGACTGTTGATCCTGCTAAGTTCAAACAAGTCTTTAATTGGTTAGTGCGTGAAAAAATAATTAAAGATTCACCGACTCAATCTCAAGATTGGTTTTCAAAAAATAAAATTTTAATGACTTTTATTAAGGATCAATTTAAGGATGAATTGGAATCTGGAAAAACGGATGAGTTTTATTTGAGTCAATTCGTTTGGAACTTGTACGAGAATATGTATAATCCATTTAGTTTAAAAAAACAAATTGTTAAATATGGTCCTCCAGGAACAGGAAAAACACGTCAGACGCGGCAACAAACTTCTTTATTATTTGATATTTGGAAGGATGAATACGATTTAAAAAACGACTTTAAATATGAAGATTGCTTTGAATTGATTCAATTTCATCCATCATTTTGTTATGAAGATTTTATTGAAGGATTACGCCCAGTTCCAAATGAAACAAACGGCACTTCGCAGTTAATTTTGCAGAATGGAGTTTTTAAAGAATTTTGTAAGAAGGCTGGTCGATGGGAAATAGATTATTACTGTGTGTCGCAAAGACAATCTGTTCAAATGAAAGCATGGGATGAGGTTACAATTGGTGACTTGGATGTTTATAAAAGTGAACTAAAAAATGACTATTGGTCATATATTTTTAATATATCTGATAAGAGCAAGCTTGTGTCTGAAGCTGTTCCCCCATATTTCTTTGCAATTGATGAAATAAATAGAGCCGAATTGTCTCGTGTTTTCGGTGAACTTATGTATTGCTTGGAATATCGAGGTGTTAAAGGATGTGTAAAAACACAATATGCAAAACTTAATGATAATGAAACGGGTATGATAAAAATGGAATCTGGGTATAAATTCTTTATTCCCAATAATGTTTATTTGATAGGAACAATGAATACAATTGATCGAAGTGTAGAAAGCTTTGATTTTGCTCTTCGTCGTAGATTCCGTTGGGAAGAAGTTCTTCCGAACATGAGCGTTTTGAATTACCATCTTTGTGAAAGAAATATGGCATGGTCTTCTTTGTCGGAAAATCTTGAAACACTTAATCAAGAAATTGTAAAAGAACCTCTGTTGGGACGGGATTACCAGATTGGACATGCCTATTTAATGAATCTAAAGTATCCTAATAGTCTAACGCTTGCCGAAGTAAGAAAACTCATTTGGGATGATTTTGTAAAGCCTCTTTTGCAGGAGTATTTGCGAGGGTCTGGAAAAGAAAATGAGCTTATAGGTTCGTTTGGGAAGGCGTTTGGTTTGTAAATGGAAGAATGGTTATATAATATTATAAAAAATGGAACTCTTGTTGATAATCAGTCATATGTTGTTCAACAGGGCGTTGTTGACAATTGGCGTATAGGAGAACCAATAACCTTAAAAAGTCGTGGGTGGAAGGAGCGAAAAGGGCCGTGGAATGATGAAGATGGAATATGGTTTTTTCTTAATGACGTTTCTCTTGAAATTGCAAAAAAAATAAGAGATAAAGAAAATTGTCTGATTCTGATTAATAACGAAGAATATGAACATAACACTGATGACAATTTTTTTGATGTAAAAGGAATGAATGCAAGAAATTTTATCCTCAATACGGGAAATGTCATTGGCTTTGTAAAACGTGGTGATTATTCTTTGAAAATTGGATCTCGATTTGGTGATGCGTTTCTGCGCTATATCATTGCTGATTCGGACGGCTTTCTTGAAATGCAAGATTTTGGAGGTGAAGGTAACGAAGAAGGCTATGAATGGCTTCTTGCGTATATTTGGAATACTCAGTTTAAAAAGTCATATCGATTGGGATTGCCAAAAACATATGTTTCAAAAAATGAGAAAATAACTCGCGTGCGTGGCAGAATAGATGTGGTTGATTATTTCCAAAATAAATTTTCTGATAAATACTTGTGTTCTTACCGAGAACAGAGTTTTATGAATGATGCTACTTCGCTCTTTATTAAGGCTTATGAATTAATAAAGAAGTATTCTTTTTGCCAACGAACAAGAAATATATATAGTTCTTTTTTAGTTGCAAATCAGGGAAATAAGAAGAGTGTTCAAGAACTATTAAATGTTCCAAATTTTAGAAATCCGTATTATAATGATTACAATCGGTTGATTGATTTGTCAAAAAAAATAATACGACGACAAGATTCGAATTTTGATTCTAAAAATGACGCAAGCGCGTTCTTCTTTGATGTTTCGATGCTTTTTGAATATTTTATAAGAAAACTGTTAAAACGAGAAGGTCTCCTTTTGCATAGTAAATATGAGCATGTTTATAAAATTCCGTCAGGAACTTTTAACAGCTATATGCGCAAATTAGAGCCTGATATTGTTTTTGAATGTGAAGGGAAGCTTTATTTATTTGATGTGAAGTATAAAACTTATGACTTTAAATATGGCGTAAAAAGAGACGACCTTTTTCAGTTGCATACATATATTGGGCAATATGGGAATGATGCTGAATTGTACGGTTGTGGCTTTATTTATCCAATTTCAGAACAGAAATGGGATGAGAATAATTTAGATAAAAGCCAAGGGCTGATTTCTGATGTGATCGTTCAACAAGGAAGAAGAATTTCTTTTTCTGTCGTTTTTTTGAAAATTCCCCAAAATAGTAAAGATGTCAATTTTAATGAACTTATGCAAAGGCAATGTCAGAATTTTCTTGAAAATCTTCGAAAGAATGTGTTAAAATCCTAATTCGGTATGAATCCTGCTTTCTTCTCGCACGACATTAATTGTCGTGCGTTTCTTTTATATTGCATGGTGTAAAATTGAGGTTAAAACCATGCAGTTACATTACGAAAATACAATCGAAAATTACTTTAAAAATAAGCGCGAAATGCTTGGTAAAGAAGGTGTCTCTGAAAAGTCTCTGAGCGGTCAGCCGACTTTTATAGACTTGAAAATTATGGAATTTTGGAGCCGCTTTATGCGGTATTATCCAGATGGGGATTGTCGGGTCTTTTGCGACAAGTATATAACAGATGAATGCGTTGCGACTTTTTTGGATAGAGTGTATGAAGCCCGTGAACGCATTGAACTTCCTACTGGAATTACGACGGAGATTGAGAATAAGTGGTACAAGGCGAAGGATCTTCTTGAAGAATTCCATAAAAGCCGAAGAATCATTTTTGCTAAGCATTTCCTGAGCTTTGTTGCTCATTGGGGCGATGGTGATGTTTATACACGCCTGTTGCTTTCTCGGTCAATTCAAGAGTGTTCCGCAAACTGGCTTGCTGGCGGATGCGATGAAAGCGATGTGTCGATGCAGAGGGCTTTTGAATTGAAGCGTCTTTTCCATCTTTCGGATGAAGCCTTGGATCTTGTGCTGTATTTATGGCTGCGCGATCATCATAACATGTTTTTTAAGGTTGAAAAGATCTCGAAGATGTTTGATTACTTTGATCCGTCCGAACGGGGATCGTTTAGGCGAATTTCTTTGATTGCTGGGTTGGAGCCGGAAACGTTGCATGAACTCTGTTCAAAGGAGTGTGCGCTTATCAAGTTTCAGCTGGTGCGTATGGAGGAGACGAATCGAAATGCAGATTTGAAAATCAAGCGGCGTGAACTGTATTTGACGAGCGAGGTGAGCGATTTTCTGTATGGCTTTTCGGATATGTCGAGGATTATGGATTTGAAAACGGCGCCAAAGCCTTGCATCGATTATGCCCAGATTTCCAAGACGAATCCGCAGGCGTCCTTTGTTTTGCAGATGCTGAAAACTCATCAGAAGGGTTCGCCGCTCAATATCCTTTTTTACGGTCGTGAAGGAACGGGAAAAACGGAACTTGCGAAGGCGCTTGCTCAGGAGTTGAATGTCCCTTTGCTTGCTGTGGGCATGGGCGATGAATCTATGGATAAGGAATCCCTTTTGCAGGCTCGTCTGCGTTCTGTGTTGCTTGCCGATTGGGAATGTGAACGGAGTGGTGGCGTAATCTTGATGGACGAGGCTGATTTGGTCTTGAATCAGGCGGAGAAAGGTTTGCTGAATATCATTTTTGAAAATCTGAAAACGCCTGTTATTTGGATTACGAATAATATTGCGTGTATTGAAAATAGTACTCGTCGCCGGTTTGACTATTCGCTGGAATTTTTTACGTTCAGTAATAAAGAACGTGTTGCAATTTGGCAGTCTGTTCTTAAAGCGCAACAGGCTGAATCAATTTTGTGCAATGACGAAATAGAAAATATCGCCAAGGAAATTCCCGTGATGGCGGGGAGCATTACTTTGGCGGTTCGTCAAGCGCAGCGGATGTTGGCGGCGGATTTTTCCCCGTTGAATGTGGTTCGTGAAATTGCGACGTCTCATGCCAAACTTTTGGGCATATCGATGGATTCGCAGGAAGTGAAAGAAAGCGAATACAATATGGAATGTGTCCGCATTTCTAGTGGGGATATAAAGAATATTGACTATGTCATTCCGATGCTCAAAAATTTTGATGCGCAATGGCGATCTTCGAAATTGAATGGACGTAGAGAAAACTTGAACATCTTTTTGTACGGTCCTCCGGGAACGGGGAAGTCGGCTTATGCAAAGCATATTGCTCATGATATTCTTGGTCGAGATTTGCTTGTGAAGCGTGCAAGCGATATCCTTGGCGGAATTGTGGGCGATACGGAACGCAACATTCGTGAAATGTTCCGAGAGGCTGAACAGAGTGATGCCATTCTTTTCGTTGACGAAGCTGACAGTTTCTTTGAAAATCGTGGCAATGCGAAAAATCACTGGGAAGTGACTTTGGTAAATGAGTTTATATGCCAAATGGATTCGTTCAACGGAATGCTTATTGCAGCCACGAATTACGAGAACGTTTTGGATTGGGCTATCCGTCGGCGTTTTCAGCTGAAGCTGGCGTTTGACTATATGGACTCTAAGCAGGTTTCGAAAACATGGACATCGTTCTTTGGGGATAAATGCCCAAGAGAAGTTTTTGCTTGTGATAATGTGTCCATCAGCGATTTTCAGAATGTGCGCCGTAAACTAGCGTATGTTCCCGTCGAGTTGAGAACGCGAGAACTGATTTTGCAGAACATGCTCGAAGAACTCGCGAATAAAGATGAACATCAGGGGAGAAAGCTGGGGTTGTAGGGGTATGTTTGAAACAAATTAACTTTTTTACAATAAAGTTACAAAATATCACTTGCCACTATATCCAAATATAGGTACATTACTGCATGACCCTTGAAATGGCCTCAGGCATCCGAAAAATTCGGATGTTTTTCTTTTTTTCTAAAACCAGGAGGCTAAATGAGTCAAGGTAAAATGCAGTTGCGTGACCACGACGGATTTCCGTGGATTATGAAGTTTTCTTTTGGATTCCGGCGACGGCTATATCTAGGATTGCAAATTGGAACGTTAAAATGTATATTAGGAGGAAAATTATGGCCTTAGCAATTAGCAATATCCCGATTTTGACGGATGCGGCGGCAGAATCTTTCGTGAAAAATGCGGAAGAGGCTGAACGTAACCGAGGATCCATTGACTTTACTCGGCAACATTCCGAGTGGAGTGGGTTTGATATGCGCAATGCTGCACGAATTGCTAAACTGAGGGCCGAAGGAAAATGGCCTTTTTAGAATCTAATTGCATTCGCACGGCTCTGACTCCATCAGTTTTAAATCGTTGTAATGCTTTTTCTTGTGGTAACGAAGACTTGGATTCGTTCTTTTCTAAGGATGCGGTCAAGTATAGCCAACAACTGATGGGCAAAACTTATGTTTTTGTAGATTCATCTACCTTAAAAGATGTAGTTTGTGCTTTTACTGTATCTAATGCAAGTATTTTTACAAACTATCTTCCCAATGCACGAAAGAAACAGATTGGTAAAAATCTACCTTGGGAAAAACGGGACTTGATATATCCTGCTGTGTTGATTGGCCGACTTGGCGTAGGTGTTCCTTTTAAAAAACAGCATGTCGGAAGTGAACTGCTTGACTATATCAAACAGTGGTTTGTAGATCCTGATAACAAGACCGGGTGTCGTTATCTTGTGGTTGATGCGTACAATCTACCAATTCCGCTTTCATTCTATGAGGCTAATGGTTTTCGGTACATGTTTTCATCTGAAGAACAGGAGTGCCAGTATCGGAATATAGAGTCGTCTGCATCTTTGCGTACTCGCATGATGTATTTTGATTTGATGTTGTTGTCAAATTAATTTATTTTACAATAAAGCTACGAAGTGCCACTTGCCGCTATATTCAATTATTGGTACATTACCGCATGACCCTTGAAATGGCCTCAGGCATCCGAAAAATTCAGGAAGCGAAGGCGATGCAAGAAAAAGCGTCAAGTAAGTGATTTGCACAAGATGCCCTTTGTAGGGTATCTACGTTAAAATACCTTTTTAACGGTCCTGCAGTCAATAGTTCTAATTGCTATGAATTGAAAATGGTCAGAATTAGCTTTTTACCGATTCGGTAGCGAGTTCCGCCTTTAGTTGGAAAATTTTATCTTCGGTGTAGTTGAATTGACGCATGACAATTCTTTCATCTACGCCTTCCCTTAAGAATCCTTTGGCGATTTCTTGAAACTTTTCTTCCAGTTCTTCTTCTTCAACTTCTTCGATAGACTTGTAGCCGTAAACTTCGCTGCATTTTTTGAAATCCATTTTGAACTGCTCCTTGTCTTCGTCGTTGAACCACTTACGTAAATATATAAAAGTTTGAGCGAGAAAGTCCTCTGCCTCGCTTTTGGGAAGTGATTTGAGTCCGGCGATTGCTGGCTTAAGATATTTTTTGAGTTTGTCGCCTGAAAAGACGTATTTCAACGCAACTAGTGCAAGTGCAATCTTAGGCGAAATTTTCGAGATTTCGTCATCGCTGAAAATATCGCTGACGTCCACTACTTCCAAAATAAACGGGAGTCCGATTTTGTGGTAGTATTCAGGGTAATTTGGAAACATGACCTGTTTCTCGATTTTCCATGAGTCCTGCCCGTTGTACAGAACGATAGCGATTGTCGGAATGTTTTTCTGGTTCCTGACCATGATTTCGTACCAGTATTTGACAAGCTGGGGTATAAGCGAGTAGTCGGGATAGCTTTTGTGCTCTTCGAGGATTCCGACGAGGAGTTCCGCCTGTTTGGATTCGTCGCTTTCGACCTTTACGGTAAATGCCAAGTCGCTGTATCCGAAAGAAACGGTGTCGCTGTATGCATCGGGAATTTCTTGCAAAGTATCTAGATTCACGGTTGCGAGGAGTTGCGCAAGATTTGAATTTTTGCGTGCGGCGAGTCGCAACAGTTCGGCTGTGCGAGCGGGATCTTTGAGCACTGAACGAACGTATGGGTCGTGTGTAAATTTATTTGCCATTATAGTCTCCATTTAAAGTTTAGGAGGCTAAAATACACTCAGAATTTTTCGAAAAGTATAATGTTGTAAATTTTGCAACCAACGGTTATCAAAAATCGTTATTTTGCAATCAAATGTTATCAAATAACGTTATTTGATAACGGTTGTTTGCCGTACTTGATAAATTATTTCTTGAACAAATCGTAGTATGCTGAATGGATTGACTCAGTATTTGCTTTTTATATATTCAGAATAAGGAAATGTTTGCTGGTAAGGACTTTGCCGACGTACCGAATACTCAAACAAAAGTCCCGTTACTGGCTTCTACCTAATTCCAAAGAACACGACCATGCTGAAGATGAGTGCGAAAATGCTCACCAAATGCATGCGCCATACGATTTTGGAGTTCATGAGCGGCTTGCTTGGGAAACGTCCGTCCCACTTTTTTTGGTAGTGGTGGTGGAGAGGTGCGCAAAGGAAAATGCGCTTGCCTTCGCCGGTCGTTTTCTTGGTGATTTTGAACCAGGTAATCTGCATCAGCACAGAGCATGCTTCGGCGATGATGATGATGCAAACGATGGGGAGGAAAAGCCCGGCCTGCACGAGGATGAACATGATGCCGATGGTGGCGCCAAAGCCTACGGAACCCGCGTCACCCATGTAGATTTCGGCCGGAGGGCTGTTGAACCACAGATAAGCGAGCAACGCGCCTGCGATGGAGGTTGCCAGCGGGAAGAGTTCGTCGCAGCCGGGGAGGTACGGAACGCTCAGGTACTGGCTAAAGATAAAGTTTCCGCTCACGTAGGCGACTAGTCCAACGAAGAACATGCTGGTGAGAATCGGCACGGACACGAGGCTGTCGAGACCGTCCGTGAAGTTTGTTCCGTTAGCAGATGCGGCAATGACAAATGTCATGAATGCGACGAAAATCCAGTTGGGGAGGTGAATCTGGAATACATCGATGGGGCAGAATGGAATAGTGAGGTCGCCTTTGAGTTCTGGAATGAATTTGTAGCAGAATATGGCGACGACGAAGCTGAACAAAAAGTATAGGATGAGTCTAAGAGTGCTGGAAATGCCGTCCGCTTTGTCCATGTATTCGGCGGCTTTGAGTTTTCCTTGGTTTACGAGGCGCTTGGCACGGACTTTTGCCATATCGTCAGTTGCACCGACGGCACTGAATAACGCTAAAATGACGAGCGTCGAGATGGTGTAGCCGTTCATTTGGCACACGAGCAGCGAAACAACTTCTACAACGATGACGAGGAGGAGGCCTCCCATGATGGGCGGGGATTTTGTCTTGCCGTCCTTGTCGAAATCGCTTGTGGCATCGAGCCTTTGTAAAAAGCGGATATACTTGGGCATAAAGAACAGCACCAAGATGATGGATAGCATGGCGGCAGTTCCCGCACGGAACAGACGACCGTCGAAAAGGTCAATGTGTGTTGTTTGATAAAGCCAATGACAGAGCATAATTAGATATGAGGTATGAGCACGGGCTTTGCCCTTTGAGGTCGCTTTGCTTTGAGGCTTAATGTATAATCTGAAAAGCGATGTGGCATTGGATACAAAACACGTGTTTTTTTAAAGTGTAAAATAGTGGTTGAAGTAATAGAGGGTGCGCAAAACGAGTTGGACGTTGCAAAAATAAAATTTTACGATTGTGTTGGCATGCGTTTGTAAAAAATTCTACATTATAGGGCATGAGTGAAATGCATATCGAATGTCCGCATTGCGGAACGAAATTTAAGGTTCAGGTTGATGGTGACTTCTCGAACATGATGGTATTCCCGTGCGCGAGGTGCCAGACTCCTTTGATGTGCTATCATGGCGAAATTTCGGAACTCGATCGCGAGGAATTTACGAAATTGCGTCAACGGCTTTCGAAAGTTCTAGATGTCGTGATGCGTCAAGATGGCACTGTGGGCGAAGTGGCAAACTCGCTCAAAAAGCTGGTCGATGTTTCGAATTCTCGTGCTGCTGAACGCGAACAGGAAGAACATCCATCGATAACGGACGATGTCCTTGATGTTCTGCAAAAAGATTTGGACGAGATGGATGTCGATGCTTTCTTGAGTAAACTTTGAACAATGAATAATCTTTTCAGTTTTATTTTTTAAATAGCTTTATATGTTTCAATTCTTTATTGCAGCCCTTGGTATTGGGATTGCTCCAGGACCGGACAACTTGTTCGTGCTTGCCCAGAGTGCGACTTATGGCGCTCGTCTCGCTTTTTGCATTATCCTTGGACTTTGTACGGGAATTGCGTTGCAGATTTGCCTCCTTGTAGCGGGGGTGTCTGCTCTGATTGCTGCGAGTCCGATTGCGTTCTTTGTGATTCAATGCCTTGGTGCCGCGTATCTGTTGTATTTGGCGTACAAGAGTTTTCAAGTGCGCGAAGGAACGGTGTGTTTAGACGAAAGACGAGATTCCCGGTCGGAGCCGGGAATGACAAGTGAGGCAAGCATCGCGGCTGAACCCCTCCAGAATGACAGTAGCGTGAGTCATCCTGGGCGGACCTTGGAGCGTAGCGATAGGGGGAAGTCGATGGATCCAGAGCAGTCTCTTCCTTCAGCTCGCAAGCTTTACTTGCGTGGCGTTATCATGAACATGACGAACCCGAAGGTGATTCTCTTTATTTTATCGCTAATCCCATCAGCGGTGCGATTGGACCGTCCGATTCCTCCGAGTGTGCAGACGGCTATTTTAGGTGCGGAATTTATCTTGGCGACGATGATTGTATTTGGTTCGATTGCGCTTTTGGCGGGAACCGTCAAGAAGTATCTTTTAAATTCGCCAAAGGCAAACCGCAACCTCAACTGGTTCAGCGGTTGTGTCTTTGTGATGCTTGCGATTGGCTTATTTTTCGTTTAATACAGCTATTATTGGAATTGTGTCGTAATATCGATTGTGCCGCCTCTGCCAAACTGATCCATGTAAGTTAGCTTCCACGTGAAATTTGATGGAACTTTGTCCGAAAGGTTGATTAAGCGGAATGAGTAAACTCTTGGCTGTTCTGGAATCTGCCAGCCATGACAGTAACCGGCTGCAGGCATCGGGGTGAATGTCAGTGACATGACTCCGCAGCCGAAATCGTTGACATAAGTGTTGTATTTTGCAGAACTTTGGGCATAATAGGGATCTTTTGCATATTTCATTTCGTTAAATGGGGTATAATTTTGTCCAAAATATTTTGTACTGTCAGAAATAATGTCATTGACCGTGTTTAGCTCTTCTTTGGAAAATAGCATAGAATAAGGTTCTGTCACAATCTTTGTTTGGAGATTGTAATCGGCGTCATGATGTAGAATTAACCCTTGGGGAAGTTTGCTTGCTTGTAGTTTGTAGTTGCTTTCAAAATGAACCAGTGTGGTGCATGTGGCCGCCGGGAGTGTCGAAAGCTTGGTCTTGATGCCGTCTATGTCGAATTCCGGGATGTCGGCGTAGGGAATGTACGACGTGAGGGCGCTGTCGCCGAGATTGATGTCGATGAGTCTTGTCTCGTCGGTGCTTCCGCGGAAATATTGGGCGTGTCTCTCGCTCCCGTCATCGGGGAACATTCCTTCGCTATGGAAGCTGATGTACCCTCCGACATATTCTATGCAGCTCCTTTGACGGCATATAAAGGATCCGTTGGTTTGGATGGTGCAACCGTCTTGGTCGAAATAGCCCGTGTCGAGCGTTCCGTTTTCGACAGGATAGAGCAGTCGGTAAATCTTGTGGCGTTCGTCTTCGGGTTCGTTGCGCAGCTTACTGTAGCTGCTGGACGAACGCGTGATCGGTTCGAAAAGAGATGTGTCTGCGTTACTGTTGGTCGCGGAGCTTGAAACTGCGGAACTGGATTGCGTGATGTTTGCGCTTGAAGATGTGGCGGCTGCCGAACTGGATGTTTCGTTTGCTGAACTCACTGGAACTGTAGCAGCGCTTGAAACAATCTTCACCGAACTTGACGATGCTGTTGAACTTGAAAGAAATTTTGACGAGCTTGATTCGTTTGATTTTGGGCTTGAAGAAAATACTTCGGAACTGTAATTCTCCATTTCGGAGCTAGACAAAACTTCTTCCGTATCGCTAGAAATCTCGCTTAGCGGAGCGAAAGAATCATTTACGTCATCAGAACAGCTTGCAAAAAAAGCAGTTGCAAAAGATGTTGCGACTACAGATTTAAATATAAAATTGAAAAACACAAAAATACCCTCCAACTTTATAGAATATACATAATAAAATTGGAGGGAGCTTGTTTTTTTATACGTTATGCTGTTAGCTGTTGTTGGATAAGCAACAATAGCTTTTTGATTGTTTCTTCGGGCGAATCTTTGGAATTGCCGCCTGCGGCACGGACATGCCCGCCTCCGCCAAAGTTTGCTGCGATCTTGTTGACATCGACAACGTAATTGCTGCGGAGACTTATTTTGTATTCTCCATTGACGGGGTAGATAAATATGGCGACTTCAGTTCCGCTGACTTCGCGTAATGTGTCGATGACGTTACTCAATTCGACTGGTGTTACGGAATAGCGGTCCATGTCTTCGGGGGTGAGATAGCTGTAAACAACTTTACCGTCGAGAGCCAGTTTGCTGTTCATCATCACGTAACCCGTGACAAGCGTTTGGATGTAAGTTCTTGTGAAATACGTCTCGTTCATGAGGCGTGTGAAGTCAATTCCTTTGTCTAACAAGTTGCCTATGGCAATCATTGTATTTTGACCGGTGCTGCTGAACTTGAACGCCCCTGTATCGTGAACGATTCCAAGATAGAAACATTCAGCGGCTTCTTTACTTATTTTGTTATTGTCCAATAAAAAGTACAGAACTTCGCTTGCGGAACTTGCTTTGGCATCGACGATGTTGATTGTACACAAATTCAGCGGGTTGCTGATGTGGTGGTCTATGTTGCAAGTCTTTTTTGCGGCCTTGAGGCATTTTTCGCCGTTAGCGCCGACACGTTCGAACGAAGGAGTGTCCAGAAGTATTGCAAGATCGCAAGAACCGCAGTCTTCAAAATAATTGGGCCTGAGCTTTTTTTTGCTGTTTTCGTCGAAAATCTCTATGATTTCGTCTGATCGAGGAAGAATCTTATAGCTTTCTGGAAAACGTTCTAGATAAATGTTGACGTTAATGGTCGGGTAGTTGTCACAAATGTAATTGTAAAGTCCAAGGGTGGATCCTACGCAGTCACCGTCCGGGCGGACATGTCCGAAAATGGCTATTTTTTTTGATTCTTTTATTAATTCATCCAATTGCATAAAGAGCTCCTTCGTATAGATTAAATATAAAACTTATTTATTAAAGGTAAGGGGTTAAAATCCAGAATCTGGGGGAGAGGTTGGGTATTAGGTTTTAGGTGGTGCTTCTCTCGTCTTTCGTCTGTAGCCCGCTGAGCGGGCGTTCTTTCGTCTAATTATATTTAGCACGATGAAACTTTTATTTTCTGATTTAGACGGTACGCTTTTGGATGATTCCAAAGCGATTAGTGATGCGGACATGGCATCAATTCATGCGATGATTGACGCTGGCCACAAGTTCGTGATGACGACGGGGCGACCGCTCACAAGCGTGAAACGGATTGCGGAAAAGTACGGATTTTTGAAGCCGGGATATTTTCTAGTGAGCTTTAATGGTGGTTTGATTTACGATTGCGGTTCGGGAGAGTCCATCTTGACGCGTCGAATTTCGGTCGATCAGGTGAAGTTCATCATGGACGAGGCGCACAAGCGTGGAATGCATGCGCACACGTATGCAGGTGACTTGGTCGTTTCGGAATATGAGACGGAGCAACTCAAAACGTATTGCCGCTTGATGCAAATGGATTATCTTGTTGTTGATGATATTCGCGAGTATTATGGCGATAAAGGACCGATAAATGTTGTTGTGAAGCCACCTATCAAGGTGAACGTCATTACGCCGTTTGAACATTCGAGCTTAGTCGATTTTCGCACTGATATGCGAAAGGTAACTGCGGACAAACTTTTTGACGTGTTCAGCAAGCCCGAAATGCTGGAGTTCTCGCACATGCTTTCGAATAAAGGTGCTGCTGTACGCTACATGGCGGATTTCTATCATGAGCCGATTGAAAATACGGTTGCTGTCGGTGACGAAGAAAACGATTGCCCGATGATTGAAGCGGCAGGCGTAGGAGTCGCTATGGCGAATGCGAGCGAGGCTGCAAAGTCGGTTGCCGATTACGTGACTGTTCGCGACAACAACCATTCTGGAATTACAGAAGTTATTGAAAAATTTATTTTGTACTAGAACAGGTCTTTATTCTTTGCTTCACAAAGAGCAAAAAATGTTTGAGTTGTGTGCGCTTTTATCGTAAGCGACAAAAGTAAATTCTCTTAAAAAAAGCCGACCCCGACACAGTGGCCGGGGTGGCATAAGGCAAATGGAAAATATTAATGTCGCTTACTATACTTGGTTTTAGTTTACTCTCCTCATGACTCCGATGACTCGACCGGCGATGGAAAAGTCTTTTTTGTTGTTCACAATAATCGGTTTGTATTTAGGGTTTGCCGGACGGAGTTCGACATGGTCGGAACTTGGATGATAGTACTTGACCGTTGCTTCGTTATCGATTTGCGCAACGATAATCTCTCCAAGATCGGCTGTTTTTTGCTGACGAGCGAAAATCAAGTCTCCGTCGAAGATGCCTGCGTTAATCATGGAGTCGCCTTTGACGCGGAGCGCAAAAACGTCGCTACGGCAAGCCAAAAAATCTCTGTCGATGGTGACGGTGCCTTCGAGGTTCTGGACTGCAAGAATCGGCGTACCGGCGGCAACGCGGCCAACGATAGGAATCTCGATCGTATTGCTTGGCGCGTTCTTGCCAGAATCTTTGTCGGTATCGACAATCTCGATGCCGCGGCTCAGACGCGGAGAGCGGTTGATGTAGCCTTTCTTGATGAGGGCTGCGAGAATGGAGCGAACCCCGTTCGTCGAAGAAATTTCGAAATGGTTGCCTATTTCGCGGACTGTTGGCGGCATGCGGTTTTCTTTAGAATACTTCTTGATGAATTCATAGACTTCTTCTTGACGTGCCGTCATGTCTTTGCGGACTTCATTGAATTTTTCCATTTTGTGCCTCTCGTCATAAAGGGTTCTGGAATTTTACTATATAAAATATAATGCACAATTGGGCAAATGTCAATAGTTTCACTGCACAAAAAGGCATTTTTTTTATTTTGGGTCTTTTTTTGTTCAAAGTAAATGGCTCTATTGCTAATAAAATTTTATATTTCTATTAATGTTGGGATGCCAAAGGAGGATTTCCCATGAAATTTTTGAAGTTGGAAATGGCGTTCATCGCGGTTTTTGCCGTGATGGTTTTTGCAGCACCCAAAGTGTGGACCGGCAAATTGGCCGATAGCTACGATGGCGGAACCGGAAAAAAGGGCGACCCGTACTTGATCTCTACGGCGGAGCAATTCGCTTTGATGGCATCCAATAGAGATTCAGCTTCTTATTTCAAATTAACAGAAGACATCATCTTGAATGAAGGCGATGCTTCGAAGTGGGCTGAAAACCCGCCGGCAAACAAGTGGACTGTTTATGGAACTCGTAAAAAACCAGTTGTCCTGTCGTTAAATGGAAATTCCCATAAGGTGAGTGGTCTGTACGTGAATTCTACGGACTCGCTTCAGGGGTTATTCGGGGTATTAATAGGGACTGTTACGGATTTAAACCTCGTGAACGGATACGTAAAGGGAGGCGATGTTACTGGTGGCTTGGCTGGTTTGTTTTATGAAAATATTTCTAAAATGTCTTTTTATAAACAAGAAGTTGGGTTGTACAGGGATTCTGTTGACCTAATTGTGGAGGGAAAAAACTATGTGGGTGGTTTTGTTGGTGTTTTTGCTGATTGCTATCCTAGTGAAATTTTTACCCCCACTAGTGGTTATGGCAAATCGCATCAAAATTTAGTCTTTAGCGGAAGCGTTTCTGGAAAAAATAATGTGGGAGGAATTGCTGGATATGAAACGGATAGCTACGCTGATATAATGAATATTGATTGCCGTAATCGTGGAACTGTTGTTGGTTCAAAAAATGTAGGGGGAATTTTTGGACAACATGAAGTTGATGTCCCTTGTGGGTCGTTGGTAAGTAATATCATAAATTATGGCACTGTTAAAGGAGATGTTGCCGTAGGCGGTGTTATTGGTCGTTTTTCGACGGATCGATCGGGTACCGATAAAAACGAGTGGCTGAAAGGGAGTCATGGTGGTCTTATTAATTTAGGCGAGGTGTCTGGAAAAAAACAAGTCGGCGGTGTTGTGGGGTACTGGAATCACGAACGCAGTTATCCAAAGCTTTACCATAGCTATAATGCCGGATCCGTGTTTGGCGAGGATTCTGTAGGAGGAATTATAGGTGGTGGTAATAAAGGTAATTGGGGCGAAAAATATCAACAAACTTTGGACACGATTCCTGAGGAATGTTTTAATTTTGGATTAGTCGTTCAGGGGGAAGATACTCTATTTAAACAGAAATCAGTGAAAGAAGTAGATTCGTTGCTTCCTTTGATGAGCTTATTTTCTAAAGATTTGAATGATTCAAAAGAAAATCTAGGTTATCCGTTATATATTCCGTCTCATGTAGAATTGATTTTGCCAAAGGGTTCGGGAACGAGAAAAGACCCCTATCTAATTTCCAATGAACGAGATTTGTTTGGTCTTTCTGTTATGATGAATTACAAATATTTAATTTGTAACAAGGATACGCTTCACTTTAGGCAAACTGCTGATATCGCCTGGTCTGGTAAGTACGATTGGTTTGTTGATTCGTTGAAACTCGCTTACTATGATGGCGGAGACCATGTGATTTCGGGAATGAAGATTAATCGTCCGAATCAAGATACAGTAGGCTTTTTCCGAACTCTATATTACGCGTATATTTCGCATTTAACATTAAAGGATTTTGAAGTGAAGGGACGCAATTTTGTGGGGATGCTTGCTGGTGATGATGGCAGTACCCAAATACACAATATGCGTTTTTATGGTAAAGTTCAAGGCGATAGCATTGTTGGCGGCATATTTGGAAGGGGTGGGAACAATGCAACCAACGTCCTAAGTTTTGTGGATGTTTCTGGTAAAAATATGGTGGGGGGAATGTATGGCGTATGCTATCCAAGCCTTTATTATTCGGCCTCGTTTGGCAAAGTTAAGGGTGATAGCCTTGTTGGCGGAATATGTGGTATGATTGCATCTAATCATTATACGCTATTTAAAAGTGTTTACGCGGTTAATGATGTTGAAGCTAGGACCCATGGAGGCATTGTTGCTTATAATGTGGATGACAAAGAACCTCCTTCTACATTGTATAAACTTTATTATAAAAAAAGCAAGTATGATGATTATCCTTGGGGTGTCGCTCTGGATGATTCAATTATGAAATCGGAAGCCTTCTTAGATTCCTTACGCTTTTTTGTTAAGGGGACTGCCGCTGATAGCATGGGATATCCTGTTCCTCATCGTTTTAAAGGACAAGGTACTGCTGCATCTCCATATCTTTTGGAAAATGCAGAGGATCTGTATTTTTTTGACAGCCTATACATGGATACTATTACCGTTAAGAGTTTGGTGAATAATCATTATAAGTTTGCTCATTATAAAATGACAGCCGATATCAATATGAATAAAAACATGAATCATAAATGGATTCCTATTACGGAATTCTATGGAACTTTAGATGGCGATTACCATGTCATCAACAATATGAATGTGATGGATACAGGCGCGGTTGCCATCTTTTCTTCTTTTGAAGGATCGATAAAAAATCTGGGCATCAGGAATTCTTATTTTTGGGGTACTTTTGCAGCTCCTTTTGCGGCTAACTTTTGGGGATCCATTGAAAATTGTTGGAATGAGAATACTACGGTAAAGGGCTCTGAAGTGGCTGGAGGAATAGTGGGGAGGTTTATGCATCGTGCAGGAATGAAAGGTGTTGATTCCCTCAAAATTGAAAACGTTTATAATACAGGAAACATAAATTCAACGCATTATGCCGGTGGTATCATGGGGTCTTTTGTTTCGGAATATAGTCGAGATACGAATACGTATGTAATATCTAACGTCTATAACAGAGGCGAAATAACAACCTTTTCTGGATATGGATGGATTGGACAAATTTCGAGTGGTGGTCGCGCTCTTAGAATTCATTTGCTCAAAAATTCATACAATACAGATAAAATGTGTTCTAGTTTTCATATTGGTGATGGCTTTTTAGAAACAACATTCCAAAACAATTATGTTCTTTGGAATGATGAATGTACAATTGATTGGTTTCCGCATTTTAGAAAGGCGGATTATATGCAATCTGCCGATTTTGTCAAAGAGCTGGGTGACGCTTTTGAAATGGATAAGGATGGAGTAAATGACGGATTTCCCATACTCAAGGGGCTCAAACCGAGAACGGACTATTCGCCAGAACTGGATAAAACTGATTCGACGGTGACTATTCGCGAAGTTGCAAAAATTGAAAATCGCATGATGAATTTGCATGTGGAATCTGTTGGTCGCCTCTTGAATGTGAATGGAGTTAAGCCCGGATCAACGCTTAAGGTTTATGACTTGAAGGGAACTCTTGTGCAATCGGTACAAGTGAACAACAAGTCTGTGAGTTTGACAGTCAATAAAGCTGGCGTGCTTGTTATTAGTAATGCCGGCCGTACAAGAATGGTTAAAGTAAATTAATTTGTTAAAAGGTGGGTATATGAATATTTTTAAATTGTCTTTAGCAAGTTCCCTTGCTGTGGGACTTTCTTTTATGATGCTTGCTTGCGACGATAGTTCTAGCAGCGGTCCTGATATGTCGGCAGAACCGTCAAGCAGTTCTGAGTCCGTAGTTCCTGCAAGTTCCGGCGACAATGCAAATTTGCAGTCGAGCAGCAGTGAAGCTGGCAATGCGCAAAAAGAAACGGTGTCTAGCAGTAGCAATGCAAAAAATGTTCCATCATCGAGCAGCGCTGCTCAATGTTACAAAGATGGCATGGCGAAGGTCACACTCAAGAGCGTTGAAAATGTTAAAATTGCTTGCCCGAACAGCATGACCTATTACAACTATGATTTGCAGATTTTCTACAAGTGCGAAGGAACTGCTCTCATTGAAATCGACATGCCGCCTTGCGAAGAGAATGGGGGAATTTCTAGTTCGTCCATTGTTTCGAGCCCGTCCGTTGCCTCTAGTGCATCAGCCTCGAACGCAACGTATGGGACATTGCAAGACGCTCGCGATGGCAAAATTTACAAGACCATCGAAATCGGCGGAAAAACTTGGATGGCTGAAAACCTGAACTTTTCCAAGAGCACAGATGGATTGGTTGTTTTAGATTCGACGTTCTGCTATGACGACATTCCTGCCAACTGCGAAAAGTATGGACGTTTGTATCAAGAAGACGATGCGATTAAAGCTTGCCCCGATGGTTGGCGAATCCCCACGGATGAAGAATGGTCTGCTTTGCGAAACGCGGTGAAATCTGCATACGGCGTGAGCGATGCGAACGCTCCTTTACGAGCTGTCGGCGTTTGGGAAGACAATATTTCGGCAACGAATGCTAGTGGTTTTTCTGCACTCCCGGCTGGTTATAGAGCCAAGACTGGCCAATGCGATGGGGAAGGGACTAAAGCCTATTTCTGGGGCGAAAGCAGCATGCTTTATTACGGCTGGATTCTTTCGAAGCAGTACGAGCTGGATAAAGAATCGCTGATCCGCGGCTACTTCGCCTACTCCGTCCGCTGCATTGCGAAATAGAACTACCTATGCACGTTCTAGCAAGGTTTGCCTGAACTTTTACAAAATTTTTGAAAAATTTTTTGTTTAAGCGTTCATTTCGCAGCAATCTTTGCTATATTTGCATGCACTTCGGGGTGTAGCTCAGCCTGGTAGAGCGTCTGCTTTGGGAGCAGAATGTCGTCAGTTCGAATCTGGCTACCCCGATACACAAAGAGCCGCCCCGTAGGGGTGGCTCTTTGTGTATTTGGAGGGTGAGCCAAATGAACTGACGAAGTCAGTTCGATTAAAATCGGCGAGAGCGAAGCGAACATGCCGATTTTAAGCCTTGACTTGAGCGAAGCTCAAGCAAGCCCGAAGGGCAAAACGCGAAACGAAGTGAGAGTTTTGGCAATCTGGCTACCCCGATACAAAAATGGAGGCGTGAAACCGAAACCAGTGCGATCAATTAGGCTACAACGAAACATCAAGCCCGAAGGGCAAAACGCGAAACGAAGTGAGAGTTTTGGCAATCTGGCTACCCCGATACAAAAATAGAGGCGTGAAACCGAAACCAGTGCGATCAATTAGGCTACAATGGAACATCAAGCCCGAAGGGCAAAACGCGAATATACAGCCAAACAAAAATCTCCGCAACACATGTGTTACGGAGATTTTTGTTGTTTGGGGGATATGACCCTAATATAATCATTTCGCTATTCAGAATATTTCTTTTTACTTAACGAAATGCTAATTCTGTATTAACTGTATTTCTGTTTTTGTTGGATCTTATAGCAACGATGACGTAATCGAAGCGAAAAGCATTTTTTTCTTGAGGACATCGTGCTTTCTAACTTGATGCGGACTCTCTGTTAATCGGTTCTTTCTTTTGAAGAAAATAGGTTCGGTGCTACAAGTGCGCGATGATTCGGTAAACTTATCTTTCTCGCTCAATTCTAAACGCTTGTCCGCTTGCACTCCTAACCACGTAAACTCCGTTGCGGTGGCCTGCGTTTTTGAGTCCGGCTTTTAGTTCTGCAACAGTTGCGCCTGCATTCACGCGGACTTTGCCGAGCATGTTTCCCATCAGGTCGAACACTTTGAATTCGCTGGCGGTTTGCGCAATGATTCTTGCGGTTGTTGCAAATTTTGACTTTATGCTTGCCGTCGGGCAACGCGCTTCTGTTGCGTCTTTTTCGCTCCCAACTTCACCAAATGCAATCCAGTCGAGGTTGACGTAATCGCTTGTCATTTGGACCTTGAAAACATGCTCGCCCTTGGTCAATTTCTTGGTCGTCTTGCCCTTAAACGTTGTGTAGGTATCCCAGTCTCCGGTTCCTTCCAACTTTAGCGTATCGGTGATGGGTTCGTTGTCCATAAAGAACTGCACTCCGACGCTTTCCGAGCCGGTCGCGTAAGAAAGTTCGTAGGGGAGGGTTCCTTCTGTCGCAACATTCACGGTGTATTCGAGCCATTCGCCTTTTTGGGTGTAGCCCACGGCATAACCTGTGCCGCATTTGTCTTCTTTGGTGACGATATCTACGCGGTCTTCGCGGTATTCGCCGCCTTGATTTTCGGAGTCCATGTCGTAGTAGGCCTTTCCGGCACCGCCCACATCGTAATTTTCGAAGTCTATGAAGTTCGCAGGTCCGCTAAGAGTTGCGTCAATGACGGGCAAGTCGCATTTGGCTTCGGCATCCTTGAGTTTTGCCTTGCAGAAGGGACCTTGAGGGATGGCTGTTTTGCTATCCTCGAATTCCCAGTAATCCGCTTCGAAGTCGCCCGCGAATACGAAGAATACGTCGTGCTTGCCGACGGCATCGGTGAGCTGCGCAGTGGCAAGGCCGTCCTTGGAGAATTCCGCCTTGCCGATGACTTTGCCATCCACCTTGTCGAGGTGGAGCGTAATCGAGGATGATTTCTTGACGTTCAGAACGGATGCTGAGAAGCTTTCTGCGCCTGCATCGCCGAATTCCACGCCACTAATCTTGGTGTAGTCGCCGTCATTGATTTTGGTGAGGATCATGTTGCCGAGTTCCTTGCCCTTGCGGGTCTTGAGTCCTTCGCCCCACGACATGGTTTCAGCTTCCACGCGTTTGTATGGGTCGAAATCTTCCACCTGCGCCACGCCATTTTCGGGCCAGAAATCGATTTTCTGGATGGTTCCATCGGCATTGTAGTGCATCTCGGCGACGGAAACGGAGCGGCGTTCCGCATGCTTGTAAGCTTGCCCGATTTTAGCCTGATATTCCGCCCAAAGCAGGTAATTGAGGCCGAAAACGTACGATTTTCCCTTGTAATCGATGATTCCCGGATGGTTGCCGCGGCTTTTCGGGGAGTGCGGCATGATGTCGCCCTTGTAAGTCCAGGGGCCTGTCGGAGAATCGCTCATGGCGTAACCAATGCCTTCGGAGCAACATGTGGAAGCAAACGCCATATAGTAATATTTGCCACGTTTATAGAACCACGGACCTTCCTGGTAGTCCTTGATTTTGGGGTAGGTCACGATGGAACCTTCTGTGTGGATCATGTCCTTTTTCAGCTTGATCATGTAGAGTTCCGGGTTGCCCCAGTACATGTAAGCTTGACCGTCGTCGTCAATCCATACGGTAGGGTCGATATCATTCCAATGCTGGCGCTGCCAAACGAGCTGGCCGTTGAGCGGGTCCTTGAAGGGGCCGTACGGATTGTCCGCGACGAGTACGGAAATTCCGTGTCCGTGAATCGGGCAGTACATGAACCACTTGCCGTCGCGCTCGATGACCTGTTCCGCCCAAGCGCCGTTGTCGGAATTGTACCACTTGAAATCGCCAAGCGAAGCCACCGCACCATGGTCCGTCCAATTCACCATGTCGGTAGAAGTATAAAGGAGCCAGTCGTACATCATGAACCCATCGGCATTGTCGTTGTCGTGGGTGGTGTAGAGATACACTGTGTCTCCGTGCACGTAGGGGGCCGGGTCGGCTGTGTAGTTTGTGGTGATTATGGGGTGCTGCGCAAAGGCGGCACATGCCAAAACAGTAGAAATTGATAAGATTTTTCTGAACATATTAGTTCTCCAAACATCGTTTAACCCAAAATAAAGATATACCGAGCGAGGATTAAAAAAAGCCTTATAAAAAAATTTCTATTGAAGAAATTTCAAAAGGGGGGTAAAATAAAAAAGCCCTGGCCATCTGTGTGGTCGGGGTTTTGAATGTTGTGGACCCTATCGCGGTGCTCCAGGGTGATGTTTGTTTTTCCTAGATCTATTTGTGCAGAATTTATTGTAAAAATTTTATTTGAATACTGCCGTAAATTTATGTTCTGTTTCGGAGGCTAGATCGACTTTTCGTGGATTATCCGTGTTGCCGTCAGACCAACCCGTAAATACAGCGCCGCTTTCGGGAATTGCAGTCAAGAGCAATTCGTTATTGTTGAAGAACTTGCATTGGTAAGTCTTGCTCGGCAGTTTCATTCCGTCAACTTGCACAGAACCGCTCCCGCTTGCGGCGATGGTCACGGAGACTTCATCTTCGAGGTTGAAATAGTCAGCCATTTCTTTCTTGATGGTTTCGCTGCGGTCCTTGGCATAGGCGATTAAGTCGCTTCCGTTCGGAGTCCACCTGAAGTTTGTCTGAGTTCTCGGCCATCTCTGCTCGTCACGTGATTGTTCCGAAGAGGGGATGGTCGCCATCATGTTCTGCACAGTCTTTTGCACTTTTTCGTATGTCAAATAGCTGTTGAGCAAAATGCAAGCGTTGTTGATGAAAAGTCTCTTGAAATCGGGGTTGTCGAGGAGTTTTTTGAGCATTGTTCCCGGACCTGCTGTAGCTCCGCCACCAAAGCCCCACATGCCGCCGCCAGTACTGCCGAGTACCCAGGTGAACATGTTTTGATTCTCTACGTCAAAGCCGCTGATGCCCGGCGTAAATCCGAAGCCGTGGTCAGTATCGAATGCGACGAATTTGAACGGATGTCCGCTTCCGCCCCATGCGCGTACGTTGTTCGTAGGCCAGTCGCCGTTGTGGAAATACATTTCGGCGAACATGTATTGTGCGAAACTGTTGACGTTGAGCTTGGTCTTTACTTTTTCGTAGTTCTCGTTATTTTCTCCGGCGTATTTCGAGCTGCTGATTTCGCTGTAAAGCTGCTGGTATTCCGTAACCGAGGAACCGTTCGTGCCGCTAGCTTCGAGCTCTGTACCCTTGATGTTGATCATGTTGATGGACTTGGCGTCTATGCCGTAATTCGTTTCGACAAAGTGCCTGTTCAAGCGTTCGCGCATGTCGTGAATGCCGAAGTATTCGCCGTTGTAGAACACCACCACTTGGCGGCTGCGTTGGTAATCGACGTCGGTGCCTTCCAAAAGGGATGTCATCATGGCATCGCCGATGTAGTCCGTCCAGAAACGGTTGCCGTTGTTGCGCAAGTTGAAAGCCTTGATTTTCTTAGCTTCGGGGCGAGTTTTGAACAAAGAATATTTGAGAATCTTGTCGCCGTAAATGTCGTTGTCCATCTTGATGGCGACGCTCTTTTTGGGCTTGTAGCGGCTCCAGTTTCCGATGATGGAAATGCCGGCATCGATTTCCCAGTTCTTGGTCTTGGTGGCGCTTCCGTTTTCAAAGAATTCCACGTGGGCGGGGAGTTCCTTGTCGCTCCAGAAGTTGGCGCCCTTGCAGGGTTCGGTGCACTTGGGGTTGTTGTCGTCGGACACGTTATTGCCGCCGCCCATGCCGAATCCCATGCCTCCGCCAAAACCACCGCCACCGCTGATGTTTCCGGTAGCGTAAAGGCCGTCAGTGGAATCGAACATGTCGTGGTGATTTACGGTAATGGCGACGACCGGCATCGAGACGCTTTCGTTGATGAAATACGTCTGAGTCGTGGTGTCCGCTGGCACCCCTTCGACAAATTCGGAACAACGTACGACGGTGTTTTCGGTAATCTGCAATGTTTCTGCAATCGGTTCGGATTTCTCCGTGGGGAATGAGCCGTCGAATGTGCAGCGGATTTCGCCGCCTTTTTGCGGGGCTAGTGGTTCAATGGTGAGGCTCGAATAGAAACCTGCGGCTGGGAGTGCGCTAGCCTTGGGTTTGTGGTTGTCGTTGTATTCCTTGAGGCCGCTCGATGAAGATTCTGCCAAAGAGGAACTTGAAGGAACGGATGCGCTTGAAATTGCTGGCAAAGACGTGCTGGATGCGGGAATGGTTGCGGAGCTGCTTTTCGGCACTGGGGTCGAGCTGCTGACCGGAGTAATCGCAGAACTTGAAGGTGCTGCTGCGGAACTCGAAGGTGCGGCGACTGCACTGCTGGCCGGAATGGTAACCGAGCTAGAGAGGGGGAGAACCGCCGATGAACTTGCTGCAACTGCACTGGAGCTAGCCGTGTTCGCGGCATTAGAACTGCTGGCGCTAACCGCTGTAGAATCGTTTGGGATAACTGCGCTCGAACTTTTCGGAGTCGCTGCACTTGAATCGCTCGGTGTAACCGCAGTCGAATCGTTTGAATCGGCTTTGCTTGAACTGCTCAGTACGCTTTCGCTTGTCGTGTCGGCTGGGGCTGACATTCCAGACGAGCTGGATTTCTTGCGAGATGCGGAAGATTTCGAATTAGATGATTGTGCACCGAGTTGGGCCGGATTATTAGTATCGTCAGAACTGTCTGAATCAGGAATTACAGTGCTATCGCTGGAAATTTCATCATTTTCGGCCAAAAAAACAATATCGGTCCCGTTATCTTCGGCGCAACCGTAAAAAATCATTCCAAATAAAACCAAAGCTAAATGTAGAGCTTTTCTCTGCATGAAACTCCCTTATATTTAAGGTACATCCCCACACCTTCTATAATATAAGCTGGTTTTTCTTGTGTAAGAGATTATTTTTTGATTTTTTTACGGTTTTTTGTTGTAAAAAATGAGAATGGTTATGAGAACATTGTAACTTTTTACCTCAAAATGCGAAGAAATGACCATATCGTTTAGCAGAAGAAATCTTTCCAGATTTGATTGCCTAAATCACATAGGCGGATCTGGACTTTTTCTATCTGCTCGTGGAGTCCATGTTCGATGATTTCTTCGATGGTCGTGAACGAAATGTCAGAACGCAACTTTCCCAAAAGACGAATGGATTCCGCATTGCTTTTGACGGGGAATGCAATGTTTTTTAGACATTGTTCCGCCTTTTCCAAGCAGTAGCGCAAGGAACGCGGGAAGTCTTCCGAAAGCAACAGGAATTCGGCGACGTTGTGGGGCGTCACGTTGGAATTGCGACGGTGGAACATTTCGTAAGCGCCGACGCTCTTGAGCACGGCGTTCCACTGTACGGTATCGAGCGCCATGCCCACCATGCTCACATCCGGAAGCAAGATGTAGTACTTGACATCCAGAATACGCGAAGTCTGGTCGGCACGTTCGAGCAATGTTCCGAGGTGCGTGAAGTTCCACGCTACATCGTGGCTCATCGTTCCCTGGATAATGCCTGCCGTAAGCTGGCTGAACTCCTTGACGCTGCTGTAGAATGCATGCGGTGCGGCCAGCACCTGCTTAGGCATTTCCGGGTCGTTCAATTTCAGGTAGAACTGGTTGATGGCAATCCAAAGTTCAGAAGAAATCCTTTCGCGGACGCAACGGGCGTTTTCACGCGCTGCTGCCACGCATGAAATAATGCTGCTTGGATTTTCCCTGTCAAACGTCAGGAAAGTCAACGCGTTTTCGAAGGAGGCGTGGGCGTATTTCTTGAAGAAATCATCCGCGTTGCCTGCAATCTGGATCACCGGTTCCCAAGGGCGAACTTCGCCGGGCAAGTCCAGTTGGAGTTGTAGGTTCACGTCGATACTGCGCGCCACGTTTTCGGCACGTTCAATGTAACGGGCAAGCCAATAAATGGAATTTGCGACTCTACTTAACATATTTTATCCTAAAGGTTGTGAGTGATGAGGACGCATGGCGCAGCCATGCTTTGAGGTCGCACCATTCTGGTGCTTTGAGATTAAAGAATCGCGGCTTTGCCGCCTATATTAGTCTCTAGGTACGTCGCCCCGACCTCACTGCAGACAGCTTATAGTTCATTGATCAAAGCTGATTGCTCTTTGCTGATGGCTCACTGCTGTTGTTGTTGTTCCATCCATAGCTTAGCCTGGCCAAGTTCCGGAGCTTTTTCGTTTTCGGCAATCACCCACGTATCCTTGCAGCCCCCGCCCTGCGAGCTGTTCACTACGATAGAGCCCTTGCGGAGCGCCACGCGGGTAAGGCCACCGGGCAGGATGTAGGTTTCGCGACCCTGCACAATGTAAGGGCGCAAATCCACATGGCGACCTTCGAAACCGCCGTTCACAATGCATGGCACGCGGCTCAGTGAAATCATGGGCTGAGCAATGTAGTTACGCGGGTTCGCAATAATCTTGCTCTTGAAAGCCTCGCATTCTTCCTTCGTGGATTTCGGGCCCACGAGCATGCCGTAGCCGCCAGATTCGCTGGCGGCCTTGACAACCATGTTCTCGATGTGGTCCAACACATGCTGCATGTGCTTCGGATTTTCGCACACGAAGGTCGGCACGTTCGGAATGATTGCCTCTTGACCCAAGTAGTACTTGATAATCTGCGGCACGTAAGTGTAAATCGCCTTGTCGTCGGCGACACCGCAGCCGGGAGCATTTGCAAGCGCTACGTTTCCAGCCTTGTACGCTTCGATGAGTCCGGGCACGCCGAGACAAGAATCCGGGCGGAACACCTTCGGATCTAGGAACTCGTCATCGACGCGACGGTAAATCACATGAACCTGTTTGAGTCCACGCGTGGTGCGGGCATACACCTTCTTGTCCTGCACAATCAGGTCATCGCCGGTCACCAAGTCCACGCCCATCTGCTGCGCGAGATAGGAATGTTCGTAGTAAGCGGAATTGTAGATACCGGGCGACAGCACCACAACCTTGGGCGATGCAACGGGTTCGGCCAAGTATTCCAGCGATTTGCGCAGGCGGGTACAGTATTCGTCTACCGGGCGAATCGAGCAGTTCGAAAACACCTGCGGGAACGTACGCTTTAGAATCTGGCGGTTCTGCAACACGTACGAAACGCCACTGGGGCAACGCATGTTGTCTTCGAGAACATAGAAGGTGCCGTCGGTATCGCGAACGAGGTCGGTACCGGTGATGTGTGCCCAGATTCCCTTGGGCGGCACAAAGCCTTCCATCTGCGGGCGGTACGCGGTGCAGGTGTTGATGAGGCTTTCGGGCACAATCTTGTCGCGCAGAATTTTGCGGTCGTTGTAGATGTCCGTCAAAAAGCAATTCAACGCATCGGTACGCTGTTTCAGACCCGCTTCAAGGTGCTTCCAGTCAGAAGCGCTTACAATGCGGGGAATCACATCGAAGGGGATGATTTTGTCCTTACCATCCTTGTTGCCGTAAACAGCGAAAGTAATGCCGTTATCGTAAAAAGCCGATTCCGCAATTTTCTGGCGGCGTTGCAGTTCTCCCTTGGGTAGTTCGTTAATCTTAGTAAACAACGGCTCTGCAGCCGGGCGGGGCGTCCCGTCGGGTAAGCAAAGCTCGTCGTAAAAGCCTTCGGTATCGTAGTTTCCAAATTGCATGTTGTGTTTCCTTATGCTTTTATGTTAAATGTTCTCTGCTGTCACCCCGGCCTTTGTGCCGGGGTCACCTATTCCTTCACATCCACGTTCACCGACACTTTTAGGGTGTGTTCGCCACCGCCGGTAATGACGCCCTTTAAGGGGCTCACGTCGCCAAAGTCGCGGCCCCAAGCGAGCACGATGTGCTCGTCGCCACCGAGTACGTTGTTCGTCGGGTCGAGTTCCACCCAGCCGTGGCCAGGAACGTACGTGCTGACCCAAGCGTGTGTCGCATCTGCTCCGACGAACTTGGGCTGGCCTTCGCACGGGTGCGTGTGCAAGTATCCGCTCACGTAACGGCAGGGGAGGTGCAGCGACCGCAAGCAACCAATCATCAAGTGCGCAAAATCCTGACAAACTCCTTTTCGTCCCCGCAAGATTTCTTGCGGCTGCGCTCCGATTCTCGTAGCGCCCGGCGTGTACTTGCAGTCCGTATAAATTCGCGTCATCAGTTCGTAAGCAGCATCGAAAATCGGGCGGTTCGGCTCAAAACTTTCGAGCGCATAATTGCGAACAGATTCTTCGAACTTCGCGAATGGGGAGGCGTAGGCGTACATCGCGGCGTCAAGCGTTTCTTCGCTTGTCGGGCGTTCCAATAGCTTTGCCACCTGTTCCCAGGGTATGGTGTCGCTCGGGTTGGGCGGCTCTTCGGCCTGCACATCGACAATCCCGGTTGTCTTGAATCGGAAGTGCTTATGTTCCTGCTCGATGCTGAACGCCAAAACCTTGTTTCCGTAAATGTCGAGCCGTTCTTGCTGAATCGTCGGATTCGGATCCACTTCGATGCTGTGGCTAATCCAGTTCTGTCGGCAGATTGTTCGCGGAAGCATGTGCGCCAGATGGTTGCTGTAAAGAACGGGGAGTCTGTAATCGTAAACCGTTTCGTGATCGATTTGGTAAATAGGCACCTTAAACCTCCGACATATTTGTGGTTGTAGCGTGGATAACACCAGCGCGTGGTGCGTGGCTTAAGTAGAGCCTAGTGACGATTTCGGCAATCCGAACGATAGAGCTTATCTGTTCATCAAGTAGTTTTATGAGGTTCTCCCTATTGTTGTTTTTAGTTTCTGCAAGTTGTTCAATGTTGGCTAAGCGCAGTTCTGCAAGCACTCGCATCAGTTCACGGTCCAGCGGCGAGAACGTTGCTTCGCTTTGGTTGTTGCCGGGCAAGTGCTTTGACGCTTCGCGCAGTTTTGCCACCTGGTAGGCGACGCTTCGCGGGTTCGATTCGTCCGAGAGCAGCAAGTCGATGACCGGCACAATCTGCAAGCGGCCTCCGTAACGGCGGTGGTACGTCATGAGCCCATCGCCAATTTCAAGCACCGCTTGTAGCAATCGCAAGTTTGTCATCTCGTCGGTGGGTGCCGTAGAAAGCAAACTTTTGACGAGTTGCAAAGTGCGGAGGGCACACTCGATTTCACGACCAATTTCCAAAAATCGCCATTCGTGGCCTCGTGTCATGGAATCGGCTGCAAGTCCTGCCACTGCGGCACTGTCCGAAAGCATTTCCTTTAGATAAGGTAACAGTGCCGCTGCACCTGGTCCAGCGGGCATCTCGGCAATGCCAAAGCCGTTCAGGTAAAGCCAAAGGTCTTCTGAAATGCGGTCGCGCAACTGCATTCCCAAATCGCGAATTTCCGTCAGCACGCATTGCATTCCTTCCTTGTTGTCTTTACGCAAGATAAAGTAACGCAGCGCGTTTTCCGGGTCCTGCGCGAGTCTCGACTGCGACTCGTCCGAAAGCCCCGCTTTCAAGATCCACGGGAGTTCCGGCATGTCCATCCACGATTCGTCCGAAAGCCTGACAGCGATACCTCTCGCAATTCGGGCCATCATGTTCGAAGCCGAAAGGGCTCGCCCCAGCCGGAACAAGTTTTCGGCCGCACGACTCGGCAAGTTTCCACTCGCTCTCGACGGCGTAATCGCTTGGCTTGCTGGCGCAAGGAGCGAAAAGTTTGCCACGGGACTTTCCGAAAGCACCCAGATGTCTTTTTCGCCAAGCCCATCGCCCAAGATTCCAAGGCCACCGGGCATGACCGCCGTTTCTTTCTTCGTGTTCACCGCAAAGAACCGCATCCGCGCCGTTACCGACGAGAACACCGGTCTGCTCGATTTTCCGCTATCGCTGCGTGCCGCATTGTTTTGAGCTGCGTTCAGCGGAGGCTCGCGATAGGTGTAAACAGTCGCGACGTCAATCGACTTCTCGGCCACCCATTGCTCCGGAGCTTCTTCTACGGCTTGTAACAAGGCGAGCTGTGCCGTCGTGGTCATGGACGCGTAAGCCTTAGGTTCTGTTTCTTTAAAGTTTTCTGCATCTCTAAATGCCTTCTTGAAAATCCATTTTTCAGGGTCGTTCAAAACGCGTTCGGCATCCTCGTCGTTCCCGAGCCAAAGCGTTTCCACATCGTGCAACAACAGTTCTTCGTCAAGCAACTCGCGGCAAATCTCAGGCAAGAACGGCTTGAACATCGGCGATTCCAAAACTCCCGTTCCCAAGAAATTCGCAATCGCGACATTCCCTGCGCGGACGGTACTGATCAAGCCGACTGCCCCTTCGCCGCTATCGACACGCAGTTCCAGCGGGTCGCACATACCGTCTTCGACCCTGCGGAAAATCGTCCCAATTTTTTTGAGTCCCATAAGCGTTTTCATATAAACTTGCATATTGCGGATGGCGAGGTCGTCGTTCTCGACAAGCGGAATTCCCAAGTAACGCGCTATCACGGCGTCTTCGGCACGGCGCGGGTTTTCAGGGCTCGATGCCAAAAGAACTACTTTGTCCGACTCGCCCCGGTTACGAATCTCCTTATGCATCTCGTCTAGACCGTCCATCAATTTCTTGAAAAAGACGGCCAAACGTTCCGTGCGCATGCTGCGGAAAAGCTCCGGGAATGCACGGCTTACGCCAATGCGGTTTTCGAGTGCTCGTCCTAAACCTTCGGGCACTTGCAAATGGTCCGCGACCGCTACGAACGAACCGTCCTTGAGGCGCACCACATCCGTAGAGGCCAAATTCACGAACAAACCTCCGGCAGGTCGCACTTTCCAGACAACCTGTAAAAAATCCGAATTTGCAAACAAAAGTGCCGCAGGCAACTTGCCTTCTTTCCAAAGACGTTGTTCGCCATAAATGTCGCTTGCCAAGGCGTTGAAAAGCCTAGCTCTTTGGGCAACTCCAGCTTCAAGCGTTTTCCATTCGTCCGTTGTAATCACCAGCGGAATCGGATCAGTCCCTTTGTGGCTAAAGCTCATGCTCGACGAAAGGTCATTCTCGTCAAGGACGTTATGCAAACGCCTACAGCGGTGCTCAAATTCCACTTTCGACATGGCCGAAATGGACTTGATAAAAAAATCTTCAGTTTCTACACATTCCATACCCTTTTGAATAGCAATAAGTATGCCAATAAGGAACTATGGCGTTTATTCGTGTTTTTGGACTATTCTTGTTACAATTTTTGTCATTTTTACAAATTTTGATTGTAATAGGGAGCTGTAATTTGGGATTTTATTTGGTTTTTCTGCCTTGCTATGCCTTAAAATGCATAAAAAAAGAGTTTTTTTTCGATGTTTAATGTTTTTGGCACGAATATCGCTTATAGGATAGTGCGTCATCAAAAAACTTTTAATTCAGGCAAAAATATTGTGAATAAATTATGAACACTGCTGAAGTTTTAATCAGGTCTCTCGAAAGTGAGGGTGTCAAGTACATTTTTGGAATCCCCGGTGAAGAAACATTGGAGCTGATGGAAGCGATAAAAAAATCATCCATCAAGTTCATTACCGTTCGTCACGAGCAGGGGGCTGCCTTCATGGCCGATGTCTATGGCCGTTTGACGGGGAAGGCTGGTGTTTGCCTTTCGACGCTTGGGCCTGGCGCTACGAATTTGGTCACAGGAGTTGCCGATGCAAACTCCGACGGTGCTCCGCTCATTGCCCTTACGGGTCAGGTGGGCACGGAACGTATGCATTTGACTAGCCATCAGTATTTGGACTTGGTGAACATGTTTACGCCGATTACTAAACGCAGCAAGCAAGTGGTTCGCCCGGACACGGTAAACGAGATTGTGCGTATCGCGTTCAAGTATGCCGAAATGGAAAAGCCCGGTGCCTGCCTTATTGACTTGCCTTGCAACATCGCTGCGATGGACGTGGAGGGCGAGGTGGCACAGGCTCCGCTAAAGCATCACCGCGAAAATATGGTGTATGCGAGCACGGATGCCATTTTGGCCGCAGGTGGAGTCTTTGCAAAGGCTAAGCGTCCTGTAATTTTGGTAGGGCATTCCGCCGTGAGGAACAATGCGTCCGAAGCGCTGACTGAATTTGCGACTTCGTCGAAGATTCCCGTGGTATGCACGATGATGGCAAAGGGCGTGGTCTCTAGCTACAACAAGTATTTCATGGGATGTATAGGCATGCCGCAGAGGGATTTCCCGAACATCGTCATGGAACAAGCGGACCTTGTGATTGCCGTCGGTTATGACGTTGTGGAATACGCTCCCGCAAAGTGGAACCCTAAGGGCGATAAGATGATTATTCACATTGACGAAACACCGAACCATGTGAACAAATTCTATCAACCCGAAGAAGAAATCATTGGCGATATATCTGCGTCTTTGGATGCGCTGGGTAGCGTTTGCCCTAACACGTGGGAACCTGAATGGGCTTTGCAAATTCGCGAACTGATGGTGGCCGACCATTCTCGCTACGATCACGATACGACCTTCCCACCCACGCCGCAGAAAGTGCTTCATGACATTCGCCGCGTCATGGATGACGATGATATTTTGATTTCGGACGTGGGTGCGCACAAGATGTGGATTGCGCGGCAGTATAACTGCTACTATCCGAACACGTGCATTATCTCGAACGGTTTTGCGACGATGGGAATTGCGGTGCCCGGAGCCGTTGCCGCAAAGCTCCTGAATCCAAAGAAGAAGGTCTTGGCAGTCACAGGCGATGGAGGCTTCATGATGAACAGCCAGGAGCTAGAAACGGCTTACCGTGAGGGACTTCCGTTCGTGACGCTCATTTTTACTGACTGTAGCTATGGCCTTATCAAGTGGAAGCAGGAAGAACGTTACGGGGACAGCTTCTCGGTCAATTTCACGAACCCGGATTTCGTGAAGTACGCCGAATCCATGCATTTGAAGGGCTACCGCATTGAACGTACCGAAGATTTGATGAGCACTCTGAGGGAAGCATTCCGGCAGAAGGTGCCCAGCATTATCGAGTGCCCGGTCGATTACTCTGCAAATATGGAACTCACGCACTATTTGAAAAACTTGAATATATAAGGGTGTTTTATTTATGGGATATATCAATAGCCTTTTCACGGGACAATCAGAAATATCTGGCGTCGCCGTATCGGAGTATTCTCGTTTTCTTTCCATTGACAGCATCTCTGGACATCCCATCGTTTACCGCCATTTGAAGCCCTGCGGTAATGAAGAAGAAAATAAACAGCAGAAACAGAACATATAAATTGACTCCTCCACTCCATACAAAATAGCCATCGGTAGCAATACCGGTGGTTATTTTCTGTCTTGACGTCAAGGCAGCCCCCTGTCCTCGTGCTTGACGGGGATGACGTCATGGCGGACTTGATCCGCCATCTATAAGGTTTCCGGCTTAAAGGCGAAAAAAAGAGAGCCGAAATATCTTCGACTCTCTAAACTTTTAGCAGTTCTAATAGCTATTAGCTAACCACTGTCTACTGCCTACTTCCTACTATTTACCCTTCGGCATCTGCACGGAGATGTGGATGTCCTGCAACTGCTGCAAATCCACTTCGCTCGGGCACTGGTCCATCGGGCTAGAAGCGCTCGTGTTCTTCGGGAACGCGATGTAGTCACGGATAGATTCTTCACCTTCCATGGTAGCGACAACGCGATCGAGACCGAAGGCGAGACCGCCGTGCGGAGGAGCACCGTACTTGAATGCATCGACGAAGAAGCCGAACTTGGTCTTCACCTGTTCTTCGGAGAGACCGAGCAGGCGGAACACCTTTTCTTGGACTTCCGGGTTGTGAATACGGATAGAACCACCACCGATTTCCACGCCGTTCAGAACGAGGTCGTAGGCTTCGGCGTTGCAATCCTTGAGGTTGCCACCGAGCATCATGTCCAAGTGTTCCGGGAGCGGGTTGGTGAACGGATGGTGCATGGCCATGTAGCGGCCTTCGGTATCGCTGTATTCGAACATCGGGAAT
>Ga0129307_1000737_pt1 | contig 45938 bp, 46 predicted proteins | sample P1105metagenome_FD_94437 | JGI IMG/M metagenome (GOLD analysis project Ga0129307, IMG submission 94437) | Capybara group fecal microbial communities from Wisconsin, USA - P1105 metagenome | ecosystem: Host-associated > Mammals > Digestive system > Large intestine > Fecal | place: USA: Wisconsin...
CTCCTTTTGTATGCGGTAATCCCTGTTACCAATGATCTCGCTAATCATTAATATACAGGTAAATCCACGTTGCTACAAATGTGAGGTCACTTCATATTATCTATAAGCGGTGGGAGTGTTCAATCTGCGGAGGGATCTCCGGTCCCGGGGAGGCATCCGGGAAGAGTGAGGAACAGGATGAGGCATATGAATTCGGCAAAGCGCTGGAGTGATCCCGGGGTCATCCTGAGCATTTACTTTTTCACTTTCTGAAGCGCGTCCGTGACATGGGCGGATATGAAAAATATGAAAACTGTGGAGGGCCTGATCCGGCCCTCCTTTTTTATCTCAATGGGGTCTTCTCCCACTGAGATAAACGCTCCGCTTAGGATGCGGGAAGTTCCAGTAAGAGAAGAAAGTGATCTGAAAAGCCCGGAAAAGATGGCTGTCACGTCAGAGGCTTGGTACAATTATTTTAAAGGCATGAAGTGCATACTCGGTATTGCCGCGAAGAAGCCGGATTTCGATTATGATGCTTTCTTCCGCGCCTATGCCGATCTTTGGTTTGCCAAAATGGAGCCTTTCAACGCAAGGTTTTATCGTCATCCTTCAGCAGTTCGACGAGTTCCTTGAGACCTACGGAATTAAAAAAGGCGACAGAATGTATCTCGCGCCGGAAGACAGGATCATCATCTGGTAACGGAGAAAGAGCCTGCCTGCCGGCAGCGGTCCCTGACCGGTTCCGGAAGAAAGCAATACATCTTTCTGGTATAATATTACCGGAAAGCAGCAGACACAAAAGTGATCTGGCATGCATCAGAAACGCGCCGGATCAGGCATGGTTATATTGTTTCTTAAAACCTGTTACCGAAAGGAGGTTTGCTCATGAAGTATATTTGTCAGGTCTGCGGATATGTTTACGACGAGGCATCGGAAGCATGTCCGTTCGACCAGCTGCCGGACAGCTGGCAGTGTCCCTGGTGCAAGGCGCCGAAGACCCAGTTTAAGCCGGAGCAGGATGAAGCGCCGGCGGACGCCGCTGCAGACCTTGCCGGTGCGGATATCGGCGCGGACGATGCTGACAGCCTGAAGCAGCTCTCTCCGGGACAGCTGGCGGCGCTGTGCACGAATCTGGCCCGCGGCTGCGAGAAGCAGTACAAAGCGGAGGAGTCGAAGCTTTTCGCGGAGCTCGCGGCATATTTCACGGCTGCCGTTCCTCCCGCGGAGGACGCGTCCGTGGAGGCGCTGGCAGAGCAGCTTCAGGATGAGATCAGCCTTTATCCGGCGACCCGCGCCGCGGCCGACGCTGCCGGCGACAGAGGCGCCGCCCGGGCCCTGGTCTGGGGGGAAAAGGTCTCCCGCATGCTTTCCTCGCTGGTGACCCGTTACCTTGAGGAGGGCGAGGCCATGCTGGAGGGCACGGAGATCTGGATCTGCACGGCCTGCGGATTTGTCTATATCGGGGAAACGCCGCCGGAGCTCTGCCCGGTCTGCAAGGTTCCGTCCTGGAAATTCGAGAAGATCGAAGGGAGGAGGTAGATCATGGAAAAATTCGCTGTAAGGAATGTACGGCTCTGCACCAAAGACTGCCTGTGCCTGTTCGTATGTCCCACGGGCGCGACAGATACAGAGAACAGCGTCATCGACACAGATAAGTGCATCGGCTGCGGCGCGTGCGCGGAAGCATGTCCCAGCGCTGCCATCAGCATGGTCCCCACGATCTACCCCATCCCGCTGCCGAAGGAGGACTCCGTGGTCACGGCGATGAACCGCCTTTCCGCGAAAAAAGCGGAAGAGGAAGCCGCCGCCGGAAAGCTCGCGGAGACTGCGGACAGGGACGGCCTGTATCGCCTGATGAAGGCTGTCGAACGCTCCATCCGCCTCTCCAACGCGGATGTCTTAAGGGAGTCCGGGTATCTGCTTCCCCAGGGGGACGAGGCCGTCAGGCTTCTGAAGGACTGGCTCTGGAACCCGCCGGCAGCAGATTTTCCGAAAGAGACCGCTGAGAAGCTGGCGGAGCTGATGGGCGTCAAAGACTGACAGGAGGGGAATATGGCATTTGAACTGAGGAAATACACGGCGCCGGATTTTAGCAGGGAACCATTTGTTTCAGCGCCGGAAGTCGTGATCCGGGAGGCGCCGAAGGACGCGGTGGCGCCGGAGCAGTATCACGCAATGAGCATTTATCCGGAGTATTTCAAGATCGGGGGACAGTGGCTCCTGGCGGAAGAAAGCAGAATGGACTGTGTTCCTGTCTATGAGGACGGAGCTGTCAGGGTCCGGGAGTTCCGCCTTCTGAAAAAGGGTGACAAGGTCATCTGCGGGCGGACAGAGAACTGTGAGGAGGGGATCTATGTCTATCCCTTCGGCTTTGAAGAACCCGGCCGCAGCCATGAGACCTTTGCCTTCCGGCAGGGACGTTCCAGGGAGACGGCGTTCTCCAGGGATTACGATGCCATCTACGATCTGCTGCGCTACGAAAAAGAGCATGGATATATCCTCTGGGTCATGGGGCCGGCATTTTCCTTCGACTATGACGCAAGGGAAGCATTTTCCCGCATCATCGCAGGCGGGTACGCGCAGGCAGTGCTGGCGGGGAACGCGCTGGCGACGCATGATCTGGAGGGCGCGTACCTTAAGACCGCGCTGGGACAGAATATCTACACACAGGAAAACCAGCCAAACGGCCACTACAACCACCTGGATACCATAAACCGCGTGAAGTTCCACGGTTCTATTCCCGCGTTTATTGAAGCGGAGCATATAGACAACGGCATCATCTACAATCTTGAAAAGCACCATGTGCCCTACGTCCTGGCAGGCTCGATCCGGGACGACGGCCCGCTGCCGTCGGTCTACGGAAATGTTTACGAGGCCCAGGACGCGATGCGCGCCTGTGTCAGGAACGCGACGACAGTGATCTGCATGGCGACGATGCTTCACACCATCGCCACCGGCAATATGACGCCTTCCTACCGCGTGATGCCGGACGGAACTGTCCGTCAGATCTATTTCTACTGTATCGATATTTCCGAGTTTATGGTGAATAAGCTGGCTGACCGGGGAAGCCTGTCTTCCCACGGGATCGTGACCAACGTGCAGGATTTTATCGTTAATGTCGCTAAGGGTCTCGGTGTTTGACGGAAGAGACGGAACACCTGGCAGGAGTAAACAAAAATGGGACATTTGACGTCGAGAGATGCCTACAGGAATCTTGAGGACAGGATCAACTGGTTTACGCAGGGGGCTCCGCCTTCGGAGACCCTGACAAAGATACTGAAGCTTCTGTTTACGGAAAAAGAAGCGAAGTGGGTGGCCATGCTGCCCATCCGCCCCTTTTCCCTGAAGAAAGCGGCGCAGATCTGGGGGACCACGGAGGGTAAAGCGGAAAAGCTGCTGGACCATCTGTGTGAAAAGGGTCTCCTGGTGGATTCTTATTATCACGGCGTCAGGCAGTTCGTGCTGCCGCCCCCCATGATCGGTTTCTTTGAATTCGCCCTCATGCGCACCAGGGGAGACATCGACCAGAAATACCTGAGCGAGCTGTTCTACCAGTATCTGAATGTCGAGGAGGATTTCATCAAGAATCTTTTCCTGGGCATGGAGACGAAGCTTGCGCGCGCGTTCGTCCAGGAGCCGGTGCTTCTGACGGAAAAGGCCAATCATATCCTGGACTACGAAAAAGCCACCCACATCATTGAGGAGGCGGAGCACATCGGCGTCGGGATCTGCTACTGCCGCCACAAGAATCTCCATCTCGGGATCCCCTGCAGGCAGAACGCGCCGCTGGAGACCTGCCTCACCTTTGACAACATCGCCCGCTCCCTGTCGGAACACGGGGGCTACGCGAGGCTGATCTCCAAAGAGGAAGCGAAAGACATCCTGCAGATGTCCTACGAGCATAACCTGGTCCAGATCGGGGAGAATGTGCGGGAGCATCCGGCCTTCATGTGCAACTGCTGCGGATGCTGCTGCGAGGCTCTGGGGGCCGCGAAGAAATTCAGCCCGATGCAGCCCATCGAGACCACGAACTATCTGCCGGAGATCCAGGAGGAGACCTGTATTTCCTGCGGAAAATGCTCCAGGGTCTGCCCGATCCTCGCGATCTCCATGAAGGAGAAGCGGCCGGTCATCGATGAAAGCATTTGCCTGGGGTGCGGCGTGTGCGCGAGAAACTGCCCGTCAAAGGCCATCATCCTGAAGCGCCGTCCGGTCCAGGTGATCACCCCGGTCAACAGTACGCACCGCTTTGTGCTGCAGGCGATCGAAAAGGGGACGCTGCAGAACCTGGTGTTCGACAACCAGGCGTTTGCCAGCCACCGGGCCATGGCAGCGGTGTTCGGCACGATCCTGAAGCTTCCTCCGGTGAAGCAGGCCATGGCAAGCAGGCAGTTCAAGTCCGTGTACCTGGACCACCTTTTGTCCCGGCAGCAGGGAAAGGAATGATCCCGCGGATACCAGGCGGATGCCTCTTGTTTATTCCTTATTTTTGCGATGTCAGGTGGATCCCTAATCCGTTGATCTCCTCTTTGATATAGATGAGGCGGATCTTTCCGTTTTCATCAAGACGGACGTCATCATAATCCATCTCATATCCCATGGATTCCAGGTAGCGGATGCCTGCATCCATATCCGGCGTGTAGATCGCGATATGTCCGAACGTTCCACGTCCGTCCGTCTTCATGAGCTCCATCTTCCGGTCCGCGATAAAGTACGATTTGGGTTTTTCTGATTTGTCTTTGAAATTCAGTACGTTCTCGCAGAAGAAGAGCAGCTTTTCCGCCTCCTCCGGAGACCTCGCGTTGATGCCAAGATGCGCAAATTCAAATTTCGGCGCCTCCATTCGTTTTTCTCCTTTCTTTCCGGGCACTGTCCGGGCCGGCTTCTTTACAGTATGCTCATATATTATTAAATCATTATTCGGCAGTATGTGAAAGATGATTTGTTACGCAGACAAATATACAGCTTATGATATGATAAAAGCAGCGTGAAGGCATACCGGAAAACGGGGAGGGAGCAGGGATGAGGATCAGAAGCGCAGTGCCGGACGACGCGAGGCGGCTGCTGGAAATATACGCGTATTATGTCATGAATACGGCCGTTTCGTTCGAGTATGACGTCCCCCCGGAGGCAGAATTCCGCGGCCGGATAGAAAATACGCTTCGGAAGTATCCGTATCTGATCCTGGAGGAGGACGGCGTCATTCAGGGCTATGCGTATGCCGGCGTATTCAAGGACAGGGCTGCCTATGATCATTCGTGTGAATTGTCCATTTATCTGGACTATAACGCGAAGGGACGGGGCTATGGAAGAAAGCTCTATGAGGAGCTGGAGGAGCGCCTGAAAAGGCAGGGGATCCTGAACCTGTACGCGTGTATCGCGATCCCTGATACGGAGGATGAATACCTGACAAGGGACAGTGAAGGGTTCCACCGGCACCTCGGATTCTGCACGGTCGGGGAATTCCATAAATGCGGCTGCAAATTCGGCCGTTTATACAGTATGATCTGGATGGAAAAGATCATCGGGGAGCATACCTGACAGATCAGCGCCGGCAACAGCGCGTTGCTTGTCCCGGCTGCGCCGGACTGGCATAATAAAGGCAAAGAATCAGCCGGAGGGATTGCTTATGGAGACAAAAGACATTTTAAAACAGCTTAGGGAGAAGAATAACCTGACCCAGGACCAGATGGCTGAGCGCGTCATGGTCACCCGCCAGGCAGTGAGCCGCTGGGAAAACGGCGAGACCCAGCCGAATACAGATACCCTGAAGCTTCTGTCACGCGAATTTGACGTATCGATCAACACGCTGCTTGGCTCTCCGAGACAGCTCGTCTGCCAGTGCTGCGGCATGCCTCTGGAGGACGCGTTCATCGGCAGGAATAAAGACGGGTCCCTGAATGAGGATTACTGCCGGTGGTGCTATGCCGACGGCACCTACACCTACAGCGATATGGATGACCTCATCCGGGTGTGTGTCCCGAACATGGTGAAGGAGGGCTTCACGGAAGAGCAGGCACGTACGTATCTTCAGCAGACGCTTCCGAAGCTGGATTACTGGAAGAGATACGAAGAGCTCAGCGATCATGGGGAATTCGAAGCCTTCAAAAGAAAACTGATCGACGAGATCAATGACCTCCATATCGACGGGATGCCTGAGGTTGAGTCTCTGAACGCCCTTGTCGGGAAATACGTCAATTTGGAGTACAGGCTCCCGAACGGCATGAAGGTAAAATTCCTGGACGACCAGACGACCTATCTCGGAAACCAGCTGGAGTCGGAGATCACGGAAGGGCTTTGCTTCGGTATCCTGGCAAATATGGACTTCATCCTGATCTGCACTTATAAAAAAGACGGAGAGGATCCGGAGCTTATCTGCTACAGAAAGAGATAGCAGCGGCCTGATCAAGTCAGCGGCATAATAATACCCCCTTTACCGGCTGCCCGGAAAAGGGGGTATGTTTTTCTTACACCTCGTCGTTAGCCATCTTGGCCGGATCCGAGAAGTGCTCCTTTGTAAGCTTGATCACCACGCCGGACAGGCCGAGGAGGGCGATCAGGTTGGGGATCGCCATGAAACCGTTCAGGGTGTCGGCGATGTTCCAGACCAGAGAGAGCTCCAGGGTGGAACCGATGACAACGATGATGATGAAGGCGATCTGGTAAAGCTTCACATACTGAAGCCCGAAGAGATACTCAAAGCAGCGGGTTCCGTAGAGAGACCAGCTGAGCACTGTGGAAAGCGCGAAGAGCGTGATGCCGACCGCGATGAGAAGGGAACCGACCTGGTTTCCGAACACGCTGCTGAAGGCTGCCGCCACGTTTGCGGTTCCGGCGCTGCCGCCCCAGTCCAGGGTCTGGCCCCCGCCCAGGGTGCCGCAGAGCAGTGCAAGAGCGGTCAGGGAGCAGATGACGATGGTGTCCATGAAGACCTCGAAGATACCGTACAGACCCTGCTTGACGGGATCGGTCTCAGAGGAAGCCGCGTGGGCCATGGGAGCGGATCCGAGACCTGCCTCGTTGGAGAACACGCCGCGGGCCACGCCCTTCTGGATCGTGGTCTTGATCATGATGCCGGTGGCGCCGCCGATGGCCGCGTCCGCGTTGAAAGCGCCCTTGAAGATCATGCCGAACACCGTGCCGAGCTGGCCGATGTTGCCGAGGATGACGGCGATCGCCGCCACGATGTAGATGACTGCCATGAAGGGCACCAGCTTCTCCGTGACGGAGCCGATGCGCTTGATGCCGCCGAGAAGGACCAGCGCCACGATGACCGCGACGATCACGCCGATGGCGATGCTGCTGGTGGGAACGGTCTGTCCGAAGATCTGGACGGAGCTTGCTTCCACGTTTCCGCCGAACGCGTCGATAGCGGTATTGATAGAGGAAGCGATGGTGTTGACCTGGGTCATGTTGCCGATACCGAAGGCAGCGAGGAAGCCGAAGACGCAGAACACGCCGCCGAGCCAGCGCCAGCCCTCACCCAGGCCGTTCTTAATGTAATACATCGGTCCGCCGACCCAGTCGCCCTTGTCGTTGCGCTCGCGGTAGCGGACTGCGAGGACGACCTCAGAGTACTTGGTCGCCATGCCGAAGAGAGCGGAGACCCACATCCAGAAGACAGCTCCGGGGCCGCCTGCCGCGATAGCGCCGGTGACACCTGCGATGTTTCCGGTGCCGACCGTTGCCGCGAGGGCGGTGGTCACAGCCTGGAACGGTGTGACCTCACCGTGACCGGCCTGCTGTTTCTTGAAGACCTTTCCGAGGGTGTTCTTCATCGCGTATCCGAAGCGGGTAAACTGGATGAAGCCCATGCGGATGCTCAGGAGGATGCCGGTGCCGACAAGCAGGATAAGCATCCACGGTCCCCAGGCGATACCGTTTAGAAAATCAACAAAATTCGAGAAACCTTCCATATATAAAAACCCCCTTTTGGTACGTTCCGCAGCTGTCCGCAGCCCGGATGCGGGAGGCAGAGCAGCTGCAATATGTTTAAAATACTACAGAGTGAAAAATAATGCAACATTTAGTCAGCTTTATGCAGACGGTCCCGCATACTTATGAACCTTTAGCACGCTGCCGAAAATACTGTGGTATGATAATAAAAAGGGCGTTTCAAAGCTTAAATGCAGGACTCCCCCGGTCCTCTGAGGCGGCGGGAGGAATACACAGCACAAAGGAGATTAATAAAATGGAACAGATCAAATTACGTGACGCATCGGTCCTGACATCCCCCAACCCTGTTACGATCGTCTGTACCGGGAAGCCGGACGGTTCCACGAATCTGGCGACGGTCTCCTGGTGGACCTACCTGTCCTTCAACCCGGGCATGATCGCTTTCGCGATGTCCAGGAAGTCCTACAGCGGAGAAATGGTCCGGAGCAGCGGAAAGGTCGTTCTGACGGTCCCGGGCAAAGCGATCAGGGACGCTGTCATGGGGTGCGGGACATCCTCCGGCCGCGACACCGACAAGATCGCAAAGCTCGGGATCAGTATGCAGAGCCTTCCGGACAGTGATATCCGGATCCCGGAGCACAGCCGCGTGGCGATCCGGTGCACACTGAAGGAATATCATGAAGCCGGCGACCATTACCTGTATATCTGCAATGTGGACCAGGTCTTTGGCGACGAAGGAGAAGAGGCCGTTTTCGCGTGGAACGGCTACTCGAAGATCGCGGCAGCGGCACAGGCAGACTAAGGGCACATCTGAAGAAAGGAGAAAATGACCATGGATGAAGCGAAGATCCTTCAGCTGAAGGAAGAGATCGAGGACGCGCAGCATATCGTTTTTTTCGGCGGCGCAGGAGTCTCCACGGAGAGCGGCGTGCCGGATTTCCGGAGCAAGGACGGACTGTACAACCAGCGGGACGTCCGCTTTGAAAAGTACCGGCCTGAATACCTTCTGAGCCACAGCTGCCTGGTATATGAGCCGAAGGTCTATTACGAGTTCCACCGCCAGAAGATGGATACGAGGACCATCGAGCCGAACAATGCCCACAAATATCTTGCCGCGATCGAGAAGATGGGGAAGCTGGACGCGGTCGTAACGCAGAACATCGACGGGCTGCACCAGAAGGCAGGCAGCAAAACGGTCTATGAGATCCATGGAAGCGCCCTTCGGAATTACTGCACAAGGTGCGGAAAGGTCTATCCGGAGGATTATATCTTCACCTCAGAGGAAGCAGTGCCCCACTGCAGCTGCGGAGGGACCATCCGTCCCGACATCACGCTCTATGAGGAGAGCCTTCCGGAGGATGCGGTAGACGGCGCGGTGCGGGCCATCTCCCGCGCGGATATGCTGATCATCGGCGGAACGTCCCTTACCGTGTACCCGGCGGCTTCCTATATCAATTATTTTAACGGGAAATACCTCGTGATCATCAACCGGGACCGGCTGAACATCCGGCTCGGCGGCAACACGCTGGTCATCAACGACAGGATCGGCGAAGTGTTCACGCGCCTCGCGGAGCTGCAGGGGATCTCCCTCGGATGATGTTTCCATCCCGCGGCTGTCATTTTTATAATCCTGCGGATACAGTCTGAGCCGGGTCGAAGGACCCGGCTCAGTTTCACGGCGCAAAGTTTTTTAGCATTATCTGGTGTACACGGACTTATGTCCGTTGTAATACAAGGTGACGTCCCCCGTACCTTCCTTGCCGGCATAGAAGATCTGAACATCCGGCTGCTCTCCGTAGACCCGCCCGTAAACGGTTCCGCCCGTGCGGGGGTGCATATACAGGAGATAGCTCTGGTCGCCGAAGGTCACCTTTCTGTCCCCCGTTTCATTTACCTGGATGAAGAGATCCGGCAGGCCTTCATTGTACTGTCCGCCGGCATCGTTCAAAGAATATGCGTAGTGATAGCGGTCGCCGAGGGCGCTGGTATCGGCTTCCTGCTGGCTGCCCTGCGCGTTCTGGACCCAGGCACCGTCCGCTCCGACATAGTAGCCGTCCGGGGTCATGGTGTTTTCAAGCATGTATCCGGCTTCATTGAAATAATACCAGGCGCCGTTGATCTGCTGCCAGCAGGCCGCAGGCCAGCTGCCGTCATCATTCTGATACCACCAGCCGGTGCTGTTCTTCTGCCAGCTTCCCGCGAAAGCTGTCATGGCCATTGCTGCAGAAAGTAATCCGACAACAAGAATCGAGATCAGTTTTTTCATGAGTGCTCCCTTCGTCAGTAGAATTATGTGGAAATGGTTCCTTTAAAAAGAGCGTATCATTCCGTGCGGCAGCAGTCAATTATAGGAACAGCTTGTGGTATGATAAGAGTATGCCTGCGGGCCTTTAGACCTTATCGTGAAGGGAAGGATCAAGGGGGACACCTGATGAAAAATCATTTCCATTTAAAAAGGCTTCTTTCCGTTCTTCTGCCCGTTCTTGCCGGATGCTGCCTGCTTTCCGGCTGTCACGGGCCGCAGTATAAGGAAGCGGAAAAGGAAGAGCTGGAGAAAAACGGCAGTACCCTTATGCAGGCCTGGCTGGACGGACATGTGAAGGACGGCAGGGGGCTCACCGCGAAAGCCGATATTTATATGTATCCGAGCGGTCCGCATTACCTGACGGATTTTGTAGGAGGGACCTTTACGGACGGCGGGGAAGCCCGGGACTATCTGATCAATACCAGGACAGACGCGGTGTATCTGGTGCATGACGGCACGCTGCTGTCCGAGGTGTGTCTGGACCTTGCCTTTGAAAAGCTGGAGCTTGAACAGCTGCGGGATGACTGCCAGGCCGGCGGCACGGCAGCGGCCATATGGCTTCCGGACCGGGGAAACACTTATGTCTGCTCGGAAAAGGCCAGGGAGGGGACCTGGATGCCCGGGGAGCTTGTCCTGTCCCTGGAGGCGGCAGAGGGAGCCGGGGGCGATGCCGGCAATGAAGGGCAGCGTAAGATCCTTGACGAGTTTGTCCGTTCCCCGGACTGCCGGGACCTGATCGAGTTCGGAGGCACCATCACGGTGCCGGAGGAGGTCGGTCTGGAAAAATACGGGATGGCGTACTGGCTCAGGCAGCAGGAGGAAAACGGGATCGTCTTCCAGAACCTCTACCTGTCCGATCCCTTCGAGAACTGCTCGACCTACAACGGCTTTGCGACCTATGAACGGTACTGCTTCCGGGAGATAAAGGATCCCGACATCCGGATCCTCATGAAGGACGCTTACTGGGTGGAGAAAAACGGAAAGGACGGGATCGAAGTCACCGAGGGCAGGGAAAGCGACCTTTCCGACCTGGCCTTTGAAAAGACAAAAGACGGCTATCTGGTCACATTTACGGACCGTGAACACATTTTTGACTTTTCCATTTATGCGGACGAAGGGTCCGAATTCTTAAAGCACGAGTATCACAGCCATGAGGACCGGGAGGCCTACCTGAGCCCCGGCTCAAAGATCAGCGGTGACAGGTATTTTGAAAATGACCTGTACTGGAAGGATGCCGGAGAGGACGGGTATCTTCTGACGGATGAAAAAGGGATCCGGAAGCTGTTTTTCGGGGGTGAGGAGCTGATCCCCAGATAAAACGGAGGCTTCGTGATCCGTCAGCCGCACGCCGGGACGGAAGTTTCCTGCCGCGGAATGGCGCCGGACGCCGTGCGGCAGGAATGGTAATGGAAATCCGGGCCGTTTATGGGTAGAATGGATATATATCTCGTCTGCAAGGAGAATGTATGATGGATAATGACAAAATACCGGCCAAAGGCAGGCTGAGGAGGAAGCTGTTCCTTCTTTGCAGCAGGCTGGTCATATTCGCGGCTCTGGCTTTTGCGGTGATCGGTGTCCTGCAGATGCGGGCCGCGGCCCGTGTCAACAGAAATATAACCGCTTCCCAGACCGCTGCCATCAAGGAACGGTCCCATAAAGCGATCACCCAGCTGACATATGAGGAAATGCTCAATACCATCACCCTGACGGCAAAGAACGCGGACGGCGAGTTCTGGACGCTGAAGCATGATTTCACGATACTCGCCCGGCAGGTACAGGATGTATTTGAGCATCCGGACAAGTACAGCGAGCGGGAGGTCTATCCTCCGGACCCGTCGAAAGCGGGACAGTATACCATGCAGCTCATATTCGGGAACGAAGAGGCGGCCAATGATCCGGAGACCCGGACCATGGTCATGAAGCTCGCGAACCTGGAGCCGATGATGAAGGAGATCATCATCGGCAACGATGAGTATACGAGGGACTGCTATATTGCCCTGCCGAACGGCACCTCGCTGGCGGTGGATAATGTCTCAAACGAAAAGGTCGACGAGAACGGCAACATCTACCCCCTCGATCCGACGACGCGCCCCTGGTATAAGGGGGCAGTGGAGGCAGGCGAGTTCTGCTTTACGATGGCGGTCCACAGCTTTTACCGGGATGCTCCCGAGGTGGAATACGGCTGCCCGGTCTATGTGGACGGCAGGCTCATGGCAGTGCTTCAGGGCTCTACGAAGCTGAGCGTGATACAGGAGTTCATTTCGGACGTCGGCGTCGGGGAACACGGCTTTTCCATCATGGTAAGCGACGAGGGGCTGCTTGTTTATTCCCCGAGGGAGACCGGCGAGCTTGCAATGGTAAACGACATGACCACGGACATCCGGAATACCGGGAACGGAACGATCGGGGCCCTGGTCTATAAGGCGCGGAAAAAGCAGAACGGGCTCGGTAAGGTAAGAGTCGACGGCGAGATGTATTACGCCGCGTTCGCGCGCATGGAATCCCTGGGATGGTCGCTGATCACCTTTGTTCCGCAAAGCGAGGTGGAGCATCCGACAGAAACGCTTCTGGAGGAGATGGACAAGATCAGCGCACAGGCAAGCGAGCAGTACGCAAGCAGCTTAATGCGTTCCACCGTGCTGATCCTGCTCGTTGTGGGCGCCCTGATCGCCATCGCCTCGCTTGCTGCCGTATCCTTTTCAGGCAAGATCACCAAACCGATCAATGTCATGACGGAGAGGATCGAGGACGTAACGGGTGAACGGTTTATCTTTAAGATGGACGATGTTTACCACACGGGAGACGAGATCGAGATCCTTGCCAACACCTTCGGAAAGCTGTCGGACGAGATGGACGGGTATCTCCGGAACATCCTCGCCATGACTGCGGAGAAGGAGCGCGTCGGCACGGAGCTTGCGCTTGCGGCCCGCCTCCAGGCGGATATGCTGCCGAACAAATTCCCCGCCTTCCCTGACCGGAAGGAGTTCCATATCTATGCCAGCATGGATCCCGCCAAGGAGGTCGGCGGAGATTTCTACGACTTCTTCTTCGTGGACGAGGATCATCTTGCCCTGGTCATCGCGGACGTGTCCGGCAAGGGTATCCCCGCCGCCATGTTCATGATGATGGCAAAGAACATGATCCAGAACCAGGCGATGGCAGGCCGCAGCCCGAAGGATGTCCTTGAGACGGTGAACCAGCTGATCTGTGAGAACAACGATGAAAGCATGTTCGTCACGGTCTGGTTCGGTATCCTTGATCTTGTCAGCGGCGTCCTGACCGCTTCGAACGGCGGACATGAGTATCCCATTCTCAAAATGCCGGACGGCCCCTTCAGGATCGTCAAGGATAAACACAGCTTCGTTCTCGGCGCGATGGAGGGAATGAAGTACAAGGAATATGAGCTGCAGCTGAAGCCAGGCTCCAAGCTGTTCGTCTTTACTGACGGTGTGTCCGAGGCCCAGAACAGGAAGAATGAGCTTTTCGGCGACGAACGGATCGTTGAGGCGCTGAATACCGCCATGGACGAGCCGGCAGAGGACATCCTGGAGGCTGTGACCGAGGCAGTGGCGCGCTTTGCGGGAGACGCGGAGCAGTTCGATGACATCACCATGCTCTGCATCGAATACAACGGCAAACAGGAAAAGACCGGCGGCGAAGAGACCGGGAAGGAGTCCTGAGGTATGAATGACAGTGTCCGACGGATCTGCATCGTTGGGATGGGGATCGCCCTTTTTGTGGTGTTTTCCCTTTGTCTTCAGGTCCCGGTTTTTGAGAATTATTACCTTTGCCTTGGCTATGTGGCCATGGCGGTATACTGCTATTCTCTTGGGACGGCGGAGGGAACGCTGGTCGGGGTGCTCGGCGTCATCATGTACTGCCTGGTCATCAGCGGACTGCGGGGCATGCCCGGATGGGCAGCCGGCAACGTCGTGATCGGCCTTGCGCTTGGAACGCTGTTCCGGTTTACCAGGGACCGGGAGATCACGGTTCCCCTGGCAGCAGTTTCCTGTGCAGTGATCACCGCCGCCTGCGCGGCGGGGATCCTTGGCGTGAAATCGGCGGTGGAGTGGCTGCTCTACGCCCAGCCGTTTGCGCTGAGGGTCATGAAAAATATCTATGCCTTCTGGGCAGACGCCTTCGTCCTGATCGTAAGTCTCCCGGTCTGCAGGATCATCGACCGCAGGGTCCTGAAGTTCCTGCCGGATGGGGTGCACTGATATAAGAAAGTCCTCTGGAGTCATTCCCTTTACAGAAAAGGAGAAAAAAATGATCGAGAAGAACGTTATCGTAAAGCCGAAGGACGACTGCAAGGTATGGCTTGAGGAGCAGGAGGTCTGCAGGGAGTATTTCAAGACTGACCGGATCACCTTCGGGATGTCCGAGCTCCTGCCGGGCCAGTCCGGGGCGGTGGACCCGGGCCATTCCGAGGCGGATGAGATCTTCTTCTGCGTGCAGGGCGAGGTGCTCTGCTACGTCAGCCAGGACGACAGGTACTATCACCTGAAGGCAGGCGACGCTATGCTGATGCCGCAGAACCATGATCACCGCCTGTTCAATATCGGTGAGGAAAAGGCGATCCTGACCTGGTCCTGCGCGCCCCATCAGTAAGGGACCTGGTTCCGCGCGGCTGTATTGAAAAGATCATAGAGCGGTGCGCACATTTGAAAAGGGCATAGAGGTGGTGCGTTCTTATGGCAAATGAAGGCGGCGAATGGATCATGAAGGGCCTCGACTGGAACGATCCCTTAAGGATCCGCTCCTGGCGGGAGCTGATCAGCTGGATCAACGAAGTCGGCTTCCTGCCGCTGTTCGCCAACGAGGTGCCGGGCTTTTCCGCGGAGGAGCACGTTTCTCCTCTTTACTGGTGGTCCGGCGATCCCGAACAGGACCCGTGGGAGTGGCGCGAGATCATCCCCGCGACCGGCGAGGTGGCATACGGGAAGTTCTTCAACAACAAGACCGGATTCATTTCCCGGGAGTGGTTCCCGTATTTCGCAAATGCCCGCCGGGACGGATATGATTTCGACGCGGCGTGGGATGACGAGCTGGTCCAGCGCCGGTACAAGGCGATCATGGATATCTGCGGGGACGGCGGCATGCATCCGGGCTACGAGCTGAAGCCGGCAGCGGGCTTCGGCAAGGACGGATATAAGAATTTCGACGGCTGCATGACGCAGCTGCAGATGCAGACGTACCTGGTCATCCGCCGGTTCGAGCGGAGACGCAATAAGCGCGGGCAGAGCTACGGCATGGCAGTCTCCTTTTATCAGAAGCCGGAGGAGCTCTGGGGCTACGCGCATGTGACGAGTGCTTATAAGGAAGACCCGGGCATCTCCCGGGAGCGCATTTTCACAAGGACCAGGGAGCTGTTTCCGGAAGGAACCGATGAAGCGATCCGAAGAGTACTGAATTGAAGAGTACTGAATTGAACGGTCCCGCCGCTTTGGAAGCGGCGGGATCTTTGCCAGAGCATGAGAAGACCCGGGAGGAGCATATGATGAAGGACCTGACATTTCGTGAAGCGCAGGAAAAGGACTGCGGCCTGATCCTGTATTTCATCAAAGAGCTTGCCGCCTATGAAAAGATGGCTGACGAGGTGGTGGCGACAGAGGGGCTTCTGCAGGAATGGCTCTTTGAAAAGAAAAAAGCAGAGGTCCTGTTTGCCTGCGCGGACGGCAGGGAGATCGGCTTTGCGCTCTTCTTCCACAACTTCTCGACCTTCCTCGGGCGCGCGGGGATCTATCTGGAGGATCTGTATATCCTTCCGGAGTACCGCGGCAGGGGATACGGGAAGGCGACCCTGAAAAAGCTCGCGCAGACCGCCGTCTCGCGCGGATGCGGCCGCCTGGAGTGGTGGTGCCTTGACTGGAACCGTCCCAGCATAGATTTCTACCTGTCCCTCGGCGCGAAGCCCATGGATGAATGGACCGTCTACCGGATCACCGGGGATACGCTGACTGAAATGGCGGAGGAATGACCGCCGGAGGGATGAACATGCAGGCGCCTGTCCGCGCTGCCGGATGAACATGCGGTCTTACGGCGCAGGATGACACTACGGGTTTACACTACGGGTAGAATGACATTCCCGTCTTTTGTGTGTTATGCTGCACATGAAGAAAGGGAAGGAAATGTTATGTTTGAGATCAGGGGAAAGGTGAATACAGCGGTCTGCTACGCGACGGTCGTCGAGGACGAGGCCGTTGAGCAGATCCGCCGCATGTGCGACTACGAGTTCACGGCGGGAAGCCGGATCCGCATCATGCCGGACGTCCACGCAGGCGCCGGCTGTACGATCGGCACGACCATGACCGTTACGGACAAGGCAGTCCCGAACATCGTGGGCGTGGATATCGGCTGCGGCATGTACACGATCGATCTTGGAAAGGCGGATATCGATTTCGCAGGGATCGACGAAGCTGCGCATTTCATCCCTTCCGGGATGAACGTCTGGGAAGGGAGCCAGGAGCGCTTCGACCTGACGGAGCTTCGCTGCTATCGTTCCCTGAAGGACACGAAGCGCCTTGAGAGGAGCCTCGGGACCCTGGGCGGCGGCAATCACTTTATCGAGATCGACGAGGCGGCGGACGGCACCAGATACCTGGTGATCCACTCCGGCAGCCGCAATCTCGGAAAGCAGGTGGCGGAGCTGTATCAGAAGCTTGCGGTCGACCTGGCAAAGGGGAAGGAAGCCTACTTCACTGCCAGGGACGAGATGATCCGGGAGTACAAGGAGACCGGGCGCAGAAAAGAGATCCAGGCAGTGCTGAAGGCCATGCAGAAGCAGTATGAAGAGAAGGAAAGCGCCGTCCCGGAGGATCTCTGCTTCCTCTACGGGTCCTTCCTGGAGGACTATCTGCACGACGTGGAGATCTGCCAGCGCTTCGCGAGAAGGAACCGCGAAAAGATGGCTGAGATCCTGCTCTCCCGTACCGGGATGGCGGCGGGCGGGGGCTTCCACACCATCCATAACTATATCGACACGGATGAAATGATCCTCCGGAAGGGCGCGATCGCCGCCCATGCAGGTGAAAAGGTGCTGATCCCGATCAACATGCGGGACGGCAGCATCCTTGCGGTCGGCAAGGGCAATCCGGAGTGGAACTACTCCGCGCCGCACGGGGCCGGAAGGCTCATGAGCCGCCGGGCAGCAAGGGAGACCCTGAGCCTGGAGGACTATCAGAAGACGATGAAGGGGATCTACACGACCTCGGTCAATGCGTCCACCCTGGACGAGGCGCCGATGGCGTACAAGTCCCTCGAGGACATCATCGACGTGATCCGCGAATCCGTGGATGTGATCGACGTCATGAAGCCGGTCTACAACTTCAAGGCATCCGGCTGACGGACGTTCAGGAGAACCTGTTCAGAAAGATCCATTCCAAAAGTATTGAGAAAGACCTTCCCTCGGGAAGGTCTTTTTTTTGCTCTCCCTTCAATTTTGTGCTGTGTTCCGGTAAAATGATGTGAGAAGGTAAAGTATTCAGTGACGAAAGACGGAGATCGCGAAGGATACTGCAGATTTTCCGGTCTGGAAGAGGGACAGTAAAGAGAGGACCAGCCATGAAACGCGCACCCATGATCGTTCTTTTACTTGCAGCCATACTGCTCTTAGGCTCCTGCGGAAAGAGCAAGGAGCCGCCTGTTCCTGCCTATGAGGAGCTGACCGGCATCACCATGCAGGAGTATCATGGAGACGAACCGGCCGGCATGGAGGTCTCCACGCAGTTTTCCTATAGCCCGGATCTCTATACTTATCCCGGCGGCACCTACTTTTATAATCCCGGGCACAGTGACTGGAAGCAGATCACCAATAAGAAAAAGCAGCCCGTGAGAGATATAAGCCTGCTGCTCCGGTTCACGGATAAAAGCGGAACGGTCACAGAAGTATTTCTTTTCGGGGACGATAAGTACGACTATATCGAGATCCCCGGCGAGGGCGTCTGGAAGGAGAAGAAGGACGGCGTCAATGACCATATGCCCTATAAGCTTAAGGACTATCGAAGCCTTCAGTTTATGTGGTGCTTTGCGGACCCTGTCATGGATCACGAACGTCCGTCTCTTCAGGAAAACTACAACGGGTCGGAAAAGGCCATCATGCTGGATATCAGAGAAGGATACGCGGATGCCTGGTGGGACCATTATATTCCGGAAGACCGGGTCGCAGAGCGGGCAGAGGATGTACGCTATTTATTCGTGGTGGAGGTCGTGGACCGGAAATATAGAGGATACTGGTATGTGCCCAAGACCGGCCAGAGACTCCAAAATTCCTATGAATACACGTACCGCATGACCCTTTTTGATCTGGCCGCCGGCAGCGAGGAAACGCTGTATACAGGAACGGACATCAACGCTGCCTTTGACACGCCGAAGGAATACTTTTCCCGCTGATCACGGTACCGGGAATATTCTGAAGAGAGAATCATACCATGCAAAACAAAAAGACCCGGAGCAAGTGCCCTTACTGCGGAAGTACGGATACAGCCAGGATCCTGTACGGAAAGCCGTTTTTCAGTGATGAGCTTCAGAAACAGCTGGATTCCGGGGAAGTGCGTCTTGGCGGATGCTGTATTACGGGGATCAAAACCGGGGACGGCCGTATGATCCGGACAGACCCGGAATACTTCTGCAATCACTGTGAGAAGGAATTTGGCTTTCCGGAGTACTTACATGAATGAACCGTTTGTTAAGATCGACCTGCACGGGCTGACCCGGGAGCAGGCACTCAAGGTGATCGACAATGCGATCGCATCAGCCGGCCCCGCCACGTATCAGCTGCAGCTGGTCCACGGATACAACCGCGGGACCAGCCTGCGGTCCATGATCCATGACTGGTACCGTGACGACCCGACGGTGAAGCGGATCATGCCGGGCGATAATCCCGGCATCACTGTACTGGTACTGAAGGAGCTGTACTGAAGGGATCCGGAGAGGTTCGGACAGGAAAGCCGGAAAACTGCGGTCATGCCGGGAGGGCATCATATGAAGATCATGGTCAGCGCCTGCCTGGCGGGCGAAAACTGCAAATATAACGGCGGAAACAACTGTAATGAGAAGGTCCTCAGGCTGATGGCGGACAATGAAGTGATCACGGTCTGCCCGGAGCAGATGGGCGGCCTTCCGACGCCGCGCGTCCCTTCAGAGATCAGGGACGGCGTGGTCACGGCCAGAGACGGCAGGGTCGTGGATCAGGAGTTCCGCTCCGGTGCCGCAAAATGCCTGGAGATCGCCATGCGTGAGCAGCCGGACCTGATCGTGCTCCAGTCACGCAGCCCCAGCTGCGGGGTGAAGCAGCGGTACGACGGTACATTTACCGGAACGCTGACGGACGGTGCAGGCGTAACAGCGGAGCTCCTGATGAAAAACGGTTTCAGGTGTGTTGACGTGGAGGATCTGTGAAGGGGCTTTTCCTGTCGATGCGGAGGATCTGTGAAGGGGCATATTCTGTTGACGTGGAGGATCTGTGATGGATATTTCCTATTATAACGATAAGAGGGTCAAGGTCTTTCTGAATGACGGCAGCACCTTTGAAGGCTACGCCACCTTCAATTCGCTTGAGTACAGCTATGAAGAGTTCGGTGTGGATTCGGCGTGCCTTCAGATCTGTGACTATCTTATAAGAGAGGAAGAGATCGACAGCGTGGATATAATCGATGCCGCACCATCGATACGAAACACGGAAGAGGAGATGGCCATGCTCTTTTCCGTCAGGAGATCATTTTCCGAACATCTGATGCGCTGGGAGGACAACGAGCTGCCCGGGCAGTACGATTTTAACTGCTTTGAGTATTCCGCGCAGCCGTCACGGGAGGAGTTTGAGCTGGCCCTGGAGCTTCAAAGGGAAAGAGAAGACTCGTTCATAAAGCTGGCGGGTGATGCTCCTCTGTCGGATGATTTCGGGCTTTCCTCCTCTGTCCGGCTTACCATGCAGCTTTCCGGCAGCACGGACGGCTGGAGCGTGAACGACCGGATCGAAATAAAGAAGCCCGGATATAAGGACTTTAAAAAGCTGGCGCTAAAGCATGCTGACCCGGTCCGCGGCGAAGACTTTGCTTTCCTCAGCATGGATCATTTCTATGAATACCTGGATCACAGGGGAGCCTATATCGGAGAAAAGCTTGTCGGCGCGTATTATTTTTACTCTTCGGGCGGCTACACTTATGTGGGCGGGCTGCTCGTGGATAAGGACTTCCGGAACATGCATATCGCGACGACGCTCCTTAAGCATGCGGTGAGTGAGGCCGCCGGCAATGTGGTCTTCCTGCACGCGGATCAGGACGGCACTCCGGAAAAGATATTTAAAAAGCTTGGTTTCCGCGAGGTGGACAGGCGCTATGAATATCTGAAAGCCGCGGAAGCATTATGAATACCTGACAAAATACCTGACAAAATACAGGGCCTTCCTCCGGAGGGCTCTGTATTTTTTTTGCGGATCAAATTCAGAAAAGTAAGGTAATAGTCTGAATTATAAGATACAATAGTGTATTATATGGCAATAATGGCAATTTAAAAGATATAATCTGACAACAATACCATATATTACCATGGTTATATACAGGAAGAGAGGGGTATGCAGAAGTTGAACCTTGCTGTCGGACAGCTGAACGGAACCTGCGCGGCAGGGGAAACCTATCGGGATCAGATGGAACGCCTGGCGGCATGCCGGCTCTTCCGTGTATTTAGTACCCCCGAAGCATGTTGGGCGCTCCCCGGTACGGAATCACCAGGCCGAAGCGCCCTCGCTCTTCGGTGTATTCCGTACCCCCGAAGCATGTTGGGCGCTCCCCGGTACGGAATCACCTGGTCGAAGCGGCCTCGCTCTTCGGTGTATTCCGTACCCCCGAAGCTTGTTGGGCGCTCTCCGGTACGGAATCACATCAGGCTGGCGTCCAGCTTGCTAAGGTATTTAGTACCTCCGAAGCTTGTTGAATGCTCCCCGGTACGGAGCAGCCATGCGGCAGCGGCCGCGCTTGCCCCTGACAAACATGGCCACCGGCTAAGCCGGTGGCCATGTTTGCGTAAAATGTTCTCTTTCTTTGCATCTGTCCTGTTCGGGACAGATGAGACGGGAAGGTGCAGTGCATACCATCTGCCCTGCGCAGGACATATGAGACCGGGAAACAGCCTGCGTACGCCTTACGTCCCTGCCTCCCGAATGAGGTCCGCCTCGATCGGCGGCACTTTGGAAGGCTCGTTGGTAGCAGGCTCGCCCTCGGACCAGAGCCGGATCTTCCGGAAGGACGGGTCGTGCGGGGGCAGATCGTCCATCACAATGATCTGGAACGTGCGACGCTCGTGCTCTGACTCAAGACTGATCATCACGTCCTGTCTATAATATCTCTTTTCAGGAAGGTTTCCCTTAAATACGCTTCCCGCGTATTCAAAGCTCACGTCACCGTTTTCGGAGATGACAAGCTTCGTGCCCGCCGGCGTGCCGGAGCCAAAGGTTCCGGACGTGCTTGAGCCCATGGCCCCGGACATGCCGAAGCCCATGGTCCCGGACTTGCTGGAGCCCAGGGTTCCGGATGTGCCGGAGCCCGCGGTCCCGGACGTGCCGGTCCCGGCAGCGTCTTTCGCTGCCGTAAAGGTTCCGACGTAGTTCTCGACGATCCACCAGACGTCGCCGCCGAAATCAATCTCTTCCCCGGATTCCGTTTTCAGAGACAGATCGCGGATCAGGTGATACTGTTTGCCGCCGATCTCGACATAATGCTCCGGCGGCGCCTCAAGGCCGGCTTCATACTGCGCCGCGCCGAGAGTCACGGGCTCTCCGATCCTGTCCATGTACATGCCGTCCACAAAGAAGCTGTTCTCGTAGCTGGTGACAAGGCGGACCTGCCTTCCGTCGGCAAGGGCGCAGTCATAAAGGTAATCTCTTGCGCCGGAATGGTACTTATCGTACTCTGTGGACATGTAATAATACAGCTCGCTCTCTCCGTCAAGGCGCAGAAATCTGAGCACTTCGCCCGCCGGGATCGTGATCTCCGCGTCCTCATTTCCGTCTTTGTCGAGCGCGACTGCGCTGATCTCATGAAGCAGCCTGCAGCCCACGTTGCGGCTGTCCAGCGAAAGCGTGTCGTCGACCAGGGCGAAATGCAGCCAGGTGCGCCCGCGCCCCTTCTCCGGAAGGAAGAAGTAGTGGCCGGCCGGCGTAAAGTAAGTGTTCAGTCCCGAAGCGGCGTTCATGAACTGCCGTGACCGTTCGCGCATGTGCGCGCACTCAGGATCATAGGGGACCGCCAGGAACAGCTCGTGCAGGAAGGAATCAAAGCACTGGGCATTCTGGTTCTCAAAGCGGTCGAAGCCGCCGTCAGGGCTCGCGAAATTGTAAACGTACCCCCGGTTCTGCGTGTCGTCGAGGCGGTAGAAGTAATACGCGCCCTGCGCGCGGAACACATAATAATCCGAGTTGTCGTCGGCATATTCCAGCCACCAGGCCTTCTCGTTCTTACCGTCCCGGATCACGATCTGGTAAGAAAGATTCCCGCCGGATCCATCGGCCTTTTCGATGCGGATGGTCCTTTTGTCATACGGCAGCGCGTACTCTGTGTTCTTTTCGAGCTGGGCAATGAAGCATTCCGGCGTTTCCGCCGCGGCCTGCGCCATGGGACCGTCCAGGGCAGTGTAGGGAATGGAGACGTGCACCGCCTTGTTTCCGTAATACATCTTTTCTGACCGCTTCTTTTCTTCCGGGATCATGTCCCCGTCGAAATAAAACCGCAGCCCGAGGTAATCCGCCGTCCAGGCGGGAGTGCCCCCGCCGCCCGAGAAAGCCCCGCCGCCCGCAGAAGACCCGCCGCCCGCAGAAGCCCCGCCGCCCGCAGAAGCTACGCCGTCATAGAGCCCCTCCTGCGCGTACTTGTTCCTGAGCGCTTCTTCCAGACGCTTTGGAAGGCTGCCCGGATCCTTCAGGAAATCCTCAGGCGTCAGGAGCCTGCCGCTTTGCGTCTCGTACACGGAGGAACGGAAACGGCAGCTCTGCGTCTCGCTGATCCGGTCCTTTGCTGTGCTGCCAAGACCTGAGTCCATTTCCGTCTCAAGGATGCTGAAAAGAACTTTGTCCGCGCGCGTTACATTCACGATGCAGGAAATATTACGGTAGCGGAAATGATCCGCCCCGCCAGCATCAGCCGCCCTGGGAGGAAAGTCGTTTTCGGCAAGGAATCGCGCGGCGCGGGTCGCGACGTTTTCCTTCGCGCGCGCGTTCACCTCGGCAAGGGTGCGGGACAGCGCTTCAGGGACATCGCCCTCCGCAGAAAGCTCCGTGTATCTCCCGTACACGCCGATCCCTTTTTCCGGATCCACTTCTGTCATTTCCCGGAGCACGGTTTTGACGGCGTAGATCCCGTCCGTAGTTTTTTGACCTACGGCTTTGATCCCGGGGACCGGATCCCTCCGGGGCTTGTTTTCGGGAGCGCTGTTTCCTGGAGCGCTGTTTCCCGGAGCATTGTTTTTCGGAGCGTTGTTTCCCTGAGTTTCCGTGGTCTGCGCCTGGCCGGTATTCACGCCCGGCTTCCGGGCGCATCCGAACAGAAGGACCGCAGCTGCCAGGACCGCAATACATATAAGGATCATTTTTTTCGCTCTCTCCATATCATTTTCCCGTTTTGAATGAATGAGGTTTTCCTGTTTTAAATGAATGAGGTTTTCCGGCTTTGAATGAATGAGATCAGATCATTTGGCTGCCTGCTTTCAGTATACCCGATACCGGACGGTTTTTCACTCTTAGTTCCTGTTCCTGTGGTATGATAGCCTCAGAACAGCTTGTGCCAGGATGGCAGAACTGCTGCCCGGGCCCCACATCCGGCGACGCGCCGGGAATCCCGGCCGGTATCGTAAAGGAGCAGGACTATGAAGCAGTATATCGTTGACGCGTTCACAGACAAACCTTTCTCCGGGAATCCGGCAGCCGTCTGCGTGATGGAAAGCTGGCCGTCAGAGGAGTCCATGATGAAGCTCGCGATGGAGAACAATCTGTCGGAGACCGCCTTCATCGTGAAGGAAGCAGAAGGATATCACCTTCGCTGGTTCACGCCGGGGACCGAGGTGGAGCTGTGCGGGCACGCGACCCTGGCATCGTCATTCGTGATACTGAATTTCTATGAGCCGGACAGCGACGAGGTGCAGTTCAACACACTGAGCGGCGTCCTGACGATCCGGAGACAGGGCAGCCTCTATGAAATGGACTTTCCGACTTATGAGCTGAAGGAGATCCCTGTAACCGACGCGATGGAGCAGGCCTTCGGTTTCCGCCCGGTCAGGGCAGTGCTTGGCCTGGACCTGGTCTGCGTATTCGAAAACGAAGAGCAGGTGCGCACCATGCAGCCGAAGCAGGAGCTTCTTGAACAGATCGAGGGCCGCATCCAGAACGCGACCGCGCGGGGAAAGGAGACCGACTGTGTCTCCCGGAGCTTCTGTCCGAAGCTCGCCATCGCGGAGGACCCGGTCTGCGGTTCGGCGCACTGCCAGATCGCGGCCTACTGGTCCGGGGAGCTTGGAAAGAAGGAGATCTACGCGTACCAGGCATCAAAACGCGGCGGATACCTGCACTGCAGGATGGAGGAAAACGGCCGCGTCACGATCAGCGGGGAAGCAGCCCTGGTTGCGGTGTCTGAGATCGTCGCGGCGCTGTAGCCTGCCGGTCTCTGTGGTATGATAAAAAAAAGCACGCGGGAGGTAACTATGAAGGACAATGCGAAAACAAACCTGATCTTCGGTGTCATATTTCTTGTCATAGGCATAACCATGCTCATGACGGGCGCTGTTTCAAGAACCATGGCGTATGGAGACATTGTCCTTGCGCTCGTCTTCTTTGCGATGTCCGCGCGGGGAAAGAAAAACGCGGATGATGATAAAAAGGGCGAATAACCTTCGCCGGACCGGAAAGGAAGACCTATGAAAAAATATACTGATCTGGAGCAGGCGGTCCTTGACCCGTCGCTTGCCATTATCACTGACAGGATCCCCACGCAAAGGGAGCTCAACAAAGCGTTCATCCGATATAAAGTTCTTTCGAGAAAGCAGAAGCGGATCTCCGACTATTACTCATACCTGTTCCTGGGCCGCAGCGTGACGGAAATGTACGTCCATTTAAAGGACCAGCTGAAGGACAGCAGCGACAGCTTTGAAGAGCTGCAGCTTCCGCACGATAAATACGTGCTCTCGGAGCCGGATCTATATTATAAGGAAGAAAGCTTCAACGCGGGCGATACAAACATCTGCTTTATCCTCGGCCATTCGGGAAGCGGAAAGTCCAAGATGGCCAGGATGCTCGAAGGGGACGATATCGACCATATCGAGCTTGACGACCTGATGCTCACCAAAGACCATTTCACGATGGACGAGCTGAAGGACTATTCCGATATGATCTTCGCCTTCTTTAACGGCGAGGGGGCAAAGTATTACATCGGCGTCGAGGAGAGAAACAGCATCCCCAAGGAAGAGTACGAGGACAGGGTCTTTATCGACTTCGTCCGCTTCGCGATGGACTACGCGAAGCAGCATAAGGACAGGAAATACATCATCGAAGGGATCTGGATCTACCTCTATTTTGACGACCCCTCCGTGTTTGAGGACTACGCCGTATTCATCAAGGGAACGTCCTTCCTGAAATCCAAGATCCGCGCGACGAAGCGGGAGATGCAGAGAGACCGCGAAACTTTTCAGGACCGGAAGCAGATGTTCGAAAGAGAAGTCAGGAACTATCTTCTGGACGAGGACAAGATCGACCGCTACAGGAGCTGGTTCGGGGACAAGGCGGAGACCATATTCCGGACGGAGACCAATGAGGCCGATAAGCGCTCCGAGGCCATGGCCAGGGAGCTGAACAGAATCAACGAATGCTTCGTCAACGGCGACGTCGAAGGGATCAAAGAGATCATGAAAAAAGCGGCGGAAAATGCTCAGCAGCCCGCCTTAAACAAGATGAGGGTCATCAACGAATGCAAGGCCGCGCTGTTCGACCTGTATATCAATGACATTTCCGGGTCCTGAAAGGAGTCACAGCCGATGAACAACATTTATACCAGAGTAAGCATACGGAAGTATCAGGACAGGCCTGTGGAGCCTGAAAAGACGATGGCGATCCTCCGGGCCGCCATGCAGGCGCCGTCCGCGGGAAATCAGCAGCCGTGGGAGTTTTATGTTGTCACGAACAAGGAGAAGCTGGCTGCCCTTTCGGAGGTCCATGAGTATGCAGGCATGACGAAGGACGCGCCTGTCGCGATCGTCGCGGCATACAGGACGAACGTCAGGATGCCGGATTACGCAGAGATCGATCTCGCCATCGCCATGGAAAACCTTTGGCTCGAGACCGACGCGCAGGGGCTTGGCGGCGTCTGGCTGGGGATCGCTCCCCGGGAGGAGCGCATGCAGGCGGTCGAAAGGATCCTGGATATCCCTGACGGCTTAAGGGCATTTGCCATCTTCCCGTACGGATACGCGGCGGAGGAAAAGAAGCAGGCGGACAGGTTCGACGAAAGCCGCATCCATTACGTAACCTGACGTGCGCCTGATCAGGACCGGAGACGCGCGGACGCTGAAGGACGGAAGAGGCGCAGAGGCTGAAAGACCAGAGATGCCCGGACGCAGAGGACCGGAATACGCACAGACGCTGAGCGCCCGGGAAGGAGGCAGACCTTGAAGGACCATAAAAAGAAGATGATCGCGCCGGTCGTGATCACGATCGTTTTTCTGCTCTACCTGGCGGGCTACCTGTATTTTCTCCTGCTTGCGACAGCCTTCAGCCCGGTGATGTACCTGTTTGCCGTTCCCCTGATCGCGCTGGGGATCGGGATGGTATTTGCGCTCAAGGCACGGATCAATGAGATAAAGAGAGGTGAGGAAGATGATCTTGGTAACTACTGAAGGGATCAACGGTAAGGAGCTGGAAATGCTCGGCATGGTCAAGGGAAGCACGATCCAGACCGTGAACGCGGTCCGGGATATCGGTGCCGGCCTTAAGACGCTGGTCGGCGGAGAGCTGACCAAGTACAACGAAATGATGAACAACGCCCGCGCGCTCGCGACCAAGCGCATGGTGGAGGAAGCGGAGAACATGGGGGCTGATGCCATCGTATGCGTAAGGTATTCCTCCGCTTCTGTCATGCAGAGCGCCGCGGAGGTCATGGCGTACGGAACGGCGGTAAAGTTCCGCTAAAGAGCCCTGCATGCAGGATGAAAACATCAACGAAAAAGGAGCCTGTCATCAGAACGTTCTGATAACAGGCTCCGATTATTTGTTTCAGACAGAGTTTCCGGCGGCAGGGCTGCCGTCCCGGCAGCGGGCGCTTCTGTATTTCTTCAGGAGCGGTTTTTCGCCAGGAACCGCGCGTCAAGGCTCCGGTACGTCTCCCTGTAATCGGGGGCGAAATCCTCAAGCTCCGCCTCGAGCGCCTCCGAGAAGAGCTTCATCTCCGTCTTTTTTCCTGAGATCAGCGCCAGTCCGCGGGACATCATCCAGAACTCTTCAGCGGCTTTTTCCTGCTTGTCCTTTTCCTCGGCCTTCATAAGCCCGAAATAACGGCTTGCGTAACGCGATCCGCGGCAGGTCTCAAGGTACCGGGCCGCCATGTTCCGGAACTCAAGGTACAGGACCTCCCTCAGGTCTTTGCCCAGGTTCTCCCCTGATTCCAGGTGGAGCTCATGGATGGTCCGGTCAAGCTCTGTACGGAAGGCCTTCCTGGAAACGTTCTGCCGTTTGAAAAGGCCCGGCAGATATACGCATTTCCAGAGCCAGTTGTCCACCATCCGGTCCGGCTTTTTCGGATCCGTATAGCGTTCCTGCCAGAGCTGCCTCGCAAAGCGGACAGCCTCGCCCGGGGAGTCCTGCTCCCATTTTTCAAGATGGCGGAGGCGTTTCTCCGGCTCCGTCTCCGCAAAGTAAAGCTCCCGCTCCCCTGGTTCCCGATCCATATCGTTCCTCCTGTGCCCTGCATCTGCCGCCAGTTTATCACAGTCCGGCAGCGATTTTCACCACTTTACGGACCCGATGGCAGCCTTCTCGGTCTCAAGCGCTTCGACGTAGCGCTTTGTGAAGGTCTCGAAGCCCTCCACGGACGCCGGATCCGGCTGGACGGCATCGCCCGTCAGGGAGGCAAAGATCCGCTTCTCCAGATAATCCTCGAGCGCCCCGTCCTTTGTTCCGTCGGCGAGATACGCCGCCAGGAGCGCGATCCCCCAGGCACCGCCCTCGGAGGCCGTCTCCATGACCGTGACCGGCGTGTTGACGGCAGCGGCCAGATAGCGCTGCATGACGCCCGGCGTCTTGAAAAGTCCGCCGTGGCCCATGATGCGGTCCAGCTTCACGCCTTCATCCTTCAGAAGGATGTCCATTCCGAGCTTCACCGCGCCGATGGAGGTATAGAGGTTGGCGCGCATGAAGTTGGCCAGGCTGAAGCGGCTGTTCGGGGTCCGCACGAACAGCGGGCGTCCCTCGTTCAGGAAGGTGATGTTCTCCCCGGAGTAGTAGCCGTACGCCATAAGGCCGCCGCAGTCCGGATCGCCGGACAGGGAGTGGGTGTACAGCTTCCCGAAGAGGGTACCCATATCCGCCTCCATGCCCATAAGCCCGCAGAACTCATGGAACATTCCGACCCACGCGTTCAGGTCCGAGGTGCCGTTGTTGGCGTGGGACATGGCGCAGGGGAAGCCGGAGGGCGTCGTGACCATGTCGATCTCGCGGTGCAGCTTCTCAAGCTGCTTCTCAAGCACGATCATGGCAAAGGTGCTGGTGCCGGCGGAGAGGTTTCCCGTCCGCGGCGCCACGGAGTTGGTCGCCACCATGCCGGTGCCGGCATCGCCCTCGGGCGGGCAAAGCGGGATCCCTGCCTTCAGGAAACCGGCCTCGTCGATCATGGCCGCGCCTTCCTCGGTGAGGACGCCTGCATCCTGCCCGGCCGCGAGCACTGCCGGGAAGACCTCCCTAAGCTTCAGGGAGCAGCCGTGCTTCGCGAGAAGCTCATCGAACTGCCCGGCCATCCGCTGGTCGTAATCCAGGGCGTCGGAATCGATCGGGAACATCCCGGCCGCGTCGCCTATGCCGATGACCTTCTTCCCGGTCAGCCTGTAATGCACGTAGGCTGCCAGCGTGAAGACGGACGCGATCTCCTTGACATGCGGCTCCCCGTCAAGGATCCGCTGGTAAAGGTGCGCCGCGGACCAGCGGAGCGGGATATTGAACTGCAGAAGCTCCGTGAGCTCATCCGCCGCCGCGGTGGTGTTCGTGTTTCTCCAGGTCTGGAACGGCGCAAGCTGCCGGTCTTCTTTGTCAAGCGCGATGTAGCCGTGCATCATGGCGCTGACGCCGATGGCGCCGAAGGTCTCCGGCACCATGCCGTACTTCTCTTTCACGTCGTTCCTGAGTGCGCTGTAGCAGGAGCGGAGGCCGGCCTCCACTTCCGAAAGCTCATAGGTCCAGATCCCGTTTACCAGATGGTTCTCCCAGACGTGCTCCCCGACCGCGAGGACGTTCCCGTCGTAGTCCGCAAGCACGCCCTTGATCCTTGTGGATCCGAATTCGATCCCCAGGGCGGTCTTCCCGCTGATGATCCTCTCTTTTGCGCTCATATTCCGATCCTCCAGATGATGATCTTATGACGACTGGTGCTTCTTGGACATGCAGTCGATACCGACCGCGATGGCAAGGACAAGGCCCTTGACGACCATCTGCGTATACTCACTGACGTCCATGAGGATCATGCCGTTGGTGAGGGAGCCGATGATCAGAACGCCGGCCACGACGCCGGACATCCTGCCGACGCCGCCGTTGACGGACACGCCGCCCAGCACGACGCAGGTGATGACGTCGAATTCAAGTCCCTTACCGACCGTACTCTGCGCGGAGCCGGAACGGGAAAGGAGGACGATGCCCGCGAGGCCCGCGAAGAAGCCGGACAGGGCGTAGATGAGGTACTTCACGCGGTTGACGCGGATACCGGAAAGCTCAGCTGCCTCCTCGTTGCCGCCGATCGCGTAGAAATAGCGGCCAAAGTAGGACTTGTTCAGGATGAAGCTGCCCAGCGCGAAGCAGGCGATCATGATCAGGGCGCAGACCGGGACCGGGCCCACGGACCAGCGGCCGAAGATACCGAAGTTCGGGGTGAAGCCGGAGATCGGGCGTCCGCCGGAGATCAGGTAGGAGATACCTTCAAAGATGGTCTGGGACGCGAAGGTCGCGATCAGGGCCGGGATGCCGATGGAAGCGACCATGCTGCCGTTCAGGGTTCCGATGGCAGTCGCGAGGATCAGGGAAATGATCACGGCGACCCACATGTTCATGCCCATGTTCACCATCATGTACGCGCAGACGACGTTCACGAAGGTGATGATGGAACCGATGGAAAGATCGATCCCCGCGATCAGGATGACGAACGTCATGCCGATAGAAGCGATTCCGTAGTAGGACACCTGGCGGGAAATGTTGACAATGTTGTTCGGGGTAAGGAAAGTCCCTCCGCTGGCGATGGCGAAAATAATGACCTCAGCGATAAACACCAGCCAGATCGCGTTGGACTTGATCAGATTTGCCGAACCGGAGTTCTTCATCAAATTGCCTCCTTCTTATCTACGATGCCGGACGCGTATGCCATGATGGTGTCCGAATTAAACTGCTCCTTCTGAAGCTCGCCGGTCATTTCGCCCTCCGCGAGCACAATGATACGGTCGGACATGCCGATCAGCTCTTCCATCTCGGAGGAGATCATCAGCACGCTGCGGCCCGATTCCACAAGATCGTTGATCAGCTTGTAGATCTCGAACTTCGCGCCGACGTCGATACCGCGGGTAGGCTCGTCGAAGATGATGAGCTTGGAATCCGCCGCCAGCCACTTTCCGAGAATGACCTTCTGCTGGTTTCCGCCGGAGAGGTTCTTCACCAGCTGGTGCACGTTCGGGCACTTGATCTGGATGTCAGCGCGGTACTTCTCGGCGTTGGCGTGTTCTGTCTTCGAGTCGATCACGCTGGCGCTGGAAATACGCTGGTAGATCGGCATGTTGATATTGTTCTTGATCGAGTTGGTCAGCAACGCACCGTGGCGTTTCCGGTCCTCCGGGACCAGGGCGATGCCCAGGTCGATCGCTTCGCGCGGGGACTTCGGGTTGATCTCCTTACCATAGAAGATGATCTCTCCGGACTCCTTCGGCTTGGCGCCGAACAGCACCTCCGCAAGCTCCGTACGTCCCGCGCCGACCAGTCCGCCGAGCCCCAGGACCTCGCCCGCGTGGAGCTGCAGGCTGATGTTCCTGTCGCCGTTTCCGCAGACGTTCTTCAGCTCCAGCACGACGTCATCCTGGATGCAGGGCCTGCGCGGCGGATACTTCTGGGTCATCTCGCGGCCGACCATCAGCTGGATCAGCTCGTCTACCGTAGCCTTCGGGGTGATCAGGGTCTTCACGTACTCGCCGTCGCGGATGACCTCGATCCGGTCGGAGAGGCGGAAGATCTCTTCCAGACGGTGGGAGATGTAGATGATGGAAACGCCCTTCTCACGCAGCAGCTCGACGACCTTGAACATGCTCTCGACCTCGTTCGTGGTCAGCGGGGCGGAGGGCTCGTCCATGATCAGGACCTGGGCGTTCTGCTGGATCGCCTTCGCGATCTCGATCATCTGCTGGTAGCCGACGGAAAGGTTCTTGACCAGCTCCCTCGGGTTGATCTTGATGCGGAGCTGCTCGAAGGCCTTCGCGGCCTCTTCCTCCATCGCCTTGCGGTCGATGACGATCCCCTTGCGGATGGGGCGGCCCAGGAACAGGTTCTCTGCCGCGGAAAGCTCTCCGACGTTGTTGAACTCCTGGTAGATGATGGCGATGCCGTTCTCAGCCGCAAGCTGCGGCGTCATGCGGTCGAATTCCTTGCCGTTGATCCTGATCTTTCCGGACGTCGGGATGACCGCGCCGGAGCAGCACTTGATCAGGGTGGATTTGCCGGCACCGTTCTCGCCGATGAGGCCCAGGACCTCGCCGCGGCGGAGCTGCAGCGTAACGTCCTTCAGGGCGACGACGCCGGGGTATTCTTTACGAATATGTTCCAGTTCAAGAACATAATCTTCCTGCATACCTTAACCTCCTTACTTATTTGAAAAACCGGAACAGAATGCCCGCGCAATCATGAAACTGCTGCGCGGGCACAGAGTTCGGAAGCTTATTACTTCATGCCGGCCATAACGGTTTCCGCGTTGTCGGAAGAAATTCTCATCAGGCCGCGGAACACGTTCTGGGACTCGAGCTGACCGCCAAGGATCAGGGCGAACATGGAAGCGCATGCCGTGCCGGTATCTTCATCGGAGCCCTCGAAGCCGACCGCGATGCGTGCCGGATAGGTCTCGTCGGTGAGGTGCTCAAGCTGCTGCTTGGTAACGTCAGCCGTGAAGACGCCCATCTCCTCCGGGATCTTGCCGGCGGTCTGGATCTGGAAGGCCTCGTCAGCACCGATCATAGCGCCTGCGCCGATGCCGGTGACGATCTTGCAGTCCGGATAACGCTGAAGGATGGTCTCCATAGCGGTCTGCGCCTGGTTCGCGTCAAGGCCTGCCTGGCTGGAAATGATCTCGTACTTGCCGGATGCCTTGTTCTCGAGACCCTGGATGATGCCCTCCTCACGCTCAAGCAGGATGGTGGTCTGCGGATAGTTGATCATGGCGATCTGCGCCTTGTTGTCAGCGCTGTAGTGCGCGTCGATGAACTCACCGGCAGCCTCGCCGATCTCGATGCCGAGGTTGGTGTTGTTCAGGACCCAGTTTCCGTCGGTGTTGGTCATCGGGTCGTCCCAGCACATGACCTTGATGCCGGCATCTCTTGCCTGCGCAGCAGCGTCCTCGACCGCGGCTGCGTCAGAGGGGTGGATCATGATCAGGTCGCACTTGGAGGAGACGAAGTTCTCGATCTGGCCGATCTGGGTCGCGGAGCTGTCGTCGCAGGCGACGATGGTGATCTGGCCGCCGTTCTTCTCAACGACCTCCTGGAGCGCGGTCATAACGCCTGCCCAGTAGGAGTTCTGCAGGGACTGGATGGTGACGCCAATCTTCTTGCTGCTCAGGGAAGCGAGATCCGCCTTCGCGTAGAACTCGGGGCTAGCCTGGATGCCCTCGGTGTTCTGGGTGCTGGTAGCAGCCTCGGCGGCAGCGGTGGTCTCCGCGGCAGCAGCGGTGGTATCCGCGGCAGCGGCAGCAGCCTGGGTCGCAGCGGGCTGGGAGCCGCCGCATCCGGTCAGCAGGCCAAAGGTCAGAGCGGTTGCACAAAGGACAGCGAACAGTTTCTTCTTCATATAAGGATCCTCCTTTTTTTGCCCTTCATATAAGAAGGGAATCAATACGTTTTTCATGTTCCGTTTTCAAATTTCGTTTCCGGGTCTCTTTTGTTACGGTCCCGGATCCCCGCGCTCCGGGGCGCCGGCGTAAGGTCAGAAGCAGGTGAATGCGCCGTCAAGGCCGAAATCAGCGCCGGTCGTGAAGGTCGAGGTGTCGCCCGCAAGGTAAACGCAGATCGAAGCGAGCTCCTCCGGCTTTCCGAGACGGCCCATCGGAGCCATGGCGTTCCACTTCTCGATCAGCGGCTTCAGGGTCGGGGAGGACAGCGTAAGGTCCGTTCCGATGTATCCCGGGGAAATGCTGTTGACACGGACGTTTCTCTTTGCCCACTCGATCGCAAGAGACTTGGTCAGCTGGATCACGCCTGCCTTGGAAGCGTTGTACGCGCACTGCGGCTGCGGGACGTTGACGATGTGCGCCGACATGGAAGCGGTGTTGATGATGGAGCCGCCGCCGTGCGCGAGCATGTACTTGCCGGCGATGGTATCCGTCAGGAAAACGCTGTCCAGGTTCACGGACAGGTTCTTTTTCCACTGCGCGTAGGTCATCTCATCCGCCGGGGCGTTGATGCAGATGCCAGCGTTCGCGTGGCAGAAATCAAGACCGCCAAGCTCCGCGACGACCTGGTCGACCATCGCCTGCACCTGCGCCTCGTCCGTGACGTCGCAGCGGATCGCGATCGCCTTGACGCCCGTCGCGGCCGCGATCTCCTCAGCCGTGCGCTTCGCTTCCTCAATGTCCATGTCTACGATCGCGATGTCAGCGCCCGCCTCGGCGAAAGCCATCGCAGTGCACTTGCCGATCCCGCGGGCCGCGCCGGTAACAAAACCCTTCTTGCCGTCGAGCCTCATTTTTTCAACAATACCCATCTTTCTCCTCCTTTTTAAACTATGCTGTAATATGCAACGATTTGTTAAATGCTTTCATAAATACGTTTTGTAAAAACATTTTACAATTTGTGATTAAATAATAACACGGAATTTGAAGAAATCAACCCCGCATTTTGCTAAATATTTTTACAAAATATTGTGCACATTTCACATAGTCTCGCAGTTGTTTCTATGATAGACTTACTGTGGTTTACCAGAACGATCTCCAGAACAGGTTCTGCATCGCAGGAGGGCAGAATGACAGGAAGAATAACACCAGGCCAGATCAAACGCACCAACCGCCAGCTGATCTACGATTACATTTACAAAAGTGAAAGAGTCTCACAGCAGGACATCGCCTACGCGCTCCGCCTGAGCCGGCCCACCATCGCGGCCAATCTGACCGACCTCGAGACGGACGGCATGATCTACAGGAACGGGCAGCAGGATTCGGACCTCATCGGGCGCAAGGCCGTCGCCTACTCCGTAGTCCCGGACTACCGCGTCGCCATCGGCGTGGAGCTCATGCGCCGCGAGACAAAGATCATCGCCGTGGACCTGTACGGAAAAAAAATAGAAAGGGCCGTCATTCAAAGCGAGTACACGAACGACGAGAGCTATTATAAGAAGACCTGCGAACACATCCTGAAGTTTATCGAAGACCTGGATATCCGCCAGGAGCAGCTTCTCGGAGTCGGCTTCGCCATGCAGGGCCTCATCTCGCAGGACGGGACCACCTTGCTGTACGGCGCCATCCTTAATAATACGGGCGTTACCATCGAGGCATTCCAGAAATACCTGCCCTGCCCCTGCCTGTTCATCCATGACCCGGAGGCAGCAGCTCTGACAGAACTCTGGTACTCCCCGGAGCTCGAAAACGCGATCTATATTTCCATCAGCAAGCACTTAGGCGGGGCGATGATCCTGGACCGGAATGTGCGTCCCGGAAAATACGGACACAGCGCTACATTTGAACATATCCAGGCAAATCCGCGGGGCGCGCTCTGCTACTGCGGCAAACGGGGCTGCATGGAAACGCTCTGCTCCATGAATGCCCTGCTGGGACAGGATCCGCCGGAGCCGTTCTTTGAAGCGGTACGGAACGGCAGCGCGGCAGAGGCCAGGAAATGGAAAACGTTTCTGTCAAACCTTGCCAGGATGATCTACTCCATGCGGCTGGTGTGCGACGTGGACATCGTACTGGGAGGGCACCTGGCACCCTTTATTAATGAAGAAGATATCCGCGTCCTGTATCAGGAGATCCGGAAATGCAGCCCCTTTGAGGAACCGGACGACTTCCTCCGGGTCAGCAAGATGCCGTCCCACAGCATCACCATAGGCGCGGCCCTCGTCTACATCCGCAGCTTCCTCGACGATATCGACACCGCAAACTGAAAAATGCCTTCCCTGCGCGGGAAAGCATACCTTATTAAATACATACCGGATATGAAGAACGTGGCTGCCGCATAATGCGGCAGCCACGCTTTGTAAGGAGGTCCACTCCTTTTTGTCCACTTTTTTTGGCTTTTCGGCCTGTTTATATGCCCCGTCGTGACGCAGATCACACAAAACTGCCCACATATCCAATAAAACATGGAAGGAATCCTGTGCCAGGACGCACAGGCGGGAAGACATCCTTTGTCTGCCGAGGCTGAAAAACGGCTGAATACGGGGAAAAACTGCTCCAATACCAGAGGCCGGCGGCGGAGAGGGTCTTTTGGAATCACACAATTAAAACTGTAAAATAATCATTATGTTTCTATATGTAAAAATCACAAGAAGTGGTATAATGTCTGAGTAATTTCTGTACTTATTATATAAAGGGAGGTTACTTATGAAAAGATTACTTTCTGCAATCCTTGCTGCCAGTATGATCTGCTCACTTACCGCATGCGGCGGCGGTGCCAAGACTGCCGAGACGACTGCGGCGGCAGCCCCGGCGGCCGCGGAGACCACTGCAGCTGCGGCCGAGGCACCGAAGGCGGACAAGCCCGCCCGCGGAAACGTCATCATGACCTTCGGAACGGCTGATACCGGCGGATCCATGTATCCGGCAGGCGCGGCTGTCTCCCAGACCTGGACCAACAACGTGGAAGGCGTAAAGTGCAACACACAGACCTCCACGGGTTCCTTCCAGAACGTGCAGGACGTCTCCTCCGGCGAGGTCGACGTCGCAGTCGCGACCGCTGACGTTGTCCTGAACGGCTATAACGGCACCGGCAAGTTCGCGGACGTCGGCAAGCTTGACAACATCTCCGTCATCGGCGCTGTTTACACCTCCGTTCTCTGCGGCGTCTGCCTGAAGTCCAGCGGACTGAAGTACGTGAACGAGCTGAAGGGCAAGAGAGTCGCCGTCGGACCGGCATCGTCCGCGACGGAGAACGCTTCCCTGGCAGCCTTCAGCGTCATGGATATCGACGCGAGCAACACGAGCCTTGAGAACCTGGGCCTCGGCGACGGCGCTGACGCGGTCGGCGACGGCATCCTCGACGCGGCGTTCGGTTTCGCGGGCCTTCCGATCGGCGGACAGCTGAACCTGGCTTCCACCAAGGAGATCGGCGTTCTGGACATCACCGACGAAGAGCTCGACAAGATCCTTGCCAACAACGCAGCTTACATCAAGACGAAGGTCCCGGCAGGAACCTACACCGGCGTCGACTATGAGACCCAGACCTTCGGCGTCAAGTGCCTGATCATTGTCAAGTCGGATATGGATGAGGACCTCGTCTATGACCTCTGCAAGGCGATGAACGAGGGCGCGGCGGACATGGCTGCCGGCAACGCACTTCTTAAGGATATGACCGATCCGAAGTTCCTGTGCACGCAGATGCCCATCCCGCTTCATCCGGGCGCTGAGAAGTACTTCAAGGAGATCGGAGCACTCTGATCCCGCCGGGAGCAGGCTCTGTAAGCAGGTAAGCATTCCTATATGATCCTAAAGGTCGGAGTCGGCTTTCCGGCTCCGGCCTTCTTTTTAGCAGAGAAAGGAGATCTATGTCGGAGCTTGACAAACAGAAAGAAATGAAGGAGATCGACGTTGCCTCCCTGGACAGCGAGCTCGCTGCCGCGAAAACTCTGGAGGAGGGCAAGGGAGATCTGTTTATCAAGGTGGCTGCGGTCTTCGCGTTCTGCATGACCACATTCCATCTTTTCACGGGCTTTCACGGACTGTATGACTACGTCACGCAGAGAGGCATCCATCTTGCCTTCGCGCTGACACTGATCCTTCTCACGCAGCCCCTCTACAAGCACTGCTTCAAGGACAAATTCGCGGGCAGCAAGGCGTTCCGTTCCATCTGCCGCGTAATCGATATCGCGATGATCATCCTCGCCTGGGTCTCCGTCATCATGGCGATGGACGAGGTGCACCACCTGACGGAACGCTTAAGCCGCACGACCTGGAAGGCCTACTTTGCCGGCGCGGTCCTTGCGCTTATCGTTCTCGAGTGCGCCCGCCGCACCGTAGGCTACATCATGCCGATCCTGGCGCTGGTGTTCGTGGCCTACGCTCTGGCCGGCCCGAACCTGCCCTATGCGATCGCGCACCGCGGCTACTCGATCGAGAGGATCTGCAAGTTCCTGGCAACGGACCTGGACGGCCTGTTCGGAACCACCATGAGCGTTTCCGCGTCCGTTATCTTCATGTTCGTCATGTTCGGATCCTTCCTTGAGGCATCCGGCTGCTCGGATTTCATCAACAAGATCGCGATCTCCCTGACCGGAAAGATCAAATCCGGCCCGGCGCTCTCCGCGGTCGTCGCCTCGGGCCTCATGGGCTCCATCAACGGCTCCGCGGTCGCGAACGTCGTCGGTACCGGTACGTTCACCATCCCGCTGATGAAGTCGAGAGGCTACAAGTCGCAGTTCGCGGGCGGCGTTGAGTCCGTCGCGTCCACCGGAGGGCAGATCCTGCCGCCGGTCATGGGCTCCGGCGCGTTCCTCATGGTCGCCTTCACCGAGCAGAAGTACATCAACATCGTCATCGCCGCCGTCATCCCGGCGCTCCTTTACTACTGGGGCTGCGCGGTAGCCGTCATCACCCAGTCGGAGCTCATTGAGATCTCCATGATGGACGAGAAGGACATCCCGAAGACGAAGGAGGTCCTGAAGGACGGCTGGATCTACCTCCTGATCCTGGGCATCCTGATCGTCGCCCTCCTGGGCATCCAGCTTTCGCCGCTGTATTCCGCGCTGTGGGCGACCTGCTCCGTGCCGGTGATCATGCTGTTTGACAAAAAGAAGCGGTTCTCCTTCAAGGACATCCCGTCCGCCATGGTCAAGTCCGGATTCTCGGCGATGTCCATCGTCATCGGCTGCGCCTGCGCAGGCATCGTCGTAGGCATGGTCTCCCTGACCGGCATCGGCGTGATCTTCGGCGACATGATGATCCAGCTCGCGCACGGGATGCTGTTCCCGTCCCTGCTGTTCACCGCGATCACATGTATCATCCTCGGCATGGGCCTTCCGACCACCGCGGCCTACGTCATCGCGGCGTCGATCCTTGCGCCGTCGCTCATCAAGCTGGGCCTGGAGCCGCTGACCGCGCATCTCTTTGTTTTCTACTTCGCCTGCCTGTCCGCCATCACGCCGCCGGTCGCGCTTGCTGCTTATGCGGGCGCCGGTATCGCGAAATGCAGTCCCATGGCGACTGCGGTGGAGGCCTGCAAGCTGGGGTTTGCGGGATTCATAGTCCCGTTTGCCTTCTGCTACAGCCCCGCCATGATGATGAACGGGGCTGTCCCGGAGATCCTGTCGGTGTTCCTGACCGCGTTTATCGGGACCGCGGTCATATCCGGAGGCTTCCAGGGCTGGCTGTTCTGGCACCTGAACCTCTTTGAGCGGCTGCTCCTGATCGTCTCGGGCCTTCTTTTGTTCATACCGGGGTCGCTGACCGACGTGATCGGCCTGGCCGCCGCCGCGGCGATCCTGATCCTCAATATAAAGAAGTGGGAGAAGGGGCCGAAGTTCCTGCTTAACAAGAAGGCCGGCTGACAAAAACAGAACCACGCGACTGATCATCATCACAGCCGCGTGGTTCTTTTTTTATCCCTATCTGGCGGGAATACCCCGCTTCTATAAGCGGTGGGAGTGTTCATCCGGCAAAATGGATCTCCGCGTGGATCTGGTAATCCTCGAGAGTCTTCCCCATATCGATCTCGATACTTTCCCAGTCTTCCTTAGAGCCTTCGTAATAGATATCCTTCAGGTTCTCGCAGCCTTCAAAGGCATCGAAATAAATTCGGGTGAGAGAAGAAGGAAGCGTGACCTTTTCAAGCGACGTGCAGTTATAAAACGTGTGATACTCCAGGTGCCGTACGCCCTCCGGGACCACGAACTCCTTCAGCGACGTGCAGTTCGCGAAGGCATTCGGCCCGAGCCGGTCCAGTTCTTCCCCGTTAAAGTAAAAGGCCTCAAGAGCGGTGCAGCCGTCAAACGCCCCGTCGTCAACGGAATAGAACTCATCCGGGGTCGATATCTCCCGGAGACTTACGCAGTCCTTGAAGGCCCGGGAGCCGATCTCCGTTACATAGCTGCCAAGCTCCACCCGTTCCAGGGCCGTGCAGCCCATACAGGTCTCGTCACCTGTATGATAGAGCTCCTCATTTTCCGGGATCCGGATCTCCTTCAGGCTGTCGCAGTATCTGAACGCGCCCTCCAGATATTCCAGGCTGTCCGGCAGGTCGATATACTCCAGAGAATGGCAGTTCTCAAAGGCACCGTTCTTGATCATTCTCACACTGTCCGGGAGCTGTACGGTCTTAAGATCCGTACATCCCGAAAAGCACCGGTCCCTCAATTCAGTAACGGTATCCGGAAGAAAGACGCTTTCAAGATTTGTATACAGATCACAGAACGCCGTCCCCCCAATGTACTGTATCCCGGGCTCCACAATAATGGTCTGGACCTTCGCGATATCCTCCAGGTCATCCATGCCCGGCATGAGGTCGTTCACCTCAAGCCCCTTTGACTCTCCTTCTGAGACGACCAGGATCCCGTCATCATACAAAGAAAACGCATGGCCAAAGGCGCCGGTGTCCTCCCGGATCAGCTTGCCGGCAACCGCCGGCGGTTCGATCTTTTCGTGACGGACAGGCTGCCCTCCGGAGTCCTTTCCTTCCTGTTCCGCCGGCTCCTTTTCCTCCGCGGAGGAAGCAGCGGAAGAGCCTCCGCTGGAGGATGCCGCGGACGATCCTCCTGAAGAAGCGGCCGAAGAGCTGCCGCCGGAAGAAGCAGCGGGAGTGCCGCCCGGGGCGGTTCCCGCGGAGGAGCTGCCGGAAGAGCATCCGGTCAGCAGAGACGAAGATACAAGAGACGCGATCAGGAATGCAGCAACAGATCTGCCGAAGGTCTTTGTCATGATGTCCACTCCTTTTTTGTCCACTTTTTGTCTTTTCAGCCTGTTCAAGATTCGTTACCGTAACGCAAGTCCACACAGACTTACCCATATATCCACTTAAACATGGAAGGAATTCCGTGTCAAGCCGCGCAGGCGGACAAACATCCTTTGCCTGCCGATGCGGACAAAGCGGCTGGTAAGCAAATCAGAATTCCCATATGATCCTAAATGCCGGGACCAGCTCTTCTTATTATATAGGATATGTTTTACAGCCGGCCCAGGACGGCTTCGTCAAGGCCGATGCGGCAGGGTGGGTACGGGGACTGCACCGGATAACCGGCATCGATATAGTAGCCGATGCGGATATAGTCCGGGAGGCCGAACTTCTCCACCAGGCGGGTCCGCATGCCGTCCGTCATGAAGGTGACCCAGCAGGCGCCGAGCCCCAGGGCGTGAAGCTTCAGGAGCACGTTCTGCCCGGCAGCGCCCGCGTCCATAACGGAGTTGTAGTCAGGCATCAGCTGATTGGCTTTGTATACCCGCATATCCTGGCAGACCACGATATGGACCGGGCCCGGAGGAATGTCCCCTCCGCGGAACAGACCGGGACACTCCTTTTCACGGATCACGAGATACCGGATCGACTGGAGGTTACAGGCATGCGCGGCCCAGAGCCCCGCGTCCATGGCCTCGTCCAGAAGCGCGTCGGGGACAGGACGGTCCCAGTCCCAGTGGCGGATGGAGCGGCGTTCATAGATCAGGCGGTTCACGGTCTTAAGCTCCGCCGCGTCAAAGCCGGATACGGCGAAGGCGCCAAGATCCGGGATCCCGCCGCCCTGCAGGGTACGGGCCATCTCAAGAAGCCGGGAGGCAAAGCGGTATTCCGGCAGGTCGCGGGACAGTCCCTTCCTGTCCCATACCCTGAAATACATCTCGGCGGTCGATGTCTGGTCAGGCGGAAGGGGACGCTTTTTTTCGATCGCGTCATAGATCTGGATCTCCATGGTGTGGTGGCATCGTTCCCGGAAACGGGCGCGGAATTCCGTATCATCTGTTTTGAACAGGTCCTCCTCCGTGGCTGGCTGTAAAGCCCGGATACGCTTCCAGTCTTCAGGCGTTTTCATCGGCAGCTGCATAAGATTACCTCCTCTCTTTTAATTGAAATGTACCACAGCGGACCGGGAGCGTCAACGGTACGGAGAAAAGCACAGCCCGCGCCGCGCAGGCGTACAAAAAGACGTCGCCTGTGAGGAGACCTCCTTAAGGGGCCGGAGCTCTATACTGTTATTAAAGGAAGACATTTACTTTAAGCACAGCAGACAGAAGGACCATTACAGGAAAAGAAGGAGGAAGAAAAATGCTTGGAGCGATCGTAGGCGATATCGTCGGGTCTGTATACGAAAGACACAATATCAAAACAAAGGACTTCCCGCTGTTCCGGGCGGACTGTCATTTCACGGATGATACCGTCATGACCTGCGCCGTCGCCGAGGCGGTCATGAACGGCGGAGAGAAGGATAACTTCATAGACGCCATGAAGAAATACGGGCGGATGTACCCGCGCGCCGGGTACGGCAGAAGGTTCTACGACTGGATCTTCTCTGAAGACCGCGAGCCTTATTACAGCTACGGCAACGGCTCCGCCATGCGCGTATCCCCCTGCGGCTGGGCCATGGACTGCGGCTTCGCAGCGAGAACGGGACTCTGGCCTACCAGGGGCAGGGCCACCGCAAGACTCTCCGCCGAAGTGACACATAACCACCCGGAAGGAATCGCGGGGGCCATGGCGGTCGCCGACACCATCTTCTTAACCCGCTACTATTTCGAAGGCTACTGCGGCGACTATGAAGAGCCGATCAACCATGATCCGGCAGAATGCAAAAGGCGCATCAGGAAGCACATCGAGCAGGAATACGAATACGACCTCTCCAGGACGCTTGACGAGATCCGCCCGAACTATCACTTTGACTCCAGCTGCCAGGGGACCGTCCCGCAGGCCATCACCGCGTTCCTCGAAAGCACGGACTTTGAGGACGCTATACGGAACGCCGTCTCCCTCGGCGGAGACAGCGATACCCTTGCCGCGATCACCGGCAGCATCGCGGAGGCAGCCTACGGCATCCCGGAATGGATCCGGCGCAAGGCCCTCACCTATCTGGACGAACCCTTAAAGGAAGTGCTCCGCAGGTGGGACGAGTATCCCAAATGAAGCGGGAGATGCCGTATGCCGTCCGGGAGAACACAGGTTCTCACGTGCGGGGCGTATTTTGGTACAGCGGGAGAGATAGAATGAAGGCAAATACAAGAAGGAGGCGGAGATTTATGAAGAAAAGAATTCTGGCACTAGTCGGCTTGACCCTGAGCGCTGTTCTGTTCGAAGCCTGCGGAGGCTCCGGCTCCACCACGACGGCGGCTGAGACCACCGCTGCGGCAGCCGCCGCATCAGAAACGACGGCAGCCGGTCCGGCAGAGACCTCCACAGAGGCAGCAGCGGAGCCTCTTGATCTCCGGGGACTCTGGGTCCAGGAGGAGCACACGGAAGACACCTATATGACAGCGGACATCCGCGACGATGGAAAGATCGGTGTCTTCTTCTATGTGGAGGGCGATACTCCGTGGACCTACTGGATCGGTACGTATGAAGCCCCGGATCAGGATACGGACACCTATTCCTGGGTCTCGAAAAGCACCTACGAAGGAAACGGCCTGCTCGCATCCTCCGACAGCGAGAAGAAATTCACCTATGAAGACGGACTTCTTAAAATCCCAATCACGATCCAGGGACAGACCGGGGAGCTTTATCTTAAAAAGGGTGACTGGGATACTTCCAAAATACCGGAAGAGGTATACGGGGCCGCGGGGACGGCAGCAGCGGATCATGCAGGAGATCCGCCGGCAGAGCCGGAAGAAGACTCCCCGTATTATTTCAAGGACATGGAGCTGGTCGCGGAGGATTACTCCATAAAGATAACCGACTGGAAGGTGATCGAGCCCGGGGCAGAGGGAAATAAATACGGATCCGCGCCCGTGATCGCGTTCTGGTACGATACCACCAACACGTCCGGAAAAGAAACCGATCCGATGTCCGCATGGATCTATATCATGACCGCAGTACAGGACAACGACCCGAACGCCATAAACAAGCTGAACATGGCCTCACACCCGGACTCCAGATATCTGGATAACCAGATGGCGAAGATCAAAAAGGACGGCACGGTCACCAACGCAGTCGCGTATGAGCTGACAGATACCGAGACTCCGGTCGAGCTGACCGCCAAGGCGGACCTGTTCGGCGACGACATCGGCGCGATGACGTTCCATATCGCTACCGGCGAGGTGTCCAACGGAGCGTCGGCAACCATCGGGACGGTTGAAAAAGCCGCCAAGGCGGAGCCGTCCTTTAAGGATAATGTCATCGTTACGAACGATTACACGATCGAGATCACGGACTACAAAGTGATCCCCGCCGGACAGGAGGGCAATGAATACGGTGACGGGCCGGTCATTGCGTTCTGGTACAAGACGACCAATACCTCAGGAAAGGAAATCGATCCCTCCTCCGCGTGGATCTACATCATGACCGCGGTACAGGACAATGATCCCAACCTGGTAAACAAGTTAAAGATCACGTCGCTGCCGGATCACAGATTCCGTGACAGCCAGCTTTCAAAGATCAAGGCCGGCGGGACCGTCGAGAACGCCGTGGCGTATGAACTCACAGACACGGAGACCCCCGTGGAGCTGACCGCGCAGGAAAGCATGCTCGGACCAGAGATCGGGTCGCAGGTGTTTGAGCTGAAGTGACACAATAAAATCTGTTACGGAGAGAAGCTTTGAGGGAATCTCAAGGCTTCTTTTCGTAAAACATTTTGTCCTTTGCTGTGGTAGAATATCATTCAGATAACAGCGAGAAAAGCTTACTTCACTAAGAACAGAAGGGATGGTTTATGGATTCAGCTGCGGTTGAGAATACTTCAGTATTGAATAAAATGTTTGAGAGCATTTTTTCTAATGATGCATATATTTTATTTTTTGCAATGCTTACGTTTGCGCTTATCGTTATCGTTATTGTATTTGCCAGGCAGGTCGATAATCAAATAAACAAGCATCGTAGTGAAACGAATAAACGATTTGCGAAACATCTTTCGGAATGGCTTAGTGTTTTCTATAACCTGTTTGCGACAATGATAACTATTTTTCCATTGCTAGGGATGTTTGGAACAGTAGGGGCGCTGATTGGTATAAACCTTGCTGAAAACCATGCAGGATTTCAGGAGAATTTCTTCGGCGCATTGACTTCAACAGCATGGGGTATAGTATTTGCTATTATATTCAAGTTACTTAATGCGATCATAGAGCATTATGTTTTATCGATAATTGACGCTGCAGAAGCAATAATTGAAGCAGAGAAACAAAGGGAAGCCGAGAAGAAGGAGCAGAAGTATGAGACGTAATAGAAGGAAAGATATTTTCCTCGATTTTACGTCTCTCCTGGATGTTACACTACTGCTGCTTTTCTTCTTTGTGTTGACGTTTCACGCGGATGTTACTAATGCAGAGGCCAAGGCAGAACAAAGAGTCAATGCGGCAGAGATGGAAGCACACCAGCAAATACAAAGTGCAAAAACAGCAGAGGCGAAAGCTAAGGAAAGCAAGATTAAATACGATGAATTGGTCCAAGAGAATAAAGAACTAAACGAAAAGCTCAAGAACGATATTCAGATTGTGAACCGGGTTACATCCCAGGAGGCGAATGAGATCATCATCTTTAACAGCGGTAACAACCTGAAGCTTATCCTGTCAGAAGCGTCTTCTTCGAAAATTCCAATGACCCTTAAGGCAGTCCTCAATCAGAAAGTGATGGGAGAGTGTTTTGTCACTGAAGACGAAGACAGTGAAGAATATAAGGCAGAAGATATAACTTCGGAAAAACTAATCTCCTGGATGACTTCTGGTGGAATTAAAAAAGATTCTGTTATCATGTGTGACTTTGTTTACAGCTCAAGTAATCATCGTTCGAGCGAAGCTTATGATAAAATCAATAGAATTCTAGGCACGATCCAGAGCGAGTACGGTTATGATCATTTCTATTATTCACCGACAAATATTTCGATAAGATCCAGAAAAGAATAATAACTGGAGGGGGAGACAGATACTAATGAGCGATACAGTGAAAAAACCCAGAACACCCAAAAAGCCTAAAACAACTAAAGTACAAAAAATGGATATTTCTAAAAAGGATCCAGATA
>Ga0129307_1000738_pt1 | contig 45922 bp, 42 predicted proteins | sample P1105metagenome_FD_94437 | JGI IMG/M metagenome (GOLD analysis project Ga0129307, IMG submission 94437) | Capybara group fecal microbial communities from Wisconsin, USA - P1105 metagenome | ecosystem: Host-associated > Mammals > Digestive system > Large intestine > Fecal | place: USA: Wisconsin...
AAGGACTGAAGGCCGTGCTGCCGCTCCCGGTCGCGGGGATCCTGGTCGCCATCAGCATGCTGCTGACCCTGATCGCGGGTGTGATCCCCTCGCGCAGCGCTGCGAAGAAGGACCCTGTGGTCGCATTAAGGACAGAATAAACTCCTGTCATCCTCCGTCCCTGATGTTCCCCAGGATGACCGTATCGAAAAAGTCCTGCCGCCTGCGCAGGACTCTTTTTCTCCGAATGTATTGCCTTTTTTCGCCCCAACCCTTATAATACACATCGTGGGGCAGTATTATCTCCCCTAATCTTTGTATGCATTCCGAAAGGACACGATTTATGGAAGAACGCAGAGTCGGCACAGTTTCCCGCGGCATCCGCTGCCCCATCATCCGTGAGGGCGATGACCTCGTCCGCATCGTCACAGACAGCGTGCTCGCAGCCGCACAGAGCGAGGGCTTTTCGCTGCGCGACCGCGACGTCATTGCCATCACCGAATCCATCGTTGCGCGCGCGCAGGGCAACTACTGCACAGTAGATGACATTGCGGCCGACGTGAAGGCCAAGACCGGCGGCGGCACGGTCGGCGTCATTTTCCCGATCCTCTCCCGCAACCGCTTTGCCATCTGCCTGCGCGGCATCGCGAGCGGCGTGAAGAAGGTCGTTCTCATGCTGAACTATCCGTCCGATGAGGTCGGCAACGCCCTGGTGGACATCGACAAGGTGGACGAAGCCGATGTAAACCCCTACTCCGACGTCCTGACCCGCGAGCAGTTCAAGGCGCTCTTCGGCGCACCCCGCCATCCCTTTACCGGCATGGATTATGTGGCCTACTATGAGGAGCTCATCAGAGGCTGCGGTGCTGAGGCGGAGATCATTTTCGCGAATCAGCCGAAGGCTGTGCTTGCCTATACCGATACTGTGATCAACTGCGATATCCACACCAGAAAGCGCACCAAGCGCCTCCTGCTTGCCGCCGGTGCGAAGACCGTGCTCAGCCTTGAGGACATCATGAATGCCCCGGTGAACGGCAGCGGCTTCAATGCCGACTACGGCCTGCTCGGCTCCAACAAAGCAACGGAAGACAAGGTCAAGCTCTTCCCGCGTGAGAGCCAGCCGCTGGTCAAAGGCGTGCAGGCTGAGATTCTGAACGCCACCGGAAAGTGCGTTGAAGTCATGGTCTACGGCGACGGCGCCTTCAAGGATCCGCAGGGCAAGATCTGGGAGCTGGCCGATCCGGTCGTCTCCCCCTTCCACACCAAAGGCCTGATCGGCACCCCGAACGAGCTGAAGCTGAAATACCTTGCTGACAACGATTTCAAGGATCTTTCCGGCGAAGCCTTAAAGGAAGCCATCTCCGCTTCCATCCGCGAAAAGGATGCCGACTTAAAGGGTCAGATGGCCTCCGAAGGCACCACACCGCGCCAGCTGACCGACCTGATCGGATCCCTCTGCGATCTGACCAGCGGCTCCGGTGACAAGGGAACGCCCGTAGTCCTGGTGCAGGGCTACTTTGACAACTATACCAATAATTAAGGAGACGAAATGAAACCCTATCGTGACATGACGCCTGAAGAAAGGCAGCATGAGTACGCAGCCGTCAAGGCCCACTACGACGAACTGAAAAGCCTGAATCTGAAACTGGATATGTCCCGCGGCAAGCCCGGCCGCGACCAGCTGGACAAGGTCTCTGACATCCTGACCGTCCTGACCCGTGATGACTGCCTGACTGCAGACGGCGACATGCGCAACTACGGTGTGCTGGCCGGTGCACCCGCTGCCCAGCGCCTTTGGGCAGACATCCTCGGCTGCCGTCCCGAAGAGGTCTTTGTAGGCGGCAACGCTTCGCTGCAGCTGATGTATGACCTGATCGCCAAGGCCTGGTCCTTCGGCCTCCTGCATTCCGCAAAGCCCTGGTGCCGCGAGGAAGGTCTGAAATGGCTCTGCCCGGCCCCCGGCTACGACAGACATTTCGCCATCACCGAACTCTTCGGCATCGAAATGATCACGGTGAAGATGACGCCCGAAGGCCCCGACATGGATGCCGTTGAAGAGCTCATCAAGGATCCGAAGGTCAAGGGCATGTGGACCGTTCCGAAGTATTCCAACCCGGACGGCATCATTTACTCTGACGAAGTGATCCGGCGCATCGCGAACATGAAGCCCGCCGAACCCGACTTCGCCCTGATGTGGGACAACGCCTATGTCATCCATGAATTTGACGGCGACTACATTCCCTTCCCGGACATCATCAGCCTCTGCCGCGAGGCCGGAAATCCGGATATGGTCTATGAATTCGCTTCGACTTCGAAGGTCACCCTTCCCGGTGCCGGCATCTCCTGCATGGCCGCGTCCGTTGACAACCAGAAGTATCTGCAGAAGCTGATCGGCGTACAGGTCATCTCCTACGACAAGGTCAACCAGATGCGCCACGTGAAGTACCTGCAGAACAAGGAACACGCACTGGAGATCATGAAGCGGCATGCCGAAGTCCTGAAACCCCACTTTGAGGCGGTCCTTAAGGCGCTGGAGGCGGAGATCCGTCCCGCCGGCATCGGACACTGGGAGACCCCGAAGGGCGGATATTTCATCTCCCTCTACACCCTTCCCGGACTGGCCAAACGCACCGTCGCCCTCACGAAAGAAGCGGGCGTGACCCTGACCGGCGCCGGCGCCACCTTCCCTTATGGAAAGGATCCGGAGGATTCCAACATCCGCATTGCCCCGTCGCTGCCGCCGACAGCCGAACTGGAGCAGGCCATCGAGGTGCTCTGCACCGCATTAAAACTTGCCGCACTGGAGCAGTTGAACGCTTAAGCGCTTGACCAAGGCTGCCCTGCGGTGCCCCTGCCGCAAGGCAGCCTTACAGAAAGCGAGAAAACGATGAAGATCGAACGATTAAATGACAACCAGATCCGCTGCATCCTGACAGCGGGTGAGATGCTGAAACGCCACCTGAGCCTGAATAATCTGGCGCAGGGCGGCCAGGAAGCGCAAAACTTCGTGCGGGAAATGATGGAGCAGTCCTCTGAGGAATTCGGGTTCGAGCCGAACGACCTGCCTCTGCTCGTTGAGCTTTCTCCGGCCGAAGCCGGCGGGATCAGTCTGACCGTCACCAAGGTCAATTCCCTCGATGAGATCCCCGCTTCCGCGAAAGCCAATCATCTGCTGCGTGCCCTGCAGGCGATCGTCAATATGGCGAAGGAAAAGGAAGGCGGGGCGAAAATGCCTGTGCCTGCCGCTATCTTCACCTTTGACGCGCGCCGTCCTCTTCTGCTGCCGCCGGAGCTGAAAAGCGATCCCCGCGGCGTGCATACGGCACTGTATCTGCAGCCCAAATATCAGGTCTTTTATCTGACGGTCAGCGCATCGGTCAAATACCAGGCTGCCTTTAACAACGTGTGCCATCTGCTGTCCGAATACGGCCGCAGCATTCCGGCCACCGAAGGCTCGCAGGTCTATTTTGACGAACACTACATCAGGCTTTTTGCCAAAAATGCATTGAAGCATATTGCAGACGGAGAGTTGGAAAACGCTCTGCCGAAAGGGTGAGGTGGGCTCTTTTCTGCAGGTGAAACAGGGCTTTCACAAAAACATTGACATGCCTTTCTTTCTTTGCTAAAATCAATCGGTCGCGGACCTTTAGCTCAGTTGGTCAGAGCAGTCGGCTCATAACCGATCGGTCCCGGGTTCGAGTCCCTGAAGGTCCATTTCCGTGCGCTGCACGGAGCATACCGCCGGAAGGCGGCAAAAACATGTTGCGGGTATGGCGGAATAGGTAGACGCAACGGACTTAAAATCCGTCGGCAGCGATGCCGTGCCGGTTCGAGTCCGGCTACCCGCAGAAAAAGAGAAGATTGCCTGTCAGGGTGATCTTCTCTTTTTCTATGGGCAGTCATACGAGAATAGGCAGCAGCCCGCAGGGCTGCCTGCCGGCGACGGAGCAGCGCAAGCTGCTCCTAGTGCCCGAAGGGCGTCGAGTCCGGCTACCCGAGGCGACGGAGCAGCGTAAGCTGCTCCTAGTGCCCGAAGGGCGCCGAGTCCGGCAGCCCGCCTTTTTCTTCTTCTTATTTCGGCAGTTCTGTCTCATTCGGGGTGAAGAACTCCGTATAGCCGCACTCCCTGCAGCGGTTAAGCTGCACCGTCAGAGAACCCGACATCAGGCGGTTCAGATCGCTGAAGAGAATTGTTTCTTCTCCGAGTTTCACTGAGATCGGAGAATACTGGAGCATCGGACCAGAGCATTTCGGGCAGCGTCCCACCTCCGGATGCCTGCTGTTAAACGCCTCTTCCTCCCTCTTTTCCCGTTCGAGTGCTGCCTGTCTGGACCTCTTCTCGTCCTCAATATAGTCACGGTAATAGTCATCGTGCTTCGATCTGCCGCTTGCCAGGATCTCCTCGGCAAATTCGAGCGTATCCATCCCTTCATACCGCGAAAAACAGTCGGGACACAAATTTTCGCCGTAGTCTCCGCAGTACAGTTTTCTGCTGTTGAACGCGCTGATTTCCTTTCCGCAGATGATACAAGTCTTCGCCATAAGCGTATTTGCTCCTTTCAATTTTGGGTCGGCTCCAACGTTCTGTCTAAATATAGTATATCATCGGACACTTTAATATTCAACAAGCGGAAAAATCCGAAGTCTGCGTGCGCTTATTCCAAACTATGTCTGGTTCAGGCCGGAGAAATATCTTTTCTCTTGCTTTCGTCCGTGAAAGTACTTTACCCGGATGCAGTGGACTTTGGCGCCCGCAGTGCTATAATTTCCCATAGAAAGGGCTCTGCGCCCACGCACGTATTTACCGGTCTGCCGCAAGCCATTTTGCCTGCAAGGCCTTATCCCAAGGAGGAAAATGATGGAACCCGTTCTTACCATGCATCTTGATGATGTCCTGCCGGAATATCCGGCTATGGACCCGAAATATCGCCGTGCTCCGAAGCGCGAATCTCATCTTTCTGATGCTGACCGTAAGCTTGCCATCCGCAACGCCCTGCGCTACATCCCGAAGCAGTTCCACGCGCAGATGGCGGAGGAATTTGCCCGCGAGCTGGATGAGCGCGGCCGCATCTACGGCTACCGCTTCCGCCCGGAGGGGAAGCTCTGGGGCAGGCCCATCGACGAATACAAGGGCGCCTGCATCGAGGGCAAAGCCATCCAGGTCATGATCGACAACAACCTGGACTTTGATGTGGCGCTATATCCTTACGAGCTCACCACTTACGGCGAAACCGGCCAGGTGTGCCAGAACTGGATGCAGTACCGCCTCATCAAGAAATATCTGGAGGTGCTAACGGACGAGCAGACCCTTGTGGTCATGAGCGGCCATCCGCTCGGGCTCTTCAGGTCCCACAAACTGGCGCCGCGCGTGATCATCACGAACGGCCTGATGATCGGCAATTTTGATGATCAGGAAAACTTCAACCGGGCGGCGGCCCTTGGCGTTGCGAACTACGGCCAGATGACGGCCGGCGGCTGGATGTACATCGGGCCGCAGGGCATCGTGCACGGGACCTTTAATACCCTCTTAAACGCCGGACGGCTGAAGCTAGGCATCCCGACCGACGGGAACCTCGCCGGACGCCTCTTTGTCTCAGCCGGACTCGGCGGCATGAGCGGCGCCCAGGGCAAGGCGGCGGAGATCGCCGGCGCTGCCGCCATCATCGCGGAGGTGGATGAGAGCCGCATCAATACCCGTCTGGAGCAGGGCTGGGTCTCTCACAAGACGGACAGTCTGGAAGAAGCGGCAGCGATCGCCCTTTCCCATCAGAAGGACGGCAAGCCCTGCGCAGTCGCGTACCTTGGCAATATCGTTGACCTGCTGGAATATCTCTATCAGAACAATGTACACGTGGACCTGATGAGCGATCAGACCTCCTGCCACGTGCCGTATGACGGCGGCTACTGCCCGCAGGGCCTTTCCTTTGCCGAGCGCACGCGCATGCTGGCGGAAGATCCAGAAGCCTTCCGCAACCTCGTCGACATTTCCCTGCGCCGCCATTACACCATGATCTGCCGCTTCCACGAGCGCGGCACCTACTTCTTCGACTACGGCAACAGCTTCCTCAAGGCTGTGTACGATGCCGGCGTGAAGGAGGTCTGCCGCAACGGAGAAAACGACCTCGACGGCTTCGTTTTCCCGTCCTATGTGGAAGATATCCTCGGCCCCTGCCTCTTTGATTACGGCTACGGGCCCTTCCGCTGGTGCTGCCTGTCGCGAAATCCCGAGGATCTCGACAAGACCGACGCCGCTGCGGCTGAATATATCCGCACCCACAACCGCCGCTATCAGGACTACGACAACTATGTCTGGGTCCGCGATGCGAAGAAAAACAAGCTGGTCGTGGGCACTCAGTGCCGCATCCTCTATCAGGACGCCATGGGACGCCTGAACATCGCGCTGAAGTTCAATGAGATGGTGAGAAAAGGTGAGATCGGGCCGGTGATCCTGGGCCGTGACCATCACGATACCGGCGGCACCGACGCGCCCTTCCGCGAGACCTCGAACATCAAGGACGGCTCCAATATCATGGCGGACATGGCCGTGCAGTGCTACGCGGGCAACGCCGCGCGCGGCATGAGCTACATTGCCCTGCATAACGGCGGCGGCACCGGCATCGGGCGCGCCGTGAACGGCGGCTTCGGCATGGTACTGGACGGCTCCGAGCGGGTCGATACCATTTTGAAGATGGCCATGCCCTGGGATACGATGGTGGGCGTTGCGCGCCGCAGCTGGGCCGGCAATGAGAATGCTCTTGCGACTGCCGCGGAGTACAATGAGATGCGCGGCGGCAGCGACCTGATCACCATGCCTTACCAGGCGGAAGACGACGTTGTCGACGCCGCCTTCGAAAAGATATTTGGATAAAACGAAAGGCTCCCCTGAGGGAGCTGTCAGCGAAGCTGACTGAGGGAGTTTATGTCAAAACTGCTCATCACCAATATCGGTCTTCTGGCCACTCCCCTTGGCCGCTCAGCCCTGGCAGGGAAGGCGCAGGGCGAGATCCTGAAGCTTTCGCATGCCTGGATCATGACGGAGGACGGCGTCATCACCGAAGCCGGCTCCGGCGAGCCGCCTATCATGGAGCAGGAGCGCTGCTTTGAGACCATCGATGCGGGCGGCCGCCTGGTCACGCCGGGTCTTGTGGATGCACACACGCATCTGGTTTTCGGCGGCTTCAGGCAGCACGAGCTGGCGGATAAGCTGCGCGGCAGGACCTATCTGGAGATCCTGGCTGCCGGCGGCGGGATCTTATCGACCGTGAAGGCCACACGGGCAGCCTCTGAGGCTCAGCTCACGGCCAAAGCCCTCGCGGCGCTCAAGGAAATGCTCTCCTTCGGCGTGACGCTCTGCGAAGCGAAAAGCGGCTACGGACTCTCGACCGAAGAAGAACTGAAGCAGCTGCGCGTGGTCCGGAATCTGAACGGCACGCAGCCCGTGGAACTCGTCTCTACCTTCCTTGGCGCCCACGCCATCCCGCCGGAATACAAGGACGACCACGAAGGCTATGTACGCCTCATCTGCGAGGAAATGCTTCCTGCCGTTGCTGCGCATGGCCTTGCGGAATACTGCGACGTGTTCTGCGAAAGCGGCGTCTTCAGCGTGGAAGAAAGCCGCAGGATCCTCTCCCGCGCGCTTGCCCTTGGCCTGAAGGTCAAGATCCATGCCGATGAGATCGACGCTTTAGGCGGTGCGCAGCTTGCCGGTGCGCTCGGGGCCATGAGTGCGGAACATCTGATCGCGGTCACGGATAAAGGCATCGAGAGCATGCAAAAAGGCGGCACCATCGCCTGCCTGCTGCCGGCCACCAGCTTTTATCTGGGCGCAGACTATGCGCCGGCGCGAAAATTCATCCAGGCGGGCGTCCCTGTTGCTCTCGCAACGGATTATAATCCGGGTTCCTGCCCCAGCCTGAATCTGCAGCTGGTCATGAATCTGGCCTGTCTGAAGGATAAGATGACGCCGGAGGAAGTCCTGACCGCCGTGACCTTAAACGGCGCCGCCGCCATCGGCCGGGCCGAAAGCCACGGCAGCATCGAGGCGGGAAAGAAGGCTGACTTTGTCATCTGGAACGCCGCCGATCTTGATTATCTCTGCTACCGCTTCGGCAGCAATCTTGCCGGGACGGTGATCAAAGGCGGGATCATCTGCTGAGACCGCCACAGCTTTTAACATCATTAAAACCTAAGGAGTTATGTGCCATGATCGTCTTGGACGGCACTCATCTGACCATTCCCGACGTGATCCGTGTCGCGCGGGAAAACGAAGAAGTCTGTTTATCCGAAGCATCCAGAAAGGCCGTGGCGAAAGCCCGCGCCTATGTGGACAAGAAGTTAGAAGAAGAGGCCGTGGTCTACGGTCTTACCACCGGGTTCGGCAGGTTTTCCGACCGGTATATTCCCGAAGAAGAAGCAGCACAGCTGCAGGCAAATCTGATCCACTCTCACGCCTGTGCCATGGGCGATCCCCAGCCCACGGACGTGGTGCGCGGCGCGATGCTGCTTCGGATCAACGCCCTTTCCCGGGGCAATTCCGGCATCCGCCTTTCCACACTGGAGACGCTGCTGGCCATGCTGAATAGGGGCGTTCATCCCATCATCCCCGAAAAAGGGTCTCTTGGCGCAAGCGGTGATCTTGCCCCCCTGGCACACATGGTCCTGGTCATGCTGGGCGAAGGCGAGGCGGAATATCAGGGCCGCCGGATGAGCGGCAAAGAGGCCATGGCAGCCGCAGGGATCAGACCGGTGCAGCTTGCCGCAAAAGAAGGCCTCGCCCTCATCAACGGCACGCAGATCATGACCTCGATCGCCTGCGGAGCGGTGTGGGATGCCCTGCAGCTTGCCAAAACAGCCGACATTGCCGCAGCCATGACCTGCGAAGCCCAGCTTGGCATCAAGAAAGCCTTCGATCCGAAGCTTCATGCCCTGCGAGGCCAGAGCGGGCAGATGAAGACCGCCGCCAATCTCCTTCGCCTCCTTGAAGGAAGCAGGCTGGCCCTTGCGCTGCAGCCGGATAAAGTGCAGGATGCCTATACCATTCGCTGCGTGCCGCAGATCCACGGCGCGAGCCGCGACGCCATCGACTATGTGTGGAACGTGGTCAGCCGGGAGATCAACGCGGTCACCGATAACCCCATCATCTTTCCGGAGGAAGACGAGGCCATCTCCGGCGGCAATTTCCACGGTCAGCCCATTGCGCTTGCCATGGACTTTTTAGGCATCGCCGTCTCGGAATATGCGGACGTATCCGAGCGCCGCATCGAGCGCATGGTCAATCCGAACCTTTCCGGCCTGCCGGCCTTCCTGACAAAGAACGGCGGCCTGAATTCCGGCTTCATGATCGTGCAGTACGCTGCCGCCTCCATGACCTCGGAGAGCAAAGTCTACGCGCACCCCGCCTCGGTGGATTCCATCCCCTCTTCCGCGGGGCAGGAAGACCACGTCAGCATGGGAACAACTGCCGCGCGCAAGGCCAGACTGATTCTGGACAATTCGCGCAAGGTGGTCGCTCTTGAGCTCTTTACCGCTGCTCAGGCGCTCTGGCTGCGCGGTGAAGAGAAGCTTTCACCGGCCACCCGTGCGGTCTATGACTGCCTCCGCCAGGAGATCCCGCCCGTTGAAGACGACAGGGTGATGTATCCGCTCATGAACGCTGCCGAAGTCATGATGCGTGACGGCCGGCTGCTCCGCGCCGCGGAAAGCATCTGCGGAGCGCTGGAATAAAACGATCATCTCCTCTCAGAAATACAGAAGCGCAAACAGGAGCCGCCCGGATTTGGACGGCTCCTGTTTTGTCTTGTAATTCTTTTACCGGATCCCGAAGATCTTGTTTAAGGCCATCACGTCGCTTTCTTCTGCAGGTCGGAGACGATGCCGCCGGCAGAAGGATCTTTCAGCGAATAGCGCAAAAGCACATAGGAAAGAAGGGAAAAGAGAATGATCAGAGCAATGTTTACGCCGCGGCCAGGCTGCACGATGAAGGCCGGCAGGATGCCGAAAAACAGACCTGCCGTGGTGATCCCGAACGCCAGGCCAGGATTTTCCTTTAAGATGCTCAGGCACATGGCAAAGGTGATGCTCATAGTCATGGAAAAGAAAAAGACGCCGATGCAGGATACGACCATGACCTGCTCCCCGAAGAGGAGAAAGGGGATCGCCGCGAGCGTCCCGATAAAAGCGGTCTTCCGCGCGCCGAGCTTATCGGCCATGAGCCCGCCAAGTGCCTTGCCCGCTCCCATGATAAAGAAAAGGAAAAAGTTCTGCCAGAGTTGCTTGTTCCAGGAGATCGGGATCGCGTAGCCGATATAGCTGCGCACCGCAGTCACAAGGAACGCGATCAGCAGGATGATCACGGCAGAGAGCTTCGGATCGGTCACGTGAAAGTCCGGATAGTGTTCTTTCCGCAGAGAAGTTTTCGCTGTAAGGCAAAGGACCTCCGAAAGCAGCAGCGGAAGGATCAGATAATACGGTGAGACATGGCAGGTCCCCATGGTCTGGCCGATGACCACCCCGAAGGAGCCGCCGGCAACAAAGAGCGCGGAGGGAAAGATCCTGCCTTCGGAATCCGCCACTGTTGCGATGGCTCCGCACTCATGCAGGATGGCATTTCCGAGGCCGAGGATCAGATACCCGGCAAAGCGGACCCCGCCCGCGCAGCCAAGAATCATGAGCGCGCTGAGCGCCATCAGCGCATTGCCGATGGTCTCGAAGGGGATCTTTTTATGGCGGATCATATAATCTCCAATCGCCCCCTGCGGCAGAAAGGCAACAAAATCATAGGCCAGCGCGATGCCGCCTGCCATCACGGTCGGAAAATGGACCCTCAGCAGATAGAAGCAGACGATCTCCACACAGGCATGGACGAAAAAATATTTGGTTCCGGTCAGATCTCCTTTACGCATCTTCGCCCGCTTTTTCCTGCGGCGCGCCCTCGGCAGCCTTCGGTTCCTCGTTTTCCTCCTGTGCAGTTTCCGCAGGCTGTTCTTCGTCAGATGCCTCGGAAACGGCAGGCTGCTGCGTGCCGCTTTCCTCAGACGATGCGGCCGCCCCTCCGTTTTTCTTTGTGATCTCGCGCCGGGTCGCTTTGACGCCCAGATAGATCAGAAAGCCGCCTAACGCCACAAATACCGCAAGCACTATCGGGTTTGACAGCAGCATCAAAAAGATATCCCAGACGCCGAAACTGACGTCCAAAAGGTAAAAATGATCCATCATGATTCCTCCTCGCTGATCATGGTTAAGTTAAGACAACAGGTTCCTGAGTATGATCTCTAAAACGATCCCGGCCGCGCACGACGCAAGATTCGCAAGATAGGCAAACACAATGATCCGCTTTGTTCCCGCCGCAGAGGCCTTCCTGTAAACAAAGGCTTCGGAAAGCGGGATCAGCAGCAGCTCAGAGAGCGTAAGCCATACCGTGCTCAGCGTATCCGTGAATCCTTCCCCCGCACCGCTGTATTTCAGCAGATACAGCAGCGTCAGGCTCAGATTCAGCAGCACGTTCGTCACGATATTGACGCCGCAGATCAGCCGTCTGTTCTCCGTCACCTTGCCCCGGATCAGGACCGGCGTCTCGATCGCGATCGTAAGCCCGACCGTCAGCAGGTAAAAACAGACCACGGCAATGATCGATGGCACCGTATTGCCGCTCAGCATATCCCCCACGCCGTCGTCCTTTCCTCTTTATGCCAAAGGGCAGCTGTCCCCTTTAAGAAGCAGCTGCCCTTTTTTCTTTGACGTATGTTGATCAGTCGTCCAGTTTGATGTTCTTCAGCAGGTCGCCGACACTGGTAGAAGCCTTGCCGGTCTCCTTATAGTTGAAGACCTCTTCGCGTTCGCGGCGTTCGCGGCGCGGACGGCCCTCGCGGCCTTCGCCTTCACGGCGTTCGCGCGGTGCGCGTTCGCGGCGGGCAGGAGCTTCTTCAAGAGCCTTCTTGCTCAGGCTGATCTTGCCGTCTTTCACACCGATGATCTTCACGGTGATGCGGTCGCCCTTGTTCAGGACGTCCGAAGGCTTCTCCACGCGCTTGTACGCGATCTGGGAAACATGCAGCAGACCGGATGCGCCGTTGTCCAGCTTGATGAATGCGCCGTAGTCCATCAGGGAGTCCACGGTGCCTTCCATCACAGCGCCTTCCACGCACTCCGCAAGGATGGCAGCACGGGCCGCCTTGGCTTCCGCACTCTTCTTGCGCAGCACGTCGCGCACGGACAGGACCAGCTTCTTGCCGGCTTCCTCGGCCGTGATGACCATGGCTTCGACTTCTTTGCCCTTATATTCTTCCAGATTCTCCACATAGCCGTTGGCCAGTTTTGAGGCCGGAATGAAACCGCGCACACCGTCCACGAAGGTGACCACGCCGCCCTTGACCGCGCTGTCAATGGTGACCTTGATGGCTTCCTTGTTGTTCAGAAGCTCTTCAAAGCGGGCCCAGACAGGGTCGCTGGTGGGTTCACCCTTCTTCAGGGACGCTTCCAGCTCGGCGGCATAATCCGCCATGCTCTCTGTTGCCTCTTCGGCTTTTTCGGTGACGGCTTCCTTCACCTCTTCCGCCTTTTTGGCCACGGTTTCCGTTGCTTCAGTCACGACTTCTTCCGCCGAGGCTTCCGCAGCTGCTGCTTTTTCTTCGACCGCCTCGGCCGCAGATTCAATGACTTCAGTTACTTCGCTCATAGGATCCTCCATAATACATATCTCAAGGCACATCGTGCCTGATTATCTTCTAAACTATAACACTTTTTTTGCTTCTGCGCAATTGGTTTTCACGGTTTTCCTCAGCTTTTCCAAGGAAAAACCGCGTCTTTTCTTTCTTTTCTTATTATCTGGATGCTTCCACCAGTTCACGGGTGTACGGATGCTGCGGATGATCAAAAATATCATCGATCGGCGCGTCTTCCACGATGACGCCTTTCTTCATCACGATCACGCGGTCGCAGAGCTGATAGACCACATTCATATCGTGGGAAATGAAGAGGTAGCTCAGTCCGTATTTTTCCCGCATCTCATCCAGAAGCTGCAGGATCTGGGCCTGGATGGTCACGTCCAGCGCCGAGACCGGTTCGTCCGCGATCACGAGCCTGGGCCGTACGATCAGCGCCGCCGCAATGGAGACGCGCTGCCTCTGCCCGCCGGAAAGCTCCGAGGGCCTGCGGCTCATGTATTCCTCCGAGAGGCCCACGTTTTCCAGCATCTCGATGATGCGGCGCCGGCGCTCAGGCGCATCGAACTTGCCGTAGACCTTTAAGGGCTCCTCCAGGATCCAGCCGACTGTGCGGGCCGGATTCAGAGAGGTATACGGGTCCTGAAAGATCAGCTGAGGGCGCTTTGAATGATGGATGATCTCCCCCTCGTAGCGCGGCAGAAAGCCCAGGATGGCGCGGGCCACCGTGGTCTTGCCGGAGCCGCTCTCTCCTACCAGGCCGAGCGCTTCTCCTTCGTACAGATCAAAGCTCACATCGTGCAGCACGATCTGCACCTTTTCTCTGGCAAATGCGTTTCCCTGCGTGGTATAGGAGGCGCTCACATGTTTCACTTCAAGGATCTTGTTCATGCTACCTCCTCTGCTGCAGCCCTTCGGCCAGCAGCGAAAAGCCCAGGATCAGCAGGGCAATGGTCAAGCCCACAAAGACCGCGTACCAGGGCAGGCCGCGCAGGATATAATTCTGCGAATCCGACAGCATGCGGCCGAGCGACACCTCTGAGGCGGACACGCCCACCCCCAGAAAGCTCATGCTGGCCTCTGCCAGTACCGCGTTGTTGAAGCCGATAGAGATGGCCGGCAGCAGGGTAGGCAGCGTATTCGGCAGGATATGCTTCAGCATGATGCGGAAGTCTCCCACGCCCTGCAGCCTTGCCAGAGAAATATAATTCAGCCGTTTGATGCGGACAAATTCCGCGCGAACGATGCGGGCAAAGCTGGGGATGAAGACGCAGCCGAGCACCATAATGACGTTCAGTCTGCCCGGTCCGATGACCGCGATCGCGATCAGTGCCAGCAGCACGCTGGGGAAGGCGGTGATGGCATCGCAGATGCGCATCAGGACTTCATCGACCACCCCGCCGAAATAGCCGGTCAGCGCGCCGATCACGGTTCCGAACACGGCGCCGATCAGCACCACGAAAAAGGCGATCTGCAGCGTCGCGCCGGCGCCTTCCAGAATGCGGGAGAGGATGTCCCTCCCGAAGAAATCGGTTCCCAGAAGATGCCGCAGCGTAGGCCCCTGCGCCTTGACGGAGGCATCCATCGCGTTCGGATCGTAGGGCGTCCAGATCTGCCCCAACAGCACCACGCCCACCATGACGGCTGTTAAGATAAAGCCCGCCTTGAAAAACCAGTTATTATGCTTTGCAAACAGTTTCTTCACGGCAGCCTCCTAACTTCTCAGGCGGGGATCCAGCGCTTCACTGATCACCTCGCCGAAGAAATGGACCACCATGACCCAGACCGCAAGGATCATCACGATGGCTTCCACCACGGGGATATCCCGGTTATTGATGGACGCGATCAGCAGCCTTCCGATGCCGGGCAGGGAAAAGATCTGCTCGATCACGATGCAGCCGGCCAGCATTTCCGCCGCCGTCGTCGCCAGGAAAGCCACGATGGGCAGCAGGGCGTTCTTCAGAGCGTGTGCCCTGAGTGCCGAGCGGCGGTTGTGTCCCCGGCTGAAGGCCGTGCGCACATAGTCCTTCTGCATCTCACCGAGGATTGAGGAGCGCAGCATCTTAGCCGCCATGGCCGTGCGCGGGATCGCCACGGAGAGCGCGGGGAACAGCATATATAAGAAAAAGCGTCCGGGCGATTCGTTAAAGGAAACGAAACTGCCGGGCGTAAACAGCCGAAGGAGGACACCGAAGATAACGGTAAGAAGGATCGCCACGAAAAAGGCCGGAATGGCCATGACGATCTGATTGGAAACGGTAAGCGCGCGGTCCGCAAATGAGCCTTCCCGGCGCGCGCTGTAGACCCCTAAAGGGATCGACATCAGCAGGGTGAGACCGAAGCCAAACAGCGTTAAAATGACCGTCAGCCCCAGTTTTTCCCCGATCATTTCATTCACGGAGATCCGGTAGATATAGGAGGTGCCCATATCTCCCTTCACAAAATGAAACAGCCAGTCAAAATAACGGACGGGGAGGGACCGGTTTAACCCCAGTTCCTCCCTCAGGGCCGCTTCCGCCTCCGGCGTGGCGTTGGTCCCCAGGATCATGCCCACGGGGTCCCCCACCATTTCGAAGGCGGCATAGGCCAGAAACGACAGGATCAGCAAAGTGATCAGCAGCGTCGCCAGTTTTTTGAGTACAAACTTCATGCTTTAGTAAGTTACCTTGCTCAGATCCATTAAGTAGAGCGGATAGAAAACGTATCCCTTCAGTGTCGCGCGGACGGCGGCAAATTCCGCCAGATCCTGCAGATAGACGCTGGCCGCATCATCGGAAAGGCACTTGGCCGCGGCGCGGAAGAGCTCGGTGCGCTTCGCATCGTCCGTGATGGAATTGGCTTCCTTCATGTAAGCATCGAAGCTCTCGCTCACATAGCCGCACATGTTCTTCCCGGAGGTGGATTCATAACGGCCGAGCAGGGCGTTCGCGGTAAGCGTGGAAGCATCAAAGCCGCAGACCGTTGCTTCAAACTTGCGTCCCTTATAGACATCGGTCAGCCAGGTGTTCCATTCCACTTCCTTGACGGTGGCGTTGATGCCGGCCGCTTTAAGCTGTTCGGCAAGCACCATGGCGGTGTTCACGTGCGGGCTGTAATTGCTCGGCGCGATGATGGTCATATCAAAACCGTTCGGGTAGCCTGCCTGCGTCAGCAGTTCCTTTGCCTTATCCGCGCTGTGCGGATAGGCATTCACCAGGCTCGCGTCAAAATACTTGCTGAAGGAGGGATAGATCGCCGTGCCCAGCTTGGCACCGTGACCGCCCGCTGTCAGCGTCAGCATGGCATCCACATCGACGGCGTAGCAGAGCGCCTGGCGCACGCGGACATCATCAAACGGCTTGACGGCGTTGTTCAGATACAGCGCCTGGACCAGCTTCATGGTGTCTTCCTGAATGTTGAAATCCTTGCCAAGGCCGCTGACCTGGGTAGAATCCAGATGCAGCACCAGATCCAGAGAGCCGGCATCCAGCGCGGTCACCAGCGCGGTCGCGTTCTCGAAGATCTTGAAGGTGACCTGGGAGAGCTTTGCTTTTTCTCCCCAGTAATCGTCAAAGCGCTTGATCACGACGGAATCCTGCACGGTACGGCTCACAAAGCTGAAGGGGCCGGTTCCCACAGGCTTCGTATCCTGATCGGTATAGCTGGCGGGAGAGATGTATACGGAGCTGACATAGGCCATGAAATCACTGTTCGGGGAAGCCAGCTTGATAATGACCTTGCCGCCTTCGGCAGTGATCGATTCCACGTTCTCCAGAACGCCCTTGATCGCGCTGTCTACGGAATCGGAGGCGCATGTCTTGTAGGAGTAGACCACATCGTCAGGGGTCATCACGGCACCGTTGTGGAACTTGACGTTCTCACGGATCGTGAAGGTATAAGTGAGACCGTCATCGGAGACCGTATAAGCGGTAGCCAGGGCAGGCTTGAAATCACCGGTGGAATCCACCTTGTACAGGCCTTCAAACACGTTGAACATGACCTCGCGGGTCCCGGCGGAGGACATCTGGTAGGGGCTCAGAGAGCTGCTTAAGTCCTGACCGATGCCGACATAGATCTCGTTCGCGTCCTTCCGGGCGTCCGCACCGCTCTTCTGCTTTCCGCAGGCGCAGGAAAAGATCATCAGCGCCGCAAGCAGAAGACAAATCCATTTTTTCATCATAAATTCTCCTTTAGAAGAATAAGCTTTGCGGGACAGGTCCCGCAACACATGTACTATACCCATTTCCTCTGTGTTTTACAAGGAGAAAATGTCAATTTCTGAAAATTTTTCGCCGAAATCTGCGAATACTTTTGTGATCTTTATCGCGCAAAGTCGCAGCCGATCTCCGGATCGAGCAGGGAGGCAAAGCGCTTTGCGTCCTCTTCGCTGCCCACGATATCGCCGTAATGCATGGGCACGGCAAATTTCGGGCGGATGGCGTTCACCAGCGCAGCGGCTTCCTCCGCCGTCATCGTGTAGGTCCCGCCTACCGGCACCAGGGCGATGTCGCAGCTGATCTTCCGGATGTCTTCGTTGTCATCGGTATCGCCGGCGATCCAGTAGCGCAGGCCGCCCATCGTCACGATGTAGCCCAGCCAGCCGTTTTCCTTCGGATGGAATTTCTTGTTCACATTGTAGGACGGGACCGCGGAAACGACCACGCTGTCGATCAGCGTGCGCTCTCCGGGCGCAAGGACCGTGATCTGCTCCTCGGGGATCCCTGCCTCAAGCGCAAGCGTCTTTACCGAAGCCGGGCAGACCAGACAGCTGTCTTCCTTCCTCACCTTCGCGATATCCTCCGCGGAAAAGTGATCATAGTGATCGTGCGTGACCAGGATGATGTCCGCATCATGCGGCTCATCGCTCAGATGGAAGGGATCGGAATAGATGATCTTTTCGCCCTCCAGACGAATGGCACTGTGGATCAGGACCTTGATGTTCTTTAAATCGCTCATGACCGCCTCCTTATGGCTTAAGTCTCTCAGGTGTCTGTCCCGCGCGGGGATCGATTCGATCAGTTTCTGTGTGTAGGGATGCTGCGGGCGGAGGAAGACCTTTTCCACGGTCCCCTTCTCCACGATCTTTCCCCGCTGCATGACGATAACCCGCTGGCTGAGCTTGCGGATGACCTGCATGTTGTGCGAGATGAACAGGATGGTGGTCCCGCTGGTCTTGTTGATCTTTTTCAGCAGCTTCAGGATCTGTGACTGGATGGTGACGTCCAGAGCCGTGGTGGGTTCATCCGCAAGCAGGAGCTTTGGTTTGTGGATGATGGCCGCGGCGATCATGCAGCGCTGGAGCATGCCGCCCGAAAGCTCGTGAGGATATTTTTCATAGACCGTCTCCGGATCGTCCAGCTCCGCCTGGGTCAGTGCCTCGATGGCCGCCTTCCTGCGCTCTTCCTTCGTCATCTCCGGATGATGGACCTTCAGACTCTCTTCCACCTGCTTTCCAATCTTCATGACCGGATCAAAGGAGCTCATCGGTTCCTGAAAGATCACGCCGATGTCTTCGCCCTGCATGGCCCGCATCTCTTCGCGCTCGCAGTGCAGAATCTCCTTGCCGTCCAGCCAGACCTCGCCTTCATAAGTGCAGTCGCGGCGCACCAGCAGGCCGCTGATGGCCATGGCCGTGACAGATTTGCCCGAGCCGCTCTCTCCGACGATGCCGAGGATCCCTCCGGTCTTTACCCGGAAGCTGATGCCGTCCACCGCGAAGCGGTCCGGTGCCGCGTTATTGAAATGGACCCGAAGGTTTTTTACTTCAAGCATCTCAGTCTCCTTCCGGCAGCGCGCCCATATACAGCTGCCCTCCGCTTTCCACGGCAAGGTACAGCTTCGCGCCCTCTGCCGTCTCTGCTTTTATGTAAGCCGACCAGCCGTTGTCGCAGCTGCCGCTCTCGCCAAGCTTCCCGCTTTCATAGATGGGGAAAGCCTCTCTGGCCGCAAAGCTTCCGTCCTTTTCGGTCACAAGATAAACGCGGTAGTCCTCGCCAAGCAGGCTTTCATCGATCGTGCCGAAGAGGTGAAGATAGCCGCTGTAGTTTTCTTTAAAAAGGGTCAGCGCACCGTCCGAAATGCCCGAGGGCGTGCCGGACAGCTCCGCCGCCGGCGCCTCCATGACCGGTGCCATCACCGAGAGGTTCCTCAGATTCCGCTCCCCCATCTCCAGCACCGCAAGGTCTGCCTTCCGGGAAGTGATATAGTCCGCGCGATAGGGCGTCGCGCGGGAAAAGAGCACGTCGTGGCTCGTCTCCGCAAAGTATTCCTGCATGGTGTTGCAGAAGGAATCCCGGTAGATGACCGCGCTGCCTTCCGCGTTTTCCTGATGGGTGGTCAGCTGGACCGCGTCCACCGCAGTCTCATGCGAGGTGCGGGTATAGGTAAAGGAATAATCAGGATACTGCTGCTGCGTCAGGCCGTCGTCCAGTCCCGGCAGCATGCCGGAAAGATCTGCCGGCCAGTCGCGCCTTTCCGTAAACGCCAGCCCGGCAAAGGTCTCATCCTTCCGCCCGGCCGCCTTAAGGATGCTGCGGTAGCCCGTCAGCGCCCCCTCATAGGTCCAGTGGGTATCTGTCGTCTGATAAAGCACCTTGCCCTCTGCGGCAAGAGCGCTTTTGACATCTGCGATCTGCACGCCCTCCGCTTTAAGCGCCGCCATGATCTTCTCATAATTGCCCTCCTGGGCACGCGGAGCAAAGCGGTCAGGCATATGCTCTCCGTACAGGCTGTTTTTATTCGGGATAACGGCAAGAACGAAGTCCGCTCCCTGCCCTTTGGCAAAGTCCTGCAGCATTTTCAGGCTGTGCGCCGCGCAGGATACGGCGCGGTCCGTCATCGTGGGAAGGTTGAGATAATCATTGACCGTGCCTTCATAATACAGCCAGCCGTCTTTTCCCAGGATCACGTCATCCTCGGCGGACTCGCCGAACAGGCCGGCCATCAGGCGCGTATTGCTCTCGACCATCAGGCTCCGGAAGCCGATATGATCCCGCACGTAGTCGTCCAGCTCGCCGGCAAAATTGCTGTTCAGCTTTCCGTCTGTCACGACCTGCGGCAGCGCGGCCAGCTCGCGTTTTTCGCTGCTGCTTTCCTCCGCGAAGAAGGGCATGCTGAGCATGGGCAGCGCCAGCAGTCCGAAGACCAGGATCAGAAAGATCAGGTTTAATTTTTTCATCGTCCGGACCCTCCTAGAACCTGTAGTAAATGAACGGATTGTAGCTGTCCGAGGCAAGCTGCAGCAGGCAGAGCAGGATCAGCGCCAGCGTTCCGAGCATGAGCAGGCCGTCCGTCAGCACGATGCTACCCCTCTTCCGGGCGCTCTCCCGCCATTTCCGCACGCCGTTCCGCAGGATAGGCGTGGCCAGAAACGCCGCAAGGATCAGCAGAAGGATGCGGTACGGGGTCACGGTCTCCGCCATGATCAGAGCCGCATCATTTCCTGTCGTGCCGATGCCCACCATGGCCTTCCATACGCCCCATGCCTGCGCGAAGGTATCCGCGCGGAACAAAACGAGGCCCACCCAGATAGTCAGATCGGTATAGAGCGTTGCCAGAACGCGCGGCCATTTTTCGGAATTGATGATATGCTCCCGCTCCAGAATGATGAACAGCGCCTGATACAGGCCCCAGACCGGGAAGGTCCAGCCCGCGCCGTGCCAGATGCCGGTCGCCAGAAAGACGATCAGCAGGTTCAGCACCGTGCGACCTTCACCGCGGCGGCTGCCGCCGAGCGGGAAATAGAGATATTCCCGGAACCAGGTGGAAAGGGAAATATGGTTGCGTTTCCAGTATTCGCGCACGCTCCGCGAAATATACGGATAGTTGAAGTTCTCCGGGAACTGAAAGCCGAACATCTTGCCGAGGCCGATGGCCATATCGGAATAGGCGGAAAAGTCAAATACCAGCTGGAAGGCATAAGCCGTGATCATAAACCAGGCCGGTCCGATCCCCAGCGTGCCCGGGTCCAGCGCATAGAGCTTATCGACCGCGACCGCGAGGCCGTTCGCGATAATGACCTTTTTCCCGAGGCCGGCCGCGAAGCGGAAGATGCCGTTTTTGACCTCCTCTGCCGTAACCGTGCGCTCCTGGATCTGCATCTCCACATCGTGATACTTGACGATAGGTCCCGCGATCAGCTGAGGGAAGAAGGAGATGTAGAGCAGCAGGGAAATGTAGTTTTTCTGCGCCTTCACCTGCCCGCGGTAGACATCGATCACATAAGAGAGGATCTGGAAGGTATAGAAGGAGATGCCCACCGGCAGGGTAAACAGACCCGTGTACTTAAAGACGACCAGCAGGCCGATATTCAGCACCACCGCGAGAGCGAGGACCGCTTTGGACTTTTTCTTTCCGAGGGAAAGTCCGATCACATAGTTCACGGTCACCGAAGCCATCAGCAAAATGATGTAGACCGGCTCGCCGCAGGCATAGAAAACAAGGCTCGCAACGGCTAAAAGCACATTGCGCGCCTTTGTATTCCGGATCGCCGTGTGCAGCACGAAGACCGCAGGCAAAAATCCGCACAGGAATAAAAAGGAACTGAAGACCATCAGGCTCTCCGCCCTGCAAGGCAGGGGTGTTTCTTGTTACTGAGCCGGCTTATCCTGGATGCCGACCGAAGAAAGGATATCGCCGTTAAAGCCGAAGACCAGGGACCTCTCCTCCAGCGTGTAGCGCAGTGCCGCCGGGGTGGTGAAGGACGGTTCTCCGTAGATCTCGCGGATCTCGTCCTTTGTCGTCTTTCCGATCTCGGCGCCCTTCGCCGTGGCAAAGCCTTCCACGCCGTCGATGTAGATGTCGTAAATGGACTGGACACCGTCAGCGCTGCCCAGGGTAAAAATGCAGTAGGATTCGCCTTCGTAATAGTACGTGCGGTCATTGCCGCCGCCCACGCAGGCCTGCCCGACCAGTTCGTCATACGCACCGCCCAGGATCGTTCCCGCGATCGGCGCGAAATCCATCCCCAGAGAAAGGGCAACGCCGTCTACGGTCAGCGTCAGATCGCTCTCTTCCATCACACCCGGCTTCCGGTCTTCCCCGGCCGCTGTCGTGTTCACGGAAGGATCTGCCGCAGAGGTCGCAGGCTCTGCCGCGCTGTCCTTTTCCGTGGTCACTGCTTCCGTCTGCTCTTTTGTTGTCACGGCGGGGACCGTAATGTCGATAGGCGGCAGGGTCGATGCTGCCGGCGCAGCCGTGCTCTCTCCGCCCTTTTCACCGCAGGCGCAAAGGCAGAGAAGCACAGTCAGAACTGTTATCATACAAAGGATCAAAGAATGTTTTTTCATCATAGGCCAGATTATACAACGCCTGCCCCGCAAGGTCAACCAAAGGCGGCGTTTCTTTTGCGAAAAAAACGCAGTTTTGCCCCGGATTTGACAGAAGACTGGCCTCTCTCCCGTCCTGCCTTGCGTATTGCCTTTTTCCCGCCGGCATTGTATAATGAAGGTCTTAAAAAACATGATCTTACGGATCAGGCAGGAGGCAGCAGTGAACGAATTCACCGCATTATATCAGGAAAAACTGACCGTTCCCGAAGAGGCGGTCAAGGTCATTAAATCCGGCGACTGGGTCGACTACGGCTGGTGCGTGGGACATCCCGTAGCCCTGGACAAGGCGCTCGCCGCCCGCATGCCGGAGCTTGAGGATATCAAGATCCGCGGCGGGATCATGCTCTGGCAGCCCGCCATTTTCAATATTCCGGATGCCGCCGATCATTTTTGCTGGAACTCCTGGCACATGAGCGGCATTGAGCGGAAGGCCGTCGATAAAGGCTTCTCCTTCTATATTCCGCTGCGCTACTCGGAGCTGCCGCGCCACTACCGCGATTTTATCGAGACGCCCGACGTGGCCATGATCCAGGTAGCCCCCATGGATGAGCACGGCTACTTCAACTTCGGTCCCAGCGCGTCGCACCTTTCCGCCGTCTGCGAGACCGCAAAATATGTGATCGTGGAAGTCAACAAGAATATGCCCCGCTGCCTTGGCGGTTCCGAGACCGAGATCCATATCTCGCAGGTGGATGCCATCGTGGAAGGGGATAACCCGCCGCTCGGCATCATCCCGCCGGCCACGCCGTCCGAGGTGGATGAAGCCGTGGCAAAGCTGATCGTGCCCGAGATCCCGAACGGGGCCTGCCTGCAGCTTGGCATCGGTTCCATGCCGAATGCCGTCGGCGCCCTCATTGCCAAGTCCGACCTGAAGGACCTTGGCGTGCACACCGAAATGTACGTGGACTCCTTCGTGGATATCGCGAAGGCCGGCAAGATCAACGGCGCGAAGAAAAACATCGACAAGGGCCGTCAGGTCTATGCCTTCGGCGCCGGTACGCAGAAGATGTACGACTACATGAACGATAATCCGGCGCTCATGAGCGCGCCCGTCAACTATACGAACGATGACCGCGTGATCAGTCAGCTGGACAACTTCATCTCCATCAACAACGCGGTCGACCTGGACCTGTACGGTCAGATCAACGCGGAGAGCGCCGGTACCAAGCAGATCTCCGGCGCCGGCGGGCAGCTGGATTTCGTGCTCGGCGCGACCCTGTCCAAAGGCGGCAAGAGCTTTATCTGCCTGACCTCTTCCTTTACCGACAAGCAGGGCGTACGGCACTCCCGCATCCGTCCCACTCTCGCGCCCGGAAGCACCGTGACCGATACCCGCCCGAACGTCATGTATGTCGTGACCGAATACGGCATGGTGAATCTGAAGGGGCTCTCCACCTGGGAGCGCGCCGAGGCGCTCATTTCGATCGCTCATCCGGACTTCCGCGATGAGCTGGTCAAGGCCGCCGAAGAGATGAAGATCTGGCGGCGCACAAACCGCCGTTAACAAAGGAGTTTCTCATGCGATCCCGCTTCCTGCGCTTATCCTGCCTGCTGCTGTGCGCGCTGCTTCTTTTCGGAGAAGCGGCGTCACGGGCGGCGGAGCCTGCGTCTAAAGCGGAAACAGAGACCTCCGCAGCGGAAACAGAGGCATCTTCAGCCGCTGCGGAAACGATGCTGCCTGTGCTCGCACCGGGAACGGCAAGGCTCTCCGATGCCACAGAGCTGCCCGAAGCGCCCGAGATCGTATCGGACTTCGGGATCCTGATGGAGATGCGTTCCGGCGTCATCCTGTATGAGAAGAACGCCTATGACCGCGCCGCGCCCGCCAGCATCACCAAGATCATGACCGCGCTGCTCGTCATGGAAAACTGCAATCTGAACGATACCGTCACCTTCTCTTACCGCGCCTGTCATGAACTGGCCAAAGGCAGCAGCACCATTGCGCGGACCGAAGGAGAAATGATGAGCGTCCGGGACTGCCTCTACGGGCTGATGGTCGCCTCGGCCAATGAGGTCGCGCAGGGGCTCGCGGAGCACATGTCCGGCTCGATCGAAGCCTTCGTAGGCCGGATGAACAGCCGCGCGGAAGAACTCGGCTGCGTAAACACCCATTTTGCGAATGTCCACGGCACGCCGGATCCCAATCATTATACCTGTCCCTACGACATGGCGCTCATCATGAAGCAGGCCATGCAGCATGAGCTGCTGCAGCAGATCATGGGCACGGCCAAATATCAGATCGCGCCGACCAACAAGCACAATGAGATCACCTATCTGAATTCCAAGCATCCGCTGGTGACGGACGTCTTCCGCATGCGTTATAAAGGGGCTGTGGCGGGAAAAACAGGCTCGACCTCGGAAGCCCTGAACACGCTGGTGACCTATGCCAGACGCGGAGATCTGGACCTGATCTGCGTGGTCATGCATGCGGACGGTCCTGAGGTCGTGGGGGAAGACAGCGCCGCCCTGTTTGACTACGGCTTTGCAAATTTCGTCCGCTATAACATGCTGGCTTCTGCAGCTGCGGCAGGATCCGATCCTTTTTATCTGGGCAGCAACATTCTGGATCTTACGGCCTCAGGCGGCTGTTATGTCACGCTGCCAAACGGCGTCTCCGCCGACGCGCTTACCGGCAGCGTCGAATACTGCGGAGGTTTGTCGAAGAATCAGGTTGCCGTCAGGAAATATTTCCTTAATGGTGTGTTGTTAGCTGAAGTTCCGTTGGAAGTTTCACCATATGTTTCCCGGCTGCCTCTCACACCGGAGATCAATAACACCGAGACGGATAACAAGGAAAAGAGCACGAAGGAGATCCTTCGGACGAAATATCTCGGACTCGCCCTGATCTACTGGATCATCATTGCCGGCGGCGTCGTTCTGCTTGCGCTTCTCGGCCTGCTTGTCTTTCTTATCGTCCGTCATTTCCGCAAAGAAAAACGGTTTAACGAGCGAAGCCGCACATTAAACCGCAGAGGCCGTTCCCGATAGCGAAGCTGTTCGCGATAAGGAAGCTGTTCCTACTATTTACTGATCTGTTTCCGTTTTCTGACCGTTTCCGCAAAGCAGGGCTCTGTCCTCCGGAGCGGTCAGTTTTTGATTGGCAGAGCTCCCGGGAACAAGCCGGACATCAAAGCCGCAATATTCCAGCATCCCGCAGTCATCCGTCACCGGCACAGACGAAGGAACTCTTTGATGTGCTTTAAGAAGCACGCTCCGCCGAAAGGCCTGCGGCGTCTGCACCAGCCAGGTCCGGCTCCTGTCGGTCGTTTCCAGAACCAGTCCCTGCTCATTCGTGATCTTGACCGTATCCGGCGAAGGCAGGGCAACAGACGCGCCGGAGACGCTCTTCAGCGCCTCTGCGAGATCATCGATCCACTTTACGGCGAAAAACGGTCTGGCTGCATCATGGACCAGAACGTAATCCTCCTGTGCCTGCTTTAGGCCTTCGTATACGGAGGCACGACGGGTCTCTCCGCCGGGAACGGCCAGGATCCGCTTGCTGCTCTTTGCCTTTTTCTCTTCCAGAACCGGCAGAAGCAGTTCTTCGTCTTCCTTCCGGTAAACACAGATCAGTTCGGCAACAAGCGGCGAAGACAGCAGCTTATCCATACAGACGCCGATGACCGTCTGCCCGTTAAGCGGCAGATACACCTTATTGATCTCGCCGCCAAAGCGCGTCCCGCTTCCGCCGGCCGCCAGGATCGCAGAGAATTTTTCTGTCCTGTTTTTCATATTTTCTCCCTATTGACTGTTTCTGTCGGACAGATGAACCAATTTTTAGGAAATCTTTCCTTTAACACGGCAAATGCCTCGTCTCTTGCCTTCTGATCGGCAAACACGCCGAAGGATGCAGAACCGGAGCCGGAGAGCAGTACCTTTTCCGCGCCGGCATCCCGCAAGCCCTTCTGTACAAGAGCGATCTGCGAAACCGCCGCGGCCATGTCTTCGTCTTCCCGCACAGAGCCTTCTTTCTGCTCCGCAGGTCTCAGTGCCGCATCAAAGGCATTAAAGAGCTGCGCCTTCAGCGCTCCCGCGTCACCACAGACAAGCGCCTCTTCTGCCAGCCCGCTCCGGCTGACCGCGCTCTTTCCCACAAGGCCCAGCTCATCCAACCTGCGGTACATGGCCGGTGTGGAAAGTCCAGCCGGCGGTTTTACCAGCAAAAGCGGGAGGGAGAGAGAGGTCCGGATGGGGGTGACCAGCGCGCCGCTTCCGCTTCCTCTGGTCGCGCCGTCATACAGCAGTGCCGGTACATCCGCCCCAAGCGTTCCGCCAAGCGCCGCGAGCTTCTCCCGGCTAAGCCCCAGAGAAAACAGCTCATTGCAGATCTTCAGCACGGCCGCCGCGTCGCTGCTGCCGCCGCCGAGCCCCGCCTGCGAGGGGATCTCCTTCTCCAGACGGATCTCCAGGCCGCCGTCAAAGGGAAGCTGCCCCTGCATCAGCCGGAAAGCCCGGCAGACCAGATTGTCTGCAGTTTCCAGCGTGCTGTCCGAGCAGGAAAACGCAAGACCCTCAGGGACCCTTTTCACCCACAGACGGTCCGCAAGCGAGATGGGCTGATAGACCGTGTCCACCGTATGATAGCCGTCTTCCCGGCGGCCTGTAACTTCCAGGGTCAGATTGACCTTGGCTCTTGCCGTAAAAAGCATTCTACTCTCCTGTCGTCATGATGCAGAACACGCTGATCCCGAGGCCCTGCCCGAACGCGGTTAAGCCTTCTCCGCTCGTTGCCGTGATCCCCACCTGCGAGGGGTCTATCTTCAGCAGGGAGGCAATCGAAGCCTTCATTTCCGGGATGCGGGGCGAGATCTTCGGGTGAGCCGCCTCGATGCTGAAGGAAACATGGCTGACCGGTTCTTTCAGGGCCTTCAGGGCTTCCTTAAGATACACCCGGCTGTCGGTGATGCCTTCTTTGCACAGCTTATCCGCCGGCGCGCCCAGAATGTTCACGCCGGTAATGCCGCTCACGGCATTCGTGAGTGCGTGGAGCACGACGTCTCCGTCGCTGTTCGCGCTCAGTCCGCATTTTTCCTCCGGAAAAAGAATGCCGCCCAAGATGAGCGGCTTCCCGGCTGTTTCCTCAAATCTGTGACTGTCCTGTCCTATGGCTGCTTTCATCCCTGATTCCTTCTGTAATCGTCTTTCCAACGGGCAAGAAGCGTCCGATACGCCTCTTCCTGCTTTTCGGCATCAAGATCCCTGACCGATGCCGCCTCCAGCGCCTTCCCGGTAAACAGCGCCAGTTTTTTATGATCCTCCAGGTTGGTGCGGAACTGCTTCAGCATGGCGGCCGTGATCACATCCTCCGCTGCTTTCGGGATGGCTCCGCCGCCCAATTCGCTCAGTACGAACATCTTCTCCAGCAGTTCGGTCCTGCGGGAGAGCTGGTAGGCTTTATCCATACAGTACATGGCTTCGTCAAAGATCTCGAGCCTGGCATTGCAGCAGCCCTTGTTGTGCCAGATCTTTGCCACGAACTCCTGATCCGACAGTTCCTTGTCATTCTGCTCCAGCACATGCTCGTAGACACGGATCGCGTGATAGAACTGGCCGCATTCGAAAAGGTAATCGCCCTTGGCCTTCATCCTCCAGCAGTAAGAGGCCGAGCTGAGCTCCTCCAGCTGTCTGCGGAAGGAGAACAGTTCCGCCGCCGTAAAGTAGTGCAGCTCCTGCAGCAGAAGGTACAATACGTCAAACAGGCCGGCCTGCTCCTTCAGCCGCTGTGCACGTGCCGTCAGTTTTTCCTCGCCAAGCTGGTTTAAAAACTCAAAAAGAGATTCATCAAGGAAATCTTCATTGATTAAGGGGATATTATGATAAATGAAATAGCAAAGCTCTTCTCCGGTATACAGATGCAGTCCGAGTTCCTTCACATAGTAGGGATGGGTCACGCTCTTGTCCCGGCATAAGATCAGTCCGCTCATCTTCTCTCCTTTCTCCGGATCACGAGATCAGGAAATCCTTGCGGATCACGATCCCGCTCGCGGGGAAGATCTCACCGAAGCCCTTATCGATCACCCGTACGGTCACGCGGCTCTCCGAGGAAAAGCTGACGATCAGCTGGATCCTCGTCGTCTTGTTGGGCCTTGCCGGCAGTTCATCCAGCGAGAGGCTGATGGTCTCCACACGCTGCGTGGCAAAGGGTGTGACCATCAGTTCCAGGGTATGGACATCATCCAGAATAAACTCCGCAGAGGCCTTCGATTCATACCAGTTGCTGCCGGCAGAGGCTAAGATCAGCTGCTCGTTTTTGCCGTCCTGCAGCGCATAAAGGCTGATGGTGGACGCCAGTCTCCCTTCGCAGATGCACAGATAGGGGAAGGCGCTCTCGGGAAGCGTCCCGTCGTATGCGATCAGGGCCGCCCCGTCCGCGAAAAGGTGCTGTCCCGAAAAGACCTTCCGCTTGTTGCAGACCTTTTTCAGGAACTCCTTGGCAAAATCCACGCTGATAAAGCCTTCTCCGGTCAGGAAGACGGAGGAGACCAGTTTTTTCTGCAGTTTCCGGTCCGCGCAGGCCGAAAGGATCGTGTCCGCCATCCGCTCGCCCATAGGCGTTTCCAGAAGATCAAGGTCGAAGGCCTCATCCAGCGGTTCGCGCGCAGCCTGCAGGATCTGCGGACGCCGCCCGCGGATCACCTGCATCTCAAAATAATCCAGTCCTGCCTCTGTCAGGTCAAATGCCGCCGCGGTATTCGGCCAGAGGTCCTTCGGCTGGCTCGCCACATAGTAGGCAAAGCATTCCGTATGGCTTAAAAAGCGGACTTTCTTCCGGTCAAGTCCGCACAGATCGCACGCCTCCGTCAGCCGGTCCAGCAGGTCCGGATCCAGCTGCCGCAGGCCGAACGCGATGCCGTCAATCTCCTCTTCTTTATAGATGATCTTCGGCAGACGGATCAGTTGCGTGATAAAAGCCGCCATGAGCTGCACCGCGCTGTACTGTACGCCTTCAATGGTCGCGCTGGTATCCCGCATGAGCAGCTTGACCAGCTTATCCACCATGGTGCCTTCGCCCATCAGCGCGCGCTGATACGCTTCGGTCCCGATCAGCCAGCTGTCCTGTCCGCGCACCTTGCAGAGGGTGGTGGAGATCAGGCCGTTGGATTCGGCTCCGCCCAGCAGCAGCGGTTCCGGCGCCTTCTTTTCCGGAGAATATACGCTGATCTGACTGAATGAATCACAAAGATCGATTCCAAGGATAAGTCCCATATCGCGTCCTCCTCTCCGGCTTATTGTACGTTAAAGTAATCCTTCAGCAGAACATCCTGCTTCCCGAAGGCAAGCAGTTCATCCTGCCAGTCCGCGGAAGCCGTATCCGTGCTCTCTTCCAGGATCCTGTTCAAATGCGTAAAGCGGGTCTCCCGGGGCTCCGCTCCCGTATCCAGTGTGATCCGGCCTTGATCGACCGTCACCGTCTGTCCCTCTGCCACCGTGCGTACTTCATATTCCAGCTTCTCGTCGGCAAAGAGAAGGACCGGCTTCACGTAGATCCCGCCGAATACATGCGGCATCTCGGTAAAGCTCATCGGGCGGTCCTTTTCCTGCGGCAGAATGCGGAAGCCGATCTCGGTAGACACGCTGGCATCCCCGCGGTATTCGATCAGGGTATTGTCCGCAAGTTCCGCGGGCAGGGGGATGAAGCGCCCCAGCTTCTTCATATAGGCAAACAGCAGCCCCTGATTATACAGGCTGCTTAACATCTGTTCCGCAAGCTCGGTATCCGCCGCGGAAAGCAGGCGCTTCTCCGACAGCCGTTTTGTCAGCGCGATGCGGCAGATCACGGGCAGATAGTCCACCTTCTTTTCCCGCTCCGCCCAGGCACGGATCAGAGTATACGTCTCCTCCGGCAGGCGGATGCCATCCTTGAAGCTGCGCTCGGACTGGACCACCAGGTACGCTTCCGTCACGACGCGGTCCATATATCCGGGTTCCTTCAGATAGGCCGCAAAAACCGCCTCCAGTCCTTCGGTCTCTCCGGTAAAGAGCATCTGTGCCAGGAGTCTTGCCGGAAGATCGTGTACCAGCGCCTCGCTGTCTCTCGCTCCGGCAAGAGAGAGGAGGTCCCGCATCTCCTTCGTTCCCCCGTTGAAATAGCGGCAAAGGTAGGTCAGCGTGACGGGATTATAGGCTCCGGCGCGGTAGAGGGAAAGAGAAAGCTGATAGCGGCTCTCCTCAAAGGCATAATCGGTCCTGCGGATCTGGCGCTTCAAAAGCTCCAGCAGCAGCTTCCGGCTGTAGTCCCGGCATCCGAAACGGTGGATCAGCTCAATGGCGGTCTCGTCATCTTCCAGACGGATGCAGCTTTCCGCCAGCTCATGTCCCACGCGCTCGCTCAGATAGGGACTGTCTTTGATGGCCTTCCGTTTTTCATAGCCGCCTGAAGGGTCTTTTTCCGCTTCCCTGATCAGGGAGAGCATCAGTTTTTCCCGGTAGGTCTCCGAGATCCCCTTCGCGCCGAGAAACGCCATGGCGCCTTCCACGTCTTCTGCGCGCTCGATACGAAGGCTCTCCAGCTTAAAAGGCAGGCTGTCCGGCGAAAGCTGGCGGCAGGCGGACAGCAGTGCCGCGTTGCCGTTTAAGAAGCGGCGCCGCTTCAGCGTTGTCCTGGCATAGCGGTTTCCGTAGGCATCCACATAGACCGCGCGGGCGCTGTCCGAATAGATCGGCACGTAGGCTTCCCCATCGGTCACGGGATAAGAAAACTCTTCCTCCAGCTCGCCGTAGACCACTTTGACTTCCTGAATGGCCGTGTTGTCAAAGTGCAGCTCCTGCGTATAAAGGAATTCCGTAAGCAGAGGCGCCGTGCGGGCATCCACCACCTCCGGGATGAACATGGCTTCGTAAAATTCCCCGATCCGGTCATTTTTCGCCCCGTCCAGCAGCTGTTCCAGCGCAAAATTCTGCATCTGCTTTTCATAGAGGCGGTACAGCCGGCTCTCCTGGGTCGAGTGAGTTAGGATATAATGATAGAGATTCAGCCGCGAAGAGATCCACTTCGGGCTGTTGTAGGTATAGTAGAGCAGCACCATCTGAGGGATCTCTTCATTGCTGCCCTCAGGGATCGTGCTGAGATAAAATTCGTAAAGTTCGCTCAGGCGGATATCCTGCTCGATGCCGAGGGCGTACCAGTGGTGGAAGCGTCCTTCCGGCTGTCCGCTGCGGATCAGCACGGTAAGCAGTGCCTGCAGGATGCCGTTTTCCGGGAAGTCCGCATACAGCATCTCCAGCGTCCGCGCGCTGTGGGCATCCGCCGCTTCCTCCCCGGCCATCAGCTCCGCGCCGCGCTGCGCCATTTCCGCCGTCCAGAAGCGGTTCCGTGCGCCGAGCCGCAGAAGATACTGCTCAAACGGTCCCATCTTCTTCATTAACGAAGGATCATCGTTATACAGGCGGATGGCATCCGCTGCCAGAAGCAGGGTCAGTTCTCCCTTGAGGTAATATTCCCGCATGCGCTCCAGCGAGCGTTCCGGCTGTTCCGCCCATTCCGGGTCCACCCTCCTCAGCAGCGGGAAGATCGCCGCGCTGCGGATGTTGGCCTCTTTCATCCGGTAGAGCAGGCGAAGGAAGCCGTCGGCCTGATGTTCGCCGTGCTCCCGTTCCTCTTCCAGATATAAGAACCACAGATAGGCAACCGGGTCTTCGTTTCTCGCGCGCTGCACCTCTGCACGGATCTCATCCAGCAGAGCTTTTTCTTCTTCCCGCCGGTTGTAGAGGCGGCAAAGCTCCGCCCGCAGGATCCTATCCCTGGGTTCCGGCGGCCGGATCTCGTCGCACGCATCCAGATAATGGAAGGCCGTCTCGCCGAGCGCACGTGCCCTGGAAGGATCTCCGTAGATCTGCAGCAGGGTGCGGTAAAGCTGCAGGCTGCTGCGCCGGTACAGGTCGCGCTGTTTCTGCTCTTCCGTGACCTCTTCGCCCACCATGACGGTTACGGGGATGCTCACGCTGTGCCGCCCCGTGCTGATCCGCACCGCTCCGCAGTTTTTCCCGGCGTGCATCGCCTGGCGAAGAAAATATAAAGGGATCCGGCAGACATCGCCGGTAAAATCCGGATTGTTCCAATGCTCCTTCGGGATGCGGATAAAGCCGCACTCACTGACGGCATTGATGAGGCAGTAGCCCTCGCCGCTTTTTGTCAGCGCGATCTCTCCGGGGATGCCGTCCTGGAACAGATAAGAGCGCGGCGCTTCGTTCAAAGAAAGTCCGACGGGCTCCTTTGCGCCGCAGGCCGTCAGGAATTCTTCCAGAGCAAGCTTCTGATCCGCCGAGCGCCTAAGGCTCGTATAAAGTGCCCGCAGCACTTCATCCTCCAGCAGCGGCATCTGCAGAAAAACGTCCGACTGGAACAGCTTCTTGACGGCATCGGGATCCTGCGCAGCAAGCTGTCCGAGCGCAGCCGCATCTTCCGGAAGCTCATGTTCCTTCAGGATGGCTCTGCTGACCTTGATCTGATACGGGACCTGCAGATCGCCCGCGTTGGTCACCAGCGCGAAGCTGCCGTTTAGTTCTTCGTTCTCTCTGAGCTCTTCCGCATGGATCAGGAAGGGGATCTGTACGGAGAGTCCCGCGAAAGCATTGTCCGGGATCTCGATGCGGTCATCATCTGCGTAGATCAGGCCGCGGAAGGGAACGCCGTTGCTGCTGATCAGGGAAAGTTCTCCCTTGCCCTGCTGTCCGCAGGACACGGCCGCCGTGACAGTTTCCGTCTGCAGACGGATCTCGGGGATCTTCACATCAATGATCCCTTTGGCCAATTGTGTGATCTTTCGTTTCACGGCGTCTCCTTTCCCATATATTTTCTGCACAGCATGGCAGCTCTTCGCCCAAAGTGGCGGCCGCTGCCCATAATCGTTTATATTTTACACCAGTTTTTCTAAAAACTCCATATATTTTTTAATGTCTTTTTCATAGCCGTTGTCGCCCGGCTCAAAGAATTTCGTGCCGACCAGTTCGTCCGGAAGGTACTGCTGCTGCACATAGTGGCCAGGATAATCGTGCGCATATTTGTACCCCACGCCGTGCCCGAACCCCTTCATGCCGCTGATGGGGGCATTGGTGATATGCGGCGGCACCCGTTCGATCGCCACCTCCTCCACTGCCTGCATGGCCTTGTCCACGGCCATGTAGGAGGCGTTGCTTTTCGGCGCGGTCGCCACATAGACTGCCGCCTCCGCCAGCGGGATCCTGCCCTCCGGCATGCCTACCCGTTCGACCGTTTCCGCCGCCGCCACCGCCACGAGCAGCGCCCGCGGATCCGCCATCCCCACGTCTTCCGAGGCGCAGATCATGATGCGGCGGGCGATGAATTTCGGGTCCTCTCCGGCCTTCAGCATCCGCGCGAGCCAGTAAACGGCTGCGTCCGGGTCCGAGCCGCGCATGCTTTTGATAAAGGCGGAGATCACATCATAATGGCTGTCGCCGGTCTTATCGTAGCGCAGGCTCCGCCGCTGGATGCATTCCTCCGCGACCGGCAGGGTGATGTGGATCTTTCCGTCCTCCGAAGGCTCCGTGGTGAGCACGGCCAGTTCCACCGCGTTGATGGCGCGTCTGGCATCTCCGCCGGCCATATCGGCCAGAAACTCCACCGCGTCTTCATCTATCACGGGATGGTACACGCCCATGCCGCGCTCTTCATCTTCCACTGCGCGGCGCACCAGGACCGCCACGTCCTCTTTGTCCAGAGGCTTTAGCTCAAACACATTCGAGCGGGACAGCAGGGCTTTGTTGACCTCAAAGAAGGGATTTTCCGTGGTCGCACCGATCAGGATGACCGTCCCGTTCTCCACATAGGGCAGCAGATAATCCTGCTGCGCCTTGTTGAAGCGGTGGATCTCATCGATAAAGAGGATGGTCTTTGTCCCGTAAGAGGCACGAGCCATCCGCGCTTCTTCCACAACTTCCTCCATATCCTTCTTGCCCGCCGTTGTCGCATTGATCTGGCGGAAATTCGCCTTAGTGGAAGCAGCGATCACCTGTGCGATCGTCGTCTTGCCAGTGCCGGGCGGGCCGAATAAAATGACGGAGCTCAGCTTATCCGCCTTGATGGCGCGGTAGAGCATCTTGTCCTTTCCGAGGATGTGCTGCTGCCCCACCACCTCCTCCAGGCTGCGCGGACGAAGACGGGAGGCCAGGGGTCCTTCCGTCTCGCTTTTCTTTTCGTTCATATAGTCAAAAAGATCCATGGCGGTATTCCTCTTTCATTGCTTTCCGATCCAGTATAGCACATGATCCCGAAAACCGTAAGGCGGGGCTCTTCTCCGTCTTCCCGTGTTCTGCTGCCTATACCATAGCATATTTCCGGCGGCGGGAAAAGGGCTGGACATAAAATCATCTGTCCGCTATAATCTATGGTGTTTTACGAAAGGAAACGCATATGATACGAAAGATTTTCCGGCAGATGCTGGTGGCGCAGATAGTATCCGCGATGACGGTCATGCTCTGCATGCTGGTCGACAGCATCATGATCGGCCGTTTTCTCGGCGTGGATTCGATGAGCGCCTACGGGCTGGCGAATCCGGTGCTTCTGGCGTTCGCGGCGTACGGCACCATGCTTTCCGCGGGCATCCAGGTGATGTGCGGCAAGACGATGGGCGCGGGCGACCGCGAAGGAACCGACGCGTGCTTCTCCGCCTCGGCGGTGATGGCGCTGTCGGTTGCCCTGGCGGGAACGCTGCTGATCCTCCTGTTCCTGAACCCCGTCTGCACCCTGCTCGGCGCCGGCACGCCCGGCACGGCGGACCCTGTTTTTGATCTTACCCGTGATTACCTGAAGGGTTTTATCATCGGCGCGCCGGCCTTTATCACGGCGCAGATCATGGTGCCCTTCATGCAGATCTCCGGCAACCGCGTGCGCCTGGCGCTGGCCGTCGTGCTGATGACCGTGAGCGACGTCGTTTTCGACCTGCTCAACGTCTTCGTTTTCCGCGGCGGGACCCTGGGCATGGGCCTTGCCTCGAGCCTCAGCTACTACATCGCCCTGGCGGCGGCCCTGCCGTATTTCTTCCGGAAAGACTGCATGTTCAGGCTGAAGCTGAAGGCGGTGACCGGCAAGATCTGCGGCGCGATCGTGAAATATGGCATACCGACTGTAATCAACGCGCTCGCGATGGTCGTGCTGGTCTTCGCCCTGAACAAGATCCTGCTGATCGTGGGCGGCAAAGGCGCCGTCGCGTCCTATTCCGTGATCTCCACGGCGGGCAATATCTGCTATTCCTTCAGCACCGGCGCGGGCTCGGTGGCTCTGCTCCTGGCTGCCATCTTCTGCAGCGACGAGGACCGGAGCGCCATCCATACGCTGGTCCGGACCATGAGCACGCACGCTGTCGTGATGGATATCGCGGTGATCGCGGCCGTGCTGATCGCAGCGCCGGCGCTGGTCGCTCTTTTCCTTGAAGATCCCGCGGCAAAGGAGATGGCGGCGCGGGGCCTGCGGCTCTTTTCCCTTTCGCTGCTTCCCTGCTCGCTGAACAGCACACTGAAAAATTACTACCAGGGGATCGGCCGGGTCAGGCTCACCGAACTGATCTCCGTGCTGCAGAACATGGCCTTCCCGATGCTGGCGGCGCTCATTCTCAGCCGTTTTCTCGCAACCGACGGCGTATGGCTGAGCTTCCTCTTCGGCGAGACACTGACGCTCATCGTCATCTGCCTCATCGTCTGGAAAAAAACCGGCCGGGTCTCCGCCTCGGCGGAGGCGTTTGCACTGCTGCCCGATGACTTCGGCGTTCCGGCCGAAGATACGCTGGAGATGTCGGTCACAACGATGGAGGAGGCTGCGGACGCTTCCCTGAAGGCCGCCGAATTCTGCAGGGCGCACGGCGAAGGCGCGCGCAGCAGCACGTTTATTTCCCTCTGCGTGGAGGAGATGGTCAACAACATCGTCACGCACGGCTTCCGCAAAGGGAAAAATTCCCAGAGCGTGGACGTCCGCATCCTGTTCAGGAAGGATGAAAAGGTCATCCGTATCCGTGACAACTGCATCGGTTTCGACCCCGTCGAATACCTGAAGATCCACGAGACGGACGACCCCCTCGCCCACATCGGCATCCGTATGGTCATGAAAATGGTCAAACGCGCCAACTACGTCAATTCTCTCGGCCTGAACAACCTGACTCTGATCCTGTAGGCAGGCCTGATAAGCATTCTGAAAGGAGAAACAGCTGATGCTGAAGATCGATCTGAAAAAAGAAGAAAAAGACCTGACGATGGTCCTGGAGGGCCGTCTGGATACCACGGCTGCGCCTGAAGCGGAAGAAACGCTGCGCAGGGAGCTTCCGGGGGCGGAGTCGCTGACCGTCGATATGAAAAAGCTGGATTATATCTCGTCGGCCGGCCTCAGAGTGCTGATGTTTGCCAAAAAGGAGCTGAAAAAGCAGGGCAGCGATCAAATGAAGCTGACCCACGTGAACGAGATCATCATGGAGATCTTCGAGGTCACCGGTTTTTCGGAGATCTTCGACATCGAGACGGAATAAAAAAGAGCGGCGCAGATCTTTTTTTTATTCTTTCAGGGATCGCATCATGAGCATCGTGGGAACGTTCAGTTCGTGGAGGCGTCCTTCGCCGTTCGTGTCCTCATGCAGGTCAAGGAGGCGGAATCCGGCTTCCAACTGGCCGCCGATCTGCTCCTCCAGCGTGTGTGAAAACTGCACGCCGTCGTCCTCATCCGCAAGCTGCTTCATCTGCTCCGGGTTCGTGAGCGGATCAAAGGGGAGGCGGTTGACGATCATGGTCTCATCTTCATTGACGAGATAATTGACGAAATGGTCGGTGCCGGCAAGCAGCACTCCGCCGTGCTTCAGCACGCGGTAACACTCTTTCCAGACAAAGCGGACGTCTTTGATGTAGCAGTTCGAGACCGGGTGGAAGATGATGTCGAATTCCTCATCGGCAAAGGGGAAGGGCTTCGTCATGTCGCCCTGCACGATGCGAATGGGATAGCCTTCGCGCGCCGCGACCATGCGCTCGCTTTCGATCTGCCGGGAGGACAGGTCGAAGACGGTGCAGTCCGCGCCGAGCGCCGCGAAGATGGGCATTTGCTGTCCGCCGCCCGAAGCGAGGCCGAGGAGTTTTTTGCCGCGAAGGTCCCCGAACCATTCATGCGGGACCGGACGGGTGGGGGTCAGGACAACATCCCATTCGCCCTGCAGGGCTTTTTCATATACCTCATGGGAGATGGGGGTTCCCCATTCCCAGCCTTCCTCGATCCAGCGGTCGATGGTCTCGGCGTTGATCTTCTGGTAATCGATCGTTTCGTTCATGACCGGATCCCTTTCTGTTTCCTGTGCTGCCGGCGGCTCAGCCGATCGTGCAGAGCTTGCCCCGTAAACCCTCCAGCAGGGCAAAGTCTCTTTCATCGGCAAAATGGTCCATAAATTACTCCTTGTAAGGGCTGTTGGGCCGTCACTGATAATATTTCTCCACCCCGCCGTAGCCGGTGATGAGCTTGCCGCGGCGGGTCTTTTCGATGAAGCTCGCCAGACGCTTTTGAAATTCTTCTGGACGCTTCCGCGCGGCTTCGATGTAGGCGATCCGGATACGTTTGTAGGGCTCGGAGAACTTTTCATAATTGGTCCGGACTGCCTCATCCTGCCGCAGGGCTTCCATAATGTCCTCCGGCCAGACGAAAGGTGCCCGGATGACGGGCAGGACGCTTTCCCTGACCTTCGGATGGATGAGGCCGTGCTCCTCCAGCCAGATGAGCCGTTCGATGTTCGGCTGAGAGTAGGGGCTGCCTTTTTTGCGCGGCGTGAAGCGGCGGATGCAGTGCAGTTCATCCGGGCGGCGGTTGGTGCTGTCGATCCATCCGAAACACAGCGCCTCCTCCACGGCGTCGTTGTAGGAAAAGGCCGGCTCGCCGGAAGCCTTCACGGGAAAGACGAACCAGATCTCGCCGGCGGTCTCGAAATGCTCTTCGAGGTACCTGCGCCATTCGTTTCTGTCAGCGGTATAGAAGGACTCCATGATCAGCTTGCCTCCCCGCCTGAGCCGGCCGCCGTCTCCGCGTCCCGCTCTTTTTCCAGCTCTTCCTCCAGTTCCTTCAGGAACGCTTTCAGGAAGGCGTGCCGGCCTTCAGCCAGCTGCTTTCCTGTCTCCGTGTTCATTAAATCCTTGAGCAGCAGGAGTTTGTCGTAAAAATGCCGTACCGAGCCTTCGATCGGGCGGCTGTGCTTCCCGCCGTAGGCGAAGGTCCGGGCGATACCGACGGCGCCGAGCGCGTCCAGCCGGTCCGCATCCTGCACGATCTTCCCTTCGAGAGTTTCCGGGACCTTTCCGCGGTTTTGGCTGAAGGAAACCGTGTTGATCACGGCGCAGATCCGATCCGCACGGCCTTCGGGAACGCCGTTTTCGGCGAGGAATGCCCTCGCGTTCGCGTTGTTTTCCGTGTGGAACAGCTTGCGGTCGTCCGCGTCGTGGAGCAGGGCAGCCAGGGCAATCAGTTCCCGGTCGCAGCCGGGCTCATTTTCCGCGATCCGCATTGCGTTTTTGTATACGCGGAGCGTATGGTCCGTGCCGTGGCCGTCCGCATTGTCCCGGAAGAGTGCGGTGATATATTCGATTGCCTTTTCGGTAAGATTGTCATCGGTCATCGCTTTACTCCGCGGAATAATCAAAGAATTCCATGATGTACTTGTGCGCGAGGCTGAGGAGCACCGGATCCTGAAAGCGGTGGTCCGCCTTTTCAATGGGGATGAATTCGATCAGCTGTTCATCGGCAAATTTTTGACTGTCCTCGAAGGGGACGACCTCGTCCTTCGTTCCGTGCAGGATCAGCATGTCTTCGGCCCAGTCGAGATAGTCGCGCGAGCGGATGTCGTTTGCGGCCAGTTCCTCCAGAAAGGCGCGGGTCACGAGGATCTTCCGGTCGAAGCCGACCTGCACGTCCTTGCCCTTCATGATCCGTTCCAGCTCCTCGGGGCCGATGATGGTATGCGTGAGAATGTCGTACATGCCGACCGCGGGGCAGCGGAGGGCGATCTTCCTGAACGGGCTGCCGTGCTCCGAGATGTACTTGAGCAGCAGATACCCACCGAAGCTGGTCGCGTAGGCGAAGAGCGTGCCGATGCCGTATGTCTCGCGGACCTCGCGGATCACCAGCTCCAGGTAGGTCATACAGTCACCGAGCGCGATCTTTTTCTTCACGTCGTCGCCGTGAGAGGGCCAGTTGAACACGACCACGCACACGTCCCGGTGCTTCGAGAGGACCTTCTCCGCGAACTTATTTGCCGCGTTGTTGTCCTTGTGTCCCGCGAAACCCGTGCAGAAAATGACGGCTTTGCGGGCCGCCCCTTTCTCCTTGAAATACATCTTGCAACGGACGTTGTGTCCCTGCGCATTGATCTCGAAATATCTAAACATCCGTGTTCTCCGTACCAGCCTGCGCCGATCAGTCCTGCCTGCCGCCGGCGTTACAGCTTTTCAGCAAATGCCTCGATCAGGCGGTTGACAGTCTCCGGCGCGTCCGTGTTGGAATTGTGACCGGCGCCCTTGATCCATTCAAGTGGGATCCCGGTCTCTTTGTGCCACGCCTTGTTGTAGCGGATACAGGAACCGGCGTGATCTTTTTCGCCGCAGCGGCGCGGAATCGACGGAAATAAAGCCCTTCATCTTCCCGGGGAAGAGCTGGGCGTACATCTGCCCGACGTATCCGCCCATGGACTGGCCGATGATCACCGGGGCATCGACGCCTTCCTGCGCAAGGATGCCGTCCAGCCACCGGGCCTTGTCGGCAAGGTCAAAATCAAAGGAAAACGGCCAGGACGCGGCGTGCCCGGGAGCGTCCCAGACGAAGACGCGGGTTTTGTCCTCAAAATATTCGATCTGTTTTTCAAAAAGTCTGTGGTCGGCAGTCAGGCCGGGCAGAAAGACAAGGGTGAGCGGCGAGTTTTTCTCATTGATCCAGTAATGTACCGTCCCGCAGGGCGTCGTATAGGTCTTTTCCGTCATTGGCGTCACATCCTTTCCGAACGGAGCATGTCAGGGGATCCTTCCCGGGCTCTTATTTCTTCCCATTCTTCCCGGGTCATGAGGTTGACGTGGCCGGTGCGCGTTTCACCAAGCTGGGAAACGGGGACGTTTTCCGAAGTCCACTGAAAGCGGAAACCGAGCTTTTCCTGGACGCGCCTGGACTTCTCGTTGCCGTCGTAATAGCCGCACCACACACGCGCAAGATGCAGGTCTTCGAAGGCATGGCGGAGCATTTCCCGCGCCGCCTCCGGAATGAGCCCGCGTCCCCAGCAAGGCACGCCGATCCAGTAGCCCAGCTCCATTTCGTCGTCCTTTTTGGCCAGGTCGTTGCGGTGCAGACCGATGCTGCCGACGGGCAGTCCGGTCTCTTTCAGTACGACGGCGTAGGTCTCCGGCGCCGACAGCACGTCGCGGATGACCTGCCGGCTGTTTTCAACACTCGTATGCACAGGCCAGCCGGCGGCCGGGCCGACGCGCGGGTCACTCGCGTAGCGAAAGCACACTTCCGCGTCCGCTTCCGTCCAGGGGCGGAGGATGAGTCTTTCGGTTTCAAGGGTCATGGTGTTGTCACTTCCTGTGCGCTGGACTTCCGCCGCCGGGACGCGGCGCTGCGCGTACCACTTCGGGATGGTCTGCCGGAAAGAATCAAAGTCCGTGAAGGCTCTTTCGGCCCTTTTGACCATGTCGTTGATCTCCGCCTGGCCGAACGGCTCGGCCCATTTGATGGAATACAATGATGCCTGCGCCACGTAGACTGCATTGGCGGCCCAGAAATCGGGCGGTACGGCAGCGTCAAAGTAGGCGTCGATCTGCCCGAGGCAGTAGGGGATACTGACTTCCGTCCCAAAGCTTTCCAGCTTGTAGAATTCCTCGTACGGGTCGCCGACCTCCCAGCGGTTGAAATCGATCACCCCGATCGCACCGTCATTCATGAAGATCAGGTTTCCCGGGTGAAAATCCCCGTGCTGATAGACCGGCGGCTGCTGCCAGATCCGGTCGATGTTTTCCCGGACATAGCGGATCGCGGGCTCGTCGTCCGGAAGCCTGAGAGCCGACGCCTCATAGCGGGAAAGTTGCAGCAGTTTTTTTCTTTCTTCGTTTTGCGGGGGATGTCGTCTTCTTCGAGCGGTACGGAATGGATCTTCCTCAAAATGGCGCCGGCTTCGCGGCCGAGCCTGTACTGCTCCGCCTCGGAAAGCCGGGGCAGCGCCTCCTCCAGGTCGCAGCCGTCGACCCAGGAAAGAAGCATGTAGACGTTTTTTCCTCCGTTGCATACGCCGAACTCCAGCGGCATGGACATAGGAAAACCGATCTTAGAATATTTCTCGATGATCCCGAATTCTTTCTGCTTGTCCTTATACTGCGCGATATCGGCGGTGCGCAAAAGCAGCCGCCCGCCCGAGACGGTACGGATGACATATTTGACATCGCTGGACCAGCCTTTGTTTAAGGGCTCGACCGATGCCCAGTCCCTGCTTGATTCGATATTGGAAAACATCAGCGATTATATATCCTTCCTGCGGTGATCAGAAGCGCTAAGCCTGCTGCAAAACTGACCGCAAAGCATAAAAAACTGTACGCGGAATCTGTGATACCCAACAATACCGCGGTGATGATCAGGCCTGCTCCGACGATAACAAGACCTATGCCGGACAGTCTGCAGAACGCGGCCTTGTCTTCTTCTGAAACACGATCAATATGATAATCGTGCATCAGATTGATTTTTTGCTTTTTCCAGATCAGCCAGCCGATGACGGTAATGATGACGCCAACGCTGCCGGTTGTCAATACGCCAATTATCTTTCCGCCCATAACGAATACCTTTCCTGATTTAGATTTGTTATCTCCCTTTTTTCTTCGGCGCGGGCAGTTCCTCAACCATCGCTTCCAGGAGCCTTCCCAGAAACTCCCGGTTCTCTACGTCATCCACGAGCAGCATTTCCTTCGCGCCTTCATACGGCAGTTCTCTGTCCGCGTCCGGCATCATGGCCACGGCGGCTTTCACCGGTTTCACAAGAAATCGGTCATCGTAAATGCCGCCGAAAGCTTTCCCGCGGTAATAGAGCACATACTCGCCCATCATCGCGCGGTAAGTGATGCCGTCCAGTCCCGAGAGCTGGTCAGGCAACCGTCACCCTGACGAGATCCAGCTGGTTGAGAAAAGTGATCATGATCGGAACACCGATGAGCCCCGAAACGCCGCGTATCGTCAGATGACCGGATTCTTCGAGAGAAAGGATCTCCTCCTCGTCATTAACGGATATTCCGGTTTCGTCTCCCGCATTTCCGGTAAGGATCTCGGGATCCTTCATATCGTGATGGATCAGCTGCGCTGCCTTGCATATCTGCCGCCAGCCGACCCGGTACGTCAGATTCCATTCAGAACAAAGCCAGCCGCCTTTCTTTTCAACACCTGTCAGTTTCATGATGCACCTCCCGAAAATATTATATCATATATTCCGCTCAATTTTTCCTTTTGTTTTTCCCGCTTTTCTGTTATAATAGAATATCACGATACGGAAGACTGTGTGTTTTCCTCCCGGAGGTGATTATGAAGATCATTATAGCCGGCGCCGGCAAAGTCGGATCCACCCTGACAAAAGTCCTTTCCGCCGACGGTCACGATATCACCCTGATCGACAGCAAAAAGGAGGCCCTTAACGCGGCCTGCCAGCTTTACGACGTCATGGGGCTTGAGGGCAACTGCGCTACGCTGGACGCCCTTTCGCAGGCAGGCGCAGCGGAAGCGGACCTGCTCATCGCGGTCACGAACGCGGACGAAGTCAACCTTCTCTGCTGCGTCACGGCCCGTCAGCTGAACCCGGCCATCCATACTATCGTCCGCATCCGCAACGCGGAATACACGGCGCAGATGCTGGAGATGCGGGAGGTGTTCGGTCTTTCCCTGATCGTCAATCCGGAGCGCAGTGCCGCACTGGAGATCGAGCGGCTGCTCCGCTACCCCGGCTTCCTCACACGTGAAGTTTTTGCCCGCGGGCGGCTGGAGCTGGTGGAATTCAAGCTGAAGAAGGACAGCCCGCTTGCGGGGCTGAAGCTGAAAGACATCTCCTCCGTGCTGAAGACCAAGGTCCTGATCTGCGCGGTCATGCGGGGCAGCAGCATCACGCTGCCCGGCGGCGATTATGAGCTGAAAACGGACGACCGCATCTATATGACTGCTCCTTCCCACGAATTAGGCAAGATCCTGCGTGAGCTCGGCGTCATCACCCGCAAGGTCAAGCGGGTCATTCTGGGCGGCGGCGGCCTCATCAGCGTCCATCTGGGGCAAATGCTGGAAAAGGACGGGATCAAAGTCCAGATCATTGATCAGGACCGCGCCCGCTGCGAAGAGCTGGCCAGGCTTCTGCCCTCCGCCACCATCTGCTGCGGCGACATCACGGATCTCTCCACCCTGGAGCGGGAAGGGCTGTCCTCCTGCGACGCTTTCGTTGCCCTCACCGGCATGGACGAGCTCAACATCATCATGTCGCTCTATGCCAACAGTCAGAAGGTGCCCATCGTCATCACCAAGCAGGGGCATATCGAAGAACTGCAGGATATCATCGGCGAGCTGTCCCTCGGCAGCGTGATCTCGCCCAAGCAGCTCTGCAGCGATATCGTGGTGCGTTACGTGCGCTCCATGCGCGATACCGACGGCGAATCCGCCCTTACGGTGCAGACCGTTGCCGGCGGGCAGGTACAGGCCTGCGAGTTTGCGATCGGTCCCGCCTCCCTGCACAAGAATACGCCGCTCAGTGAGCTGAAGATCCGCCCCGGCGTCCTGATCTCGGCCATTTTCCACGAAGGACAGGTCATGATCGCCAACGGCTCTTCCGTCTACCAGGAAGGCGATTCCGTGATCGTGATCTCGACCGAAACGAAGAATATCCAGCGCTTCAGTGATATTTTTGCCTAAGGAGGCGCGGCATGAACTATAAATCCCTGGGCCATTTCACCGCGCTCATCCTCCTGATCGAAGCCGCGCTGATGCTGCCCGCCCTCGTCCTTTCCTTTGTCTTCGGCGAGCCGGATTCCACTGTGGCTTACCTGAAGACGCTGATGATCATTCTGGCGCTCGGCGGTCTGCTCTGGCTGCTCAGCAAGGGCGAGAAGGCAAATGATTTTTACGAAAAAGAAGGGCTCGCCTGTGCCGGCATCTCCTGGCTGGTGCTGGGTCTTACCGGTGCGCTTCCCTTCTTTATCTCCGGGCAGATCCCTGCCTATATCGACGCGGTCTTTGAGACGGTCTCCGGCTTTACCACCACCGGGGCCTCCATCCTCTCCGATGTGGAAAAGCTGGATAAGAGCCTGCTCTACTGGCGCAGCTTTACGCACTGGATCGGCGGCATGGGCGTTCTGGTCTTCCTGCTGGCTCTTGTGCCGCGCAGCCGCTCCGGCGCCGGCTTCACCATGCACATCCTGAAGGCGGAAAGCCCCGGGCCGGACGTGGGCAAGCTGGTCCCGCAGCTGCGCAGAACAGCGCAGATCCTGTATCTGATCTACATCGTGCTGACTGTGGTCAACATCATCCTGCTGGCGCTTGACATGCCGCTGTTCGATGCCTTCTGCATCGCCTTCGGCACGGCCGGCACCGGCGGCTTTGCCGTGACCAACGCAGGCCTTGGCGGTTATTCGCCTTACATCCAGTGGGTCACTACCATTTTTATGTTCCTCTTCGGCGTCAACTTCAGCTGCTATTACCTGCTCCTGCGGAAAAAGCCGCTCAGCGTGCTGAAGGACGAAGAGCTTCGCGTTTATTTCCTGGTGTTTATGGGCTGCAGCCTGGCCATTGCCCTTAACATCCGTTCGTTTTTCTCCGGCGCGGAGGAAACGCTGCGCGCCGCGATGTTTCAGGCCGCGTCGATCATGTCGACCACTGGCTTTGCCACCACGAATTTTGATCTCTGGCCGACGCTCGCCAAAGCCCTCCTGGTCTTTCTGATGATCATCGGGGCCAGTGCCGGCAGCACCGGCGGCGGCCTGAAGTGCATCCGCTTCAGCCTGCTCATCAAGGATCTGCGCAGCCGCCTGCGGGAAATGATCCGGCCCGGCCGCATCTACCCGGTGCGCAGCAGCGGCAAGATCGTCAGCGAAAGCGTGCTGAGCAGCCTGCGCACCTATCTGACTGCCTATGTCCTTATCGTGCTCGCGAGCTTTCTGATCCTGACCATCGACGGCAAGGATCTGACCACCTGCATCACCGCCGTGCTCGCCTGCTTCAACAATATCGGTCCCGGTCTCTCCGGCGTAGGGCCCATGAGCAATTACGGCTCCTTAAGCGTCCTCTCCAAGCTGGTCCTGATCTTTGACATGCTGGCCGGGCGTCTTGAGATCTTCCCTGTGGTAGCGCTGCTCTTCCGCACCACCTGGAAGCATCAGTAAAACGGTTTTTTCTCACATTTCATAGCAGGAAGGCAGCTGCCTCCGGATAAAAAAAGACGGTACCGCGTCAGGCGGATACCGTCTTTTTCTCTGTGGTTTTTACGCCAGCGATCCCATGGGATCCCAGGGCTTGAGCATGATGGGCTTCTCCGCGAAGGCTTTCAGTGCTTCTTCCGGCAGATACTTTTTATTGACCACGACCTGGTAGAGATATTCATCAAACCAGGAATCGGTCATCACGTAGTAGCCCTTCTTTCCGGGCTCCTCACCCCAGCTGTTCTCCACGCGCCAGCGGTTCGGCTTTCCGTTTTCGTCAAGATTCACGCCCTGGAAGACCATGGCATGCGTCATCAGACTGTGGCCGTATTCCAGACGCTCCGCCTTGTTCATTCCGAACGTGGTATTGAACAGGCTGCCCTTATCGTAAAGCTCCAGGCTCATCACGCCGCCGGAACGTTCCGAAGATTTGCCCACATCACAGCCGAACCACACCGGCTCGCCGTCCTGCATCTGGGAAATGGCGGCCTTCTTCAGTTCTTCGATGGGCAGGTTGACATATTTCACCTTGCGGCCTTCCACAACATCGCCCAGAAACTCCACGCTGTAGCTGTGATAATAGGGTTTGTCCTC
>Ga0129307_1000740_pt1 | contig 45812 bp, 43 predicted proteins | sample P1105metagenome_FD_94437 | JGI IMG/M metagenome (GOLD analysis project Ga0129307, IMG submission 94437) | Capybara group fecal microbial communities from Wisconsin, USA - P1105 metagenome | ecosystem: Host-associated > Mammals > Digestive system > Large intestine > Fecal | place: USA: Wisconsin...
CCATAGTGATTGCCCTCCCTCTGTAGAAGTTGTGTGGTAACTTCATTCTACCACGGGGAGAAAAATCACTATGGATTTTTTACTCAAGTGTCCAACTTGATTTTACAATCAACCTTTCAAATAATTCCGGATTATTTTCGTGGATATCTTGCCTTGCGCATTTGTAAAAATGCGGTAAACTATAACACAATATACCCCCGGCAGAGCGCATTTGCCGCAGGCAGGCCGAGTTCACTGTGGGAGGCGCCGGAAACAAAAACGAGAACAAGGAGAGATTTCAATGACTTTTGCAGAATGGATCGAAATGGTCGACGGCATTGTCTGGGGTCCCGTCATGCTGGTCCTGCTGGTGGGCACCGGTATCTTCCTCACCATCCGCACCGGATTCCTCCCCTGGCGCAATCTGGGCTACGCTCTGAAGAGTGTCGTCAGCAAAGAGGCGCGCACCAAGAACCGCGGCACCGGCGACGTCTCCCCCTTCTCCGCCCTGATGACGGCTCTGGCCGCCACCATCGGCACCGGCAACATCGTGGGCGTGGCCACGGCGCTGGCCTCCGGCGGCCCCGGTGCCCTGGTCTGGATGGAACTGTCCGCCGCCTTTGGTATCACCTCCAAATTCTCCGAGTGTATGCTGGCCGTGAAATACCGGGAGGTCAACAGCAAGGGTGAGATGTCCGGCGGCCCCATGTATGTGATGAAAAAGGCCCTGAAGTGGAAGTGGCTGGGCTCTGTTCTGGCGCTCCTGTTCGCCCTGTTCACCGTCATTGCCTCCTTCGGCATCGGTGATATGACCCAGTCCCACTCCATCGCCGAGTCCATCTATGACACCTTCTCCATTCCCACCTGGATCGTGGGCGCCGTCATCACGGTACTGTCTCTGGCCATCGTCATCGGCGGTATCAAGAGCATTTCCAAGGTCTCCTCCGTGGTGGTCCCCGTTATGGCCGTGTTTTACTTCGTAGCCGGCATTATCGTGATCTTTGGAAACATCACCGCCGTTCCCAGTGCCGTCGTCACCATGTTCAAGATGGCGTTCTCCCCCTCCGCTGCCGCCGGCGGCTTCGCAGGCACTATCACCACCTCCGTTCTCAACGCTGCCCACTACGGCGTGGCCCGGGGCTGCTTCTCCAATGAGGCTGGCATGGGCTCCGCCGCCATTACCGCCGCCTCCGCCACCACGGACCATCCCGTCCGTCAGGGCTACATCAACATGACCGGCACCTTCTTCGACACCATCGTCATCTGCACCGTCACAGGTCTGGCCATCTGCTCCTCCGGCGTGCTGGGCACTGTGGGTGCCGACGGCAAAGTAGTCAATGGCGCAGCCCTCACTATCCTGGCTTTTGAAACCGTACTGGGCAAGGCCGGCGGCGTGCTGGTGACCATCGGCATCGCCCTATTCGCCTTCTCCACCATCCTGGGCTGGGAGTATCACGGCGAGAAAGCCTTCGAATACCTCTTCGGCATGAAGCCCATCATGGTCTACCGCGTGGTCTTCGCCCTGGTGGCCTTTGTGGGCGCCACCCAGAATTTGGAGGTTGTCTGGAACATCTCCGATATCTTCAACGCCCTGATGGCCATTCCCAACCTGATCTGCATGCTGCTGCTCTCCGGCACCATCGCCAAGGAAATGAAGGACTTCCAGCCGGAGGTGGAGCTGCAGAAGAAGGCCTGGAAAGAGGCCCGGCGCTCCAAAGCGGCCTGATTGGCCTCCCCGTTCCCCTTTGCCGGAAAAGGTTCAGACGCCGCCGGAGCGGAATTTCGGCCCCGTGGACAGACCCCTCTTGCCCATGGTTTCCGCCCGGCCGCCGCTGTCTGCCTGTTTCCCCTGCGCGGCATCTCTTCGGAGGTGCCGCGCTACTTTTTGCGGTAAATTCTTTGAAAATCTGTGAATTTTTTGGAATCGAGTTGCATTTTTCATTTAAAATGATATGATAGTTGGGTTGAAACAGAGGTTTCCGCCCTTTCAGCGGAAAAATCCATCATTCTAAAGGAAAAGGACTTGATTGTATGACAAAAATTGATATCGTCTCCGGCTTTTTGGGCGCTGGTAAGACGACCTTGATTAAAAAGCTGCTGGCCGAGGCCTATCCCGGCGAGAAGCTGGTTCTGATCGAAAACGAATTCGGCGAAATCAGCATCGACGGCGGTTTTCTGAAGGAGTCCGGCGTCCAGATCTCCGAGATGTCCTCCGGCTGCATCTGCTGCTCCCTGGTTGGCGACTTCAACAAGGCTCTGAAGGATGTGGTGGCCCAGTTCCTCCCTGACCGCATTCTCATCGAGCCCTCCGGCGTGGGTAAGCTCAGCGACGTCATCGTGGCGGTGGAGAACACCGTGGCGGACGTGCCCGAGATGAAGCTGAACAGCTTTGTCACCGTGGCCGACGCCACCAAGGTGAAGGTCTATATGAAGAACTTCGGCGAGTTCTACAACAACCAGATTGAGTCCGCCGGCACCATCATTCTCTCCCGTACCCAGAAGCTGAGTCAGGAAAAGCTGGAGGCCGCCGTGGCCATACTGCGGGAGAAGAATCCCGACGCCGCCATCCTGACTACCCCCTGGGATCAGCTGGACGGCAAAGTCATCCTCTCCGCCATTGAGAAGGTCTCTCTTGCTGACGAGCTGCTGGAGAAGATGCGTGCGGAGCATGAGGCTGAAGAGCATGAGCACGAGCACCATCATCATGACCACGATGAGCACGACCACGAGCATCACCACCATGATGATGACGAGGAGGACGATGACGAGGAGGAACACGGCCATCACCATCATCACGACCACGAGGATGAGGAGCACGAGCATCATCACGACCACGAGGATGAGGCGCATGAACATGAGCATCATCATGACCACGAGTGTGACGATCCCGAGTGCTCCTGCCACCATCACCATCATCACCATGCCGACGAAGTCTTTACCAGCTGGGGCAAGGAGACCCCCAAGTCCTTCACTCAGGCGGATATTGCCCGCATCCTGAAAGCTCTGGACTCCGGCGAGTACGGCAAGATCCTGCGGGCCAAGGGCATCGTGAGCGGAGAGAACGGCGCCTGGATCGAGTTCGACTATGTGCCCGAGGAGCACGACATCCGGGCGGGCCATCCCGATTACACCGGCCGCCTGTGTGTCATCGGCGCTGAGCTGAAGGAAGACAAACTGGCGGAGCTGTTCGGTCTGTAAAACGGAGAAGGGAACAAATTTTACCATGGCTGATATTCCTGTTTATTTGGTCGCCGGCTTTCTGGACGGCGGCAAAACCAATTTCATCAACGGCATTCTGGAGGACGGCTTTGCCCGTCAGGACCGGACTTTGCTGATCTGCTGCGAGGAGGGCGAGGAGGAGTACAACCCCAAGGCCCTGGACAATGTGACGGTTGTCACCGTGGAGGACGAAGAGGATCTGAAGTGCTCCCAGCTGAAAGCCTGGGAGAAGCAGTACAGACCCAAGCAGGTCCTCATTGAGTATAACGGCATGTGGCAGATGGAGCGTCTGTACCGGGAGGTGCTGCCCGCCAACTGGGTGCTGTATCAGATTATGACCTTCGTTCAGGCGGAGACCTTCGACCTGTATGCCAAGAACATGGGCCAGCTGATGATGGAGAAAATCACCAACGCGGATCTGATCGTATTCAACCGTTGCACAGAGGAACTGAAGGTCTCCCTGCGGAAGCGGAACCTGCGGATGGTGAACCGCCGGGCGGATATCTACCTGGAGGACAACGAGGGCAACTCCGAGGACTACCTCACCGGCGACGAATGTCCCTTTGACCTGAGTCAGGAGGTCATCGACATTCCTGACGATGACTTCGGCGTCTGGTATGTGGATGTGATGGATCACCCGGAGCGGTACGATGGCAAGCTGGTGCACATGAAGCTCATCATGTGCCACTCCAAAAACTACCCCGGCATCGACTGCCCCGGCCGGTTCGCCATGGTCTGCTGCGAGAAGGACGTGACGTTCCTGGGGCTTATCGCCAAGGGCCCCGGACTGGAGCAGTACAAGAACCGGGACTGGATTGAGGTTACTGCCAAAATGTCCGTGGAAAAGCACAAGGCTTACAAGGGCAAGGGTCCTGTGATGAACGTCATCTCCATCGGTCCCTGTGAGAAACCCAGAGACGAGGTTGTCTCGTTTTAAGCCCACAGTCTGGAGCAGTGATCAGCCGGGGGCATCCTCTGCTGAAACGATGGAGGCCGGGAGCCATTTTGACTCCCGGCCTCATATCTGTCTCTATTTCTCTTTGGGAATCCACCGGTCCCTGATGTTGTCTGGAAAACACAGGCTGGAAAAGCAGACCAGCAGCCAGATCCCCACAGATACCTGCTTCCAGGTTGTCAGAGGAATCAGCAGGGACAGCAGGCCCATAGCCGCAAAGCTGACTGCCTGGGCAGCGGCGTAAAATACCAGCCACAGAAGAAGTCGTTCCCAAATTCGACGCTCCATACAGTGCTCCTTTCCCGTTTTCAGATAGGCGGTTTGCTCTTTACTGCATTCTACTGCGGAAGGGACCGTCCAGTTCTCTGGCATTTCCTTTTTTAACGCTATCCGAACAAGTGTGCCCTGCCGCCCTGGATGCTCTCAGTCCGCAGCTCCGGGGCCGGAATTCTGGTGAAAAAACCGTATATTTTACAATCGCTTTTTCCGGGATTATGGTATAATATGAAAGAAATAGATGCATTAGATGCATTCGATTTTTGTGCCCACGAAACGATGCCTCTATCAGCCGGCAGCGTTCACGATTACCGCACATGACGCGCATCATTTGAAGCCCGAGGGACAGAGCGGCTTCTCAATAAAAACAGGAGGGAAACCATGGTAAGTGAGTACAGAAGCAAATTTGTGACTCCGGAGGTGGCAGCGGCCAAGGCCGTCCAATCCGGCGACTGGGTGGATTACGGCTTCGGCGGGGGCTTTCCGGAACTGATGGACAAGGCCCTGGCTGCCCGGAAGGACGAACTGACGGACGTAAAGGTCCGGGGCGGCCTGGTGATCCGTCCCCGTATCGAAGTGGTGGAGCAGGATCCGGAGCAAAAGGCCTTTACTTATTATAGCTGGCACATCGGCGACTACGAGCGCAAGCTCCAGAGCCGGGGTCTGGTGCGGTTCATGCCCGTGGCCCTGCGGCTGCTACCGGACCTGTACCGGCACCATATCCGCACGGACGTGGCCTTTGTGCCCGTCTCCACCCCGGACGACAACGGTTACTGCGGCCTGGGCATCTCCAACTTCGCCTGGCGTACCATCTTCGAGAACGCCCGGACGGTGGTGTTCGAGATCAATGAGCACCTGCCCCATCTCCAGGGCGTGGACGGCTCCCACCGGGTCCACCTGTCCGAGGCGGACTACATCGTGGAGGGCGAGCACGAGCCCCTGCCTCTGCGGTCCTACCGGGACCCAAGCCCCATTGACATCGCCATCGCAAAGCTGGTGGTCAATGAGATTCCCGACGGTGCGGTGCTGGCCCTGGGCGTGGGCGGCGTGCCCTTCACCGTGGCCAGCATGCTGGCCGAGTCCGACCTGAAGGATCTGGGCTGCCACACCGGCACCATCAGCGATGCCTATCTCGCCATGTACAAGGCGGGCAAGCTGACTAACGCCCGTAAGGAGTTCGACACAGGTTACAGCACCTGGAACTTGGCCATGGGCTCCCAGGAGCTGTACGACTGGCTGGAGGAGAACCCAGGCCTGTTCCATCCCGGCGACCTGGACTACGTCCACTCTCCCGAGCGCATGAGCAAGCTGAAGAATTTCATCAGCATCAACGGCGGCGTGCAGCTGGACCTGATGGGCCAGGAAAACGCCGAGTCCGCCGGCACCCGTCAGCTCTCCGGCATCGGCGGTCAGATGGACTTTCTGGAGGGCGCCTACCGCTCCGAGGGCGGCAAGGGCTTCATCTGCATCAACTCCTCCCGCAAGACCAAGGATGGCCAGCTGAAGTCCAACATCGTGCCCTTTATCCCCGGCGGTTCCACGGTTTCCGCGCCCCGCACCATGATTCAGTATGTGGCCACGGAGTACGGCGTGGTGAAGCTGTCCGGCCTGTCCCTGCGGGAGCGGGCGGAGGCCATGATCTCCATCGCCCACCCCGACTTCCGTGCGGAGCTGACCCAGTATGCGGAGGAAAATTTCCGTTAAACAAAAGAGCAAAAAAGGAAGCGCCGGATCGGGCGCTTCCTTTTTTGCTCTTTATGCTTTCTGGACGATCCGTCAGCTCCGGGGTAGGCCCTCCAGATAGTGGACGAACTGCTGGGCCGCGCGGCCGGAAAAGCCGCCGTGACGAACCTCCCAGGTGTTGGCCAGGGCCAGGAGCTGCTTTTCGTCCATGGCGATGCCCTGTCGGGCCGCCAGGGTTCGGACGATGGCCTGGTATTCCTTGGGCGTGGGCGCGTTGTAGTTGATGGCCACGCCAAACCGGCTGGCCAGGGACAGCTTTTCCTCCACCGTGTCGGAACGGTGGATGTCGCCGTTGTGCTCCATATCCGTCCGGTCGTTCCAGGTCTCCCGGATCAGGTGCCGGCGGTTGGAGGTGGCGTAGATCAGCACATTGTCGGGGCGGGTCTCCACGCCACCCTCAATGACGGCTTTCAGGAACTTGTACTCCACCTCGTTCTCCTCAAAGGAGAGGTCGTCGATGAAGATGATAAACCGGTAGTTCCGGTTTTTGATCTGCGCCTGGACGGCGGACAGGTCACCGAACTGGTGCTTGTAAATCTCGATCATACGCAGGCCCCGGTCATAGTACTCGTTGATCAGCGCCTTGACGCTGGTGGACTTGCCGGTACCCGCGTCGCCGTACAGCAGGACGTTGTTGGCGTGCTTGCCCTCCAGAAACGCCTCGGTATTCCGGCGCAGTTCCTGCTTCTGCCGCTCATAGCCCAGAAGATCGTCCAGCATGACGCCGTCAATGTTGCTGATGGGCAGGAACTCCACGCCGTCCTCACCGTGCTGGATGCGGAAGGCCCGGCTCATGGCGAACATTCCCACGCCGTAGTGCCGGTAGTAGTCCGTCACCAGACGGCCCATCTCCTCCCCGTCCGCGGCGGCATCCAAGGCCCGGCGCAGAGTGCGCACCTGACAGCTGGCATCCCGGTTATACATCCGCTCCTTCTTGGGAATGGCCTGATAGCGGCAGATGGTGGTAAAGCAGTCAATTCCCAGGTCTTCCTCAAGCTTCGAGAAATCGTAGTGGAACAGGCGGTGGAACACAGCAAAGTCGTTTTGGGCAAAGTGGTTGACACTGCCCTCCCTGCTGCCCACCCGCTCACAGGTTAGGGCAAATGCGTTCTGATTGGTCATCAGCACCCAGGTCAGATAGCACTGCCATAGATTCTCGTCGAATCCGCAGACTGTGCCCAGATCCAAAATCCGTTTGATTTCGGCGTAGATTCTCTGAATCAGAGCGTCCTTGTCACAGCCGCCCTGCTCCCAGTCCCGGATAATATCCGCCAGGTGAACCAGGATGCTGTCCTTTCCCAGATCGCTGTAAAGCAGCAGATGCGCGATTTCTCGATACATAGCCTTCGTCCTCTCTTACAGGGCACCGCCGTTTCCAAAAACGGCGGCGTCTTCAAAATCAATCCAGCACGGCGCCTCTGTCGGCAGAGGACACCAGCTTGGCGTACCGGGCCAGATAACCGGTCTTGATCCGGGGCTCCGGGCAGACCCACCGGGCCTTCCGGGCCGCCAGTTCCTCGTCGCTGACCTTCAGCTCAATGGTGTGGGCGGGGATGTCGATGGCGATCAGATCTCCCTCCTCCACAAGGCCGATGGGGCCGCCGGAGGCGGCTTCGGGAGAGACATGGCCGATGGAGGCGCCGCGGGTGGCGCCGGAGAACCGGCCGTCGGTAATCAGGGCCACATCCTTGTCCAGACCCATACCGGCAATGGCGGAGGTGGGGTTCAGCATCTCCCGCATACCGGGGCCGCCCTTGGGGCCCTCATAGCGGATGACCACCACGTCGCCCGCCACGATCTTTCCGGCGTAGATGGCGGCGATGGCCTCGTCCTCGCTGTTGAACACCCGGGCGGGGCCGGTGTGAACCATCATCTCCGGGGCCACGGCGGCCTGCTTGACCACGCAGCCGTCGGGAGCCAGGTTGCCCTTCAGCACGGCGATGCCGCCGGTCTTGGAATAGGGGTTCTCAACAGGGCGGATGATCTCCGGATTCCGGTTGACCACACCCTCCAGATTCTCTGCCACGGTCTTACCGGTGCAGGTCAGGACGGTGGTATCCAGCAGTCCAGCCTTGGTCAGCTCAGCCATGACGGCGTAGACACCGCCGGCCTGCTCCAGATCCTCCATGTAGGTGTCCCCCGCCGGGGCCAGATGGCACAGGTTGGGGGTCTTGCCGCTGATCTCGTTGGCCATGTCGAAGCTCAGCTCAATGCCGCACTCATGGGCAATGGCGGGCAGATGCAGCATGGTGTTGGTGGAGCAGCCCAGGGCCATGTCCACCGTCTCGGCGTTGTGGAACGCGGCGGCAGTCATGATATCCCGGGGCTTGATGTCCTTCTCTACCAACTCCATGATCTTCATACCCGCGTGCTTGGCCAGCCGCAGCCGGGCGGAATAGACGGCGGGGATGGTGCCATTGCCCCGGAGCGCCATACCGATAGCCTCCGTCAGACAGTTCATGGAGTTGGCGGTGTACATGCCGGAGCAGGAGCCGCAAGTGGGACAGGCGTTGTTCTCATAGTCCTCCAGGCCCTCGTCATCCAGCTTTCCGGCGTAGTGGGCGCCCACCGCCTCGAACATATGGCTCAGGCAGGTGCGGCGACCGTCGCTGAGGGTACCCGCCAGCATGGGGCCGCCGGAGACAAAGATGGTGGGAATATTCACACGGGCGGCGGCCATCAGCAGGCCGGGCACGTTCTTGTCGCAGTTGGGAATCATCACCAGGCCGTCGAACTGGTGGGCCAGGGCCATGGCCTCGGTGGAGTCGGCAATCAGATCCCGGGTCACCAGGGAGTACTTCATGCCCACATGGCCCATGGCAATGCCGTCGCACACGGCGATGGCCGGGAACTCCACCGGTGTGCCGCCGGCGGCCCGGACGCCGGCCTTGACAGCCTCGGCGATCTTGTCCAGGTTCATGTGGCCGGGGACAATTTCATTGTAAGAGCAGACCACGCCGATCAGCGGGCGCTCCAGTTCCTCCTTGGTGTAGCCCAGGGCATACAGCAGGGAGCGGTTGGGAGCCGCCGGGACCCCCTTTTTCACCACGTCGCTTCTCATGGGAAAACCTCCGGTTTTATCAGATTTTAAACAGGGAAGCTCCGGGACGGGCGGCGAGCCGCCCGCCCGGAGCTAAAAGTCAGTTGGAGGCGGTGTCGGGATCGGTGTCGTTGCCCCAGAGCATGTTCTTCCGCAGCTCAGCGCCCACGATCTCCACGGGATGCTTGGCCAGCTGAGCGCGCTTGGCGTTGAAGAAGGTACGGCCGTTCTTGTTCTCGGCAATCCACTTGCCGGCGAACACGCCGTCCTGGATGTCCTTCAGCACAGCCTTCATGTTCTTCTTGGTCTCCTCATAGGGCAGCACCCGGGGGCCGGAGACATACTCGCCGTACTCAGCGGTATCGGAGATGGAGTAGTTCATCATGGCGATGCCGCCCTTGTTGATCAGGTCGACGATCAGCTTCACCTCGTGGATGCACTCGAAGTAGGCATTCTCAGGGGCATAACCGGCTTCCACCAGGGTCTCGAAGCCACACTTCATCAGCTCCACGATGCCGCCGCACAGCACGGTCTGCTCACCGAACAGATCGGTCTCGGTCTCATCCTGGAAGGTGGTCTCCATCACGCCGCCGCGGGCGCCGCCGATGCCGGCGGCATAGGCCAGGCCGATGTCATAGGCCTTACCGGTGGCGTTCTGCTCAACAGCCAGCAGGCAGGGCACACCCTTGCCGTTGACATAGGTGGAACGGACGGTGTGGCCGGGGCCCTTGGGAGCAATCATCAGCACGTCCACATCCGCAGGAGGAACGATCTGCTTGAAATGGATATTGAAGCCGTGGGCAAACATCAGGGCGTTGCCGGCCTCCAGATTGGGGGCAATGTCCTTCTTATAGACGTCGGCCTGGACCTCATCGTTGATCAGGATCATGATAATGTCGCCCCACTTCGCGGCCTCGGGCACGGACATGACCTTCAGGCCGGCCTCTTCGGCCTTGGCCCAGTTCTTGCTGCCGGGACGCAGGCCCACGCACACGTCGCAGCCGGAGTCTCTCAGGTTCATCGCATGGGCGTGGCCCTGGGAGCCATAGCCGATGATGGTGATCTTCTTGCCGTCGAGCTTGCTGATGTCACAATCCTTCTCATAATACATTTTTGCCATAATCATATTCCTCCTTGATTTTGTTATCATCATATATTGTGCTACGTCCTCTTTCGATGGCGATAGTACCGGTTTTTGCGATCTCCAGAATGCCGAAGTCCTCCAGCATGCCGATCAGCGCGGTGTTTTTGCTCTGGCTGCCAAAGACCCAGATTGTCAGCGACTCCTTGGACACGTCAATCACCTGGGCCCGGAAAATGTTCACCAGCTGGATGACCTCATCCCGGGCGGCACGGTCAGCGGCCCTGACCTTGATCAGGGCGATCTCACGGCGGATGCAGGTCTCCTCGTCCAGAATCTTCACTGCCTTGACGGGCAGCAGCTTCCTGCACTGGGCTGCAATCTGTTCAATCATCAGCTCGTCTCCCATCAGTTCTATGGAGATGCGGGTGATGCCCGGCTTGTCCGTGGCGCCGGAGACAATGGATTCAATGTTATAGCCCTTCCGGGAAAAGAGGCGGGCCACCTGACTGAGAATACCGGGGATGTCCTCCACCAGAATACACAGGGTGTAGAGCTTTCGCTCCGTGTTCCATTGCTGTTTCACTTCGCACCCTCCTTCAGCAGGAAATCCGTAATGGGAGAGCCGGCGGCCACCATGGGCCGCACCATCTCGTCAATGTCCAGCACGCAGTCGATCACCGCGCCGCGGCCACAGGAGAGGGCCTGGGAGAACACCTGCTCCATCTCCGCCCGGGTGGTGGCCCGGAAGCCCCGAAGCCCATAGGCCTCCGCCAGCTTGACGAAATCCGGTCCCCGGTCCAGTGTGGTCTCCGAGAAGCGCTTTCCGTAGATTAAGTTCTGCCACTGCCGGACCATACCCAGCGTTCCATTGTTGAAAACCACGGTAATAACGGGCAGGCCGTAGTGCTCCACAGTACAGAGCTCATGGCAGTTCATGCGGAAGCAGCCGTCTCCGGTGATATGTACCACCCGCTTGTCGGGATTGCCCATCTGCGCGCCGATGGCGGCTCCCAGACCAAAGCCCATGGTGCCAAAGCCGCCGCTGGTCAGCAGCTGTCCGGGATAGTTGAAATGCAGGTATTTGATGGACCACATCTGGTGCTGGCCCACGTCGGTGGCCACGATGGTGTCCTTTGGCGCCTGCAGGCGGATAACCTCCAGAATCTGCTGGGGCGTCAGGATGGAACTATCCTCCGCCACGGAGGGTGCCCGCATGGGCAGGATGTGCTCCTTCCAGGCGGTGTGGTTGTACTGGGGCAGCTTTTCATTCAGCATCTCCAGCACCCGGCGGGCGGAGCCGATGATGTGGTGGTCCGTCAGCACGTTTTTATCAATCTCCGCCCGGTCGATGTCAATCTGCACAATCTTGGCCTGGGCGGCAAAGGTAGACGGGTCCAGCGCTACCCGGTCGGAGAACCGGCATCCCACGGCAATCAGCAAATCGCACTCGTCGCAGGCCACATTGGACGCCTGGGAACCGTGCATGCCGATCATGCCGGTGGTCAGGGGATGGCTGCCCGGGAATCCGCCGCCGCCCATGACCGTGATGGCCACCGGTGCGTCCAGTTTTTCCGCGAACTCCCGGAAAGCCTTGTCCGCCTTTCCCCGCACCACACCGCCGCCGCAGATCAGCAGCGGCCGTTCCGCCTGGGAGATCATCTCCAGCAGGGTATCCACGTCCTGCTGGTCCGGCTCCGGATTTTTCAGCTGGTGGCTGTTGTTCAGCGCATGGATAGCGGCACATCCGCGGTTTTCGCGCCAGGGGATGAACTCATAGTCGATCATCTGGTCGGCGGCGGTGACATTCTTCAAAAAGTCAATGAGCACCGGGCCGGGCCTGCCGTTGGCCGCCATGGCAAAGGCCTGCCGCATAACGTCTGGGATGCGCTGGGCGTCCCGCACCAGGAAGGCTGCCTTGGTGATGGGCATGGCGATGCCGGTACTGTCCACCTCCTGAAAAGCGTCCTTTCCCAGCAGGCTTTCACCCACGTTGCAGGTGATGAACACCACAGGTGAGGAGTCCAGATACGCCGTGGCAATGCCCGTCGTCAGGTTCGTGGCCCCCGGTCCGGAGGTGGCGAAGCACACGCCAACCTTGCCTGTGGAACGGGCATATCCGTCAGCCGCGTGGGCGGCGCCCTGCTCGTGAGCGGTCAGCACATGGCGGATTTTTCCCTGATACCGGTACAGCTCATCGTACAGGTTTAAAATAGTTCCTCCGGGATAGCCGAAAACGGTGTCTACCTCTTGTTCCAGCAGGCATTCCATAATGGCCTGCGTCGCGCGGATTTTCAAGATGCTCCCTCCTCCCAAACTCTCTGCGCTTCCTTTTCAGGTTGGCACAGCCCTTTTGGACCTGCCGTTTTATGCGCTCGCTGCAAAAACAAAGTCCGTGACCTTGTGTCGGGTCACGGACTTTCCGGATTTCGATTGTGTGATCGGCGGTTCTATCGGCTGTTCAGCAGGAACCGGGGATGACATTCTCGCTCTGTGCATGACCAGACACACTATTCTTTTTCTGTACAAGCCCTACCAGTACCAGAACCAGAATAATGTTAATGGTCAGAATGTTCAACAGAGCGGTCAGTGTGTACATAGAACCCTCCGCCGCCGGGTGGCGGCTCTTTACAAAAAGCTTTGGCGGACCGCGTCTCCGCTGCCGTCATGGCTGGAAAGGTCGGCGTTTGAAACACCTGTCTTTTTTTGTCATTATACATATCAGCGTTTTAAAGTCAACCGAATTTTTCAATCTTTTCGCTTTTCTGTATAATTTTATGAACCTTTCTCCGTTATTTCTCTTTTTTATGTACAAACTATCCAATTTCATCCTTTTTGCCCCATTTTAGTGCACCAGTTTTTTTTGTAAACAACGTTTTTTGTTCTTTTTTCACTGTTTTTCTCGCCCGGCCCTTCCATTTTGCCTCTTGACAAACCGCCCCGGCTCCTGTATTTTAATATGCAACAGCAAAACGAACAGATACGATGACAGGGAAAAAGTCTTCTCAGGACGTTTCAGAGAGTTGCCGGGCGCTGCGAGGCAATGCGGAGCGGGAAGATGTCACTGGCCCTTGAGTATTTCCGCTGAGGCCATCACGGTTTAGGCGGAAACGGGTTTCCTCACCGTTACCAGAGAGGCGGGATTCACCCAGCGGTCGCTGGGCCGATGCCGGGAGCGGGCATTTTTTATGCCAATGAGAGTGGTACCGCGGAAGTTCAGGCTTTCGTCTCTTCAGACAGGAGAGACGAGGCCTTTTTTGTTGTCAATTTCAATCTTAGGATTTGTAAAGAAAACAGGAGGAACCAGAGCATGAAGCGCATCAAGATCTTTGACACCACACTGAGAGACGGCGAACAGTCCCCCGGCTGCAGCATGAACCTCCCTGAAAAAATCGAGATGGCCCAGCAGCTGGAAAAACTGGGCGTGGACATTATCGAGGCCGGCTTTGCCATCGCCTCCCCCATGGATCACAAGAGTGTCCAGGCCATTGCCGCCGCCGTCTCCCGCTGCACCGTGGCCTCTCTGGCCCGCTGCACCAAAGGCGACATCGACGCCGCCTGGGACGCGGTGAAGGAGGCCAAGCATCCACGCATCCACGTTTTTCTGGCCACCAGCAACATTCATATGGAATACAAGCTTCAGATGACCCGGGAGCAAGTCCTCCAGCGCATCAGCGACATGGTGGCCTATGCCAAGAGCCTGTGTGACGACATCGAGTTCTCCGCTGAGGACGCCTCCCGCTCCGAGTGGGATTTCCTGGCCCAGTGTTACACCAACGCTGTGGCCTCCGGCGCCACCACTCTGAACGTCCCCGACACCGTGGGCTACTCCACCCCCCAGGAGATGGCGGAACTGATTACTTATCTGCGGCAGAACGTCGCCGGCATTGAAAACGTGGACATCTCCGTCCACTGCCACGATGACCTGGGCATGGCCGTCGCCAACTCTCTGGCCTGCGTCAAGGCCGGCGCCACCCAAGTGGAGTGCACCGTCAATGGCATCGGTGAGCGGGCCGGCAACGCCAGCCTGGAGGAGCTGGTCATGGCCATCCGTACCCGGAAGGACTTCTATGACGCCGAAACCGGCATCAACACCAAACAGATTTACCGCAGCAGCAAGCTGCTGAGCAACATCACCGGCGTGCCCATCCCGCCCAGCAAGGCCGTTGTGGGTGCCAACGCTTTTGCCCACGAGTCCGGCATCCATCAGCACGGCGTCATCGCCAACGCCCAGACCTACGAGATCATGACGCCCTCCGAGGTGGGTGTGCCTCAGAACACCATGGTTCTTGGCAAGCACTCCGGCAAACACGCCCTGCGGGAGAAGCTGGAGTCCATGGGCTATGAGGTCAGCGATCAGGAGCTGGAGAAGATCTTCGCCCGCTTCAAGATCCTGGCAGACAAGAAGAAAAACATCACCACCGCCGATCTGGAGGCCCTGGTGCTCCACCGCCACAACGCCAACTACGAGACCTGCCAGCTGGTGAGCCATGTGGTCAACGCCGGAGATGGTGTGCCCAACACCTCCTGCGTGAAGCTGAAGCGGGCCGGAGAGGAGCTGGAGGAAGTGGCCATCGGCTCCGGTCCCCTGGACGCCTCCTTTAAGGCCATCAACCGGATGCTGGGGCTGGACATCAAGCTGGACAGCTTCAGCCTGAATGCTGTCACCGACGGTGAGGACGCCATCGGCGAGGCCGTGGTGAAGATCGAGGCCCCCAACGGCCGCCGCTATACCGGCACCGGTCTTTCCACCGACATCATCGAGTCCTCCATCCGTGCCTATGTCAACGGCATCAACAAGATGATGGAGACCAACGCCAACTAAAAACGCGGGATATTCAAAATAAAGGAGAACTGACACAATGGGAATGACCATGACACAGAAGATCCTGGCCCGCCACGCGGGGCTGGACAGCGTCCGGGCCGGACAGCTGATCCAGGCCAAGCTGGACCTGGTGCTGGGCAACGATATCACCACTCCGGTGGCCATCAACGAATTTGAGGCCGCGGGCTTTGACAAGGTATTTGACAAGAGCCGCATCGCCATGGTGATGGACCACTTCGCCCCCAACAAGGACATCAAATCCGCCACCCAATGCAAGCAGTGCCGGACCTTCGCCCGGAAGTTTAACATCGACCACTATTACGATGTGGGTACCATGGGCATCGAGCATGCCCTTTTGCCGGAGCAGGGCCTGGTGGCCCCCGGCGAGGCCGTCATCGGCGCCGACTCTCACACCTGCACCTACGGCGCTCTGGGCGCTTTCTCCACGGGCGTTGGCTCCACCGACCTGGGCGCCGCCATGGCAGCGGGGGAGACCTGGTTCAAGGTGCCCTCCGCCATCAAAGTGTACCTGACCGGGAAGCTGAAGCCCTATGTCTCCGGCAAGGACGTGATTCTGACTCTTATCGGCAGGATCGGCGTGGACGGTGCCCTCTACCAGTCTCTGGAGTTCACCGGTCCCGGCGTGGCGGAGCTGTCCATTTATGACCGCCTGACGATCTGCAACATGGCCATTGAGGCCGGCGCCAAGAACGGCATTTTCCCCGTGGACGACATCACCCGGGCCTATGTGGCGGAACGCGTCAACCGCCCCTGGGTCGCCTATGAGGCGGACGCCGACGCGGAGTACACCCGCATGGTAGAGATTGACCTCTCCCAGGTGGACTGTACCGTGGCCTATCCCCATCTGCCGGAGAATGCCCACAGCGCCCGGGAGGGAAAGGAAATTGCAATCGACCAGATCGTCATCGGCTCCTGCACCAACGGCCAACTGCCGGACATCGCCGCCGCCGCTGAAATTCTGAAGGGCCGCCATCTGGCTCCCGGTGTCCGGGGCATCATCATCCCCGCCACCCAGACCGTCTACCGGGAGTGCATGCACCGGGGCTACACCGACATCTTCCTGGACGCGGGCTGTATCGTCTCCACCCCCACCTGTGGTCCCTGTCTGGGCGGCTACATGGGCATTCTGGCCGCCGGTGAGCGCTGTGTCTCCACCACCAACCGCAACTTTGTGGGCCGCATGGGTCATGTGGACAGCGAGGTCTATCTGGCCTCTCCCGCCGTGGCCGCCGCTTCCGGCATTGCCGGACATATCGCTCATCCCGAGGAGGTCGTGAACAAATGAACGCACACGGAACAGTCCATAAATACGGGGACCACATCGACACCGATGTCATCATTCCCGCCCGCTATCTGAATACCCAGAGCCATCAGGAACTGGCCTCCCACTGCATGGAGGACATTGACAAAAGCTTCATCACCAAGGTAAAGGGCGGCGATATCATGGTGGCCGGCTGGAACTTTGGCTGCGGCTCCTCCCGGGAGCACGCCCCCATTGCCATCAAGGCCAGCGGCATCTCCTGCGTCATCGCCAAGACCTTTGCCCGCATCTTCTACCGCAACGCCATCAACATCGGCCTGGCCATTCTGGAATGCCCCGCCGCCAGCGACGGCATCTCCGACGGTGACGAGGTCTCCGTTGACTTTGACACCGGTGTCATCACCAACATCACGAAAAGCGAAACCTATCAGGCAGAACCCTTCCCGCCCTTCATCAAGGAGATGATCTCTCAGGGCGGTCTGATGGCCTCTCTGAAGGCCAAGGAGGCTCGGGGATGAACAAGACCATCGCAGTCATTCGGGGCGACGGCATCGGCCCGGAGATCGTGGGTGAGGCCATCGGCGCCCTGGACGCCGTGGCCGCCAAATTCGGCCATACCTTCACCTACCGGGAGGCCCCCATGGGAGGCAACGCCATTGACGCCTTCGGCGTACCCCTGCCGGACTCCAGCCTGGAGACCTGCCTCACTTCCGACAGTGTGCTGCTGGGCGCCGTGGGCGGCCCCAAGTGGGACAGCCAGCCCTCCTCTAACCGTCCCGAGCGGGGCCTGCTGAAACTTCGGGGCGCCATGGGGCTGTACTCCAACGTTCGGCCCGCCCGGATGTTCAGTGACTTGTCCGCCGCCTGCCCCCTGCGGGCGGACATCGCCGCAAAGGGCATCGACTTTGTGGTGGTCCGGGAGCTGATCGGCGGCGTGTACTTCGGCGAGCACTCCACCACAGAGGCGGACGGCGAGCAGAAGGCCACGGACATCATGTCTTACTCCGAGCATGAAATCCGCCGGGTGGCCCATGTGGCCTTCCAGATGGCCCAAAAGCGCCGCCGCCGGGTCACCTCTGTGGACAAGGCCAATGTGCTGGACACCTCCCGCCTGTGGCGCAAGACCGTCTCAGAGGTAGCCAAGGAATACCCGGACGTGGAGCTGCTGCACATGTATGTGGACAACGCCGCCATGCAGATTGTCCGGGACCCCAGCCAGTTTGACGTCATTGTGACAGAGAACCTGTTTGGCGACATTCTCTCTGACGAGGCCAGTCAGATCACCGGTTCCATCGGCATGATTCCTTCCTCCAGCATGGGCGAGGGCACCCGTGGCCTGTACGAACCCATCCACGGCTCTGCCCCCGACATCGCCGGTCAGGACAAAGCCAACCCCATCGGAACCATCCTGGCGGCGGCCATGATGCTGCGCTACAGCTTTGATATGGCCGCTGAGGCTGACGCGGTGGAGACAGCCGTGGACGCCGTGCTGAAGGACGGCTACCGCTGCGGCGATATCCTGCAGAGCGGCGGCGCCCTGGTAGGCTGCCGGGAGATGGGCCGTCTGATCCGGGAGCGCATCTGAACCAGGAGGAAAACAGCGCGGAGACCCTTTATACAATGGAACAGAAAGGACATGGCGTCTGCCATGTCCTTTCTGTTTATATTCCTATTCAAATACTCACGGTCATTTGGATCTCAGCTGGACCATACCGATGCAAGCCAAACCTATTCCCAGCATCAGAACCCCCGAGCGGCTGTCCAGCTCGCCGAGGGCGGAGGTAACAATCACCCCAACACCCATGGCCAGGGTGACCGCTTTCAAAATGAGATCGACGGGAAACCGGTTCTTCCATCCAGAGGCGGCCGGGGTATCAGGAACCCTGCACTGAAAAAGTGTATCCACAGAGACGCCCAAGGCATCTGCCAGCTCCGGCATGGTGTTAACATCCGGGCAGCAGAGGTCTCTCTCCCATTTGGACACCGCCTTGTCGGTGATATGCAGTTTTTCCGCCAGCTCCGCCTGCGTCATATGGCGCTCTTTTCGCAAAGACGCGATCATAGCGCCCATCGTCATGCTGTTTCTTTGCATGGTGGGTCCTCCTGTTTTGAGATACCGCCATCATAGTCCCCGGGGCGGCCCCTGTAAAGGAACCGCGGGTAGAGTTTCCTCGACCATAGGGCGAGTTTCCCTCCTCAGTACTTCCCAGGCACCGGCAGGCCTCGCATCATCACCCGGCCAAAACACACCAGTGTCCGGCCGCTGCCCTCCGGAAACACCACGTCGGCGTCCGACCGCTCCCGGTTCAGGGAGAACAGGTACACGATTCCCAAGGGATCCCGGTAATACTGTTTGCAGACCATGGCTCCGTCCACGCAGAAGATGCCGATATCCCCCACTTTCATGGGATCCCGGTTCACATACACCACCGACTGGTCGGCGATCCAGGGGGTCATGGAGTCACCCTGGATGCGCACGGCGAATTCCGCCCCGGCGGGCACTTCCTCTCCCGCGGAGATCAGGTCGTAATCCTCTCCCATGACAGGAGCGGCGAAGCCCGCCGCCGCCGGAGATCGGTACAGGGGGATCAGCCGCTCCTCCCGTTCCGGCCGGGAGCGTTCCATCTCATCCCGGTAGGTTCCCAGGGCCTCCACCAGGGAATCCACCGTGTCCCGGCCCACAGCGGGCAGGGCGCGGTATCGCTCCATCAACTGCCGCTCCCGGCGGGAATAGTGGTCCTGAAGGCTGTGGCAGCTGTCCTGAAACAAGGTGTTGGGATCCGTTTTCAGGCAGTCGAACAGCCGGAGCATAACCTCCTCCTTTGGGAAGCTGATGTTCTTCTCATAGTTACTCACCGCTGAGGGGGACACCCCCAGCAACGCCGCCAGCTCCGCCCGGGACAGTCCCAGCTCCTCCCGGCAAAGCTGCATCCGTTCTCCAAATCTCAACAGTCGCCCTCCTCTCCGCAGAGTGCTTTCTTCTCCTCTATCCTATCTGATTTTTCATTGGCTGTCAATTCATTTTTACAAGAAACTTGTAAATTTAATCTTGACTTTACATATTTCTTGTGATATTCTGTCCTTGTTCACAAGAAACTTGTAATTTAAAAATAATATTCACAAGAATTTTGTCGACCAGGACAGGCACCCGCCCCAACTGCTATTCCCAAAATAAAAAATCGTCGCGGACGGTTTCCCGTCTGCGACGATTGGTGGGGGAAGGTGGATTCGCCCGCCTGCGGGCGGGCCCTTCCGCGGCTCTGACGCGCCACCGGCGCGTCATTCACTCCCGCTCCCCTTCGAATCCACCTTTTAAAAAAATATCGAGTCGACGCATACGCGTCAACTCGATATTTGGTGGGGGAAGGTGGATTCGAACCACCGAAGTCAGTGACAACAGATTTACAGTCTGCCCCATTTGACCGCTCTGGAATTCCCCCATATAGTGGAGCTGGTGGACGGATTCGAACCCCCGACCTGCTGATTACAAATCAGCTGCTCTACCAGCTGAGCTACACCAGCGGACCAGCAACGGATTATATGTTATCAGAAAGGATTCCATTTGTCAACACAGTTTTTATATTTTTTAGGAGGAATTTTTATTGAAGCATCCTGATTCGCCGTCCTCCACTGGCCATGTCTACTGCACCCTCTGTGGGGAGGAGATCGGTGAAGGCGAAACCTATTGGATTATCAACGGAACCGTGATCTGCGGCGGCTGCCTGCCAGACTTTGCCAGGTGGGATTACCGGTTCTGCCAGGTCGTCCGGGGAGAGGAGGGTGAGCGCCTGTGACGATGCTGGAGCTTTCCGCCGCCTACCGGGACAGTGCCGCCGCTCTGTGGGAACGCATCCGAGAGCTGAGGGCGGCCAAGCGGCAGGCTACGGATCCAGAGGAGATTCGTGCTCTTCAGGCCCGCATCAGCGCGCTGGCCCCCATTCTGCGGGAAACGCGGGAGCTGGCGCTGTTTACCGCCCATTACTACGACAGGAGGTACGAGCGCAATGCCAAATACCGTTTATAGCAGCACGGGCTATGGGGAGGAATTCGCGTGGGACCTCCAGGTCTGGCTACGGGAGCACGCCGAGGACAACTCCGATCAGCTGACCCGGCTGAAGCGGAACCTCCGTCTGGCCAGAGATCAGGAGCTGACGCCTCGACAGCGTCAGATGCTGGTTATGTACTTTGACCAGCACCGTTCCATCTCACAAATTGCCCGCGAACTGGGGTTAAATCCCTCTACCGTCACCCGGACCCTGCAGCGGGCCAAGCGCCGCCTCTATTGCTGCCTGCGCTACGGGATCTGACTGCCGCTCCGCGGTTCAGAGGTTTCTTCTTAAAACGGACAAAATGCACATAGAACCCCCCATTGAAAATAGCGGAAATGCCAATTGCAGCCCCTTTTCTTTATCCGTATAATCGGGATAGAAACGTCGAAAACTGTTACGGATAACAAGGAGGCCCGCTTATGTTCTATGCAACCCTGCACAACCGCTGGCTGCGGCTGGCCGCGGCTGTTTTTGGTGAGTTCCTCAGTGCCGCCGCGCTGAATCTGTTTATCGTGCCTCTGAATCTGTACACAGGCGGTCTGATGGGCCTGTGCCAAATGGTCAATACCCTGGCGCAGAATTGGTTCGGCATCTCCTTCGGCAATTATGATACAGCGGGCATCCTTTATTTCCTGCTGAATATTCCCATTCTTCTGTTCGCCTATAAGAATCTGGGCCGGGGACTGGTCGTGCGGACGCTGATCTGTACTGTGGCCTACTCCCTGTTCTACAGCATCATCCCCACCCCGGCCGCGCCGATTCTGGATGACACGCTGACCTCCTGCCTGCTGGGCGGCATCTTCACCGGCATCGGCAGCGGTATCGTATTGACCTGCGGCTGCAGCGGCGGCGGTCTGGATGTGGTGGGGCTGTGCCTGTTCAAGCGGGGCAGCCAATTCACCGTGGGCAAATTCAGTCTGGGCTTCAACGCCGTGCTGTATGCCGCCTGTGCTCTCCTGTTCTCCCCCGCCGTGGCTATTTACTCCATCATCTACAACTACTTCACCGCCATGGTTCTGGACCGGATGCACCAGCAGAACGTCAGCGTCCAGGCCATGATCTTCACCCGGGAGGATGAGGGTGTGCTGGCCCGATTCATCATCGACAAGCTGGGCCGCAGCGTTACCTATTGGAACGGTGTGGGCGCCTACACCGGGGAATCCGTCCATGTGCTGTTCGTGTGCCTGTCCAAGTATGAGATTGAGGAGCTGCGGCACACGGTCCACGATATGGACCCCCACGCCTTTCTGGTATTTCAGTCCGGTGTCCAGATCGACGGCAACTTCTCCCGCAAGCTGGATGCGGAATAAAGAGACAGCGGAGCGTCTCCCCGGCGGGAGCCGCTCCGCTTCGTCATTTGTTTGAGAGACGGGATGAGCGAAATCATACTGTCTCTTTTTCGCTTTCGGCCAAACAGCCGACCGCCCTCAGTCCTTGAGGTGCCGCAGCCTCCGTGCCAGCAGAAGATAGAGCACCATTCGCACCGCCGTCAGCACCGCCAGAATGCCCGCTGCCGCCGGAACGATAAAGGCGGGAAGCGGAAACTCCGACAGCGGGGCCAGTCTTGCCAACACACTGAGATATGCCCAGCAGATGAACACACATACCATCAGGCCAGGCACGCACCCGGCGGCCAGAATATACCCGGCGCGATAGCCCTTCTCGTCAACGAGGCGTTTGGCCCGCTCGGAAAGCCCCGTTCCGACAGCCGCTGTCTGCGCCGCTTTTTCCCAGGGAGTCGCCTCCAGATCGGATTCCTCGTCCAACAACGCATCGGCGGACACGCCGAACAGTGCGCTTACCTTCCGCAGATTCCCCGTGTCTGGGACTGCCGTTCCCAGCTCCCATTTGGAGAGAGTCTGTCTGGAGACATCCAGGCGCCACGCCAGCTCCTCCTGGGACCATCCCCGCCGCTTTCTCAGCAGCCTGAGCTTCTCTCCCAGTGTCATGGAAGCACCCCCTTTCTCTTTTTATTATAAAGGATATCGGATTTTCACGCAAGAAAGACCGGTTGGCAAAGCTGCCAACCGGTCTTTCCATATTGTCCATGCTTCATTTCATTGCTCCCGTCGTTGGTCCCGGAAGGTCTGTCGGGCGCCCTTTCGCCGCTGGCGGCGGGCCTCCAGCAGGGCACTGCACCTGTCAAACACCCGCTCAAAGGCCATCTGGATGGGCACCACCAGCAGGGCAAGCACAATCAGCACCAGCCAGGCCGGGAAGGACAGTGCTACCATGGAAAACAGCGTCCCTTGGGTAATCACCGCCATCAGCAGCGCCGCCGCCATGGACACGATCAGAATCAGCCGTGGGATGTTCAGGGGCCGGGCGGCGTAACAGATCACCGTCAGACCGTTGATGGCCATCAGCACCACGCAGATGGTGGACAGCTCCGTCAGCTTCAAATCAAAGGCATACACGAACAGTTCAGCAAAGAGGATCACGATGATGGCCGTCAACCCGCCGGGGAATGCCCGGCGAAGCACATTGTGCATAAACTTGCCCCGCACCAGATCGTGGTTGGGCTCCAGAGCCAGGAAGAAGGAGGGGATGCCGATGGTCAGCGCCGAGATCAGCGTCAGCTGGATGGGCACGAAGGGATAGGGGAAATCGGCGAACAGGGTGATGATGGCCAGGAAGAAGGACAGAATGTTCTTCACCAGATACAGCGCCGAGGCCCGCTGGATATTGTTGATGACCCGGCGCCCCTCCGCCACCACCTTGGGCAGGGCGGCGAAGTCGCTGTCCAGCAGCACCAGCTGGGCCACCTGAGCCGCCGCATCGGCGCCGGAGGCCATTGCCACGCCGCAGTCCGCGTCCTTCAGGGCCAGCACGTCGTTGACGCCGTCACCGGTCATGGCCACAGTGTGCCCCGCGCTCTGCAGGGCCCGGACCAGCTTCCGCTTCTGATTGGGCACCACCCGGCCAAAGACGGTGTACTGCCGGATAGCCCGGGCGATATCCTGGTCAGTCTTCAGTTCCCGGGCGTCCACCCAGTCCCCAGCGCCGTCAATGCCTGCCTGGGCCGCCACGGCGGACACGGTCACCGGGTTGTCTCCGGATATGACCTTCACCGCCACGCCCTGACTGTGGAAGTAGTCGAATACCTTGGGCGCATTGGGCCGGATGGGATTCTCCAGCACCACCAGGGCCATGGGCAGCACCAAGCCCCGGAGCCTGCCATTCTCCACCCCGTCGCACTGGGCCAGGAGCAGTACCCGGCAGCCCTTTTCCGCGAAAAACGACACTTGCTTCTCCAAAGGCGCGAATTCCCCGGCCAGCACATACTCCGGGGCGCCCAGCACATAGGTGCCCCGCTCCAGAAAAGCCACGGCGCTCCACTTGGCTGTGGAGGTAAAGGGAATGACGGTCTGCGCCGGCCATGTCGGCCCCTTGGGAAACCGCTTCTGAATGGCCCTGGCCGTGTCGTTGTCCACCTCCATGACCCGGTAAATAGCTCCCAGGGCGTCGCCGATGTCCCGTTCTGTCCAGGCCTCCGGATCCAGGGGCACGATCTCCCGCACCTCCATCTCCGGGCTGGTGACGGTACCGGTCTTATCCACACACAGCACGTCCACCCGGGCCAGGGTTTCGATGGCGCTCATCTCATGGATCAGGGTCCGATTCCGGGCCAGCCGCACCACACTGACCGCCAAGGCCACGCTGGTCAGCAGGAACAGTCCCTCGGGAATCATGCCGATGAGAGCAGCCACCATGGACACCACGGACTGCCGCAGGCCCAGCTCCTGGACGGCGTACTGGTTATAAAACAGGGCGGCGCCGATGGGGATCAGGGCGATACCGATAAACCGGATCAAGCGGTCCAGAGACCGCATCATCTCGGACTTTTGGGACTTGCCGCCGTTTTTCTTGGCCGCCAATGTCAGCTTGGCGGCATAGGCGTCCGCCCCCACCTTTTCCAGGCGGCAGCGGCATTTGCCAGAGATCACGAAGCTGCCGGACAACAGCGCGTCCCCCGGCTGCTTGGTGATGGCGTCGGCCTCACCGGTGATCAATCCCTCGTTGACCTGCACCTGACCGGCGGCCACCGTGCCGTCGGCGGGGATCTGGCTGCCGGCGGACAGCTCGATGATGTCGCCCCGAACCAACTCATGGATGGGGACGGCCGCCGGCTTCCCGTCCCGGATGGCGGTGGCGTGGCTGGCTGACAACAGCGACAGTTTTTCAATTGTCCGTTTGGATCGGAGCTGCTGGACAATGCCGATGACAGCGTTGGCGGCCACAATCAGAAGGAACGTCATGTCCTTCCAGTCCCCCACCAAGATCAAGCATACCGCCAAAATGAGAAAGATCAGATTGAAATAAGTGAAGACATTTTCCCGGATGATCTGCTTGTCGGATTTTGTGGGAGACTCCACAGCCTCATTGCCCCAGCCGTCGGACAGCAGCTGCCGGGCCTGGGCCGAGGTCAGCCCCTGCTCTGGGTCCGCTTGATAACCGGGCCACTCCCGGCGCTCCGTCTGGCGCTCTGTGGCCGGCCGCGATTTTCCTTTCATCCGGAGCCCCCCTTTGTCGAAGTATGTCTATTATAGCAATTTACTCCTGTTTTGTACAGAGACAGCAGGCGCAAAGTGCTGAAAGGGCAAAGCTGGATGCCCGCCTTGGCATCCAGCTTTATTGTAAAGGAATACCACCGGTACAGCCGGTGGTATTCCTTTACAATAAAAAAGCAGGACATCCAACATTGGATGTCCTGTTTCACTGGAGCGGGCAACGAGGCTCGAACTCGCTACCTCCACCTTGGCAAGGTGGCGCTCTACCAGATGAGCTATGCCCGCAGAACAGGATTGATTTTAACAGCCTTTTCCCTGTTTGTCAACCCTTTCTCCAAAAGTTTTTCATGTTTGAAGAGATTCAGTCCTCCATCAGGAACTCGATGAGGCCGGTTTTTCCCTCCTCCGGGTAATAGGAGACGGTCCACTCCGGGCTCTCTGTCAGGCCCCACTGCTCACGGACCTCCGCCACGGTCTCCTCCACCTTAATGGCTTCGTCAGTTCCCCAATAACCAATCCGCACCGCCAGCTCAGTCTTCCCCGCCTCCAGGGCGGTGTTCAGCAGATCCGGCAGCGCTGCCGTGCTGGTGGCGTTTACAACGGCCTGAATCTGTTCCAGGCTGCGGCGATAGCTGATGCGGATGGTGACGTCGTAATAGCTCCGCTGGCGCTGGGTTTCGGACGTGATATACTCCACGGCATAGGCACCCATGGGCGTCTCCTGCTGCACCTCCGCCGCCGCCTGCTCCAAAGCGTCTGACACGGTGGTCTCATCCGCGTAATTGTAAAGCCGGATCATGGCATTTTCCGTATGCCGTCCCACCAGCAACAGCAAGTCGTTGACAATATCCTGGTAGGACTCCGCCCGCAGAGTATCCGCCGTCTCGCTCTCCCAGAATTTGCTGGAGTGCTCCTCCACCACGCTGTACTCCCGGTCCAACAGGGAGGAACAGCCCGTCAGCAGGCACAAAGAGGCTATCAAAATAGCTGCCGCCCGAATGCGCATAGAACCGTTCCTCCCTGTTTAAAATTTTGGAAGCCGCCGTTTGAACTGCCGGAACGGCTTTTTGTCAATAGCCCAGGTCCTCGTCAATCAGAATCACTTCTGTGGACATGCCCATCATCGGCTCCCACAGCACCACAAGCCCGCGGCAGAGCCGATCCGGGCTCTTGCAGTCGTAGCAGCGGTCTCCCCGCAGCGCGCAGGGTGTCTTTTTCTTCAGCCGCTGGGCATTCTTGGGCGCGGAAATATTCCGGGCGTGCCACAGCGCCTCCTCATAGGTGGGCGCCAGCTTGTTGCGTCCGATGACAAAATAGACCTTCTGATGCCCATACAGCGTAGAGGCCACCCGATTGCCGACGCCGTCAATATTGACGATTTCACCGGTCTCCGCCAGACCGTTGGCAGAGGTGATGTACACCGCCGCGTTGGCCGCGGCGGCCCTGGCCGGATCGCCCTCCTGACGCCAGTGCCAGTGGACGGTATTGTGCTCGCCCAGGCTGTCAAACAGGCCCAATTCCTGCAGGGTTATAGATCCGCCGAAGCCCACAGTGGTGCCGTCAATGGCGCTGTTGAGGTAAGACGCTGCCTCCTCCCGGCCCGCAAAGGTCTTCACAAGAAACCCCCGCGCTTCCAGATTCTTTTTTACGTTTGTAAAGTCCGCCATATTTTAGATCTCCTCCTGTTGATAATCTCCGAAGCCCTCTCCTAAAACGTCATGCGCGTCGCAGACGATCATAAAGGCCTTCGGGTCGATTTCATGGACTGTCCGTTTGATCTGCACGATGCCCTTCTGCTTAAAGGCCACCATCAGCACCTGTTTTTCCGCGCCGGTGTAAGCGCCCTGTCCGCGCAAAATCGTGACACCGCGATCCTGCTCCATCAGCACTTCCGAGATCTGCCGCCAATGGTCCGAAATGATATAGGCTACCTTGGAAATATCCAGGCCGTAAAGCACGGTGTCCATCACTCTGGCGGACACAAAGATGGCCACTCCGCCATACAGTGCGGCCTCCACCCGGCCGAACACGATGGCCGCCAGCAACAGCACCAGACCGTCCGGCACCAGCATCAGCTTCCCCATGGGCAGCCAGGGAAACTTCAGCTTCAGCAGCCGGGCCATGATATCTGTTCCGCCGGTGGTGGCGCCCTGAGAAAACACCATGCCGAAGCCCAGGCCCATCATGGCGCCGCCGCACAGGCAGGAGAGCATGGGGTCCATGGGCGGAAAGGTGTACAGCGCGGCCACGCCGTCGATGGCGATGGAGCTGATTGCCATGGAAAACAGGGAGGACGCCAGTAGGTGAAATCCGATGAACTTCCAACCCGCCAAAAACAGCGGCACGTTCAGCAAAAACGTCAAAAGGCCCACGGAAATCTGTGGGAATACCGCGTTGATGACCTGGGCCAGACCGGTGATGCCGCCCATGGCCACCTGGTTGGAGGCAAAAAAGATGTCGAACGCCAGGGCAAACAGCACGGATCCCGCCGTAATAATGCCGTAGCTCTTCCATTGTCTTCTCATATACTTCTCACTCCAATAAATCCATCTGCTGCTCCTCGGAATCCTCCTCTTTCACCAGCGCGCCGGCGGCGGGCAGGGCCCGCACCCGATAGCGGCCCAGATGCGTGATGGCAGTCTCCTCCAGAGGCCGGACATCCTCCAGCTTATAGTTTTTCTTCAGGTTCATCACCGCCACGCCCTGGGTGGTACGGGTGGTCTTGGGAGCCAGCAGGGCCGTGTGGAAAATCAGGCAGCGGGGTTCCGAGGAGTATACCGCCAGCTCACAGTCCTGGTCGATGCGCCGGATGCAGGTCAAAGGCGCCTTGTCGGAATAGGCGCCGGTAAGCTTTCGCCGGTTAGACGTGGTCTTATAGGCCGTCAAATCCACCCGGGCCGCCTTGCCGTTTTCAAAGAAAAACAGCAGCGCACCAGTATATTCACCGGGCAGCACGGCATAGACCACATTCTCTCCGGCGTCCATGCCCAGCTTGGCGGGCAGATAGTCGCCCAGGACGCTGGCCTTGGTGTCGTCGAACTCGCTGAGGCGGGTCTTGTACACTTGGCATCTGTCAGTGAAGAACATGATCTCCGCGGTGCTGGTGGTCTCGAAGCTCTGGCGCAGGCCGTCGCCCTCTTTGTATTTCTGCTCACCGCTCATGCGCAGGGACAGGGGGGTGATCTTCTTGAAATACCCCTGCTTGGAGAGGAAGATGTTTACGGGATATGCATCTTCCCGCTCCTCCTCTTCGTAGGTCTCAATCTCATGTCCGTAGACGATGGAAGTGCGGCGGGGCTCGCCGTACTTTTTGGCCGCCTGGTTCAGCTCGTCCACGATGATCTTCTTCACCCGCTTGGGATTCGCCAGGATGTCCTCCAGATCCTCGATCTCGTCCTGAAGGGCGGCGGTCTCGTTGACCCGCTTGAGGATGTATTCCTTATTGATGTTCCGCAGCTTGATCTCCGCCACGAACTCCGCCTGGATCTGGTCGATGCCGAAGCCGATCATCAGGTTTGGGATGACCTCGGCCTCCTCCTCCGTCTCCCGGATGATCTGGATGGCCTTGTCAATATCCAGCAGGATGCGCTTCAGGCCCTTTAGGAGATGCAGCTTGTCCTTCCGCTTTTTGAGAACAAAGTACACCCGCCGCCGGACGGACTCCGTCCGCCAGGCAGTCCACTCCTCCAGAATCTGCCGGACGCCCAGCACCCGGGGCATTCCGGCGATCAGCACATTAAAGTTGCAGGAAAAGGAGTCCTCCAGAGGGGTCTGCTTGTAGAGCTTGGCCATCAGCTTGTCCGGGTCCACGCCCCGCTTCAAATCAATGGCCAGCTTCAAGCCGGACAGATCCGTTTCGTCCCGCATGTCGGCGATCTCTTTGGCCTTGCCCGCCTTGATCAGCTCCGCCACCTTGTCCAAAATCGCCTCCACGGTGGTGGAGTAGGGAATTTCGTAAATCTCAATGAGGTTTTCGGCCTTCACATAGCGGTACTTGGCCCGGACCCGGACGCTGCCCCGGCCGGTGTTATAGATCTCCTGAAGGGCGGTGGGGTCGCAGATCAGCTCGCCGCCGGTGGGAAAATCCGGTGCCAGCAGGGTCTCAGTCAGGTCGCAGTCAGGATTCTTCAGGTAGGCGATGGTGGTGTCGCAGACCTCTTTCAGGTTGAAGCCGCAGAACTGGGAGGCCATGCCCACGGCGATGCCGCTGTTGGCGGATACCAGGATGTTGGGGAAGGTAGTGGGCAGCAGGGCCGGCTCCTTCATGGTGTTGTCGTAGTTGTCCACAAAGTCCACGGTATCGCTGTCGATGTCCCGGAACAGCTCGCTGCAGATGGGGGTCAGCTTGGCCTCCGTGTACCGGGGCGCGGCCCAGGACATATCCCGGGAGTAGCACTTGCCGAAGTTGCCCTTGGAGTCCACAAAGGGCGTCAGAAGCGCGCCGTAGCCCCGGGAGAGACGCACCATGGTGTCGTAGATGGCGGCATCGCCGTGGGGGTTCAGGCGCATGGTCTGCCCCACGATGTTGGCGGACTTTGTCCGAGCACCCGTCAGCAGGCCCATCTTGTACATGGTGTACAGGAGTTTGCGGTGAGAGGGCTTGAAGCCGTCGATCTCCGGGATGGCTCGGGAGACAATGACGCTCATGGCGTAGGGCATGTAGTTGGTCTCCAGGGTATCGGTGATAGGCTGTTCCACCACCGCCGCGTGGAGACCCATGACGTTGGCCGGGGCGGCCGGCTTTTTTGCGGGGGTCTTGTCGTTTTTCTTCATACAGTACCTCAAAAATGGCGGCCGGAACACTCCCGCGGCCGTCCTTTTTCTATCAAATCAGGTGTTATAACCGTTTTGCCGCTATTATACCATTTCTTTACCGGAAAGGCAACCAAGGCATTTCCTCCGTTGACAGTCTCCCATGAAAAAGCTATAATATGTCCGTTCGATTTTACGTTCCCGGAAGGCTGGTGCGGCTTGTGATACTGACGGTGCAAAATCTCTCCCATGACCCTTTTTACAACCAGGCCTTTGAGGAATTCGTGTTTCAGACCTTCCGGGAGGGCGACGTGTTTCTCCTGTGGCAGAACAGTCCCGCCGTCATCGTGGGCAGCTTTCAGAACATCTGCCGGGAGGTCCATGTGAAGACATTGCGGGAGCTGGGCATCCCTATCGTCCGCCGGATGTCCGGCGGCGGCACCGTCTACCACGACCTGGGCAATGTGAATTACACCTACATCACCCGGCAGGAGGGTCTGGTGGACTATGACCGCTGCCTCCAGCCGGTCATCGACGCACTGAACGACATCGGCGTCCCGGCCCGGAAAAACCGCACCTGCGACATCGCCATCGGGGAACAGAAGATCTCCGGCAGCGCCCAGCGGGCCGCCGGGGGACGGGTTCTCCACCACGGGACGCTGCTGTTCCAGTCTGACCTGGCCGTACTGGACAGGATCACCACCCACCACAAAAACGACTGCTTCCAGTCCAAGGGCACTGTCTCCGCCATCTGTCCCGTGACCAACATCGCTGATCACCTGGCCTCCCCCATGACCCTGGAGGACTTCAGAAAGCGGCTCCTGGACCGGATGGTGCCCCCCGGCAGTCCCCGGCTGACGCTGACGGCAGAGCAGGAGGCGGAGGTCTGCCGCCTGCGGGATGAGAAATACCACTCCTGGGAGTGGACCTGGGGCAGAACCCCGGCCTTTACATATGAAAAATCCGGCACCTTTGCCGGGTCCCCTATCCGGGTGGCCTATCAGGCGAAGAAGGGCATCGTGTCCGACGCCGTCATCGACTGCGATGCTGTGGACGGCGCTGAGGCCGCCCGGCTTTTGAACGGCGCCTGTCTGGATCCGGAGTGCTTTGACACCATCTGCCGCGCGCTTGTGGGGGACCGGGCGGAGGATCTGATGGACTGGCTGCTGTAGACCGCAGCGGCTTTCCTGATACAAACAAGATAACCGCGTTCAGCGCGGAGAAGGGATGAATCACCAATGGAAAAAGAACTGACGATGCCGAAGCTGCGTCCAGAAATGGAGAACGGCGTCCTGTGCGCCTGGCTGAAGGAGGAGGGCGACACCGTCGCCGCCGGCGAGCCTTTGTTTGAGATCGAGACCGACAAGGTGGTCAACCAGATCGAGGCCACAGAGAGCGGTGTGCTGAAAAAGCAGCTGTTTGAGGAGGGCGACACGGTAAACGTGGAGACCCCGGTGGCCATCTTGGAGACCAAGTGAGGCCGCGTTATGGAAAAGAAACCTGAATGGCTGAAGGTTCGCTATAATCAGGACGCCGTCAATGAGGTGGCGGAGCTGATGCGGGATCTGAAACTGAACACCGTGTGCAAGGAGGCCAACTGCCCCAACCTGGGGGAGTGCTACCGCAAGCACACCTCCACCTTTATGATTCTGGGCAGCATCTGCACCCGGAACTGCCGGTTCTGCAACGTCACCACCGGCCACCCCCTGCCCCCGGATCCTGAGGAGCCCATGAACGTGGCCAAGGCCGCCAAGAAGCTGGGATTGCGCCACGTGGTCCTGACCTGCTCCACCCGGGACGATTTGCCTGATGGCGGCGCGGAGCAGTTCGCCAAGTGCGTCCGGGCCATCCGGGAGGTCTGCCCCGGCACCACGGTGGAGACCCTGATCTCCGACATGAAGGGCAATACCGACGCTTTAGACATTGTCATCGCTGCCCACCCGGAGGTGCTGAACCACAATGTGGAGACCGTCAAGGAACTCCAAGCCGCCGTGCGGCCCCAGGCCCGGTATGAGCGGTCTCTGAGCGTGCTGCGCTACTGCAAGGAGAAGGATCCCACCCTTTTGACCAAGACCGGCTTCATGGTGGGTCTGGGCGAGACGGAGGATCAGATCAGCCGACTCATGGACGACATTCTGGAGACCGGCTGCGACATTCTCACCATTGGCCAGTACCTCCAGCCCTCTCCCCAACACTATCCCCTGGCCCGGTACGCGACGCCGGAGGATTTTGCCCGCTACAAGGAAATGGCTCTCGCCAAGGGCTTCCGCCATGTGGCCTCCGCGCCCCTGGCCCGCAGCTCCTACAAGGCGTGGGAGGTTCTGGAGGACGTCCATGATCTATATTGAGACCGGCTCCTCCGACGCCTACTACAACTTCGGCGTGGAGACCTATTTCACTCTGGAAAAGCGGCTGCCGGACACCGTGTTTCTGTTCTGGCGGACCACCCCCACGCTGATGGTGGGCAAGTACCAGAACGTGCTGGAGGAGATCAACAAGCCCTACGCCGACGAGCACGGAATCCATATCGTCCGCCGCATGAGCGGCGGCGGTACTATCTACACGGACCTGGGCGGCTGGCAGTTCTCCTTCATCCAGCACAAGGAGGCCGGGGAGATCGAGTTCCAGCAGTACATCGCCCCGGTGATCGGCGCCCTGGCGGAGCTGGGGGTTCACGCCGAGTTCAACGGCCGCAACGACCTGACCATTGAGGGAAAGAAGTTCTCCGGCAACGCCCAGTACCGGCTGGGAGACTGCATCGTCCACCACGGCTCACTGCTGTTCGACACGAACATCCGCCAAATGGTGGAGTCCACCACTGTGGACAGCTATAAAATCCTCTCCAAGAGCATCAAGTCTGTCCGGGACCGGGTAACCAACATTGCCGAGCACCTGCCCGCCCCCATGGACCCGGAGACCTTCAAGGAATGCATGGTGCGCCATATCATGGACGGCAGCGACGCCGTTTATGAGATCACCCCGGAGGACGACGCCCGCATCCGGGCGTTGGCAGACGAGCGCTTCCGCCGCTGGGAGTGCATCTACGGCGCTGATCCCAAGTTCAACATTGAGCGCACCGGCCGTCTGGCCGGCGGCAAAATGCAGTTCAAGATCGACGTGCAGAAGGGCGTCATCCGGCACGCCGCCGTCTACGGCGACTTCTTCTCCACACTGGACGCCGAAACCATCTGCGCGGCTCTGGTGGGCTGCCGCTATGAGCGCGGCGCCGTGCTGGAGGCCCTCCGATCCCATGGCATCGACGGCGCGGTCTACCGCATCTCCGCCCTGGAAATGGCCCAGGTCATCGCGGACTGAGCCGAATCTTTAATTCATTCTCTCAAAAGCTCAGAGGAAACCATTCCGGCGCGGGGCGGTTTATGCTCCGCGCCGGAATTTGTTTTGCCCGCCGAATGATACAGCTCGTTCCATTTCCCTGCGGCAACTGTCACAATTTTTCCGCAAAATTTGTTTAAAGCCGTTGAATCCCCATCAACCTTAAATTATAATAGGTTAGTAGATCAATGGAGGTAGATGGATATGATGATTTCTACAAAAGGGCGCTACGCGCTGCGCGTCCTGATCGACTTGGCCGAACATCAGTCAAGCGGTTTTATTCCGCTGAAAGAGATTGCCGAGCGGCAGGACATTTCGGAGAAATACCTGGAAATCGTGCTGAAATCCCTGGTAAAGGCAAATGTGCTGACCGGTCTGCGGGGCAAAGGCGGAGGCTACCGGCTGACCAAATCGCCGGATCAGTATACGGTGGGAGAGATTCTGCGGCTGACAGAGGATTCTCTCGCGCCGGTCTCCTGTCTGTCCCAGGGAGCGGCCCCATGCCCAAAAATGGCGGAGTGCCGGACGCTGCCTCTGTGGAGCGGGCTGAACAAGGTCATCAACCAGTACCTGGACAGCTATACTCTGGCGGATTTGATGGAATCCGGCCAGTCCGGCGATGACTATGTCATCTGATTTCCACACGAAGGAGCATACACTGATGAAAAAGCGAAAGTATCTGCTGACGGGGTTGGGCGTAGCGGCGTTCTGCGCGCTGGCCATCCTGCTGGCCCTGGTATGGAAGACCAATCGGCCCTCAGCGGAGGCCGGGAAAAAACAGGTCACCGTGGAGGTCGTCCACAGCGATGGGGCTCAGGTGGAATTCACCTATGAGACAGATTTGGAGTATCTGGGCGAGCTGCTGAAGGAGGAGGGCCTGATCTCCGGCACTGAGAGCGAGTACGGTTTGTTCGTGGACACCGTGGATGGTGAAACGGCGGACTACAGTCTGAACGGAAGCTGGTGGCGACTGTCCTGCAACGGAACGGACGCGGAAACCGGCGTGGACGGCGTGGTTCTCCGCGACGGGGACACCTATACCTGGACCTACACCGTGGGATAACATGAGGAACTCCTCTGCCAAGGAGCTGGCTCTCTTCAGTCTGCTGGGCGCACTGACCTTTGCCGCCAAGATGGCCATGGCTCAGTTCCCCAATATTGAACCGGTGTCCCTGCTGGTCATGCTGCTGGCCGTCTGTTATGGCTGGCGCGGCCTGTACGCCGTCTATCTCTATGTTTTTCTGGAGTTCGCCATGTGGGGGCTGGGGCTCTGGTCCTTCTGCTACCTGTATATCTGGCTGATTCTCTTCATCCTGGCCCGGGCGCTGCGGCGGATGGAGTCGCCCTTGGGCTGGGCTGTGCTCTCTGGCTGCTTTGGGCTGCTGTTCGGAGCCCTCTGCGCGCTGGTATACTGGATCGTGGGAGGCTGGGCCTCCGCAGTCTCCTGGTGGATCGCCGGTATTCCCATGGACATCACCCACGGTATTGGGAACTTTGTCATCGCCCTGGTGCTGTTCAGGCCTCTGCGCCGCTATCTGAACACTCTGAACCGGCGGTACGGCTTTCCCGCCCCATGAAAACAAGCACGATCCCCGCAGCACACCCGTGCTGCGGGGATCCTTTCTGTCTTATTCTTTTACCTGTTCAATGATCCTGCTCATCAGTTCCACCCGGCGGAAGGGTGTCATCAGATACAGGCCGTCCGTATAGGGGGCGATCTCCTTCGCTACCCGAACCGAGATGGTCACCGCCAGCTCCTCGGCGGCCTCCCGGTCCTTCCCCTCATACAGGGTCATGATCTCGTCACAGACTCGCATACCGGCGATCTCGTTGTTCAGGAAGCAGGCGTTTCGATGGCTGACAATGGGGAAAATACCGCCCAGGAGCTTGCCTCGCAGCGTCTCCCTTGCCAGCTTCAGGTTCTCCAGCGCCTCCCGGGAGTGCACCGGCTGGGTCAAAAAGCCAGAGACACCGCAGGCCTCTTTCTCCTGCGCCAGCTTCAGCTGCATGGCGAAATTGCGGGCATTCAGGTTCAGCGCGCCAAAGATACGGAAGGGCGTTGTCAAAACCTGCTCATTCAGCCCGCTGACATACTGGGCCAGCTTACGGGAGTTGAAGTTGAACACGGTCTTGACCTCGTCCCGGTCCTCGGTGGGAACGGGGTCGCCGGTCACCAGAAGCACATTGTGGACACCCTCCATGGACAGGCCCAGCAGCAGCGCCTTGGTGGCGTTCAGATTCCGGTCACGGCAGGTCATATGGGGCAGGGGTTCCATCCCCAGCTCCCGCCGGATCTTGCAGGCCAGCAGGCTGCTATCCGCTCGGGGACGGCCCACCGGGCAGTCCGCGATGGTTACGGCGTCGGCCCCGGCGTCCCGCAGCACCCGAACGCCGTCCAAAAAAGGTTCCACATTGTCATCCACCGGCGGGTCCAGCTCCACCGCGATGACCCGTCGGCCGCCGTCCAGCTTCTCCGCCAGGGAATTTCGGTCGGGAGCGCGGCGCTCCGTCTCCCCGGCGGGCCGAACGGGCATAGGGATGGGGCGGCGCTTTTCCAGAGCCGCTGCGGCTTTGGCGATGTGCTCCGGCGTGGTGCCGCAGCAGCCGCCCACGATGACAGCGCCCGCCTGGGCGATCTGCGCCAGCTTCTCCCCAAAATAATCCGGCGTTCCCTGGAACACTGTGCGGCGGCCCAGGACGGTGGGATAGCCGGCGTTGGGCATGATGGAGAGCGTCACACCGTCCAGCTTCAGCTTTCGGATGTATTCCAGCAGATGGTGGGGGCCCGAGACGCAGTTGAAGCCCACCGCGTCCACCTCTTTCAGCGCGGCGGTGCGGCGAAACAGCTCGCTGCCCAGGCAACCGTCCCGGGTGGTTCCGTCAAAGCCCACGGCGAAGGAGACGATGAGGAACGCATCGGGACAGCGCTCCTTCAGATACCGGGACAGCTCCGGGATACCCTCGTCGGAGGGCAGCGTCTCCGCCAGAAAATGGGTCACGCCCTGTTCCAGAAACAGATCCACCTGCCGGCAGTAATTCTCCGCCGGGGACAGTGCCTTTCCCTGAGGTGCCGGGCCCAGATCCGCAAACACATAGGCGCCATAGGGACGGGCGGCGTCCAGCGCCAGACGGCAGCCGGCCCGGATGATCTTCTCCGCCTGCTCATCCCGGCCACCGGTCAGCTCCGCACCCACCGCGAAGGTGTTGGTCTTAATGGCCCGGCAGCCCGCCTCCAAATAGGCTCTGTGAATGGTGGAGATCTCCTCGGGGTGCCTCAGGTTCGCCTGCTCACAGGACTCTTCGGCCCGGCCGGGCCGGGCGGCAAACCAGGTTCCCATGGCGCCGTCAAACAGCAGGGGCTTCCCCTGCTTCAAATAGGTTCGAATGTCCATTATCCCAATACCTTCCTCGCGATTTCAACAGATTGACGGGCGTCCTTGGAGTAGTAGTCCGCACCCATCTTCTCCGCGTATTCCGGCGTCACCACCGCGCCGCCCACAAAAGTCACCGGCGGGTCCGGCAGTTCCCGGAGCTGACGGATGGTCTCCTCCATGGCGGGCAGGGTGGTGGTCATCAGGGCCGACAGACCCACCAGACGGATGTTCCGCTCCACCACCGTCTCCACGATGGTCTCCGGCGGCACGTCCCGCCCCAGGTCAATGACCTCGTAGCCGTAGTTCTCCAGCACCGTTTTGACAATGTTCTTACCGATGTCGTGGATGTCTCCCTGGACCGTGGCAATGACCAGCTGCCCCTTCTTCACCGGGGTGCCGCCCTTCTCCGCGATGGAGGTCTTGATGACCTCGAAGACGGACTGGGCCGCCTGGGCGGTGCTGAGCAGCTGAGGCAGAAACAGCTTGCCCTTTTCATATCCCTCACCCACCCGGTCCAGAGCCGGGATGAGATGCTTTTCCACCAGATCCAGCTCGCTCTCTGTCTCCAACGCCCTCTTCGCCAACGCGCCGGCGTCGGCCTTCAGGCCCTTGATGATGGCGTCGTCCAGAGTCATGTCAGCGGCCGGTCCCACCGCCTTCACAGGCGCGGGCTCGCCGGTAAACCGGGCCACATAGGTCTGGCACTGGACGTCCTCGCCGGACAGTACCCGGAAGGCCGCCACCGCGTCCATCATCTCCTTCTGGTTGGGATTGATGATGGGCAGCGTCAGGCCCATCCCCATGGCCTGGATCAGGAAATTCTGGGTAATGAGAGGCCGGTTGGGCAGACCGAAGGAGATGTTGGACACGCCCAGCACGGTCTGCAGTCCCAGTTCCTCCCGTACCGCACGCACCGCCTTCAGCGTCTCCACCGCCTGGTCCTGCTGGGCGGAGACGGTCAATGTCAAGCAGTCGATCCACACGTCCTCTTTCGGGATGCCGTAAGACAGGGAGGCGTCCAGAATCCGCCGGGCGATGGCCACCCGGCCCTCCGCCGTCTGAGGGATACCCCCCTTGTCCAGCGCCAATCCCACCACGGAGGCCCCATATTTCTTCACAATGGGAAGCACCCGGTCCAGCACCGCCCGCTCGCCGTTGACGGAGTTCACCGCCGCCTTACCGTTGTAGACACGCAATCCCGCCTCCAGGGCGTCCGGGTTGGAGGAGTCCAGCTGCAGCGGCAGCGACACGGCGCTCTGCAGCTTCTTCACCACCCGGGGCAGCATGGCCACCTCGTCCACGCCGGGATAACCCACGTTTACGTCCAGAATGTCCGCCCCAGCGTCCTCCTGCTGGATGGCCACATCCAGTATGTAGTCCAGGTCCTCTTCCAGCAGCGCCTGCTGGAACCGCTTCTTGCCGGTGGGGTTCACCCGCTCGCCGATGACCCGGACACCGTCCAGACGGGTGGGCGTGACCGGCGTACAGACGAAGCCCACTTCGTCATACCGCCGGAGGGCAGGTTTTTTCCCCTCCAGGGCAACCTTCAGACGCCGGATATACTCCGGTGAGGTACCGCAGCAGCCGCCGAAGATGGTGACGCCCGCCTCCAGACAGGGCAGCAGCGCCTCCACGAAGGCCTCCGGCCCCATGTCGTAGTGACCGTCCACCGGATCCGGCAGGCCCGCGTTGGGCTTGGCAATCACCGGCAGCCGGGTATTTTCGCACAGCTCCTTCAGCAGCGGGGCAAGCAGGTCCGGCCCCAGGGAGCAATTCAGACCGATGGCGTCGGCACCCAGGCCCTCCAGCGTCCGAGCCATGGAAGCCACAGTGCAGCCGGTAAAGGTGCGGCCCCGCTCCTCGAAGGACATGGTGACGAACACCGGCAGCTCGGTGTTCTCTTTCACCGCCAGCAGGGCTGCCTTTGCCTCATACAGGTCTGTCATGGTCTCAATGGCCACCAGGTCGGCCCCGGCCTTTTCGCCAGCCGCCGCCATCTCCCGGAACAGCTCATAGGCCCGCTCAAAGGACAGGCTGCCCATGGGCTCCAGCAGCTCGCCCAAGGGCCCCATATCCAGCGCTACCCGCACACCTGTCCCGGCGGCGGCACGCTTGGCGATGGTTACGGCAGTGGTGATGATCTCCTCCACGCTGTGGCCCGTGCGGCCCAGCTTCAGGGCGTTTGCTCCGAAGGTGTTGGCGTAGATCACCTGACTGCCCGCGGCAATGTAGTCCCGATAGACGGAGTCCAGCAGCGCCGGATCTGTCAGATTCAGCAGCTCCGGCTGGCCGCCGGGAGGCAGCCCTTTCTGCTGAAGAACGGTGCCCATAGCGCCGTCCAAAATGACAATCTTATCTTCATAAAAATTACAGGGCACAGGTTTTTCCTCCCTTGCGTAGTGTACAGGTCTCCCGCATGGAACAGTAGGCACAGCCCCGAACGCGGGCCCGCTGAGGCCTGTCCGACAGGCCGATGACCGCGGTGACGGACTTGGCCGGATTCATCAGCAGGCTGTCCGTCACATGAATGCCCAGCCGCCGTGGCGTGTCCAGCGCGGCGCAGATGAGCGGTTGCAGCGCCAGGGGCAGATCTCCGTAACCGGGGCTGAACCGGTCTGTCAGATAGCGGTCGGGAAACCGGGCGCGGATCTCCTCCTCCGCTGCGTCGCACCCGCTCTCCACCAGGGCGCTTCCGCAGGCATCCAGAATCACCGCCCGGGACATATCCCGCACCTGCTCCGTCCGCAGCAGCGCGTCAAACCGTGTCCCCAGCGTACAGGCCAGAAGTATCGCCCGATCACACTGGTCCAGCATTTTCCGGGCAGTGCCGCCAGTCAGGGCAATATCCGTGTTGGAGAGCAGAAACCGATCTCCGCCGCGGGTCAGGTCAAAGATCTGAAAGGTATACCGGGGCTGTACCTCGGCGGCAAGCGCCTCCGCCACCATTTTTGTCTTTTGCCGCAGCTCCTCCGGGGCTTCGCCGCCCACGCCCAAATAGCGCAGGGCCTCGTCAATATCCGGCATCACAAGCGCTCTTCCCCCGTTCCATTCTGCATGATGTCTCCTATCATACCGTATTTTTCCACCGTTGTATAGTCCGCAAATTGCCGGAACTCGAGCCGCGTCGTCCGTTTTTTATTCTATTTTCTATTTTAATAGTATTCTGATATGAAATCAAGTGGCAAAGCCGTTTGTCCGTCTCAGGCAGTTCATCGGGAACGGTGCCTGCAATCCATTGCATATTTCGCCTTTTCCTGCTATACTATTTTTGTTCTTTCCAAAATTCATTTTTAAACAAGGAGGTACGGGCCATGATTTTGACCGTGCCCTGTTTATTTGGCCTGGAGGCCTTGGTGTCCGACGAGATGAAGCGGCTGGGCCTGCAAAATGTCCAGGCGGAAAACGGACGCGTCCACTGTGAGGGCTCCGAACTTGACATCGCCCGGCTGAACATCGGCCTGCGCTGCGGCGCCCGGGTGCTGATGGAGCTGGGCAGCTTTCCCGCCGCCACCTTTGACCAGCTGTTCGAGGGCGTCCGGGCCCTTCCCTGGGAGGACTATATCCCAAAGGACGGCGAGTTCCCTGTCAAGGGCTATTCCCTGAACTCCACGCTCCACTCCGTCCCCGCCTGTCAGGCCATTGTAAAAAAGGCCGCCGCCCGGCGGCTGGGCGACGCCTACGGCTGCGAGACTCTGCCGGAGACCAGCAGCCGGTATCAGCTTCAATTCTCCATTATCAAGGACGTGGCCACGCTGTATCTGGACACCTCTGGGGACGGCCTGTACAAGCGGGGCTACCGGGCGCAGAACATGGGCGCCCCCCTGCGGGAGACGCTGGCGGCGGCACTGGTGACGCTGTCCCGCTACCGGGGGAAGGACCCCTTCTGCGATCCCTTCTGCGGCTCCGGAACCATTCCCATTGAGGCGGCCCTCATTGCCAAGAATCGGGCGCCGGGTCTTGACCGGCGGTTTGCCGCCCAGCGGTGGAAAAACTTCCCTTCCGACCTCTGGTCCCAGGCCGCTGAGGAGGCCATGGACAAGGAATTCCATGGGAAATATGACATCTGGGGCGGCGATATCGACCCTGCCGCCGTGGACTTGGCCCGCCACAACGCGGAGCTTGCCGGCGTGGAGGACTGCATCCGCTTTGAGGTGGCGGACGCAGGAAAATTCCACCGGGACAGCGAATATGGGCAGTTGGTGACCAATCCGCCCTATGGTGAACGGCTGCTGGAGAAGCAGGAGGCTGAAGCCCTGTACCGGGTCTTTGGACAGGCTCTGCGGGATCTGCCGCCCAAGTGGCGGGTGGTGGTACTCAGCTCTCACACAGAGTTTGAGCGGTGCTTTGGCCGGCCGGCAGACAAGAAGCGTAAGCTCTACAACGGAATGTTGAAGTGCGACGCCTTTCTGTACGGCAGGTGACAAGGGCCGGTTCTCTTTCCGCTTCATCCTGACGCTGGAGGAGCTGATGAGTGTTGCCGTCCAGGCGGACTCTTCGGCATGTTTGCGCCGTTGCCCAATTTTCAGAGAAATCAAGAAATGAGGTGCCGTTTATGCGCCATGTGTTCATCATCAATCCCAAGGCAGGGAAAAAGGACCAGACCGCCCGCATCTATGCCATGGTGGACCGCCTGCGGGACAAGCACGGTCTGAACTGCGAGTGTATGCTGACCCAGTCCCCCGGCAGCGCCCGGGACATGGCCCACCGCTTGGGGGAGACTGGGGAGCTGCTACGTCTCTACGCCTGCGGAGGCGACGGCACCATCTCGGAAGTCGCCAACGGTATCGCTGGCTTCTCTAATGCCGCCATGTCCTGCATCCCCATCGGCACCGGCAACGACTTACTGAAAAACTTCGGCCCGGATGCCGCCAAATTTGCCGATGCGGAAAACCTGTGGGACGGGGAGGAGTTCCCTCTGGATCTCATCGACTGCAATGGCCGGTATTGCCTGACCATCGCCTGCAGCGGCATCGACGCCCAGGTAGCGGCAGACGTCCACGCCTTCAGCGGCTATCCCCTGCTCCACGGCCGGGGCAGCTATTTGGCCTCTGTGGCGGCCAATTTCCTCTTCAAAGGCATCGGGCGGCACTGGACGGTGGAGCTGGACGGCGAAGTGCTGGAGGACGACTTTGCCCTGGTGTCCATGTGCAACGGGAGGTACTACGGCGGCGGCTCCATGCCGGTTCCGGAGGCCCGGATGGACGACGGCGTGCTCCACACCGTTCTGGTGAAGAAAATCAGCCGTCTGGCCTTCGCCCGGCTGTTCGGCCCCTATTCTGCCGGGGAATACCGTAAACTGCCCTCGGGCCTGATTCAGGTCTCCACAGCGAAAGAGGTCCGCATCCGCTCTCAGGAAGATCCCATCGTCACCTGTCTGGACGGCGAGGCCATCTATTCTCAGGAGGTACGGCTGTGTCTGGCGGACAAGCGGCTGAATTTCTTCGGCCCAGCGGGCTGCAGCCCTAACGCCACAGCTCGCCCGGTACCGGAGACCTGTGAAGTCTGACTTTTTCACTATTCACAAATTCTTCACAGAATTTCTTGATTTACCCCCTTTACAAATGGAAAACATTGCGCTAAGATAGCAGCGTTAGCACTCGAAAGAGTTGAGTGCTAACGCTGAATTTGTTTTTTCAAAATTTCTTATATTTTAAGGAGGCACATTTCTATGAAACTCACCCCGCTTGCTGATCGTGTCATTCTGAAAATGGTGGAGCCCGAGGAGACTACCAAGGGCGGCATCATTCTGACCGGCACCGCAAAAGAAAAGCCCACCATTGCCGAGGTCATCTCCGTGGGTCCCGGCGGCGTCGTGGACGGCAAAGACGTTGTTATGACCGTGAAGGTCGGCGACAAGGTCATCACCGACAAGTATGCCGGCACCGAGGTCACCTTGGAGGACGAGAAGTTCGTGGTGGTCCGTCAGCACGACATTCTGGCCATCGTGGAGTAAAGCCGGTCAAGGGGGAGCAGGCTCCCCCTTGAAAATCCCCCACCACCAGTCTGCGGACTGGTGCGTGCGCCCCCGGCGCACAAGTCGAGGAATTTTCGCCACATACATGCTGCGGCGAAAATGTTTCAATGTATTTGTCCGCTTTCCGGCGGACAAACCGGAAAAACCTCAGGTTTTTCCAGGCCCTTTTCCTTTTGTAAATCTATATCTTCTTGAATTTGGAGGTTGTTAATTATGTCTAAGCTCATTAAGCGCGGCGAGGATGCCCGCAAGGCTCTGCAGGCCGGCGTGGATACCCTGGCCGATACCGTAAAGGTCACCCTGGGTCCCAAGGGCCGCAACGTGGTTCTGGACAAGAAGTACGGCTCTCCCCTGATCACCAATGACGGCGTCACCATCGCCAAGGAGATCGAGCTGGAGGATCCGTTTGAGAACATGGGTGCCCAGCTGGTGAAGGAAGTCTCCACCAAGACCAACGACGTGGCCGGCGACGGCACCACCACCGCCACCCTGCTGGCTCAGGCCATGATCCATGAGGGTCTGAAGAACCTGGCCGCCGGTGCCAATCCCATCGTGGTGAAGAAGGGCATGGCCAAGGCTGTGGAGGCCGCTGTTGCCGAGGTGAAGAAGCAGGCCAAGACCGTGGATGGCTCCAAGGATATTGCCCGTGTCGGCGCTGTTTCCTCCGGCGATGAGGAGATCGGCAAGCTGATCGCCGACGCCATGGAGAAGGTCTCCGCCGACGGCGTTATCACCATTGAGGAGTCCAAGACCGCTGAGACCTACAGCGAGGTCGTGGAAGGCATGCAGTTCGACCGCGGCTATATCACTCCCTATATGGCAACTGATATGGAGAAGATGGAGGCCGTCATTGACGACGCCTATATTCTCATTACTGACAAGAAGATTTCCGTCATCAACGACATCCTGGATGTCCTGCAGCAGATCGTTCAGTCCGGTAAGAAGCTGCTGATCATTGCCGAGGACGTGGAGGGTGAGGCCCTGTCCACCCTGATCGTCAACCGTCTGCGCGGCACTCTGAACGTGGTGGCCGTCAAGGCTCCTGGTTTCGGCGACCGCCGCAAGGAGATGCTGCAGGATATCGCCACTCTGACCGGCGGTACTGTCATCAGCGAAGAGGTCGGCCTGGAGCTGAAGAGCGCTACCATCGATATGCTGGGCCGTGCCCGTCAGGTGAAGGTCACCAAGGAAAATACCACCATCGTGGACGGTGCCGGCGACGCTCAGGCCATCAAGGACCGCATCGCTCAGATCCGCTCTCAGATCGCCGTCACCACCAGCGATTATGACAAGGAGAAGCTGCAGGAGCGTCTGGCCAAGTTGGCCGGCGGCGTTGCTGTCATCAAGGTCGGTGCCGCTACCGAAACTGAGATGAAGGAGAAGAAGCTCCGCATTGAGGATGCCCTGAACGCCACCCGCGCCGCTGTTGAAGAGGGCGTAGTCGCCGGCGGCGGCACTATCTTCGTCAACGTCATTCCCGCCGTAGAGGCTCTGCTGCCCACCGTGGAGGGCGACGAAAAGACCGGTGTCCAGATCATCGCCAAGGCTCTGGAGGCCCCCATCCGTCAGATCGCTGCCAACGCCGGCCTGGACGGCTCCGTCATCCTGGAGAAGGTTCGCTCCTGCGGCAAGAACGGCTATGGCTTCGACGCCTACAAAGAGGAGTACTGCGACATGGTCTCCAGCGGCATCATTGATCCCGCCAAGGTGACCCGCTCCGCTCTGGAGAATGCTGCCTCTGTCTCCGCCATGGTTCTGACCACTGAGTCCCTGGTTGCCGATAAGCCCGAGCCTCCCGCTCCCGCCGCTCCCGCCGCTCCCGACATGGGCGGCATGTACTAAAAAATGCCTCAACCCCTTGAAATTGCTTGATTTTGCGAGGCTGAGAAGCGGATTTACGCCAAACTTACGCCATATACGCCAAAAAATCAAGCGCATAATAGGGTTACAAACTCCCGATGCTTACCGAATGGTAGGCATCGGGAGTTTTACATCTCAAGAGACTTTACTTCTTGATTTTCTTATGTGTCATTGTTTTTCTTTATCCCTAGCTTTATCAGACATCTCTGTTGCAGAGCGGTTCACAGCATGATATGATAAAATTAAGTAACAAAATTTGAACGGAGCACTCCAAATGACAGAAAAAAGAAAAAATGCTAAAGCAACAGCTTTACGATGCTAATCATGATACGGATTTGAAGCTGGAGCGTGTCAAGGCAAAGGAATTATGTCATCAATACAATCAGTTCTCTCCTGCGGATGAACAAGGGCAGCAAAAAATTCTATATCAACTTCTGGGTAAAATGGGGGCAAACTGCTGCATAACCGCTCCCTTCTGGTGCGATTATGGTTACAATATTGAATTGGGAGAAAACTTTTACTCAAACCATAACCTTGTCATCCTCGATTGCGGAAAGGTGACCTTTGGCGACAATGTCTTTGTCGCACCGGACTGTGGCTTCCATACAGCGGGGCACCCCATCGATTATGAGCGCCGCAATCAGGGCTTGGAATATGCATATCCTATAACTGTTGGAGATAATGTCTGGATCGGTGCAGGCGTACAAGTGATGCCAGGAGTAAACATTGGAAGCAATGTGGTAATTGGCGGCGGCAGCGTTGTTGTGAAAGATATCCCGAGCAACTCCGTAGCTGTCGGTAATCCGTGCAAAGTTATCCGTCCCATTACAGAGGATGATAAAAAACTTACTGGGATCGGTAGCTTCTGACTGATCGGGTAGTTGAACAGCGAGGAAAACATGATTTTCCATCACGCTATTAAGCAGGGAAGCCGCATGATGAACGCCTTTGAGCACAATGGAAATCATAAGATCCAACTTCTATTTCGACAAGGTTTTGCGTAGAGACGCGTAGAGACGCGCCTCTCTGCGGATTGACAAGCGAGCCTTTACTATGGTACAATATAGTTCCAAAATTTGTGTGGATTTTTCTGGAACATCGCATCCATTTTTCGCCACGCGCCCTTGCTGGGTGTGTGGCTTTTTTCATGGGAGGACAGACGAATGAATGTGCTTTATCAGCTGATCGGCTTTGGTGCATTAATTACTATGGGACTCAGCTACTGGCAGAAGGACAAGCGCATGATCTTGCTGTGGCAGGTAGTTGCCAATTTGATTTTTGCCATCCATTATGCACTACTTCACGCCCAGTCTGGTGCAGTATGTAGCTTTTTTCAAATTATCGTGTTGATGCTTTTCCTATTACAGGAGCGGTTTCGTTGGAACAAGATCGCCACGGCGATGCCTATCGCAGCGGTGTTCCTGCTGATTGCTGTGTTATACTAAAATGCAATAAAAAGTAGTGTTTCAGTCATTGCTGTGTTATAATAGGCACGGTGATGAAAATGAAGTACAAATTCAGCTCAGAGCAATATGCGGAAATCAAGGCAGCACAGAAGG
>Ga0129307_1000741_pt1 | contig 45700 bp, 46 predicted proteins | sample P1105metagenome_FD_94437 | JGI IMG/M metagenome (GOLD analysis project Ga0129307, IMG submission 94437) | Capybara group fecal microbial communities from Wisconsin, USA - P1105 metagenome | ecosystem: Host-associated > Mammals > Digestive system > Large intestine > Fecal | place: USA: Wisconsin...
ATTTTTTATCCTTCCTTTTCAAAAATGAAACAGCTTTCATTTAATGAAACCGGTTTCATTTTAACTTTGATGTATTACTTTGTCAAATAAAAATATAAAGATCTGACAATATTGTAGTATAATGAATCAACGGATTTTTTATGAGACAAGGTGTGTCTCATTCAGTAAATATGGGCATTTGCTCGTTTTGTGTCCTGTAAAACAATCTGTGTCCGCGATAGGATGTAATCACAGAAAGGCCGAAGACGAAAAACAAAATCGGCGAAACAACAATATGATTACAGGAGGACACAGTAATGAAAAAAGAAGTTATCTCAACAATTTTAAGAATGGTTTTTGCAGCAGCAGGAATAGTATTTATTATTATTTCGATGATTATGGATCAGGCACAGCCTTATCTTACGATAGGATTGGGATTTGTGGTTTTGGCAAACATAATCTGCTGGGTTTTAACCGGATATAACAAAAAGAAAGGAAACTAAAATGGATCAGCAGAAAATCGGAGCATTTCTTAAAGAATTAAGAAAAGAAAAAAATATCACTCAGGAAGAACTCGCAGAGAAAATGCTTGTATCCAGAAGAACAGTTTCCAGATGGGAAACGGGCTCGAACATGCCGGATCTTGATATCCTGATTGATATCTCCGAATTCTATGATGTTGATCTCAGAGAGATTTTGGACGGAGAAAGGAAAAAAGATCAGATGGATAAAGAAATGAAAGAAACTGTATTAAAAGTGGCGGATTTTTCCAATGAAGAAAAAGGAAAAGTCATGAGAAACATACATATTTTGTTTATCACTGCATTTGTTTTAATGACAGTTTTACTCATAACATTCTTTGCGGACATATTTGCAGGACCCGTAATGGATTTCATTCAGGGTATAGCACTTGGCGTGGGCTACGGAATGATAGCACTTGGAGTCATCATAACCAGCAGATATGCAAGACAGATAAGAGAATTCAAATTAAGACTTCTTCATAAAACAAAAGAACTTGAAGATTAATCAAATATAAAAGATATAATTCATCATAAAAGGCCGTTGGAAATGACGGCCTTTTTGAGTGCATATATGTAATTAATGTACGCTGCTTCTTCTTTTATGATAAAATGGAAAAGTATTGAAAAAAATATAAATGGGGAGCGTTACATGGAGCAGTTTTTAAGCAAATTTGATGATATTTTGTACACGTGGTGTCTTATATATCTTTTGGCGGGTGCGGGAATATTTTTTACGATAAGAACTAAGTTTGCGCAGATTCGACTTCTGAAGGATTCAGTTAAATGGATGTTTGAGAAAAAAGGCGGCAAAGGCATTTCCTCGTTTCAGGCGCTGATGGTTGCAACCGCATCGCGTGTAGGTACGGGAAATATGGCGGGAGTTGCTACGGCAATTCTTCTCGGCGGTCCCGGAGCGGCTTTCTGGATGTGGATAATGGCGATTATCGGTTCTTCATCCGCGTTCGTGGAAAGTACGTTGGCTCAGATTTATAAAAGAAAAGAAGGCGACACATTTAAAGGCGGCCCGGCTTTTTATATAGAAAGGGCGCTTCATTCAAGATGGCTTGGAATTATCTTTGCCATTTCCCTAATTGCGACATTTGCGTTCGGCTTTAACGGCCTGCAGGCCTACAATATCGTTTCTTCGCTGGATTATTATTTCCCGAATATCTCATCGACGAGAGTTCCCTTAATTGTGGGAGCAATACTTTTTGTACTGGTAATGTTTTTGTTTTTTGCCGGAACCGAGAAAATCGGATGGCTTTCATCGGTGCTCGTTCCGATTATGTCGGGGCTTTATATTCTGATGGCGCTCCTCGTCATAATCATGAACTTCGGCAAAATTCCCGAAGCTTTGTCGCTGATTATAAAATCGGCCTTTGATTTTAAGGCGATTTTCGGGGGAATGGCAGGATCGTGTATGGTGCTCGGCATCAAGAGAGGTCTCTTTTCCAACGAAGCAGGTATGGGTTCCGCACCCAATGCATCTGCATCCGCAGAAGTAACGCACCCTGTCAAGCAGGGCCTTGCACAGATTGTGTCGGTATATATCGATACTCTTATGATCTGCTCCGCAACGGTATTTATCGTGCTTCTTACAGGTCAGTATCAAAATGGCGCAGCAGACGGCATTCCCCTTATTCAGCAGTCCGTGGCTTCACAGTTCGGCCCTTTTGCAATTCACATCATAACCATTTCGGTATGCCTCTTCGCATTTACGTCCATCCTGGGTAATTTCTTTTATGCGGAAGCAAACATTTTATTCATTACGAAGAATAAAGCCGTTATGATTATCTTTAAAATTCTGGCGGCGGTTATGGTATTCGTCGGTGCGAACAACAATATTACAGTTGCGTGGTCTCTGGCGGACATTACCATGGGAATTGAAGCGATTATAAATATTATCGCAATAACCATTCTTTCGAACATTGCGGTTAAGGCCTTGAAAGATTATGAAAAGAAGAAAAAGGCCGGCGGAGAGATAACATTCCGCGAATCGGACATAGGACTCAATAATACCGATGTTTGGAAATAAATTTATTTTTTATGCTTTTAAGCAGATTTCTCTTCAAGGATTCTTCCGATATGCCTTTTTTCGAAGAACATATCTTTTTTGGCGATGACGATAATGACTGTCGCAATTAATACAACGATGGTTTCCACGCATTTGGTCTCGGGTGTCATGGCTATTTTTTCCTGCATAAAGTTAACGAAAAGATGGAAGATGATGCAGGCCAATATCGAACGATTGCTTGCAAGATAAACCCAGGTAATGATAAATCCCATGGGAATGGCGCTTACGAAGAAGTTGATTACAAACCAGGGATTAACCATGAGTGAGGACTGATAAGTACCTTTGATGAAAATAAGCGGAAAATGCCAGAAGGACCAGATTGCACCGAAAATAACCGACTCCCAGAACCAGTTCATATAGTTGCCGATAGAATCCTCGCAGTATCCTTTCCATCCTATTTCTTCGAGGACGGAAGCTATGGTGATTGTAAATAAGGCACTTGCCACACCGACTCCCGTAAAAGAGAAATCCTTGGTAAAAGAGAACTGATCAAGGGACTGTCCGAAAAGCAGGGATAAAAGAATCGACCCGGCAACGATAAGGGCGAAAACGCCGATTGATAAAACCACATTTAACCAGTTAACCTTGTAAAATCCGAAGATCTTGTCACGAAGGTCTTTTTTTAATGCTTTTGATTTGGAACAAAGTATAAATACGGTTGAAACAACAGCAGGCGATATTAGACCCAAAAGCATCAGCACTACCGAAATATTCTCAGGCAGAAAAATCGCAGGTACCCAGAAAATCCAGGTAAAGAAGTAAGCGGCTGCAAAGTACAGAACCGGGCGGTATCTGTATTTTTCATTGTTGGAATTTTTAATCTGTTTTGTTGAATTCATAATGATCTCCTTTTTAAATTTATCTGTTTTTTCGATGAGGTTTTAGCATCTTTTTTAATGCTATTTGTATTCAGGCATTTATTTTGCCTTTTATCAAATCACGAGGATTTATGCTTACATTAAGTTCGCTTCCATTCTCCAGATTTCTGATTTTTTTGGAAAGGAGAATCAGGGAAGATACCGCAATAAGCATAATTCCTGAAATTGCGATAACTTTTGCGGAGCCCCGGCCGACACCCATGTTATTTATTTTTCCGAGACTGTCTGCCAAAACACCGGAGAATGCGTAGGCCGGAATGTATCCAAGCTGCGAGATAAATCCGATAAAGCCCCAGACACGACCCTGCAATTCATTGGGTATGTTGGTTCTGGCAAGGTAATCAAGACATGAGTTGGCGAAAGGGAGCATGGCGAAAAACAGAAATCCGAAAAAACAAACAAGTGTCACATTTTCTTCCAATGAAAAACCAACCATGAACAAACCTGCCAGAACCAGGGAAACGGACAGTATAACGGAATGGTGTTTACGAATACCGACAATTCCCGTTATAAGGGCTGTTACAAGCATTCCGAGAGCACATACGGTTTCTGAAATACCGAGTGTTTTGGAATCCGTAAAAGACAAAAGCAGGGGCTCTGATAAAATCTGGATGACTCCGATGAACATCGATATTAAGGCCGAAACCATAATAAGAAGCAGCACTCCTTTTCTGGAATAAACGCCCTTCCAGCCTTCCAAAAGAATGGCTAAGAAGCCCTCTTTTTTTTCAATCTTCCTGTTTCCGATGCTTTTCTTTACGAAAGCCGTGGTGGAAAGAGTTATAAAAAATGTACAGATATCGATGATCAAAAGAAGTTTTATGTCAAAAGCACCGAGAAGCAGTCCCGCAATAAGAGGAGAGACCAGATACCTGGCGCTGCCGGAGAGGGAAGTGAGGCCGTTGGCTTTGGTATATTCCTCCTCGGAAAGCATATCCGTTACCGTTGCCCTGTAAGAGGGTTCGAGAAGTGATGAAAAGACGGAACTTATAAATACACCGAGACATATCTGCCAAAGCGAAGCTTCGCCCGTCATCATGGCAATCAGAATATAAAGGATACCGAGAGCCGAACATCCGTCACCAATCATCATAAGAAGCCTTCTGTCAAACATGTCGGCAAGAACACCTGCGGGAACGGAGAGTAAAAGTGTCGGTAAAAATCCAAGCAGAGTGACAAGCGCCATCTGTGCTGCGCTTCCGGTACGGTTGAAAATATATACGCCCAGACCGAAACTTGTGAGTCCTCCTCCTATCTGAGAAATCAGATCCCCGGACCAGAGAAGCAGGAATTTGGGGTAATTGCTTTTTTTATTCATAGTGCTCCTTTCCTGACCGACTGTCTGTCGGTAACATTGTTTTTATAAAGGAAACCCATAAGTTGCGGTTTCCTTTTGTTAAATGATTTCAAATTTATACATGCAGAATGCTTCTGTTTTCGAAATTTGCGTTAATTAAACAACTTCATCATTGTTTTTTGCAAACTGCCTTCCTTTGCTCCAAGCAGTCGCTCGGTGTTAATAAGGAAAGCAATGATTCTCTTTTTTGAACTTTCCGGAGATTCATCGTAATCGTCATCAAATGCAATCGTGGAGTAGAGGATAAGCATTTCCGTCGTTTCTTTGGGATACTTTACGTCAAATATTCCCTCTTTGTTTCCTTCATTAACAAGGTCTGTTAATATCGGCAATACACCTTCAACCAGAGATTTTTGCATTTTTTGATGCATCAACGCGTTCTGAGGTTTATGCACCAGAGTGATTATTTCGTTACCGATATCCGTATTAACACGAAGGCTTGAAATGGTCATTACGATTCTTTCGACTATCGGTACACTCTTGTCTTTGGCAACCGCCTCGGCTCTTGCAATGAGAGATGAATTGATTCGATCAATCATTGCATTTAGGATGTCTTCCTTGGATTTAAAGTGGTAATAAAGGGTTCCTCTTGCAATTTTAACTTTGTCGAGTATGTCATTGGTGCTCGTTTTGTCGTAGCCTTTTGTTACAAAAAGCTCTTCGGCGGCATCAAGTATTTCGTTTCTTCGCTCGGCTGCTTCTTTGACGACTCTCATGATTAATCCTTTATTTCATGGCATTTTTTGATGCTTTTTACACACAACCGACAACCTGTCGGTTAATATGATAATACTCATTTTTGTTTATGCTGTCAATACTTAAATTTTTTCTGATAAAAAAGACTTCCGCAAAATCTGCGGAAGTCTCATTTTACTTATTCTTTTAACTCTTATTTGATTACGTCTACGCCGTATTTCTCGCCGAGCTCTGCAAGCTTGCCGTTAGCTACAAGCTGGTCGATTGCATTGTTTACAAGCTCTACTGTCTTTACATCTTCAAGTCTGAAGCCGATAGCGTATTCCTCGCTCTGAAGGCTTGCACCTTCAAGAATCATAAGATCGCTGTAATCTGTATCTTCGTTGATAACAGCCTTGGCAAGTGTTAAGTCAAGTACTGCAGCATCGCATGTGCCGGCCTTAACTTCAAGAAGTGCATCCTTCTGAGCACTTACGCCAAGATAAGTACCTGTTGAAAGATGTGCGTCTGCTTCGATAGCACTCTCACCTGCAGAACCGCTCTCTGCACAAACCTTGATTCCGTCCATAGCTTCAAGAGATGTAAACTTATCAGCGTTTGCCTTGTTGATAACAACTACCTGTTCGTTAACAACGTAAGACTTTGAGAAAGCCATGTTTGCTTTTCTCTCTTCTGTAACGGTAAGACCGTTCCAGATGCAGTCGATTGTTCTCGACTTAAGCTCAACTTCCTTCTGATCCCATTCGATTTCCTGGAATTTAACGGGAACACCAACGATATCGGAAACAGCCTCTGCAAATTCGGTATCGAATCCGATAAGCTTGCCGTTTTCATCATAGTAGTTCATCGGCTCATAAAGAGTGATTCCTACAACCAATTCATTTTTGTTTTTGATATAGTCCCAGTCTGTCGCAGCGCTTGAACCGCCTGTACATCCTACAAGCATGGAGCCCATCATTGCTGCCATTAATAATACGGATAATAATTTCTTCATTTCTATCCTCCTAAATAATTCTTTTATCCTTTTTCGGATAAAGCAGTATTTCCTGTTTGCCAAATACAATCCGAAATAAAGCAGTAACATACTACACGCATATTCGGATTTTGTCAAACAAGAACCGAGTTTTGATTTTTTTATGATAAAAGAAAAAATTAAAAAAAGGTATTGACAGTAACTGTATATTGCTGTATATATAACACATAAACAGTTGCGAGGTAAAAATATGAAATTACTCCAAAACAGCGGAATACCGATTTATAAACAGATAAGTGAACAGTTAAAGGAAGAGATACTTTCCGGGAAAATAAAAGAAGGAGAATACCTTCCTTCAATAAGAGGCCTGGCGCAGGACTTGCGAACCAGTGTCATTACGACCATAAAAGCATATGAGGAACTTGAAAGCGAGGGACTCGTAACCGCGGTGCAGGGCAAAGGTTTCTATGTCAATGCGCAGGACTCAGAACTTTTGCGTGAGCAGCATATAAGAAAGGTCGAGGATGACTTGACTCAGGCCATCAAGGCTTCCAAAGTTGCGGGAATGAGCGAGGAAGACCTGATTGAGACACTCAAAGTCCTTATTAGACTCTCGAATGAGGAGTAACAGGATTACAAAGTGTTAAAGCGAATCACAACAGACCGCAAAGAAATAAGGGACCAAGAACAGAACCAACAGATTGGAGACAGACATGAATTATACAGACGTTATTACAGGAAAGAATATTAATAAGAAATTCGGAAAATTCGAACTGGATGTTCCCGAACTTCATATACCCGAAGGATTTTCGACAGCTCTCGTAGGAGAAAACGGCGCCGGCAAGACAACTCTTCTAAACATCCTTGGCGGAATCAGAAGAGACAATAAAGGCGAAGTCTGTTATTTTGGGGATAAAAAGATAGACGATGAGGGCGTGATGGAGCGAATCGGATTTACAGGGACTAAGAATTATTTTCTTCCTCACTGGAACGGCAATCAGATAAGGGAACTCTCGGATATGCTTTTTGACAACTTTGATAAGGAAAAGTTTGATGCCATCTGCAAATCCTTAAATATCGACGATTCGGTATTCGGTGCCAAAGCCAAGAGCGTATCAAAGCTTTCCGACGGTAATCTTATGAAGCTGATGCTTGCGACTGTTTTTGCGAGAAAGACAGATTTGCTTATTTTAGATGAGCCCGCCTCGCCCCTTGATCCTTTGATGAGAGATCTGCTCGGCGATATTTTACGAACATATATTGCGGAAGGCAACGGCAAAAGAAGCATTCTTTTTTCCACACATAATATCTCCGACATGGAAGACGTAACGGATTATATCATCGTGATGGATGACGGCAAAATCCTCGAGCAGGGATTTGTAACGGATATCAAAGAAAAGTACGTCATCGTAAAAGGCGACGGCGAAGCCTCGGATGAACTTAAGAAAAAAATGATTTCCGTAACCTCAGGCAAATACGGATTTGAGGGAATGGCTCTCGCGGAAAACACAGAAAGCTTTACAGGCATGAATATATCTTTCGAAACTCCGGATCTTTTTAAGATCTGCGTGGCATTGCTTAAGCAGAATTCCAAACTTTCGATGCCTGTATTGTAAAAGGAGAAGTCTATGTTTAAAACTATCAGACAATACAAATCATATACTTCAAAAAATGTGATGGCAGCAGCTTATATTCTTTTTCCGGCAGCGATTTTTGTATTATTGGTGACTATGGCTTTCTTTGGCAGGAATACCGAGGTGCAGACATTCAGGACTCTTTTAACCACCTTTTCCATAATGGTTTCGGTTTGGGCTTCTGTCGTGGTTTGTCTTTCGGATCGCTTCAATTTCGGAGCATTTCTTTCGGACAAATCGAGAATCGGAGAAATTGCCAGGACTTCATCCAAAGGAATTAAGATGATTAAAAGCATCACCTTGTGGGATATCTTCTCCAGATTGCTGCTTATAGTTATTTCTTCGGCGGGAATAGCAGTTGCAGGATATATAGGCCATCCCGATAAAGGATTAAAGTTTGCCATGATGTGTATTCTTTTCATACTGACCTGCCATTTAATAACCAGTCTGCTCGTCTGGATTTGCCGAATGATTGAAAACCAGACAATATCGACACTTATATACAGTTTCGGAATTTTGTATTTCTTTCCGGTTGCACTCATATTTATACTGCCGGAAGAAATAATACCTTCTTTTATATATACGGGTGCTGTTATTGGGCAAATAATTCTGGATGTAATCGTTAATTCAGCGGGAATGCTCCTTTTAAACAGATTTATAAAAAGAGAATGGTATAACGATGGAAAGGATAGAAAATGAAGATAAAAGAGACTGTGGGATTAGTTAAATATCTATATCAGTATAAAGCGATAGTTTTGTTACCGCTGATATTTATAATGAACTGTTTGATGTATATTTTTATGCCGGTCGGAGTAATGATTCAGGGATTAATGGTCAGCATAAGCAGCGTATATTTTGTTAATGTTATTTCACAGGTTTATGCCTCGGATATGGTTCAGTCGTCCGAAAAAGTGAAGAAAAATTATATTAAAAATCATACGGCGATGCTCTTAATCTCCAATGTAATTCATTTTATTCTTTTTATCGTACCGTCGGTTATTTTTATATTTTTAACATATGAAACTCCGAATGTGGCAGTTTCGTTTGTGCTTTTAAATTTCATCGTATCAAATATCGGCATATACATATCCGTATCCGTTATTTATAAAAAACAGGTTCTTGGAATTCTTATCCTTGCCCTTCCTTTGTTGATTTTCGGGTTACAGATGCCGTTATATTTTACGAACGCAATTAAGAATCACGGAAAAATCGGAGCAGAAGGATTGTCTTTCCTTCCGGAAATACAGATGTGGATGATAGTCGGACTTCTTATTGTGGCAGGTCTCGTTTGTATAGTATCCCCGTTTATTTACTATGGGATTTCCAAACTGATGAAAAATGTTCCGATGAGCAAATCCTACACGGACCGCCTCCCCTGGGGGAAGGTGTAACCGGCTGGGAAATTGACGTTTCAAAAACTGTCTCAAACGAGGCAGTTTTTGTTTTTTACAAATAAGAGGGAATTGTGTAAAATAGAAGAGTATGTAAAAACATTTATCTGAATATGGATAAGGAAGAAAAGAATTATGTTTCTTGAAGTAACGCTGCAACTTTTGGACGGGTTTAAATTAACCCTTTTAATATTTGCCCTGACTTTAATCGGGGCGCTTCCGCTCGGTTTAGTAATTACATTCGGAAGTATGTCGAAAATTAAATTTATAAAAGGTTTGACCAAGGGATTCGTCTGGGTCATAAGAGGTACACCTCTGATGCTTCAGATTATCCTTGTTTTTTATGGTCCGGGACTTATTTTCCATACGAACGGTGTCGGCAGACTTCCTGCGGTAATAATTGCGTTTATCATTAATTATGCCTGCTACTTCTCGGAGATTTACAGAGGCGGTATCGAGAGTATTTCCCAGGGACAGTATGAGGCGGGACAGGTGCTTGGCATGACCAAGACGCAGATTTTCTTTAAGATTATTTTGGCGCAGGTTATTAAACGTATCCTCCCTCCGATGGGCAACGAAATCATTACCCTCGTAAAAGATACATCCCTCGCCAGAGTCGTTTCCTGTGTTGAACTTCTTAAAGCAGCACAGGATATTGTCGGTCTTAAAGCAATCATCTGGCCTATCTTTTACATCGGCGCATTCTACCTGCTCTTCACCGGTGTACTTACAATTGTGTTCGGTAAGATAGAAAAGAAACTGGATTATTACAAAGGATAAAAGAATCAGACGTTGATACTCCAAACGAAGTAATATCGTTTAAAGGGTGTAAGAAAAGGATATAAAATGAGCGACGAATTAAAAGAAAAACCGGTTCTCAAAGTTGAGAATATATGTAAGAGTTTTGGCAAAGAAGAAGTTTTGAAAAGCGTTTCCTTTGAACTTAATAAAGGTGAAGTCCTTGCGATAATCGGTTCTTCCGGCGGCGGAAAAACCACGCTTCTTCGCTGTCTTAACCAGCTTGTCATTCCCGATAAAGGAAAGATTACGGTTAACGGGGATGTAATTTATGATGCTGAACTCGGAAAAGAAAACGAAAAGAATTTAAGAACGAAAAGACTTCATTTCGGACTTGTGTTCCAGCAGTTTAATCTTTTTCCGCAGTACAATGTTTTCAATAATCTGACGCTTGCAGCAAGACTTTTGGCAAAGGAAAACAATAAGAAGAACGGCGGAAGTGCGGAAGATTTAAAAAAGGAATATGCGAGAATAGACGAGGAAGCGACCAAGCTTCTTGAGAGAGTGGGCCTTAATGAAAAGATGAAGTCATATCCGTGTGAACTTTCCGGCGGTCAGCAGCAAAGAGTTGCCATAGCAAGAGCACTTATTTTACATCCCGATATTCTTTGCTTCGATGAACCCACATCGGCACTCGATCCCGAGTTAACAGGCGAAGTATTAAGGGTTATCGAGGGACTTAAATCGGCCGACAACACCATGGTTATCGTTACTCATGAGATGGAATTTGCCAGAAGAGTAGCAAGTAAAATCATATTTATCGCTGACGGAGTAATAGAGGAAATGGGCACTCCCGAGGAAGTTTTTGATAATCCTAAGAGTGAGAAATTAAGGAATTTCTTCAGTAAATCCGTGGAAAAAATATAAGAAATATTTCAAATTAATAAAAAGTTTGGAGCGGGTCCATGGACGAAAGAATCAAAAAGCAGTTGGATTTTTCCCTTGAAATAGACAAAGAGAAAAACATATTCAGACAAACGAGTTTAAGCAACCACGGTCGTAAGGAAAACGATGCCGAGCATGCGTGGCATATGGCGATAATGGCATATGTATTAAAAGAATATGCCAATGAGGATGTGGATATTTCCAAGGTTATGCTTATGTGTCTCATACATGATATTGTCGAAATCGACGCGGGAGATACCTACGCATACGACCCGGAGGCAAAAAAAACACAGCACGAAAGAGAAGAAAAGGCAAAAGAGAGAATTTTTTCACTTCTTCCCGAAGATCAGAAAGAAGAACTCTCGGCTCTTTTTGACGAATTTGAAGAGTGCGAGACACCCGAGTCCAAATTTGCTCATTCCATGGACAATCTGCAGCCCCTTATTTTAAACAATTCCAACAACGGAAGCGATTGGAGGGAGCACGGCGTATACGCTTCTCAGGTTTATGAGCGCCAGGGCAAGACACAGCTTGGGTCACAGAAACTTTTCGAAATAACGGATACAATCATTAAAGAAAACATAGAGAAGGGAAATCTCAAATAGGGCATGGAAGAAAAAAAGAAAAAAAGAATGTGGCCGATCATTTTGATAGTCGGGGCAGCAGTGTTTCTTGCCGGAATTATTCTTGTTTTGCTTTTGGGGACAGCGGGAATTTATATATTCGTTACACAATCCCGAAAAAACTTTACCAACACTTATTCATATGCAAATCACATAGCAAACATGAATACAACCAATATGCCGACCACGGTCATTACGACCGGAGGGGCACCGTATGATTACACTTTTATAAACGACGTACTTACAAAAGATGAGGCTTCGGTTGAAGCATGGATAAACAAATATTATCCCGGAAGTTCCATACAAAAAAATGTTTATTCGGATTCCGGTACTGCCTATTGGGTAGTTAATTCGACTTCTTTGATGAATTCTGTATCAATTGACGGAGTTATTGTTAATTACGACCATATAGAATTTCATTTAAGTGATGGATATGCCGAAGAAATAATGTTTATACTTGACCCTGATATAGGTGTTTTTAACAAAATGTACAGTGATTTTGAAGCTTTATACGGTCCGAAGCAGCCTTATGTGGGGAAGAAGGATATTATTACTGTGCTGACGCTTCCGAATTACGAGTATGTGTCGTATGACTGGTATGAAAATGATTTTGACGGATATTATTCTTTGCGTCTTACCAGATCAAATTATCAAACAGGGGCGCAGAACCTGATAGGCATTTCAAAGAATTAGGAGTGAGAATAAATGAAAGTTTTTGACATATCACAGGAAGTGTTTTCCTGCAAAGTTTTCCCGGGAGATCCGTCCCCAGTCAGAGAGAAAAAGTTAAGCATTACCGAAGGTGCGGTATGCAATCTTACGGCTTTTAACATGTGCGCCCACAACGGAACGCATGTAGATGCGCCTTATCATTTTCTGAATGACGGCAAAACCATCGATCAGGTGGATTTGGATAAATTCGTAGGTCCCGCGTATGTTTTCGTACACGAAGGAAACATCGAAAGAGAAGATGCCGAAAACATTATTAAGGCAGCAAAAAAATGCAGTGAGGAAGCAGCAAAAAGGATACTTGTTAAAGGCAATGCCACGGTAACCAAAGAAGCAGCAAAGGTATTTGCAAGAGAGAAACTTAAGCTTTTCGGAAACGAATCCCAGACTGTCGGTCCCGAGGATGCTCCGATGGAAGTTCATTTGATTATGCTTGGCGAAGAGATTGTATTGCTTGAAGGAATAAGACTTTCGGATGTTGAAGAAGGCGAGTATATACTCAATGCAGCACCACTTAATCTCGGAGGAGCGGACGGTGCACCCTGCAGAGCAACCCTTATGAGATTGTAAAAAGCATTTGATAAAAAAAGCAGCGAATGCCCAAAATATCGAAAAAACCGATTGACAAAAGATATCGTATTGATATACTGAATTAACAGACATTAAAAAAGATTAGGAAAGGAGGACGAAAAAATGAAGAAATTATATGCAGTATCAACAGTCATTTTAACCGCGCATTTATGTAATGACGGCTTAAGATTTCTTTGCACGGATTTTGCTTTTCGTACTCCCGGTATTAATATATAAAGGCGTACGTTTTGAGTTTCGAAATCACTGTGCAAACAGTGATTTTTTTTTACCTGAATTGGAGGCGACATGAAAGACAACAAATTAACCCCAAACATTATTAACAAGATTAAAAACTACAAAATTTCGGAAAAAGACGTACTGTCAGTCTGCCCTGTTGATATTTCGGCGGAAGGTGAATATATCCTCGGATATGTTTTCTTAACAAAGCAGTATCTGGGTGTTTGCGAAAGCAAGGTTCCCGAAAACTATACACATTATTTCCGCGGTACCAAAGTCCATACCAAAAAAGAAGAGGAAGATTTTGCGGAATATGAAATAAAGCTTTTCGATCTTTCAAAAATTGAGCATGTGAATGTGGAACGTGCAATAGGAACCGCATGTCTTACAGCGGAATACGACACGGAAAAAACCAGAATAGCATCACTCAGCAATACATATCTGGAACAGCTCAACAACTTTGTTCGTCAGTTAAATAATATTAAAAACGGCAAAGATTTGGATGACGACATTCCTCAAAACGAAAAAGAAGAGGAAAATGAGGAAGATCTTTACTGTCCCATATGCGGGACAATGTATCCTGATGCAAAAAAGAAGGTATGTCCCAAATGTACCAATAAGGGAACCATATTTTTCAGAGTCCTCAGATACTTTTTTAAGTATAAATTCCAGATTGCAATACTTTTTTCAACCTATGCAATATTTGCAGCAGTCGGAATAGCTTGGCCGTATTTAAGCGGAACGGTTCTTTTTGATTATATTCTCGAAAAGAATCCGGAGTTTCTCGACAGATTCGGACTCGGCGGAAAATTTGTACTTGCCCTCGGGCTGCTTGCCATTGTTATGGTAGGATGCAGACTCATTACGGCATTGACAGATACGATTCAGATGGCACTTATGGCTAAAATTGCAACATCAACCGTAAGAGACATTAAATCCGATGTATTCGCGGCAATGAGCCGTCTGTCGCTTAATTTCTTTACAAGCAAACAAACCGGCGGACTGATGACAAGGGTAATAAATGATTCCAACAGAGTTACGGAATTCTTCATCGACGGAATTCCTTCTGTTCTGATTCAGGGAACGACGATCATTATTACGTTTATAGTAATGTACCGTCTTAACTGGCAGATGGCTTTGATTGCATGCATTTTGCTCCCTCTTCTCGTATTTATGACCGTAAAACTTCGTCCCGGCCTCTGGTCCTTGTCAGGCAAGAGACACCGCGCGGAGAAAGCGGTTTCAAGCAAGGCAAACGATAATCTTACGGGTGCGAGAGTAGTAAAGGCATTCGGACAGGAAGATGCGGAACTTGAGAGATTTGTTCGTCCGAACAACAATTTAAAAGATGCCGAAATCAACATTGTAAAACTTAAAAACAGATTCACGATTCTCTACAGTCTTGTGCAGGAAGTATCAAGCATCTGGATCTGGATTATCGGTGTTTTCTTTGTACTTAAAACGAAATCAATCGACCTCGGTGTGCTGCTTACCTTTGTCGGTTATGTGGCACAGCTTAACGGACCGATGAACTTCTTTTCAAGAGTTTTCCGTATGTGGACCGAGAGCATAAATGCTGCACAAAGATTATTTGAAATCATCGATTCCATTCCCGAGATTGCAGAGAAAGAAAATCCTGTAAGGCTCATAAAACCAAGGGGAGAAATCGAACTTGAAAATGTAACTTTCGGATATAACGTAAGCAAGAATGTATTAAAAGGAATCAATTTAAAGGTCAAAGAAGGTGAAGTGCTTGGAATCGCGGGACGATCCGGAGCCGGAAAATCCACACTCGTCAACCTCATCTCAAGACTTTATGACGTTAAGGAAGGCTCCATAAAAATCGACGGAACCGATGTAAAGGATCTGGCTTTATCGGATTTAAGAAAAAATGTTGCGATGGTTTCGCAGGATACTTATATCTTTATGGGATCCGTGGCAAAAAACATCGCTTACGGAAATGAAGGAGCGTCAAGAGAAGAGATTATAAAAGCTGCAAAACTGGCAAGCGCTCATGAATTTATTTCAAAAATGCCCGACGGATACGACACGATAATCGGTGCTTCCGGAAAGGATTTATCAGGCGGCGAAAGACAAAGAATTTCCATCGCAAGAGCCATACTGGCCAATCCGAAAATACTCATTCTTGACGAAGCTACCGCGAGTGTTGATACGGAGACTGAAAAAGCAATTCAGAATTCGCTCAAATACCTCGTAAAGGGAAGAACCACCCTTTCGATCGCTCACAGACTTTCAACACTTCGTGATGCGGACAGACTGATAGTTATAGACGACGGAAGAATCGTCGAAGAAGGCACACATGATGAACTCGAAAAAATCGAAGACGGAATCTTCCATAAACTTAATGAATTACAGAATAAATCGCTTTCGGTAAGCAATTTCTGAGGCGAAGAAAAAAGAATTACAAGGCAGGAGGGAAACATGGCAGAAAACGATTCTTTAAACATTTATGAAAAAGAAGCCGAGGAAATGACGGCGTTAAAGAAGATTACCGCTGAAAACAAATTTGAAAGAACAAACGGCGGATTTATTAATTTAACTTTTGAAGGCGTGACATATGAAAGGGTAAAAGTAGTAAGGCTTTTCCCTTTCACCGATGCCAATAAATTTATTTCGATAAGACAGAACAATGATAAAGCCAAAGAAATCGGCATTATAGAAGATTTGGATGAGTTGAACAAAGAGACAAAAGAAATGCTGGAAGAACAGCTTCGACTCAACTATTTTACGCCTGTAATCGAAAAAATTTACAACATCAAAGATGAGTACGGATATGCATATTTCCATGTAAAGACAGATAAGGGAGAATGCAAATTTGCGATAAACATGGCATCAAATGCAGTGACCAAATTATCCGATTCAAGACTGATTATCGCGGACCTTGATGAGAACAGGTTTGAAATAAGAGATGTCAATGCGCTTACTCAAAAGGAACGAAGGAAACTGGATTTATTCCTGTAAGGGAAGAAACAACGGAGAAAAGACGCAATGATTTTATACTACAGCATACCGCATAAACTTGAAGAAATCATACCGTTTGAAGAAAACGAAAGAATTTATTATGCAGTTCCTTTCGACATAGACGATAAAGGAAACTGGATTAAAGATTCCTACCTGGTGGTCACCACCAAAAAGATTCACGTTTATGACGGCGAAAAAATAACAAATACAATAGAAATAAACAGATGTTCCAAAGCAAAAGCGGAGGCGAAAGTCGGCGGAGGAATTCTGGTTGTAACAACAGAAGGCGAAGATACCGTTGTCGTTCATTATTCAGCAAGGCATTTAAGCAGATATGCGTATATAGCCAGAGGTATCAACATTCTTATTTCGGGACGTTTCGAGGAAGTGGAAAGTTCGGAATACGAAAAGATCTGCCCTAAATGCGGCAGAGCCATTCCCGGCACCAAGAACTGTCCGAAATGCTCAAAAGAAGGCGGCTTTATCAAAGACTTTTTAAAGATGGCAAAGCCCTACAAAAAGGATTTCTTCTATGTATTCTTTTTGATGGTTATGGCTGCGGTTACAACTCTTTTAAATCCCGAGATTCAAAAGCATCTGATCAACGATGTGCTAAAAGGAAACGGCGGAATGAAGCAGGCATTGGTTTTGATTTTAATCATGTTTTCATTAAGCGTCGGAATTGTAATCGTCAATATTTTAAAAAGCAACGCATCAACAAGACTCGGTGCGAAGATATCGGCGGATTTAAGATATGCATTGTTTAAGAAATATCAGGAGCTGCCGCTTGCGTTTATTAACGACCGTCGTCCGGGCGAGTTGTTAAACAGAATCACATCGGACACAACCTATGTAAGAGAATTTATGGAAGACGTTTTCTGTAACCTTTTTGCGGTATTGTTCATCTTCATCTGGGATGTACTTTTCATGATGATTCTGAATATCAAACTGGCTCTTCTTACTTTCATCTTTGTTCCGATAGTCGTAGTAATGATTCTTGCTTTCAGGAGAACCGTATCGAGAATATTCCATTTGCAGTGGAGAAAACTTGATGATGTATCGAGTGATTTGCAGGATGTAATATCGGGAATGAGAGTAGTCAAAACATACGGAAGAGAGGCGGCGGAATCCGCGAGATTCAAGGCTCTTTCCGATGATTTTTCTGAAACGCAAAGAAGAAACGAAACATTCTGGGCGATATTTAATCCGATCATTGCATTCTTCATGGGAATGGGCTCGGTAATAGTCGTATACTTCGGCGGTCTTGATGTATTCTCGGATAAAATGTCTGCAGGCGAATTGTATCAGTTCATCACTTATACTCTTCTTTTGTTCCAGTACATCAACTGGATGAGCTGGCTTCCGAGAGAATTGTCCCAGTTAACGAGCAGTCTTGAACGAATTAACGATATTCTTCAGCAGGATGTTAATGCCAAGGACGAAAAAGATTTAACGGACATCGACATAAAAGGCGAGATCAAATTCGACCATGCAACATTCGGATACAAATCATATCAGCCGGTACTTGAAGACATCAATGCGGTGATTAAACCCGGAGAAATGATCGGAATTGTAGGAGCTTCCGGAACAGGAAAGTCCACACTCATAAATCTTTTGATGGGTCTTTACGAAATCGATGACGGAAATCTTTTAATCGACGGAATTGATATAAGAAACATAAACAGAAAATCATATCATTCACAGCTTGGTGTGGTTTTACAGGAAACATTTCTTTTCTCGGGTACGATTATCGACAATATCAGATTTTCCAAACCCGATGCGACCTATGAAGAAATAGTCAGAGCTGCCAAAACCGCCAATGCACATGATTTTATCTGCAACACACCCGACGGATACAATACGTACGTCGGCGAAAAAGGATATTCATTATCGGGCGGAGAAAGACAGAGGATTGCGATTGCAAGAGCCATTCTTACAAATCCCAAACTACTCATTCTGGATGAGGCTACGGCCAGTCTTGATACGGAAAGCGAATACATGATTCAAAAAGCGCTTGAGAGACTTACCGAAGGAAAGACGACGTTTGCGATAGCACACAGATTGTCTACTTTAAAAAAGGCCAACAGAATCATGGTTATCGACGGACACAATATTGCCGAAATCGGAACTCATGAAAATCTTTTGGAAAACAAAGGAATTTACTACAATCTTTACAAGGCACAAATCGGATAATCATTGAATCAATAATTTTATAGAAAGATTTTTGAATTAAAAAACCCGGATTTATGGAGGACTTCCAGCATCCGGGTTTTGTTTTTTTGTAATCAGAAATAATTCTTACTTTGCAAAGTCAGGATTTCTTTACCGAATATCCGAACTTCCCGATGTACTTGCCAAGACCGTAATATTCACCGTGTGAATATGCAACGAGCTTGGAGGAATTAAGTTCGAACTTGCCGTTTTCGTTCATATATTTATCATCGACTGTTACACCTACGACTTCGGCAATGAACATATCGTGACTTCCGAGTTCTTTTATCTCTTTTACCTTACATGCAAGGTTTAAAGGAGACTCTGCTATGGCGGGAGCACTCACTCCTTCTATATTTACGGGAGTCAGTTTCATCTCTTTGAATTTATCGATATCTCTTCCGGATTTTACGCCGCAGTAGTCGGTGGCAAAAGTCAGATCTTCGGTTACGAGATTGATAACAAATTCACCCGAATTTTTAATGATATCGTGTGAATAGCGTTCTTTTCTTACGGAAATCGATACCATAACGGGATCCGAACATATCGTTCCTGCCCATGCAACCGTAATTATATTCGGCTTCTTTCCTTCTTCTTTGCAGCTTATCATTACTGCAGGAACGGGATAAAGCATGTTTCCGGGTTTCCAACTTATCTTTGACATACATGACTCCTTTTTGTTTATTTTCATAGAACAGTTTATAAATTTTAGAGGCGTTATTCAAGTACAATTTTGTTATCACCGGCAAGAGGTGTATAATAAAAAAGATTTTTATCCATAAAATCATATTTTAAATTCGTATAGAATTTATAAAAAGATTCGGAGGATTTGAAAAATGAAAAAAATGGTAACAATATTAAGTGTATTAATGGTAATGTTTTCTTTGGCGGGATGCACCGCTCCCATGTCAAAGGAAGCCGCGATAAATGAATTAAAGCAGAAAAATACAACAATGTTTACCGCAAGTAATACATATGCAGGACTGGCTCCCGACGGGGATTATCTTCATTCGACAAGTTACGAGATTATGTATGACGGAACGGTTAACATTAAGTATTCCTTTTCTGTATCAGGGGATACATATGTCAGCACGACAATAAGCGATGATGATTACGCAGAGATCTATTTCAGATCCGTAAAAGCGGCAAAAGAAAATGATTTCGAGAATTATTATATCGACGGATTTGACGGCGGAATCTGGACAATAACATTTTATGATCCCGATACTTCAAACCCGACACAATTGTTGAGCGGAGCTGTCGCAAGAGGAAACGAAACACTGGATACATATTTTTCGATTTTGAAAAAATTATCCGACCAGGCTCAATAAACCAAGAAAAAAATATAAAAGAATGAATCAAAAAGAACGAACAGAAAAAATAATAGAAGCATTGGATAAAGAATACGGAACGGATTATATCTGTTATCTTGAGCATAAAAACGCACTTGAACTTTTGATAGCAACGATTCTTTCCGCACAGTGTACCGATGCGAGAGTCAATACCGTAACACCGATATTATTCAAAAAGTATAAGAATGCCAAAGCATTTGCAGAAGCGGATTTGGCGGAACTTGAGGAAATTATCCATCCCCTCGGGTTTTACCACGCGAAGGCTGTAAATATCATCGGATGCTGCAAGAAACTCTGCGAAGAATACGGAGGAGAAGTCCCTTCTGAAATCGAGGATTTAACGAGCCTTCCCGGAGTAGGCCGAAAAACCGCCAATGTGATTCGAGGCAACATCTATCACATCCCAAGCATCGTAGTTGACACACATGTCGGACGAATCAGCAGGAAACTCGGCATCACCAAGAAGGAAGATCCAAAAGACGTTGAGTTTGACTTAATGAAAAAAATTCCAAAGGATCACTGGATCCTCTGGAACATTCATCTTATAACTTTGGGTCGGACAATCTGCAAAGCCCCGACGCCCAAATGCGAGAATTGCTTCCTTCGCGAATACTGCCCGACCGGAAGCAAGAATCTTAACCGGGGAAACTAATCAAGAATTTCGAGGATGCTTTTTTCTTTATCTTCGCTGCTTGGAGTTATATCGTGAAGATAGTTGAGAATGGGGCCTTTGGTGAGGCCTGTTAACAAAGATGCGGAGGAGGAGAGATAATTGATTTTGGAATAATCTTCTTCCTCCAAATAGATAGATGATAAAAGCTTGTATGTGCTGATGGCGTCGGATCCGGAGGAAACGGCAAATTCGAGCATGTTTTTTGCGGTTTCTTTGTCACCGGCGGCCATAAAGTATTCACCCATGGATTGAAGGGTTCTGATTAAAAGTACGAAGTTTTGGTCATACAAAGTCAGTTCGGGAAGGTTGGCCGCCCCGTAGGTTAACTTTAAATCCGTGTTTGAGATGTTTGAGAAATTGACGATTTTGCTGTCTTTTAAATGTTTGAATGCCGTCAGTGCGTCTGAAAAGGCCTTGGGTGCATTCTCGTCGGCTTCTATAAATTCGCCTTTGTCATTGAGGAAAGGCATGTATATTTCATCGGGAATTACAATGTAGTGAAGGTCATCGAGGGGAACTTTTCTTGTGTTGTCCGCCTCGGCTTCTCTGGCCCAAAATGCTTTTTCGGCTTTTTCACCCTTTTTATTGCTTTTTTTGATTTCGTATGCAAGCCAGATGCAAAAGACAACCACGCTTGCAAAAACGGGAAATATCATTTATAATTCCTTTCGTACACATATTGAGAGGTGCACTTATTATGATGAATTTACACACAAAAAAGTCCAAGACCATCATAGCGATAGTCGCCATTGTGCTTTGCATCGCGATGGTTGCTCCGTTTTTGGTATCTTGGTTAACCTAAGAAATGGTGATATTCCAACATGCCGGTCGTGTGCTTCGCATGCAAAGAGTTTCGTACGTAAAGTATAAGTTAAATATCTGAAAAAAGCAACAAACCGGTGAAAGCGATGATGGAAGGAAAAATCCCCGAAAACGTTCTGAAAAGGTCCGTTTTGAGGGAAGTTAAAAACAATAAAGAAAATGTAATTACCGGCGCGTCTTTCGGAGAAGACTGCGCCGTTTTAAATTTGTGCCAAAATGTCTCGGATACAAAAACTTTGCTTGGAAGCAGTGTGGCTTTGGGCGAGGGACTATTGGAGAGCAAAATAGCCGTAACAAAGGCATGCAACAATCTTTATGCCGCCGGTTTCAAGGCGGAGCATATACTTCTTTCGGTTACCATTCCCGAATCCTTCGAGGAAGAGGATTTAAAGCTTCTTATGAAAGAACTAAGGGCGGTCGCGGATAAAGAAGATGTCGCGATAGTTTCAGGTCATACGGCAGTCAGCAGATCGCTTTCAAACAAGTGCCTGGTAAGCGTTACCGCACTTGGAAGAGGGAAGGCTCTAACGGATGAAAGAAAAGTCATTCCGGGCGATACGATAATAGTCACCAAGTGGATCGGAATCGAAGGTGCTTACATTCTTGCGAATGAATATAAAGAAATAATCGTTAAAAGATTCAGGGATGAATTCGAGAATAATCTTTTGGAGAATTCAAAGTATTTAAGCATCAAAGAAGAAGCATTTTTGGCCGCGTCAAACGGCGTCAAATACATGAAGGATGTTTCCGAACACGGACTTTTTGGCGCACTCTATGAAATGGCGGAAGTAATCGGCAGAGGTGTAAGCGTCAATTTGCGGGACATTCCCGTCAAACAGGAAATCATCGAACTTTGTAATTTCTTAGATATTAATCCTTACGAGATGAAATCCTCGGGAATGCTTTTAATGGTAACCGACGATAAGGAAGGATTACTAAAGGCATTGGAAGATGCCGGAATATGTGCCGCGGCAATAGGCAGTATTTCCGATGATAACGACAAAGTTGTAATAAACGGCGAAGAAAAAAGATTTCTTGAAAAGATAAAACAGGATTCCATTTATAAAATTAACAAAACCGAAGGAAAGGGTGAATGAAATGCGCGAGAGAATTTTAAAAGCAATCGAAAAAAACAGCAGAATCGATTTAAAGGAACTGGCGGTAATGCTTGGCGAAGAAGAAATCAATGTTGTGAATGAGATAGCTGCGATGGAAGCGGAGGGAGTTATCTGCGGATATCATACTCTTATCGACTGGGAAAAAACCAGCATCGAAAAGGTAAGCGCACTCATCGAAGTTCGTGTTACTCCTCAAAGAGGTCAGGGATTTGATACAATTGCGGAACGCATTTACAAATATCCTGAGGTAAACAGCGTTTATCTTATTTCGGGCGGATTCGATCTGCTTGTAACTCTTGAAGGAAAGTCTCTTAAAGAAGTAGCAAACTTTGTTACAGACAAACTTTCCACTCTTGATACCGTACTCAGTACAGCTACACATTTTATCCTTAAAAAATACAAGGATCACGGTACGGTAATTGCTAAAAAATATGTGGATGAAAGGTTGAAAATGACACCATGAGAAATCCTTTGTCAGATAAAATAACCAAGATAAAACCTTCCGGAATCAGGAAGTTTTTTGACATTGTAAGCGAGATGGAAGATGCCATTTCACTTGGTGTCGGCGAACCTGATTTTGATACTCCCTGGCATATCAGAGATGAGGGTATTTACTCTCTTGAAAAGGGCAAAACCTTTTATACGTCCAATGCCGGATTAAAGGAATTAAGACAGGAAATCTGTAATTATTATGCAAGAAAACAGGGAGTTTTATACGATCCCTTAAAAGAAACGCTTGTTACGGTCGGAGGATCCGAGGGTATTGATTTGGCACTTCGCTGCATGTTAAACCCCGGCGATGAAGTTATCATTCCGACACCCTGCTATGTATCTTACGAACCCTGTACGATTATGGCAGACGGTGTACCCGTAATACTTCCTCTAAAAAATGAGAACCAGTTCAGACTTACACCCGAGGAACTTGAAGGAGCCATAACCGAAAAATCAAAAGTTTTGATTCTTGCTTTCCCCAACAACCCTACCGGTGCGATTATGGAAAAGAGCGATTTGGAAAAGCTCGTTCCCATCATCGAAAAATATGATCTGATGGTAATTTCCGATGAGATTTATTCGGAACTTTCATACAAATCAAAACATGTATCGATTTGTTCGCTTCCCGGAATGCAGGAGAGAACCATTGTAATTAACGGCTTTTCCAAAGCATACGCAATGACGGGCTGGAGATTAGGATACGCACTCGGACCGGAACTTGTAATTAAACAGATGATTAAACTTCATCAGTTCGCAATCATGTGTGCTCCGACTACCAGTCAGTATGCAGCAATCGAAGCATTAAAGAACGGAGATGAAGATGTTGTCGAAATGACTGAAGCATACAATCAGAGAAGACGTTTCCTCATGAATGAATTTAAGGAAATGGGTCTTCCCTGCTTTGAACCCTTTGGTGCATTTTACGTATTCCCCTGCATTAAGGAATTCGGAATGACGAGTGAAGAATTTGCACTTAAATTCCTCGAAGAGGAAAAGGTTGCGGTTGTTCCCGGAACGGCATTCGGAGACTGCGGCGAAGGGTTCCTTAGAATCTCATATGCATATTCGATTGATGATTTGAAGATTGCAATTGGGCGACTTAAGAATTTCATTGCGAATTTAAGAAACAAATAATACAAAGCCTTCCGATAAGGAAGGCTTTTATATGCAAAGTGCCGCAAAAAATTTTTTCGGCATTAATTCGAGAGGATAAATTATGAACATCGTACTTCTTGAACCGGAAATCCCGTTTAATACGGGAGCTATCGGCAGAACCTGCGTGGCTACAGGCACGACACTCCACTTAATCGAGCCGCTTGGGTTTGTGTTAAATGATAAAAGTGTTAAAAGAGCGGGCATGGATTATTGGGATAAGCTCGACGTGAGAAGATATATGAACTACGAAGAGTTTCTTGAAAAAAATCCAAACGCTCACATTTACTTCGCAACCACAAAAGCTAAACATGTTTATACGGAAGTCGAATACGGCGAAAACGATTATATAATGTTTGGCAAAGAAAGTGCGGGAATTCCCGAAGAAATCCTTGTTGAACATCCGGAGGAATGTATCAGAATTCCGATGCTTCCGGAAATCAGATCGCTTAATCTTTCAAACTCAGTAAACATAGTTCTATATGAGGCTTTAAGACAGAATAATTTTAAAGGACTTGAAACGGAAGGCGAATTACACAGGCTGCACTGGTAATATCAGTTCTTTTTGTAAACTTTGGTGTAGAAGAAAATCATTACGAGCAAGCTTACAAAAGTGAAACCTGCGATGTAGATGCACATTACGTTTATGGGAAGACTCTTTTCAAAAACCGATGCGTTGAATGTCATTGACTGACGGATTGCTTCAGCGAATGCACCGTTATCCAAGCCGCCGATTGAATTGTTCATTTCATTAAGACATCCGTTTAAAAGCATGTTTCTAAGGAGTGCGCAGATCTGGCTTGCGGGAAGGAGATTGCATACAGTCTGAATTTTTGAAGAGAACTGCGAAATGGGAATATATGCTCCGATTACAAATCCTGCTGCTGCGGAAAGAATTCCAAAGAACGCTCCTGCCGCGGATGAAGATTTGAAGAATAAAACTATTGTCATAAAGAGTGCGCTTGATGACATGCATCCAAGAAGGATTACGCCGTATGCACCGATGATGCTTAAGATGCTCAAATGCATATTGCCGAGGAATGCGAGGATTACCAAACCTGTTGTAAGCAAAAGAGATGTCATAAGGAAAGAAGAAATAATTGCTGCAAGGAGATAAGAGAGGATAATCTGCCATCTCTTAACCGGTGTTGCAAGAATATCGTAATCAACTTTTCTCTCTCTGTCTTTTACGATTGTTGTGAGGCAGTTGTAGGGAATTGTGATTGTTGCCGATCCTAAAATTCCGACAAGCAATACACCGTTTACAAACATCTTGATATCTTCCGCATTAATGAATGCTTCGAGTCCCTGCATCGATCCTTCGATTGCGTTTACGAATGTGCCTTTTAAGAAAAGAAGGTAAAGCACGAATACGATGATTGATGTAAGCAGTGAAAAAATCACCGAGTGTATGTCTTTAAAATAAATCTGTATGTTTCTTTTTGTTAATCCGATAAATCCTTTCATTTTCTGTCTCCTTTTATTAATCTGACTGTGTATTTTCAGTTTGCTATCATTCTTCCTGTGAGATTTAAGAACACATCGTCCATGCTTCCCTTAATGATTTCAAAGTCTTTAAATTTTTCTTTGTTTGCGTTAAGAACATCCAGTATGTCTTTCTCAAAAAGAATGTTGTAATGGTCTGCGTCGTAGATGACTTTTTCGTTAATTGACTGAGCTGTTCTGTCGTTTTCTTCATTTCTTTTTGTATACCAGAGAAGCTTTGAAGATGCGTAAGTGCTTTTAAGTTCCGAAGGTGTTCCTCTTGCGATTACTTCGCCTTTATCGAGGATAACCACATGATTTGCATCTCTTGTCTCTTCCATGTAGTGTGTGGTTAAGAAGATTGTCATTCCCTTTTCTCTTCTTAAATAATCTATGTAGTCCCACACAATCTTTCTTGATTTGGGATCAAGTCCGGTGGTCGGTTCGTCGAGGAAGAGAATTTTGGGATTGTTTAAAAGTGCTCTTACGATATCAACTCTTCTTCTCTGTCCGCCGGAAAGTTTTTCGTATTTTCGATTCATTATTTCATCAAGTTCGAAGCGTTTGTAGAATTCTTTAAGTCTTTCTTCGATTTGCTTTTTTGTAAGTCCGTAGTAGCTTCCTCTTGTGAAGAGATTTTCTTTTACTGTGAGCTTGTCATCGAGTACCGAGTTTTGAAAAACTATTCCGATTTCTTTTCTTATAAGATCGTCTTCTTTTCCGAGTTCGTGCGAACATATTCTGATGTCGCCGGATGTCTTTTCAAGTATTGTGCAAAGGATGTTAATCGTTGTGGATTTGCCTGCTCCGTTTTCTCCGAGGAATGCGAAGAGCTCTCCTTCTTCAACATCGAAATCGATTCCTTTTACTGCGAGATGTTCGTTATATTTTTTTACGAGATTTTTTACTTCAATTACTTTCATGATTTTTTCCTTTCCTGTGTTTCCTTAGCTGTTGAATTCATTTTATCGAAATGAAAAAATAAAAAAAGAGCAACTCGACCAAGATGCAAAAAAGCTCTACCAAGTTGCTGATTTTAATAAAAAAACACCTGCAAAGAGATAATTCTCAATTGCAGGCGTGATGTTTAAAAGGCGGTAATTTACTCGTCATCCCTTATTGAATTAAGTGCATTGTTTATTTCTTTATCCTCTTTAATATATATCCATTTTGTAACAAGCCATACGAAAATGTAGACAAAGATAAAAATAAGCATTACGATTGCATATCCCATAAGCTCGGTATACCAGTTGAAAAGCCATCCGAGAAGCGAAACAGCAGCAAAGAGAGTGCAGAAATGGATGATAATCTTTATAAAAAAGGGTTTGATTTTTTCAGCATACAAAATCAGGGAAGGCAGCGAACAAAGAACTCCCGCAAGGATTACGCTTAAGAGAAAATACCATTCAACGATATATGTTTTTCCGCAAAAATGCATTATTAAATTGGTAAGTCCGACTCCGAAAAATATTCCGAGGGAAATAAAGCTTGTCTGTAGGAACAGAAGTTTTAATTTGCTCATAAATCAAGCCTCCTCTTTATTTCTTTTACATAGCTTCTCGAAATCACAATCTTTTCACCGTTAAGCATCGTGGCTTCCATTCTGCCGCTTAGATCCGATTTTACGGTTTTTATCTTTTTTAAGTTTACAATCATGGATTTTGAGATTCGAAGAAAAAATGTACCGAGGGTTTCCTCAAGTTCATATAATCTAAGCTTAGATTCATAACAGTCGTTTTTGGTATAGACAAAGGTTCTTTTATCTACTGACTCTATATAATAAAAGAGAGTTGTTTCCAAAAGGACTGTCTCGCCGTTTTGAATGAGAGGGATTTTTCTTTTTCCCCCTTCAAGCAGTTCGATTGCCGCTTTGATATCATCGGTATTTGATTGGGCTTTGATCAGGGCTTCCTCTTTTTCGGGAGCATCGACTTTCTCAAATTTTACCTGCATTATGCGCTCCGTATACTGTCGAAATTTAAGTGTCTTTAATCCTCATTAATGTCTGACAAAGTAAGCGTGAAGATGAACTCCGTTCCTTCGCCTTCGGTACTTATTACGTTTATGTTTTCACCGTGTGCACGGATGATTTCCTTGGTGATTGAAAGACCGAGTCCGGTACCTTTTTTATCTTTGCCTCTTGAAAGATCGGTCTTATAGAATCTGTCCCAGATCTGGTTGAGACTTTCTTTGGGAATTCCTATTCCCTGATCTTTGACGCTTACGAAAACTTTCTTGTGCTTTTCTTTTGTCTCGATAAAAATCGTCGAATCCTTGTTGCTGAATTTAATCGCATTGTCCAAAAGATTGTAGAAAACCTGCTGGATTTTCGAGATATCTCCCTTTACGAAAAGCTGCTCTCCGGTAAGGGTTAAGTTGATGGTAATCTTCTTTTTCTGACACGCGCCTTCGAAGGTTGCGAGAGTTTTTCTGATTACGGTATTGATATCAAAATCCGTTATCTCGAGAATCATTCCCTCGGTATTTAAGTTATTCAGAGTCAAAAGGGAATTGGTAAGTTTTATGAGTCGGTCGGATTCGTTTGTTACAATCTCGAGATATTTATTGTGAAGCTCGGGCGGAATGGTTCCGTCAAGCATCGCTTCCGAATATCCTTTAATGCTGGTTAAGGGAGATCTGAAATCATGGGAAACATTTGCCACAAGCTGCTTTTGATTGTCTTCGCCTTTTGAAAGTTCGCTCGCCATATAGTTAAGCGAAGCCGCAAGATATCCGAGTTCGTCTTCCGAATCAATCTGAAACTGATAATGGAGATTGCCTGCGGCATATTCCTCAGTCGCTTTGGTGATTTTACGAAGAGGTCTGTATACATTGCTTGTGAAGAAAATAAGTATAATAAGCGATAAAACAAACAGGATTATGAAAAGATAATATGAAAGAGTCAAAAGTCTTTCCGAGAGTTTTTGAAGTTCGGATACGCTTTTGTGAATTACGACGTATCCCTGCACCTGATAACCGTCGGTGATGGGAGCAAATACGCTTAATACGTCTTCATCAAAAGTACCGTAGAAATCGCCCACGGTATAATACCCGTTTATGTTGTCCGTGGAATTAAAGTTATCGACCGACATGGGATTTTCAACATCGATGGGACTGTCCGAAGAAAGGACGATAAGTCCTGAAGGGTTCATTATCCAGAGAGTCGAATCAAAATAAAGAGCCAGAATATCCAGTTGCTTTTTTACGGATTCAAGACTTGTCTCGGAACTGTAAAGGTTCTTTGCATAGGTATCAGCGATTATGATTGCTTCTTTGTACAATTTGTCGGCCTCGGTTTCGGTGACAAGGTCGTTGATGGCTCTCGAACTGAATGTCGCCACAACCAGAAAACCGAAGAGAGCAAACAAAAGATAGGCAAATATGAATTTTGTATAGACTGTTTTTCTCATTTTTGCTCCGTTACTCAGACAAAGTTACTTTTAAATCCATATCGATATATGTATCGTCGTTTGGTCTCATTATGGTCACGGTGATTTCGTCTCCGGGAGCGCATTCGCCCAGATCCAGTTCGTAATCAAGTACGCTTGTTACGACGGCTCCGTTCATGGCGGTTATGACATCACCCTTATGAATGCCGCCCTTCATGGCAGCCGAATCCATTTCAATATCGATGATGTAGGCACCCATGGGTACATTGTAATAACGCATTGCAAGTGATGAAACATTGGTTACGCTAACCCCCATGTGAGGACGTTTGACATCATTGCAGAGATTTTCGATAAGCTTGGTAAGCTCCGTTATTCCGACAGCGGATATTAAAGTTTTGTGCTCCGGTTTGTTGAAGGACTGATTGATTAAACCGACAACTTTTCCGTTCTTATTTATTAGAATTCCGTTGGCATTTGCCGAGCCGTAAATATCCGTGGTAAGAAGGGTATAATTATGATCGATTCCGTTTATCTCCGTGGTTGTTGAAGTAAGTATTCCGTATCCGATTGAAGAACCGTAACCAAGGGGATCGCCGAGCGCGATTACAATATCGCCGGGTTTACAGCTAAGCTGCGAGTTTGCCAAAGCGGCATAAGAGAGCGCACTTTTAGTCGTGTCATTTAATTGTGTAAGCGGAATGGTAAGGATTGCAAGTCCCGTATAAGTATCGATTGCTTTAACCGTGGCAGTGCATTCCTGAGAATTCTGGAAAGTCACGACAATCTCGTTTGAATTGGAAAGAATATTCGCGTCGGTCAGAATAAAAAGGTCCGTTTCATTATCTTCCATGATAAGACCCGTGGTTTTGGTTTTGTTTTCGTAAGCGGAATTAAGCCAGGTGGTTTTATCCTGAATGGCGGTGACGGTGACCAGTGATTTGGAGGCTTCCGCACCGATTTTTTTCATCTTGTTGTAGATGCCCTGGTAGTCATCAACGTCGGGTTCGTAAGAAGCGATGACGCCTTCGATGATTTCATTGCTGTCGGGAAATTCGGGAATCACGACTTCCGGCTCGACAACGTCTTCTTTTATCATGTCTTCGGGAAGTATTTCATCAGTGGTCTCAAGAAGGGTAAGTTCGACTTTTTTGGATTCCTGTTCTTTTGAAAAGCCGTTCAGGGTTCCTTTTTCAAAAAAGAAAAAAACAAAGCATGCCACAAGAGCGAAAGTTACGGCCAGAGTAATGGTAAGAAGCGACTGCTTGATTACTTTTCGCTTGTTTATGGGACGCTCGGTGATTTTTTCCCTTAAAAATGTATAATCATTGTTTTCGTAAGAGTTATGCTGTTCGTTCATTTTTTCACATCTTTCGAAAAATAAATTAACGTTTCCATTCCTGTTAATAATAACACCCGTCCGGGTATGCTTCAACTTTAAATGGGAAAAGAAAGATTAAATAATACGCAAAAATTGCCGAAATATAACTTGTCGAAAGTGACCAGTGAGTTCCGTTTTGAAAAACGGAGACGGAACGAGCCCCAAAAAAGGAGATGCCGATGATTCATTTATATACTCAAAATACTGGCGAAACTCAGAATGTTACCGCACCTTTTTCAAAAAGCGACAATGATTCAAGAATTATAAAATCTTCCGAAATGGCCGTTCAGGTCGCATCGGGAAGCAATTTTCTTTCTTTATATTCCAATCAGAATGATATACCCGGGGACGCTGAAAGCGGCGCCCTTCAATTTGATGTAAGAAACAATCTTGATTACATGACCGTTATGTCCAACACCATGAGCAGCGAAGATTTTAACAAAATGGTTGAAGACGGCGCAAAACCCGGTGATATGGACGAAGCAGAGAGCGTCAACACGCTCGACAGAATTAAAGCGAAAATGGCCGAAAGCGGTATGGTGGTAAGGGGATACAATGACGATCTTCCCATGGATGTGATTGAGGAAATCACCGGCAGCAAGGGTGCGGCAGAAGCTTTAAAAAAGGAATTTGAAGAAAGAGATCTTTCTTTAAACAAAGACATAGCCGACACGATTCGGGATGTATATAAAAAGGCGGACGAAATCACGGAAATCACGGACGGAATGTGCGATTACATTTTAAGAAATGCCATCGAGCCCACGATTGAAAATCTTTACAGAGTGAGATTTTGCGCGGCTGAAGTACCTTTTAAAGAGGGCGGATATTTCAGCGACGAATACGGTCATATCGTAAAAGACGGCGACGGTGATTTCGGAGAGTCCAAATATTTTGAAGAAAAGATTCATGAGATATCATCGGATTTAAAGATAGAAGATTCCGAAGAAGAGAAAGAACTTTTGGAGGAAGGAAAGTGGCTTGTAAAGTCGAGAATTCTTTGCAATGAAAGAAACCTTTCGATACTTCACGAATTAAGAAATGTAAATCTCCCTCTTTCCGACGAAGAAAAGGCGGCGGTTGTTGCGAATGCGGTTGAAAGAGGAGTCGGAGCAAGCAAAGCGGAATATACCAAATCCGAAAATCTTTTAAAGAAAGCCGTCTGGGCAAAGGAAGTTGTCGACAATGCTACCGATTCCGATGTACAGGCACTGATTAACGAAGAAAAAGAATTAAACATAAAGAATCTTTCGCTCGTTGCAGGTTCGAATGTCAGGACCTTAAACGAGGGAGTGGAAGATCCGCGATTGATAACGGGCAAAAGAATTCTTGCCGAAGCGCGTCTTCAGATGAGCGTGGAAGCCAATTACATGATGATAAAGAGAGGCTTTTCGATAGAGATTACCGCGCTCGAAGAAACGGTTAATGTATTGAAAGCCCTTGAAGACAAGGTTAACAGAGAGTTTTTCGGAAACGATCCAATAAAGGCAGCCGACAGTGCGGCTCTTTGGAAGGAAAGCCGTCAGGTTATCGCAGAGATGCCTTATCTTCCCGTAAAAGCAGTCGGCGATATCACAAAGAATTCAAATATCTTTTCGCTTAGACTCACATATGAGGTCGGCGTCGGATTAAAAGAGCAGTTTGAAAAGGCACAGAAAACTTACGAAGCGGTCGGCACCGAAGTAAGAAGCGACCTTGGCGATGACATAAAAAAAGCTTTTTCGAATATTGACGATATCCTTAAAGAACAGGGTATGGAGATAAACGAAAACAACAAAAAGGCTGTAAGAATTCTCGGCTACAGCGAAATGGAAATTACCAAAGAAAACATTATTGATATTTCCGAAAAGGAAACGATGTTAAACAGAGTCATCAACAAGATGAATCCCGAGAATACGTTAAAGCTTATCAGGGAAGGCATCAATCCTCTTGAAATCGGAATGGAAGAACTCGAAGCCAAGCTTGACGAGATGGGCCGCGATTCGATTTCCGTTGCAGGCAATTATGCATCCTTTATCTGTAAGCTCGACAGAGCCGGAGAGATAAGCGAAGAAGAAAGAAATTCATTCATCGGCATATACAGACTCCTTGACAAGATAGACAAAAGCGACGGAAAAGCTCTGGGCGATCTGGTTAAGGGTGAAGCTGATATTAATTTTAAAAATCTGCTGACAGCGATAAGAACCGGTAAAAGCAGGGGACTTAATATAAAACTTGATGAAAATGTCGGAGGAATTATGTCCGAATCGGGATATGATTTTGACATAAGCGAGCAGATAGCATCGGCGTTTACCACGATTTTGACATCCGAAGACGGTCAGGAAGAATACCTTAAGCGAGAGTACGAAGCCTACAGGGAAAGCCTTGTAAAAGATGAGAAAAATGCCGCAACGGAACTTGAGTTTTTAAACGAAAAAGTTACTCCGGAAAATATTAAAGCCATGGCCGAAATATTGGGCAACGACAAGGATTACAATCCTTGGAAAAAGATGGATGAACTTGCCGACAGACTTGAAGACAATTCCTTCAGAGAGGCGATGCAGGAGATAGCGGAATCTTTTGAAGACGAAGCAACCCTGGAAAAAGCTTACGACAAAGTTTTAAAAGAAGCAGGCGATGCCATAGGAAGAATCGCGGAAAGCGGTATCGGCGAGTATCTTGATATCAAGGCTATGCAGCAGACTTTCAAGCAGATCGGACTCGTCAGCAAAATGACGAGGGAAGAAAATTACGAAGTTCCTCTTATGCTTGAAGACGAAACTCTCAACATTCGCGTCAAGATTTTAAAGAAGGCCGAAAAAGAGGGAAAAGTATTCACATCATTTGAAACAGAAGAGTTCGGAAGCATTCTCGCACAGTTTACCGTTAACGACGGAGTATTGTCTGCATTGGTAGCCGGAGAGAGCAATATCGGGCTTGAAAGATTAAAGGAAAAGAGCAACTTTGAAGAAAGCTTCAAAAATGCAGGCTTTGAAGAGGTTACGTTTAATTATATTCAGACCGATATAATAAATGTAGATTATTTCAGACGGCATTTCGACAAAGCCGAGAGTGATCAGATGACCACGAAACAGCTTTACAATATAGCGAAAACATTTATTCAGACAGTTAAAAAGGCAGGTAGTAATTTATGAGAGTAGGAACAAACATTTCCGCATTGACAGCAAACAACGCATTAAAGAGAACAGATAACGCTTTAACAAAATCCATGGAAAAATTATCTTCCGGATTGAAAGTCAATCATGCAAAAGACAATCCCGCAGGTATTGCCATTGCCAAGAGAATGAATTCTCAGATTAACGGTCTTTCGATAGCGGGCGACAATGCAGCAGATGCCATTTCCGTAATCGAAACCGCAGACGGTGCACTCGGCGAGATTCATGCAATTCTTCAGAGAATGAACGAACTTTCCGTACAGGCAGCCAACGGTACAATGACCGACTCCGACAGAGAGACTCTTGATAATGAAATCAAGCAGTTAAAAGATGAGATAAACAGAATCTCAAGCACCACCGATTTTAACGGCAAACCTTTACTTGACGGAACATTCGATCTTAAGGGATATACTTCGGATCCCAACGTAAAAGTTGCTTATTATTCCGATGAAGTTGAAATCGGAAAATATATTCTTACAAATATAACAACAGGTACGGATGCAGACGGCAACTTAATCGTAACCGGAGCAACTCCCGACACATCGGCAAACGGCGGATTCCCTGCAGATGCAATTGTTTCAAAGATAGCAGGAGACATGGTAACAATTACGGCATCAGGCGGATTTGAAGTTACTCTTCAGGCAAAGGCGGACGCATCCGATGTTACACTTGACCTTACGGGAATCGGAGCAATGCGTATGCAGATCGGTGCCAACGAAGGCCAGGCTCTTGCCATCAGAATTCCGGAAGTATCCTTGAGAATGACAGGCCTTACGGATCTTTCAATAGCAACCAAAGAGGGTGCGGACAAAGCAATGCAGAGCGTTTCCGACGCCATCAATTATATTTCATCCATCAGAGCAAGACTCGGTGCATATCAGAACAGACTTGAAAGTGCTTCCGAAAGTCTTGATGTTTCCGAAGAAAACATGACTTCGAGCTATTCGAGAATCATGGATGTGGATATGGCAAGTGAAATGACAACCTATACCACACAGCAGGTTCTTATTCAGGCAGGTACCAATATGCTTGCACAGGCTAACGAGAGACCTCAGCAGGTATTACAGCTTCTTCAGTAATTGCATTTGACTTCAGATCGTCACAGGAAAGGCGGCAGACATGACCAACGAAAAAAAACAGGCTTTTACATTAAGAATTACTTCAGCCAACAGAACGGAATTAATTGAAATTCTCTATGAAATGCTTCTTGAATACGTCGATGACGCAAAAGCGGCAATCGAGAAAAACGACATTAACGAAATCCACGACTCAATAAGAAAAGCCAGAGGATGCTTAAGAGAGTTAATGGAATCGATTGATTTCGAATATGACATTGCGGGTTATTTCATGAGTTTGTATGCATACGTCAACAAAGAGCTTCTCCTTGCCGAGATAAGAAAAGACGTTAAAATTTTTGATAATGTAAAAGTGGTAATCGAGCCTTTAAGAGATACGTATATTGAACTTGCAAAGCTTGATAAATCCGAACCCGTAATGCAGAATACACAAAAAGTTACCGCGGGTTTAACTTATTCAAAGAACAACATAAACGAATCATTGGATGAACAAAACAACAGAGGATTCTACGTTTAGTAGAATCCTTTTTTTAGGGAATTGACCTGATACACTGCAAAAGATATAATTTTTACAGATGTATTTTTTTGATTATCGCGAAAGACTTAACGGAGTTTATAAATGTCTGATTTGACAAGTGAAGTTAAAGATGAAAAAAGAGCGGTTTTGGAGGATCTTATAGAAAGATTTAATTCCGCCGTTTCTGTTTTTGAATACGAAGATTTGAAATCCGAATTCGAGGAACTCGGAGACGGTTTTATTCCCGATGCAAAAAAATACGCAAACGAATGTGCAAAAAAGATAAAGAGCATTAACGAAGAGAAAAAAAATATTGATTATCAACTGGCAATAAGTTCTTTAAACAAAGCAAAGAGTGAAAAAGAGTGCGACGAGTTGAAAGAATATTTTGACGAGCTCCAAGATTATAAATCAGCCCGATACTACAGCGGTCTTTGCTTAAAAATCAAAGATGAAATTATCACAACGGAAAGTTATAAGAATCAGGCCGTCCGAACAGAAAACAAAAATTATTCTTATCAGAGTAAAACTGCGAATGCTCCTGTAAGAAAAAGCAATACGGTTCGAACCCAAAAGAATCTGAAAGAAATCAGCGAAAACGCCAAAACCGCAACCCTTATCACAGTACTCATATTCAGGGTACCGTGTTTGCTTTGCGGTTTCTTAATGATAATTATTTTCGGTATAGACGCAACTGATATGTTTTCGGTGACAATGATTATGATTTTAATAATAGGGATGATTCTTGACGTAATCAAAATCGGCTACTGCTTTTTTACTTTTTCGGAAGCGGGGACTGTTTTTGAAGAAAAGGCTTTTTTATTGGGTGCCGTTAACAGTATAGATAATTCTTTCCTTCAGACCTGCGTCAGATTAACGGTTCACGCAGCCATAACAATTCTCTATTTCATAATAGCCTGCGCCGTAATGATTGTTACGATTTTCGCAGGTATTTGATTTAAGTTTCAAATGGGAACTTAAGTATTCCGCTTCGGTCAATTTCAACAAAAAAATTAAAAAAATAAAAATTTTTCTTTACAAATTTCACAACGCCGATTATAATCAAACTTACCCCAAAGGGTAAGATTCGAATTCTTAAAGGGAGAGTTCTCCCACATTTTCCTGATATTACAATTAAATAATCAAAGAAAAGGAAGTGATAAACAATTTTTTTGTTACTGTTTATTTTATTCGGAACGGTTATGTTCGATTTGACTTCCGATAAAATTCCAAACTGGTATTTGGCGTTGTCTATGGTTTTGCTTCTTATCCAAAAATTCTTTTTTGGCGAACCTGATTTTATCGGAACTTTTTTCTCAGTTTTATTTCCCTTATTTATATTATTTCCGCTTTTTGCCTTCGGGCTTTTCGGAGGTGCGGATCTAAAAATCATAGGACTGCTCGGTGTTTGTTTTTCTTTTAAAGATGTGATGCAAATTTTCGTTATTTCGCTTTTCTTCGGACTTCTTTTTGGACTTGCAAAGGCATTTGTCAACCGCACTTTCTTTGAAAGATTCAGACTTCTTTTCCTCTTTTCAAAAAATGTTTTAAATAAGGCTTTGATGAAGGATAAGGATTTGCTTGAACAGTCGTATCTAGATTTTTTGGATAAAGAAACCCTTACAAAGGGATGCATACATTTTTCGCTGCCGATTCTTTTGGCAGTAGTTATGAAGATGATTTCAGGAGGTTGATTTGAAGAAGAAAACTTTGGCGTTGTTTGACTCCAATCTGAATTATATGGAAAAGCTTTACAGATATCTTGAGGATTGCAGAAAAATCAAATTATCGATTTGCGCATTTACCGATGAAGAAAAACTGATTGAGTACATGGACAGGGAAAAGATAGATTATCTGGTTGCTTCGGAAGACAAGAAAACGGATTTTTCGAGAGTCGGTCAGGTGATTTACATACATGAAAATTTTCAAAATGAAGGAATATATCGATATACTCCCGCGGACGGAGTGGTGGACAGACTCACGAAAATTATAGGTTTGGATATTAACGAAGGAGAATTCAGCAATACCGATTCGAAAGTTATCGGAGTTTTTTCGCCGGTCGGCAGGACAATGAAAACTTCGTTTTGCACGGTGCTCGGTCAGATGCTTGCAAAGAAAAACAGGGTTTTATATTTGAATTTCGAGAGCTTTTCGGGGATGTGTTCGGCATGGAACGCGCCCAGAAACGGAGACATGACGGATATCCTTTATTACTTTAACAACATAAGGGGAGAGTTCGTAAACAAATTCCGCGAAAGCTTAAGCAATTACAACGGACTGGATATGATTAAACCTGCATTTTACTATATCGATCTGGCGTATATTACACCGGATGTATGGGATGATTTCTTAAATGAAATTATCGGAATGAACGAGTATGATTACATCATTTTGGATCTTTCCGAATACATTCAGGGTCTGTTTGATTCTTTTTTGTCGAGATGTTTTGTTATCTATACACTTACCGCGAATGATTCAAGGGCGCAAAGCAAGATTTTCCATTATGAACAAATGTTAAATGAATACAAATACGATGAGATTCTATCGAAAACAAAGAAGATTAATATTCCGGTTATCAGGAATCTTCCCGGGGAGATCGACAGACTTTTGTACACCGAACTCGGGGATTATGTAAGAAAGGCTACAATGGGCGAATTCGATTGGTAACGGGAGGAAGAAATGATTGACGAAAATGAAATCTTAAAATACACATCTACGGTCAGAAGCGAACTCGAAGTTTATGAGGATTCCAAAGAAGATGAAGTAAGAAGCGAAATAGCACGGATTATATACAGGGAAACGGTCGAAGAAAATTTCTCTCTGAAAGACAGGGAAACCCTGGTAAAAAATGTCTTTGATTCGATAAGAAAACTTGATGTTTTGCAGGAGCTTATCGAAGACGAGGAAATTTCGGAAATAATGGTCAACGGTTACGATCACATTTTCATTGAAAAGAAGGGAACGATTTATGAGTGGAACAAAAGGTTTTCATCGAGAGAAAAACTTGAGGATGTAATCCAGCAAATAGTTTCTTCGTGTAACCGTGTTGTAAACGAGGAAAAGAAAAAATATGAACGATATTTTTAATTACAAAAATCTATTGAAAACGTAGAAAATAAAAGGATTTTTCGCATAACGTTGCTTCCGGAAAATTAAGACGATATAATGAAAAAGGATTTTATTATATCGTCTTTTTTGGGGTGAAAAAATGAATGGAGTTATAAATATAAATTCATATAAAGTAGATAGAAAAAAATATAGTTTTAATTCTAAATCTGTGGTTCTTAACGATGAGTATGGAAAAAAAACATTGTATCCATGCGTAGTTTTAATTGAAATCAACACAAAGAGGGTTGTAAGTTTTACGGGACTTGAAAGATATATTATTGATATAAATCGAAGTGAAACCTCAAATATAATAGCGATTTCGAGAGTGAAGTCTTTTTTGAATTACATTCTTCATAACACGCATATTAATTCTTTAAACGAACTGACACTAAAAGAAATAAGAGATTTTTTAATGTTCACAAGAGTGAAAAAGAATGGAGAAGAAAAGAAAAGTCTTACTTGGATAAAAACTCAAAATGAAGTGTATGATTTTTTGATTAATTATTATGAAAATAATAAAAACATATGTGACTTTGGATATAGTGATAAAGAGTTAAGAAATAAAACAGACTACGAAAACTTTAGGCGTAAATATGGACCAAAATGTAAAGAATTAAATAATGACAATCTAAAGGTTAAACCTCCGAAAAAAAATGATAACAAACGACGAAAACGAACAATTATGTATGGACATCTTAAAGCGTTGCTTTATACAGCAAAAAAATATGATCCTATGATTTATTTTGCAATCATTCTTATGGCATATGCTGGTCTCCGAGAAGGTTCGGTTGTTAATTTATCTTTTGGTGATATTAAAATACATCGAGTTATGGGAGTAGTGGATGAAATTTCACTAAATTTATTAGAAAGTGATAAATTTCGAAAAGGGAAAAGTCATAAGGGAGTGATAAAAAAAATAAGAGTACAAGGGGTATATCCAGATTTTCTTGAAGATGTCATAGAGGCTTTTGAGTATCATAAAGGGTATTTAAAAGCGCTAGGACTTTCAACCGATGAAAAGAGCCCCATATTTTATAACAAATGGAAGGATGCTATGTCTGTTAAAACTTTAATGTCGAGGATACATTCGTTATTTGATGATTATTTTTTGAAAATATTAGAAGAAACTAGTGAACACACTGTGTTTGAAGGAGAAACATTGGCTTTTATAGAGCAATATAAAGATGAATACCCAGGTGCCCACATGTTTAGACATTGGTTTACCATGTATTTAATTTCAAAGAAAGATGAGAGACCAGAAATGGTTAGAAAATGGCGTGGAGATTCAGAAAATAGTGATTCCTACGAACAATATCTTCATTTTAATAAGGATCTTTTAGATGCTTACAGAAAAACAACTTATTCGTTTCAGGAAAGTTTGATTGAGGACATTTATGATTAAAAAAGAAACTACTACAATTCAGGGAGCAGCAACAAGAATAGGGGTTAAAAGAAGTGTTGTAGAAAAATGGATTGAAGAGGGACGAATAGAATATCAGAATGAATCTATTTCACTACAAACTGTTTCAACAATTATTGAGGAAAACAGTAAATATATATCGTTAGAAAAATATTTAAAACAGTATGACTCAGAACTTTTCGATTCAAAATATTCACATAATCGATTAAAATACATCGATTACCTAGAAGAAAATGGTTTTTATGGATTGAAGATAACCTATCCGGAAGAAATGAGATTTCCCTTTGAAAATAGGGTTTCATTTTATTTTTTAAAAAAAGATGAAAAGAAAATAAAAGATTATTCAAAAGACTTTTTCGAGTTTTTTGGGATGGATGAATATAGTAAAACTCAAAAATACATAGAAAAATGTCATAATCCTATGACCAAGACGTTATTAAAGTCTTTTCTAGAAGGGGTGGAATGTTATACCCCTAAAGTAACGGAATTTGTAAAAAAAGCTATAGTCATAGATTTTAAGAACGCCAATGAAGAATATCTAGCTCAAATTATTAACGATGCAGGTTTGGTTGGTAGTAAGGACTTATTGATTTCTTTTGTGGAGTTTTCAAAAACAGAGTTATCGCTTGAACTAGGAAGAATAGAGCGAAGAAGGAAACATACAGAGCGAGAAATAGGAGCTTATCCATATAAAATCTTTGTGTTAATTGCAAAAATGATTTTTAACGAAGAATGCTTGTGTAAAAATAATGTTTTACAAAAGTGCTTTAATAAATCGATTGATTTTGAAACATGGTTATTTTTAAGTATACATTATGTATGTGCATGGAGAGCCCAAGACATATGTGATAATTGGCCATATTTAAGTGAATCAACTATATCGAAATTTCGGGTAGATGTAACCTCGATTAAAGAGGATATTTTAGAAAACAAAATAGGTACAAATGTATATTTTGAAATAGGAAGTTATATAGAAAAGAGTATAGAACTATCCGCTACTAAAGCTCATAAAACGATGAAAGGAAGCGATCTCGTTGCTCCAATAGGCAAAGAATTAAAGATTTTTTTTGGAAGAATGGCGTTGATATCGTACTATCACATAAACAAAAGTGAAGAAGGTAGATTATCTTCAAAACGAAAATCAGAATATCTCAGTTTTGTGCGATTTCAGGATTTGTTTGGTAAAGAGTTATATGAACAGTTGGGAAGAAATCATTTGTGCTCCAGAAGGCTAAATAAATCATATATACAGTGTATTGAAGAAAGAGCAAGAAAAAATGGAAAAGGGACTATGGTGGCATATACTATTGCATCCTATGCAAGAAATCATGCAGACATAGATACTACAGCTATGTATTTGTTTGATCATGGTTTGAACGGAGAAAAACCTGAAGTTGCATTGGCGATGATGCTGGATCGAGGAGTATTCGGCAGTATTAAATATATAGAATTTTTAACTGCATATCCTGAAGCATTTAAAAAACTAACAGTCGAAGAACAAACAAGATTATTGTCAGAATGTGGTGTTTCTGCATATGAGTTAGAAATAATGTGTTCAGATGCTATAGCTGAACAAATTCTAAAAGATAAGTTTGCAGAAGGAAATAAGGAACAAGCACTAAAAATATTATATGAAATGTTTGAAATTGCTCAAGGATTTGGAAAAGCAAAGGATAAAGGAATCTATTGTAAAAAAAGAGCATTAGGAGTAGCCTGCGTAAGTCCGAATTTTGAATCGTGTCTGGCTAATGTATGTCCATACTTAGTTTTTACGGAAGCTGGAATTCGAAGTTTAGTAAATGTAATAACAAATTATGAAAAGAAGTATATAGAAACAGGAAATCCTAAATATAGAAATATATTAGATAAAAAAATATATCCAGCGTATGAAGATATAATAAAAAAATTAAGCGAAAATATGAATGCTAGAGAGAAGGCATTGTTAAAAAGGGTAATAGGAAAGCATTATGACGAATACACTAAGAATAACGGAATTAGATGATATTATCATTTATAAAGAATCTAATTTTGGACCTAAAATAATTAGTAAATCGAAAGAATTCTTTTATGAACTTAAAATGCAGAAAAAAATTATAAAGGGAGAGTTTGAAGATAATAAATGGAAATGCGATACAGACATTAAAAAAGTTACTATTTCTTTTGAGTTTGATAAAAAAGAATATGCGCTGCATATTGGCAGAGAATTTGGTATTTCTTATGAAAAAATGATTTTAATGATTAAATGTTTTACCTTATACAGGACAGGTGAATATATATTTGATTCTATTGCAGGAGATATAGTGAATGTTATAAAAACTTTTTTATGCCAATACAAAGAAAAAGAATATATTGTGCCTTCAACGGATTTATTTAGAATAGGCGATTTTCTGATTTTTATAGGAACTCCAGAAGAAGAAGCGAAAAGAATTCTCTCAAATATAAAGAAAGTAAAGCAGCAAAAATGTGACTGTAGAGAATTATCCACTTTAATGAATTATCTAGTTATCGAAAATGAAATTACTGAAATGTTTGAAGGTGAAAAGGATTTAGATAAAGATATATTCATAAAATATTTTCCAATTTATTTCTGGGTAAAAATCACTTTTGTTTTACCATTGAGGGCAACAGAAATGTTGGTGACACCTTTAGATTGCGTAGAAATAAAGGAAAATGAGGTTGTCCTCAGAGTTAGAAGATCAAATTTAAAAGTGGGATACAAACGAGTTTATTATGAAGTAGAAAAAGATTATTCAATATTTGAATACCGATTAAAAAACATTATTCAAAAACAAGTATTTGAAATAACGTTAAAATATGTAGATTTGACCAAAGAACATAAAAGACGGTTCTTATTTGATTTTGGATTTAGAAATTCCAATGAAATGTTTTCATTAGGAGAATTTAATAATCTACTTAAAGAGTTTATTGATGAAAGAATTATAAATAACGATAAATATGAATTTGCTAAAAGAGTGAGCGGAATAGATAGGTTTGATTATGTTACTGCTGGAGATAGTCGTCCTATAGCTATGTCCAATTTGTTTTTTAATGATGCCAGCTTGGACATATGTAGACAATTAGCAAATCATTTGAATGTTTCGACAAGTGAAGGGTATATAAACAATGTCTCAAAAACATTGTTCTGTTCTTCCATCATTCGGATGCAAAGATGGATAAACAAGAAATCTTTGACAGATAAAATTTCCCCAAACGGGTTGATTTATAAAAATAGGTTTGGATGTACTAATCCTAGAGTTAAGGTAGATGAATCATATATTGAGGATTGTACCGGGCATTTTGAAGATTGTTTTGGGTGCCAATGGTATGATCCTAGTGAAGCAGAAATAATGGAGTATATGAAAACTCGAAGAAAAAAATTAGAACAAAATATTTCGAGAATGAGGAAAATAATTAAATCGGTAAATATTATAAAAGGTCGTGATATTGATGTTGATGAATTGTTTTTAAATGTGCATTCATCGTGCGTTAGATATAAGGAAAGTACAGATGTATATGTGGAAAGAGAGGCGCAAAAATGGGTAGAAGAGCAAAATATAAAGAAGACTTGTTGTTAGATGCTGTGATTAAGTATTCAGAAGTAATAAAAACGAAAATTGTTGTTACTGAATTAGCTGAATGGGCAAGACGAAATATTAATGGACTTGAAGACGTTCAAGCTTATCATTTTACAAGAGAGATAAAAGAACCAAAGAATGGTAAAAAGATAAAAAGGTTATGTACAGTTAGAATAGAAGAAATAAATATTGCGAGAGATACTTCTGTTAAGGAAAGGACTAATATTCTTATTAGTTCGGTCAATATTGATAGATTTTATGAACTTGACAAAGAGGACCAAAGAAAAATGATTGTAGAAATGCGAGATATTCTCAAAGAGTACAAAAATACTAATAGAAAACTTCGGTATGAAAGGGACTTATTTAAAGAAACAGAAAAGGATATTAAAGATATAAAAGATAAAATAGAAGATTGTTCAAAACAGATAAAAGGATACTTAAAAAAACAAAAAGAAATAGAAAAACAAATCGGTTTTTTGATGAAAAAATGGGAAGATGTTCAAACTCGACAAAAACTGGAAGAGATTGGAATAACGGATAATGATTTCAATTTATTAAAGTTTAACGATGCGCTAAAGAGTGGGTCTTCGAAATTATTCAATATTGAGGAAGAAATTATACGTTACCAACAAATCATAGATGAAATAGATTCAAATATTCCTGAATCCGATGAAGTACTTGAAAAATTAACAGATTTTTAAACATTAAGATTAAAGGGGATAGAGTGAAAATAAAAAAAGAAACTGAGGAGAGGTTGCAAAAAGAGTGGAGTTCGAAAAAAAATGAAATAAGTTTCGAAGAGTGGAAAAATAATTTAAATATACCGGTTTGGTGGGAATGCCAGAACGGCCATTGTTGGAAATCAAGGATTTCTTCAAGAATTAAAAAAGATTCACAATGCCCATATTGTATTGGACACAAAGCAATTCCGGGTATAAATGATGTAGGGACTCTTTATCCTAATCTTAAAGAAGAATTTAATCCAACAAAAAATAAAGATATTAGACTTGAAGATTACAAAGAATTCTCTGCTAAAAAAGTATGGTGGAAGTGTTCTAAAGGGCATGAATGGCAGGCAGTTATTAACACAAGAACAAAGAGAGGCAGCCAATGTCCAATTTGCTCTGGAAAGAGAATAGTTCCTGGAATTAATGATTTTAAAACTATATACCCTCATATTGCTAAAGAAATAAATATTAATAAAAATCAAGGAATAGACGTTGGGAGAATAAGCGGGAAAAGCTCGCAGAAGATATGGTGGATCTGCGAAAAAGGTCATGAATATGAAATGTCTGTAGATAAAAGAACGGTAAGAGGGTATGGTTGTCCGTATTGTTCTGGAAGAAGAATCATCATAGGTGAAACGGATCTTCAGACGATATTTCCTGAAACATCTTTATTTTGGGACGAAGAAAGAAATGGTAATATTCAACAGTTTGCTGCACATTCTTCAAAAATAGTAAGTTGGAAATGTGAAAAAGGACATAGTTGGGATAATAGAATATCTAACCAGGTAAACTATAATGTTTGCCCTTATTGTACAGGGAAAAAACTTGTTGTTGGAGTCAATGATGTTGCTACAAAATATCCCATGTTGGCAGCCGATTGGGATATAGAAAAAAATAATATTGAACCATCAAAAGTTAAGGCCAGTACGAGTATGTCAGCGTATTGGAAATGCAATAAAGGGCATAGTTGGAGAACTTCTTTGTGGAATAGGTTACAAGGAAAAGGATGTCCGTATTGTAAAGGGAAAATACCTATTGTGGGGGAAACCGATTTGTTATCTCTTTTCCCGTGGGTTGAATCAGAATGGAATTATGAATTGAACAGAAAAAGACCTGAAGATTTCTTCCCCAAATCTAACTTTAAGGTCTGGTGGAAATGCAAAAATGGTCATGTTTGGAAATCGCTTATTAGTGAGAGAACAAGAGGCTCCGGCTGTCCGAGTTGCGGAGGGAAGTAAATGAAGAAAAATAATTTAGAGATAAATAACCCGGTTTATATTTCTGAATGGAATGATGAAAAAAATGGTTCTCTAAAACCTAATATGATTGCTATTGGAAGTAAAAGAAAAGTTTGGTGGAAGTGTAAAGAGGGCCATGAATGGGAAGCTGCACCATTGGTGAGAAAAAATGGATTTGGGTGTCCGTATTGTAGTGGAAGAAAACCTATTCCGGGAGAAAACGACTTTGGGACTCTTTATCCACAACTGGCATCAGAATGGAATGATGAAAAAAATGGAGAGTTAACTCCTCAAATGTTAAGACCAGGAAGCGGAAAAAAAGCTTGGTGGAAATGTAAGGAAGGTCACGAGTGGTATGCAACTGTTACAGGAAGGGTACATGGTCATAATTGTCCTATTTGCAGTGGGAACATAATAATAGCCGGAAAGACTGATTTGGCAACTGTAAATCCTCAATTAGCTTTGGAATGGAATTATGAAAAAAACG
>Ga0129307_1000742_pt1 | contig 45699 bp, 7 predicted proteins | sample P1105metagenome_FD_94437 | JGI IMG/M metagenome (GOLD analysis project Ga0129307, IMG submission 94437) | Capybara group fecal microbial communities from Wisconsin, USA - P1105 metagenome | ecosystem: Host-associated > Mammals > Digestive system > Large intestine > Fecal | place: USA: Wisconsin...
ATCTGGTGATCAGCGGCACCAAGGACGCCAAGATGCCGGGCGCAGCGGCGACCTATGTCAACGGAAAGACCGCAGAGGCGGACGCGAACAACGCGTTCGAGATCGTCGGCGGCGGCACGGCGGGGAGCAAAGCCGCCGTGACCCAGAAGGCGGGCAGCGTGACGGTCAGCGACGGTATGCTCGACCGCTTCACGCTGGAGGACGGCGACGCGGTGCTGACGGACGCGAACCCCATTACAAAAATCACCGCAGGGCCAGGCAGCGACAGCCTTACTGTGGAAGGCGCGACGGTGATGGAAGATCTCACCGCCAGATCCGACGTGACGCAGATCAAGGACACCACGGTCGGCGATGAGCTGACGATCGGCGCAGGCGAGATGGAAAGCACCACCACGACGCGCCTCGTGGTCGAGGACGGCGAATACACGATCCCCGTCAGCATGATCAGCGGAAGCCTGACGGTCGACGGCGGCAATGTGAAGCTCGTCAGGGACGACGTCTCGGCGACGCTGAACAAGCCGGTCACCGTCATCGGCGGCTCTCTGGAGCTGGTCGGCACGACCATCGGCAAGGAGCTGAACCTGCGTTTCAACTCGAAGCTGACGCTGCAGGGCAACGAGACCTTCGCCGGCACGGTCAAAGTGAATGAAGACGGTCAGTGCACGCTTCCCACAGCGACCAAGAGCGGCTTTAACTTCACCAAGTGGCGCGTCAAGGACAGCGATCCCGCGGTCATGTACGACGCCGGAGGAAAGGCTGTTCTGGACAACGTCGTGCTTGAGGCGACCTTTACGGAGAAGATCAACCAGACGGCCTCCGGTACGGTCACCGGCGGCGGTGGCGGCGGCGGTGGCGCGATCGTGCTGCCGGCGCAGAAGGAGGAGCTCGGTAGCCTCAGCGGCAACGTGATCTACCTCAACGAGATCAACCAGAGCAAGATCGAGGAGCTCAACGTCGACGAGGAGGTCATCATCGACCTGAGCAAAAACGGCAAGACGGCGGACACGGTTGCGATCACGAAGAAGACGGTCGCGAGCATCGCGACGTCCGGCGCGGAGTCGATGACGATCGATATGCCCAACACCGTGATCCACATGGAGGCGGCGACGCTCGATGAGATCAACCGCAGGATGGACAACAACCAGGTCCAGATCACGGTTTCCACGGGCAGCATGGCCAGAGGCAGCGCAACCAGGGAGCAGCTCGCCGCGTTCGACTCGGTGGAGGATCCGCTCGAGGTCACGATTTCGGTGACCTCCGCGGGCAGAGAGCTGCTGCCGTTTGCAGGCGAGCCCATGGAAGTCACGATCCCGACCGACAAGGCCGGCGGCGTGACGGTGTGGCGCGTGAAGACGGACGGCACCATGACGAAGGTGGACGCCGCGACCGGGAACGGCAGCGTGACCTTCGCCGTGACCGAAGCCGGATACTTCGTGCTGGAGCGTCCGGAGAACTGGTTCATAGACGTAACGAAGGATGCATACTTCTATGACGCGGTGATCTGGGCGGTCGAGAACGGCATCACCAAGGGCACATCGGATACGACCTTCTCGCCCAACGAAACCTGCAGCCGCGCGCAGGCGGTGACCTTCCTCTACCGCGCGGCGGGTTCGCCCGAGGTCGAGACCGGCACGAAGTTCGAAGACGTTCCGGCGGAAAGCTACTACGCCAAGGCGATCGCGTGGGCGGTTGCCAAGGGCATCACCAAGGGCACATCGGATACGACCTTCTCGCCCGACGAAACCTGCAGCCGCGCGCAGATCGTGACCCTGCTTGCGCGCTTCAAGAACGCGGAGATGGACGGTGAGGCTTCGTTCGTCGATGTTCCGACGAACGAGTTCTATACCGGCGCGGTCGCGTGGGCGGTCGCCGAGGGCATCACCAAGGGCGCGGGCGACGGAACGACCTTCTATCCGAACGCGGATTGCACGCGCGAACAGATCGTCACCTTCCTGTATCGCGCGAGCCGCGGCTGACATTCATTATAAAATATAGCGAAGCTATCGCGGGGGCTGCCCCGTCGCCACGGGGCGGCCCCACAACCAAGAGGTGAAGCGAATGAGCAACGAGGAAATGGTGCAGGACAGGGAAAGGCAGCCCCATTTCTTTGACAGATTTTGGCCGAAGCGAACATTGGCGCTGATTCTTGGATTATCCATGATCGTGGCGCTGATCATACCCGCCGCGTTCCGCATCGAAAAAAGCGAACCGGAAGCGGCGGAGACGCAGCCGGCGGGGTCCCAGACACAGACGCAGGCGCAGGAGCCGGATGCGGCGGAGCTGGGAGCATATTCCGAAGCGTTCCTGCTGGCGTACGAGCTGAGCGTGGAAACCATGGCGCAGGGCGACTACGAAGCCGCGCTCGGCTACGCGGAGAAATGCCTCTCCGTCGCCGCGTCGCAGGAGGAGATCGTCACCGCGCTGGCGCAGAAGGGCGACGCGCTCTTCTCGCTGGAGCGCTACGGCGAGGCGGAGGAGACCTACCGCGAGATCGCCGGCATGGGGGCCGACGAGCTGGTCTCGGCGTATGCGCTCAACAACAAGATCGCCCGCTGCCAATTGCTCGAGGGCAAATTGGAGGATGCGCTGTTGTCCTGCAATTTGGCGCTCGAACTGGCGGGAAGCGATCTTGAGCGCGCGGAGATACACGCGGTCCGCGGCGTGGTCCTGTTCTACGGCGGGGCGTTCGCGGAGGCGAAGAAGGACTTCGAGACCGCGCTGGAAAACGGCTACGACGAACCGGAGCTGCTGCGCACGCAGATCGAGCAGTGCGAGCAGCAGCTTGCGGCGCAGGCCGGCGGGCAGGCGGCGTATGCCGACCCTGGATCGCAGGCGGGCACGCAGTCCGGCACGTCGCAGGCGGAGGCCGCACCGCCGGAGCCGACAGAGGGCGAGAAGAATGCCGCGCTCTACTACTTCGGCGGGAAATACGAGCTGGCGAAGGAGGAGTTCCGCAAGCTGCTGGGAAAGAGCTACTATTATACGGATATGCAGCTCTACTCCAACATCGCGAAGTGCGAGTACCTGCTCGGCAACTACGCCGAGGCGGTGGCGAGCTGCGAGAGCGGCCTGCAGCAGAAGGGCGGCAGCGAGCGCGCGGCGCTCCACACCCTGCGCGGCTCGGCCTACATGGCGCTCGGCGAGAGCGCGCTGGCGGCGGCGGATTTTGAAGCGGCGGTCGGCTACGGCGCCGCCGATCCGGAGCTCAACACCCTGCAGGCGGCGATCTGCTACTACTTCAGCGGCAATTACGAAAAGTGCGTCGAGCTCGGCACCCCGCTGATCGACAGGAGCGGGTACGAGGAGGCGGCGCTGTGGGTCGGCTTCTCCAAGTATATGCTTGGCGACCTTGCCGCGGCGGCGGAGCTTCTGGACAAGAGTGTGGATCTGGATCAGAGCTACTCCCGCAAGGATGAGCTCTACCGCCTCAAGGCGCGCTGCGAGTTCCAGCTCGGCCGCTTCCAGGAAGCGATCGAGTCGGCGAACAACGGCCTTGCGGAGGGCGCCGTCCTGACGGAGGACGACCGCGAGATCGCGTCGGATCTGTACTATCTCCGCGGCTCGTCGAAGCTGTCCACCGGACAGTATGAGGCGGCGCTGACGGATCTGGACGCGGCGCTGGGGCTGAGCACCGAAAACGAATACGATCTGCTCACGCAGATGACCCTGTGCGAGTTTCTGCTCGCCAGGTACGAGGACGCGGCGGCCCACGGGAACCGCGCCATGGAAGTGGGGAGCGCGACGAGCGACCTCTGCTACTGGGTCGGCCTCGCGGAGTTCTCTACGGAGCAGTTTGAAAAAGCGCGCGAAACACTCAAGCACTGTGAGGAACTGGAGCCCACCAAGGAGAACATCTGGTTCTACATCGGCGTTTGCAGTTTTTCCATGGAGGATTACGAAACAGCAATCGAACAGTTTACCGCCTCGATCGAGGCGGAGGAGCCTGCGGCGGATCGCAGCCGGTACAACCGGTCGATTTGCTATTTGCAGAGGGAAGAGTATCCAAAAGCGAAGGAAGATCTTGAAATTGCGGCAAATTCCGCGTCCGAGGATGTAGCGTCGGATGCGGCGGACCTGCTCAAGAGTCTGAGCTCGGTTCTGGGTTGACGCGGAAACGGAGGAAACCGAATGGAAACAAAGCAATATCGGTACGGCCTGCGTGAAGCGTTGGCGCAGGGAGCGCGGGCAGGAAATGAACCGCAACGAGAACAGGGGAAGGGGGAATTGCGAGTGGAACGAAGAACCGGAAATCGCCGCGGGAGTCGGACAAAGCTGTTGGTTCTGCTGATGAGCCTTGCTTTGTCATGCTCTTTTGCGTCGGTCTCCACCTTTGCGACGGATGAAACGGAAGCAGACGTCACGCTTCCGGTCCAGACCGAGCAAAGCACAGAGAGCGGAGTGAACGAAAAGACGGAAGAGATCGTTCAGAACGCCGCGGATGAAGCCATCCGCGCGCTTCAGGCGTCGCTGATGAGCAGCGATCAGGAAGAAGGATCCGATCCGCCTGCGCAAACGGAGCCCCAGGAGGGTCCGGACGCGAACGCGCCCGGGCAGACGGAACCTCAGGAGGAGCAGGAGGGCGGAACGGCTCAGCTGCTGGACGATGAGACCAAGGACGCCATTCAGGACGCCATCAACAAGGCGCTGAAGGCGGCCAAGGCCACCGTCTCCGAGGGGAACGATTACGTCATCGAGCTCAATGTCGACGAGCTCGACCCCGAGAGCTTCGGCGACGACGTCAGCATCAGAGGCACGTTCACCGTGGACGACGAGAACGTCGAGCTGACGGAAGACGAGCTTGCCCATGTGACGGTCAAGCTGATCTCCGACGAGGGCGCGTCGATGGAGGGCGAGTGGAACATCGTCCGCGGCATCAAGGTCGTGCTGGAGAATCTGGAGTTCTCCGGCAAGGTCAAGATCGAGGACATCACGCTGGAGGCGACAGGGGCGCTGACCGTGACCATCGGCGCGGACGGCAAGCTGACGCTTTCGGACGGCGACGCCGCGATCACCGGCACCGACGGCGACGATACCATCGAGGCCGAGGTCAAGGGCGGCAGCCTGACGATGGACGGCGGCAAGGGCAGCGATACCCTTACGCTGACCGGCGCGGGCGCCGTCTACGGCGGCGAGGGCAACGATACCATCGTCTACGACGTCAGCGGCAGCGGCGACGCGACGCTGGATGGCGGCCTCGGCATCAACACGCTGACGCTGCGCGGCAGCCTCGGCAAGCAGGGCGGCGCCATTTCCGACATCTTTGGCGGCAAGCGCTACACGCTCAAGGGCGGCAGCGTCATGATCGACGCCACCTCCATGAGCGAAGTAACGGACGAGACGACGGACAAGAAGGTCGTCGAGCTTGCGGGCCGGCTGGCCGAGACCGCGTACAACGCGAGCGGCGAGGTCGTCGCCCCCGGCGATGTGAACTACAACTATAAGAAGTATTCGTATACGATCAGCGAGAGCTTCGTCGTCTATTGTTATAATGTGGACGACGACGGCGCGGTCTATCAGGCGTCCAGCTCCAAGAAGGCGAAGGACTCTGTCGACCAACTCACGTTCATCGTATCCGAGAACGCGGACTACTACTCCGTCGTCATCAGCGCGAGCAACACGCTGACCGTCCGCGAGCTGGACGCCAGCCAGGTGCAGACGCTGGTGCTTCAGGGGCAGAACGTCGTGGTCAACGGCACGGTGCGCGCGAAGGATCTTGCCATCGTCGGCAAGACGCTGAGCCTCGACGTGCTGCGCAACCCGGACGGTTCGCTGTTCTCCGCCGGCGCGATCGACGCTGACGGCAACGTCGGCATCGCCGCGTACGACGACGATACCACGATCAAGACCAAGCTGACGGTCGAGTCCATCGGCCTCGGCTCCGTGCTCGACATCGCGCAGACCGTGGCGGATGCGGCAAGCTCGGTGAACGACTTCACCGGCAGCTTCGCCGGCTACGTCCAGACCGCGATCGACGCGGTGGAGGATCTCAGAACGACCTATCACGAGCAGGTCGTGGATCGCGTGGACGGCTATTTTGACGACGCCATCGGCGTGGTGCAGGATGCGAAGAGCGCCGTTACGAACGCGCAGCAGACCATCACCGACGCGAAGAACAACGTCGTCAACCAGACCAAGGACATCATCGACCAGGTCACCGGAACGCTCCGCGAAGCGGTCGCGGCGATGTTCAAGCAGGTCGACGACGCGATCGGCGTTGCGCGCGGCGTCGTCAACAGCGCGAACAGCGCGCTGAACGACGTGGACGACGGCATTGACAGCATCGCCGCGGATGCGAAGGGCTATGTCGAGCGGGGGCGCAGCACCGCCATCAAGAACCTGCAGGCGGTGAACACCTTCGTCAACGGCGTGCGGGACGACGCGTACAGCGCGCTCAACAGCGTGGACAACGCGGTCGCCGACGTCTGCGGCGATGTGAACGACCAGCTGGACGCCTCCATGAACCGGCTCAACAGCGTGCTGGGCGATGTGAAGGGCGTCCTGAACACCGCGGACGGGAATCTGAACACGATCAACGGCTACATCACGCAGGCCAGCGGCACCGTGTCCGACATCGACAGCAAGCTCACCGGCGTCACGGATACGCTGTCAAGCGCCTCCGGCACGCTGGAGAGCGTCGGCAGCGGCATGAGCAGCGTGAGCGGCAGTATGTCCGGCATATCGCTCAGTATGTTTGGCGGCGAACAGCTGGACAGCATCGTCAACAGCCTCGAGGACGAGCTGAAGGACAGCGGCATCATCAAGACGACCGCGAACGGCATCGTCTCCGGCGTTGACGCCATCATGGACGCCGCGTTCGAGCAGCTCGATTCCCTCAAGGGCATTGATCAGGTCTCCGGCCTGCTCAAGCAATCCGTGGGCGAATTCGGCAGCACGGATCAGATGATGGCGAGCCTCCTCGACGAGGTGCGCGTCATGCTGCTCCAGGCGATCAACGACGGCGAAGAGAGCGGCCAGACGTCCGTGGAGCAGTCCGCGAGCACCGAGGCGGCTCTGGAAGCCCTGCTCGGCGTGGGCAAGGATTACCTGCTGAAGAACAAGAGCGTTCTTCTCAGCGCGGCGCAGGACGTGCTCTCCGGCGCGACCGCGGCGGTCGGCAAGACCGGCGAAGCCGCGAAGGGCGCGGGCGAGATCGTCGGCGGCGCCAGCGAGGTGATCGGCGACGCGCAGACGACCGTGATCGGCGGGGCGAACGCCGCGCTCACGAGCGCCGGCGGCGTGGTCAGCGACGCGAAGGGCGTCATCAGCGACGTCAAGGACGGCGTGACGACCATCGGCGACACGGCACAGAGCGCCGTCAATGACGCGAAGGGCTATGTCGACGGCGTGAAGAATTACACGCACGAGTCCGTCGAGGCCGTGAAGACCCAGATCGGCGCGGCGACCAAGGCGGTCACCGATCAGGTCGACGCTGTGCAGACGCAGGTCAACAGCATCTGCGACAGCGTGAACAGCAAGATCGACACCGGCGCGGCCACGGCGCACAGCTATGTGAACACGGTGCGCGGCGTGGTGACCAGCGCGGGCGAGACGGTCGAGCAGGTCCAGGGCTACGCGAACCAGCTCAAGGACAAGGCGAATGAGCTGATCGGCTACATCGACACGCTCAAGGACGCCATCGACGAGATCAGCGCCAAGGTGGACAGCTTCACCGGCGAGGCCGCCAACACGCTGATCGAGAAGCTGGATCAAGCGGAAGCCAAGCTGACCGAGGTGAAGGGCAAGGTCGACGAGTACATGGGCAAGGTCGACGAGGCCTTTGACAAGGTCCACAAGGAAGGCGACGACGCCGCTTACCTCAACCGCGCGATGAACGTGGTGAAGGAGCTTGCGTCCATCACGCAGGACGCCTCCGACGCCATCAACGGCGCGGTGGACACGGTCGCCAACGCCAGCCTCGACGTGGACGCGAGCCTGTTTGACGTGGTCAGCGAGGCTGCGGTCCGCATCGCTGCCGGCACGAGCATCAAGGCGAGCGGCAGCGTGAACATCTCCGCCGAGACTTCTCAGAAGAGGCCGTTCATCGACGTGAACCTCAACGGCAGAGAGACCCAGCTCAACGACTTTAACTTCATCGGCGTCAAGATCGGCAGCGCGCTGGTCGAGATCGCCGGTGAGATCGAGGCGGGCGGCGACGTGAGCGCCAAGTCCGTCGGCGAGATCGAGATCGACGCCAGCAACGACAAGGCGAAGGATATCTACATCCCCATCGCCGTCGGCGTCGCGCTCTCCTCTGCGGACACCACCGTCACCGGCAGCATCATTGCCGCGGGCAACGTGGACGTCCTGTCCCAGAGCAAGGTCAAGACGACCGCCGAAGCGCAGAGCGGCGATACCGTTCCTGTCGCGGTCGCGGTCAACATGGTCAGCACCGACACGCTGACCACCGTCGCCGATGCGACGCTGCGCGCGGGCGGCAACATCAGCGTGGCCGCCAAGAGCGACGCCGACGTGGTCACCACCGCGTGCGCGGGCAGCGAGAAGACGGAAAGCGGCGGCTTCTTCGCCGTCGACGTGGTGCTCACCGAGACGAGCGCCACCGTTTCCGGCGACGCCGAGCTCGACGCGCTCGGCGAGGTGTTCGTCACCTCCGACGCATCGGACAACGTCAACACCACCGCCACCTCCGACAAGCCGGAGGAGAAGGACGAGGAGACGAACAGCGACAAGATCACCTACAAGACGGTGATCGAGCTGGTCAAGTCCACGATCGAGACGGTGAAGAACAAGGTCAGCGGTCTGGGCGACTACGCATCCAAGAAGCTGAGCAACCTCACCGCGGCAGTGAAGGGCAAGAGCCTCGCCATCGAGACGGAGATCACGGGCCACGGCTCGGTCTCCACGGACGCCAAGGCGGATAAGGACGACGTCCTTACGGTCGAGGTGTCCCCGGACGCGGGCTATCAGCTCAAGTCCCTCTCCTTCCGCTACCTCAAGGACGGCGCGTCCGACTATACCACCGCCGACATTGAGGAGAAGGACGGAGCCTACAAGTTCAAGATGCCCGAAAAGGCAGTCACGATCGTCGCCGAGTTCGAGAAGATGAGCGACCTGAGCGTGTACGGCGCAGACGTCGAATACAACGTGGACGGCGTTCTGGTCAACAGCAAGACCGGCGAGAAGATCGAGAACGAGAAGAGCGCCGGCTTCGGCAAGAACAACAGCGGCAGCGGCTCCGGCATGGAGGACGTGCTCAACGACGCGATCTCCGGCACGGACAACGCGACGGAGAAGGTCACGGTCGAGACCAAGGACTCCACCGCGGCGAACGCGGCGACCATCAACGCCGAGCCCAACGAGAACGGCGCGATCGTGCTCAGCGCGAAGAAGGTCGAGCCGGGCAAGACGATCGAAGTCATCGTCAATCCCGCGCAGGGCTATCGCCTCAAGACGGAGGGCGGCGAGTCTGTGAAGCCCACGGCAAAGGATGAGAGCGGCAAGGACGTTCCCATCGTGGAGAAGGACGGCAGATATTACCTGACCGTTCCCGAGGGCGCGAGCGCCATCACCATCCAGAAGGTGACCTTCGAGTCCAAGACGGGCGACGAGGACGAGGAAAAGAACGATACCTCCAAGAGCTCCACGCAGGTCGCGGGCGCTCTGGCGGTTTCCGTCGTCACGAACAGCAACCTCGCGGAGATCAGCACCAGCGGCGTCGTCTCCGGCGAGAACGTCAGCGTGCTTGCCAACGGCAGGACGAAGCTGGAGAACATCGCCAACGCCTCCAGGGTCGGCGTGACCGAGGACAAGGCTCCGGACGAAACGAAGACGATCGAACCGGACGCCGAGGATCCCGCGAAGGGCAAGCTGACCGTCAACACCACCGACATGGTGGGCAAGACCATCGCCATCCAGATCGCCGGCGGCGCCAATCTGCTGCCCGGCACCGTCAGCGCGACCTATGTTGCGCGCAGCGGCGTGGTCAAGGAGATCGAGGTCGAGCGCAAGAACAACGCGGGCACGATCCAGTATGTGTTCGAAGTGCCCGACGACGTCATCCCCAACGGCGACAAGGCGAACTCCATCTTCGTGACCGCGGAGTTCTACACTCCCGCGACCGAGAACGACGGTCCGGAAGCGGTCACCGTCAAGGCGGAGTCCGCGGACGGCGGCAGCTTCGAGCTCTCCGCGACGAAAGTCGAGGCGGGCAAGACCATCGAGATCGAGGCGAAGGCAAACGAGAACTATCATCTCGCTTCCCACACCCTGATCGCCACCTACAAGGACAACGCAGGCAATACATATAAAGCAAAGGTACAGATGGGCGACAACGGCAAGTTTGTCCTCACGGTGCCCAAGCTGGCGGGCGATCTTGCCATCGAGGGCGACATCACCGTCAAGGGCAGCTTCGCCGCGAACGCCAAGAAGAAGGACAGCGGCATCGGCGTCGCCGTTTCGGTGGACGTTCTGACGCACTCCAACCGCGCGATCCTGCGCGGCGCGAAGGTCTACGCGAAGGCCGTCGCGGTCGAGGCGATCTCCGGCACCGAGGACGAGCCGTTCGTCTCCAAGAACGTCGCCAAGGCGGGCGCTTCCGCGGGCGACATCGGCGTCGGCGGCGCAATCGCGGTCAACGTCACCTCGGCGGAGACCCGTGCGCTGCTCTACAAGGACGCGGAGCTGTACTTCACCGGCGCGGCCACCGAGATCGAGAGCGCGCTGAAGCTCAACGCCGTTTCGCATGACGAGGTCACCACCTCGGCGGACGCCGCGGCAGAGACCGAGGGCGGCGGCGCGGCCGGCGTCGGCGCGGGCATCGCCATCTCCGTCACCGGTACCGATGTGGTCGCCGCCATTGAGGACGGCGTGAAGATCGTCGGCAGACGTGCGAGCGCCCCCGAGATCGAGGACGACGGCGAAGACCACGGTTACGCGTGGCCGACGGCCGAGGCGCTTGCGGCGCAGCTCAACGCGTGGAAGGCCGCGGCGGACGTCAAGGTCTACCTCGGCGAGTTCAGCGTGACCGCGCTCCATTCGCTCAACGAAGCGGTCAACGCCAAGGCCGGCGCAAAGGGCGGCACGTCCATCGCGCCCGTGGTCGGGCTGAACATCTCCGGCTCCAACGTCATGGCGTACGCTGGCGAAGCCGCCGCGAGCAGCACCAACCTCACGATCTCGAAGGATGCAAAGGTCGTCGCCGCGGCGGAGAACCTGCGCACCCTGATCGCGGACGCCGCGGCGGCCGGCGGAAGCGTTGCGGTCGGCGGTTCGTTCGCCATCAACATCGTGAACGACAGCACCACGGCGCGCCTCTACCGTTCGCTCAAGGCGAAGAACGTCAACGTCAAGGCCAGACAGAACGCGCGCGAGACTGTCACGAGCCGAGCCAGCGCCAACGGCGCGAGCAACGGCAGCAAGGGCGATAAGGACAGCCAGAGCGACGACGGAGACGGAGGCTCGGGAAGTAAAGAGGAGGACTCCGACAAACAGGCGGACTCCCTGCTTTCCGGCGGCTCCAAGCTGTCCGGCAACGTCGGCAGCGACAACATCAACCCGAACGCCGTCAACGGCATGACGGGCAACCGCCAGACCGCGCAGACCAGCGAGGGCAAGGTGTCCGTCGCTGCGGGCTTCGCGCTGAACATCACCTCCTCCGTCAACGAGGCGGAGATTGGCGGCAACACCAGAATCGAGGCGCATGACGACACCGGCGAGCCCGAGTACAACGACTTCAACGAGTTGATCAACAACGGCTCGCTGAACATCGAGGCGCTTGCGCTCCACACGGTTTCCGTCGTGGCGACCGCCAGCGCCACCAAGTCCGAGAACGGCGTGGGCGTCGCGGTTGCGATCAACGTCTACAACTACAGCAACAACGCTTTCCTCGGCGCGGACGCCAAGGTCGACGCGGATAACCTCTACGTCAAGGCGACGACCATCGAGAACAAGTCCGAGCTGAGCAGGGACGAGGAAGAGGCCGAGTCCGGCCAGAGCGGCGGCACAAGCACCGAGCTGGGCGGCGACTGGGTCTCCCAGCTGATCCACGGCCTGGTGATCGACATGATCGAGGGCCTGGGCTTCAGCGTGGACGACTCCTGGGACGAGATCATCAACACGGTCGCCAACGGCGTCAGCGACATCGCGGGCGGCACGGTGCTCGGCACGTCCTTCGCGGGCGTCGTCTATGAGATCGACCCGAACACCGGCAAGCCGAAGACCGATTCCAGCGGCAACCCGATCAAGTCCAAGACCGATCCGGTGACCCGCATCATCAACAACCTGACCGATTTCTTCACGGAGATCGAGAACATTCCCAAGGCGCTGCGCAACGCGATCCTCGTGATCCCCGAGGCGCTGAGCGAGCTGTTCACGCAGGTCACGACCGGCGGCAAGGAGATCAGCGAGATCACGCTCGAGGATCTCAAGACCGAGCAGATCAAGGAGCAGCTGCAGGATATTCCCGAGGATCTGCAGGATGCGGTCCTCTCGGTCATCGCGTCGCTCAAGAACGGCTTCAGCGGCGCCGATTTCGAGGCGCTCACGACCCTCTACAGCGAGACCATGAGCGTCGTCCACGAGGCGGAAGAGGTCGTTTCCGGCGTCAAGACCGTCGCCGGCAACATCCTTGCGCTGAAGGCAAAGCTGGAAAAGCTCTACAACGACGCGCTTACCCTGAAGCAGGATTACGACCAGCTCGTGGCGAACATCCAGGCCCTGCCCGGTGAGATGCAGGCTCTGGCGAACGACGCCACCAACCCGGACCGTCTGGCAGCGCTGGGCAGCCAGCTCTTCGACCAGACGCTCGAGGCGATCCAGAACGCATACGACCAGATCAACAACGAGCTGGGCGAAGACTACCTCAACGAGCTGATCAACACGAGCACCGACGCGTTCATCGCCGCGGCGAAGGACGACGAGGAGCTTCAGCAGATCTACAACGAGACCAAGGCCGCGTATGAGGATATGCTGGAGAAGTTCGAGACCGTCAAGCAGAACCTCAAGGCGGTCGAGGATCAGTACGACGAGGTCGTCAAGCAGGTCAATAACCTCATCAGCACGGTCAAGAGCGACGTGACCGCCGTCTACTTCGACAACGAAGAGGCGATCACCGCCTGCATCGAGCAGATCGTGACCTGCTACAACGACATCATGGACTGCGTCGCTCTGGTGGACGAGTACCAGCAGCGCGCGCAGGAGATCCAGGACAAGATCTATGAGATCAACAACGCGCTGAACAACGTCTGGGGCACCGGCGTCGAAACGGTCCAGGACAAGATCATCAACGTGGATCACATCACCGAGCTGCTGGAGAGCACGTTCAACAACGCCGGCAGCCAGATCGGGACCATGTTGGCGAAGGAGTTCAAGGGCTACGCCGAGAAGGAGATCAAGAAGTTCCTCACGCCTCAGAACCTGATCGACGTCATCACCGGCCAGAAGTCCGTCAACGGCATGGGCACGGAGATCAAGGACGACCTGATCAAGCTGATCTATGTCGAGGGCGACATGGACAAGGACAACCCGGAGACCATTGTCGGCAGGATCATCCACACCGCCACCGGCGCGCTGGAAGCGATCCGCGACGATATGCTGGGCGACCTGATCCATGCGGTCGAGGATGCGGAAAACACGTTCTACTCCATCGAGGAGATCGTGAAGAACGTCGAGGACACCATCGACCACACCGAGACGGCCATCACAACGGCCGCCGAGGACTTCAGCAAGCTGCCCGGCCTGCTGAAGACGGCATATGACGGCGTTTCGACGAGCATTGAGAACCTGATCGATTCCATCACCGAGGAGGACGGAAACATCCACAATGCCGCCGAGGCCGTGGCCGACGCGATCAGCGAGATGTTCACCAAGACCTCCACGCTGGTGGATTCCGTGGGCGAGCTTGTGACCTCCGCCGGCACGCTGGCGGAGAAGGCAAGCGCATTCGTTGCCCACGACTACTCCGGCGAGTTCGACGCAGCGTACATTGCCGCAAAGGCGAGCCTGTCCAAGAAGGCGGACACGCTGCTCGGCATCGTCACAGCGAGCGCGCAGGGCCTTGCCACCGATCTGGGCGACACCGTCACGCAGGCGGGCAAGGACTATGTCAGCGAGATCACCGGCAAGGTGAAGGCGCTCTATGACAACACGGTCGCTCCGATCAAGACCGCCTACGGCAAGATCACGGCGATGGTCGACGTCATCAAGACCATCCCCGACGACGTCAAGACGATCTGGAGCGGCAAGGAAGCCCAGGGCGACCAGGAAGCGGTGGCGGGCATCGTCACCGTCTGGGACCAGGTCAGCAAGACCGCGACCCACATCAAGCTGTACTTCGCGGGCGGCGAGGAGAAGATCGACGGCAAGACCGTCAAGTACAACGGCGTCGGCAAGAACCTCTCCGACTTCGTCGATCAGTTTGACTTCAGCAAGATCGCCGACCTGTTCGTGGATGCCGTGAAGGATTCCCTCATCACGCTCGGCAGATCGACCATCAACAAGCTCACGGGCGGCGTGGTCGACGTGTTCGGCGCGGCGCAGGAGATCAAGAACGGCGTCGGCAGCAAGATGCTCTCCCAGCTCAAGGCGCAGCTTGCCAATGCCGGCCGCGCCATCACGAACGCGGCGCTGGACACCCTCACCGACAAGCTCGACCTTGAGGTCAAGCCCAAGGAAGAGGCCGAGAAGCCCATCGCGCACACCTTCGTCACCACCTCCGTCTCCGGCGCGGGCGCGTCGAAGGTCGGCATTGCCGGCTCGGTCGCCATCGCGGTCGTCAACGGCAGCACCACGGCGTACATCGCCTCGGCCGCGGCGCGGAGCGAGGACGATATCTCGGTTTCCGACGAGATGGTGGTCCTGGCGAACGCCAACCAGCGCGAGGAGACCACGGCGACCGCCGGCGAGAACCCGGACGGCACGCCCAACAAGAACAAGGGCGCGGGCGCCGCGGACGACAGCGAGAGCAGCCTCGAGAAGACCGTGTCCCACATCGAGGTGGGCGAGACCAACGTCACCCTGTCCGACGCCCACGCGAAGGTCAAGATCGCGCGGAACACGGACGGCACGCTGCTCATCACCATCACGGCGGACGAGGACTACAGCGTTGAAACCAGCGCGGCCTATGTCTACACCAAGCTGGAAGGCGGCGAGGAGAAGGAAGCCGCCGGCAGCTTCGACGTCGTGAAGCCCGACGCGGACAAGAACGTCTACACCATCACGGTGGGCGAGCTTGCCGACCGCGTGCTCGACAAGGAGCTTGCGATCAACGTCAACCTGATGAAGGACGGCAAGATCGTCAAGAGCGAGGAGGGCGAGGAGGACGAGGCATACAAGAAGTCCTTCGAGGAGCTCACCAAGGTCATCCTTTCCAACAAGGTCGCCGACGCGCGCTTCAGCAAGAACGGCGACGGCAAGCTGATCGCCACGATCTCGACCCCGATGGGTTACAAGGTGGGCAGCGGCGAGAACGCCGTGACCTACACCTACATGAAGCACGTCGTCACCTACGAGGACAAGAAGGACGACGAGGGCAACGTCATCGAGGAAGAGGGCGACAAGGAACACATCTACAACGAAACCGACGAGGAGACCGTGCTTGACGCGACGATCACCGAGAGCGGCAGCGGCGAATACGTCATCGTGATCGACGATCTCGATCTCACCGACCGCACGCCCGGCTCGAACGTGACCATCAACGTCGAGATCGTGGAGGACACCCGGACGGTCAAGACCAGCGACTCGAACATCGTCGTCTATCCCGACGACAACGAGACCGAGGGCGCCAAGAGCAACAAGGTCCGCATCGGCGACACCGTCGTCGTCGAGGTCACGGAGAAAGAGGGCTCCAAGCTGGACGGCCTGACCTACACGGCGGGCGGCGTGACCCGCAACATCACCACCATCGAGCACAGCATCCCCGTGGACTGCGGCACGGCGTACATCTTCGTCATGCCCGACATCGCGGAGGGCGCGGAGGTGACGGTCGCGGCGAACTGGATCAGCCTCAGCGCCGGCGAGAAGCCCTCCACCGAGGGCGCCGGCAAGAACCGCGGCACGTCGGTCGGCGTGGGCGCGTCGTTCGCGCTGCTGATTTCCAACGTCACCTCCGACGCGGTCATCGGCTCCAACCGCACGGTGAACAGCGGCACGCTCGACGTCCGCAGCTTCTCCGACCACGCGGTCGAGACGATCTCCGTCTCCGGCAGCGATCCGCTCGAGCCCGGCGAGACGGCGGCCCCCAAGGACTACAGCGTGGACGCCACCGCGGTCGTGAACATCGTCGACAACGCGATCGAAGCCAGAGTGGACGGCGGCACGGAGATCAAGACGAGCGGCTGCGACACCATCCTGGTGGACGAAAGCAAGAAAGACGAAGAGAAGGAATACGCCTCTCTCAACCTGTACGCATGGGAGAAGAGCAAGGCGCTCGCGCAGGCAAGCGGCTTCGCGGTGGGCAACCGCACGGCGGTCGGCGCGGCGGTCACGGTCAACATCCTCGACTCCGAGGTCAACGCGATCTTTGGCGGCGACGCGACGGTGGCCGGCACGGCGCACATTGCAAGCGGCTCCAGCATCGAGGACATCAGCAAGGCGATGGCGACCGCCATGGGCGGCGACCTTGGCCGTCTGATGAACAAGTTCAAGAGCTCGCTCAATGCGGCCGAGGAAACCTTCAACAAGCTTCTCGCCGGCGACTATTTCGGCAGCGAGAACGAAAACAAGGGCAACGAGAACAACAACACCGCCACGAAGGTCAATGGCAAGCTCGACGAAAAGGGCAGAACCATCACGGGCGATCGCCCCGCCCCGGCGAATTCGGAGAATGCCGGCGCCTTCGCGGACAACAACGTCAGCCTCTCCACCAACGTCATGAAGACGCAGGGCGTTGAGGCGTCCGGCATCGACAAGACGGAAAGCGTCACCAATCAGGCGACCGATACGGCGAATACCCAGACCGGCGGCGTGAACAACGACTCCACCGGCGGTACGACCCAGGTCGAGGGCCCGAAGTCCTCTGACACCATGAAGATCCAGATCGCGGCCGCGGTTGGCCTGAACATCTCCAGCCACGACGACAGGACGGAGGTGTCCGGCAGCATCCAGGCGGCGAACATCGTCGTCACATCGGTGAACCACAGCAATCTGCGCACGATGGGCACCGGCGCGGCGATGAGCCTCAAGAACAAGTCCAACTCGCTGGCGCTGGGCGTTACCGTCATCGTCAACGAGAACACGGCGGTCACCGCCATGACCAGCAACGCCAGCCTCACGGCGGACGGCGACGATCTGACAGCGGTCGCCGACAGCACCGAGGGCTACACGATCGTCATGGAACCCGCCGAGACGCTCGACGGCGAGGCAACTGCCGCGACCGTCTGGTTCGGCAACAAGGCGTACACCGTCTACACCAGAGACGGCGCGGAGTTCTACTTCGACGGCACGAAGCTCTACGCCAAGCTCCCGAACGGCGACGGCAAGCACAACGGCAATCTCGCTGTTACCTCGTATCAGACCATCAATATGGACGGCGAGTACACCGGCTACCTGACCGCACAGTCCCTCGCGGGCGCGGTCTCCGGCTCCGGTATCTTCTCCATCGGCGGCGCGGTCGCCATTGCGAAGATCGAGTATCAGTCGAAGGTCGAGATCGCCATCGCCGTGGTCGACGGTGAGACGAGAGAAGACCTCCCCAACGGCGCCGACAAGAACCATCACGCTTCTCTGACGGGCGGCACAGTGGGGATCTACGCGGACACCAAGGGCAAGACCACGGTGCGCGCGGGCGGCGTCAGCGTCGGCAAGGGCAGCGCGGTCGGTATCGGCGCGTCGTTCGCCTTCGCGGCCGACAACTCGAACACGCAGGTCCTGGTGGGACACTTCACCCACATCAACGCGGGCAGCCTTGACATCCACGCCTTCAGGCACGCGGTCAGCCTGTCCGATTACCAGGGCAACAAGCTGCCGTCGCTCCTGACCAACTCCTCCAAGCTCAGCGACGAGGAGCGTGAAAACGCGGACCTTGGCCTGATCGACATCCACAAGGGTGAGGATGATACGAGCTACAAGGCCAACATCAACGTCTCCACGGATACGGTCATGAGCATGATCGACGCGTTGAACTTCCTCGCCAGCAAGAACATCTACGCGGAATCCATCGCGGGTTCCATCGTCGGCGGAGCGAAGGATTCCAAAGCCTCCGTTGCGGGCGCGTTCTCGTTCATCATCTGCTACGAGACCGTCAGATCGATGATCGGCGACAACTGCGTCATCAACGTCGGCATGGACGACGAAAACGCGTCGGGCGCTATGACGATCCACTCCTACAACGGCTCGAATATGCTTGCCATCGGCGGCGGCCTGAGCGCGGGCAAGACGAAGGCGGGCGTCGGTCTGGCGCTTGGCTTCATCAGCACCGAGGACAAACTGATCACCCACATCGGCCGAAACACCAAGATCCGCGCGAAGGGCGATTACAGCCAGAGCTGCATCGACGGCATGAACTTCACGGCCATCTCCGTCGCCATGGCGATCAGCACCTCCTCGCAGGCGAAGGCAACCGTCGGCGGCGGCCTGAACATCGTGGCCAAGAACGACAGGACCAACAGCATTGTGTGCACCGGCGCCGAGATCAGCGCGAGGAACATCGGGATCGACACCCGCTCGGAGACGGATATCCGCCTGATCTCCGCCAGCGCCAGCGGCTCCAACAAGGCCGCGGCGATCGGCGGCACCTTCGGCGTTGTCTTCAACGGCAGCGTCGCGTATGTGAGGCTCGACCCGAACGTCAAGCTGACGAGCGTGTACGACATCACCCTCAGCAGCGAGATCGAGGAAGACTTCGTCAACGTGCTTGCCAGCGCCTCCGGCTCCGGCAAGGGCGTGGGCGCGGCGGCTGTGTTCAGCGTGCTCGTCACAACGTCCAAAGCCCTCGTGACGGTTGGCAACGGCAGCGTGCTGACCGCGGGGCGCAATGTGAATTTCCGCGCCCATTCCGACGCCTGCATCGTCCTCGTCTCCGTGGGCCTGGCCGCATCCGGTCAGAAGGCGGCGGTCGGCGCGACCATCAGCGTCGGCGTGTTCAACCGCCACACGCTGGTTGGATTCGGCAGTTGGGACGAGGAGAACATGCGCCTGATCGGCGGAGCGGTCACCATCAACGCCGGCGGCGACGTGTTCGTCAAAGCCGAGAGCGAGGATCGGACCGTTCTCGTGGCGGTGGCGCTGGCGGCGTCCGGCAAGGGCACCACGGTCTCCGGCACGATCCCCGTCGTGGTCAGCACTTCCACCATCCGGACGGATCTCGGCGACGGCACCACGATCCACGCGGGCGGCAGCTTCGCCAACCTTGCGGATTGCGAATCGCGCGTCTATGACGTTGCGGGCGGCATCTCCGTCAGCGGCAAGGGCAACGGCGTCGGCGCGACGCTCAGCACCATCGTTGTGAACAACTGGGTGCACGCGGTCGCGGGCGACAACCTCACCATCGTCGCCGAGTCCAAGACGGGCAGCGTCATCGAAACGCCCACCAACCGCAGCATCAAGCGCAAGGGCATCGTGTTCAGCGCAACGTCCAGCAACACCATCATCCAGATCGCCATCGCGGCGTCGGTCGCCGGAAGCAACGCGATCTCCGGCGTGATCGGCACGCTGGTCGTCCAGAACACGACAAAAACACTCATCGGCAACAACGGCAAACTCTACGCGGGCTATGCGCTCGTGGGCGACAACCCGACGGCGCAGGCGGTCGACGGCAGCGGCGACGCGGAGATCTACGCCGAGGCGAACGACGACACCGAAGCCTATGAGATCGCCGGCTCGCTCTCCGTGTCCGGCAAGGTTGGCGTCGGCGCGACAGTGCTCGCCATGGCCTTCAACAATTGGGTCATGGCGGAGTTCAACAATGCCGCGGTCATGATGGCGCGCAAGGACGTCACCGTCGCGGCGAACAACGTTGACAACCTCTGGCTGCTGGGCGTCAGCTTCGCCGTGGCCGGCAAGGCCGGCGTCGCCGCGGGCGTCAACGCCATGGTCTTCCAGAGCAAGACTCTGGCGACGATCGGCGGCATGGTCACCGCGGAGAACGGCAGGATCAACGTCAACGCGAACTGCGACTCCTTCCTGCTGAACGTCGCGGCCTGCATCGCGGTCGCCGGCAAGGTCGGCGCGACCGCCGTGGTGCTGGTCACCTACTTCTACAACGAGACCGAGGTTCAGGTCGCGTACAACGCGAACCTCACCGCAAAGTACGCCGTGAACCTCACTGCGAACTCCAGCGAGACCCTGTCTGCGGACGGTCTCGGCGTGGCGATCGGCGGTCAGGCGGGCGTCGGCGGCACGATCGACGTGATCATCATGAAGGTCACGACGCAGACGCACACCGAAGAGAACGTGACCCTCAAGACGACGGCGGACGACGAGAACGCCTCCGAGACCGACACCTTCGGCGTGAACGTCATCGCGCACGACGACTACACCCTCGTCGCGGTGATCCTCACCACGTCGATCGGTGGCACGGCGGGCGTGGGCGTTTCGGCGCTCGTCTCCCTGAGCTTCAACACCGTCGAGGCGAAGGTCGGCGCGGACTCCTACATCGAGTCCTACACCGACGCGCTGGTCGAGGCGACCTCCGACCGCAATCTCGTGGACGTCTCCGCTACCATCGCGATCGGCACCACGGCGGGCATCGGCGTTTCCGTCGGCGTGGTCGTCGCGGGCGCGAAGATGAGCCAGGATGCGCACGACAGCCTCTTCTCCGGGAACGGCCCCGACCCGCAGGCGCAGGTCGACGCGGCGTTCTCGATGGGCAACTCCAACGCCCTGAAGGACAGGGACGGCAACAGCCTGAAGCCCAAGGACAACATCGGCGCGAAGGGCCTGCTTGCGGGCGACGGCCAGACCGGTGAGAAATTCAGCTCCGGCTATGACGAATACGGCCAGGATCTCTACGAGCATCCTGAGAAGACCAAGAATTACAGCATCTACTACACGCTCGACAAGGACGGCAACCTCGTGCGGAAGGATACGGCGACGCTCACCTTCAAGCAGTATGTCGACGCCGAGGGCAACACCTACTATGTCAGCGACCACTTCAACACCGAGCGCGACAAGGACGGCAACGTCACCGGCTATCGCGCGAGCGGCTCCGCGGGCAACTTCACCGCGGTGTTCGAAGAGGTGGACGGCGTGCTGAAGCAGACCCTCGAGGTCGACGCGGGCGGTCTGAGCATCGTGCTCGACACGAACGACTTCACCTTCTACACGCTGCAGGGCGGCAAGTTCGTCTGCCAGAACAAGTCCGGCGTGGATTCCGTGGACCAGGTCATCGAGGAAGGCAAGGACAAGGACAAACGCTTCAACGCCTTCTCTGTCGTCGAAGCCGACGGCGAGGAGTACCACCTGTACGTCAACAACGAAACAGGCGAGTACGTCTATGAGAACGGCGGCGACTACTACACCAAGGCGGACGACACGTTCACCCCGGTCAGCGATCCGTACATCCAGTACCGCGTCAGCCGCATCTACGCGCGCTACCGCAGCGACGAGACGACGGACGGCAAGGGCAAAAAGACGGACAGCGCGGCGGTCAGCGGCTCCGGCATGGACGACGGCACGCTCGATCAGGCGGACAACAAGAACAGCTACCACGTCGGTACGGGCAGCTATCAGGACGCCACCAGCGCCGTGATCGACGCGGGCACCCGCGTCATCGCGCGCACCGGCAGCATCTCCGTCCTCTCCAGCGACGTGCTGGATGCGGTCGTCGTCTCCGGCCCGATCGCGGCGGGCGGCACGGCGGGCATCGGCCTCGGCGTGGCGGTCGGCGTGATGAACTCCAACGTGGTTGCCGAGGTCGGCAACGGCGCGGTGCTCAGCGCGGCGAACGACGTCACCGTCTATGCCAGCACCGGCAACAACAAGGCGACTGCGGGCGACCGCGGCGCCAACGCCAGGATCAAAGACAAGGCGGCCGGCTACGTTGACGAGCAGAAGGGCCATGTCAGCGAGCAGGACGACCTGAAGGTTCTTGACAGCAGCTCCATCAACCTGATCGCCTTCGCCACGGGCGGCGGCGGTACCGTCGGCGTCAACGTCGCCGCGGGTATCCTCGTCGTCGGCGTGACCGCCAAGTCGGTCATGAACGGCAGCGTCATGAGCGTCAAGTCCGCGACGGACGACAGCAGCGCGGACGCTCAGGTCCGCAAGCTCAACGTCCATGCCACCATGGACTACGGCCACGTTCTCGCGGTCAGCGTCGCAGCCTCCGGCGGCGGCGTGACAGGCGTCGGCGTCTCCGTCGGCATGACCTTCTTCCAGGGCGCCAGCGAAGCGGGCATCGGCGGCAGCGGCACGATCAGCGACGTCGCGGCGATCGAGGTCAACAACGACGGCCAGACCAAGGCGACCACCGCGGCGGCAACGATCGGCGCGGGCACGGTCGGCGTGGCGGCGGGCGCCTCCGTGGCGATCAACCGCACGACCATCAAGACCTACATCGGCGACGGCGTGACCGTCCTCGGCAATCCCACCATCAAGCTCAACACCGACTACGCCAAGGCGAAACAGAGCAACGACGCGAGAGCCATCATCATCGGCATCTCCGGCGGCGCGGTGGCGGTCGGCGTCAGCGTGGCGGTCGCCATCAACAAGGCGCAGGCCTACACCTTCATCGGCGTCGATCCCACCACCAATGCGGACGCGGCGGCGAAGGGCGTTATCCACGCGCAGAGCATCACCATCAACTCCGACTTCAGCGGCAAGACCCTGGTCATCGGCGCCGCGGTCACGGCGGGCGGCGTTGCCGTCAACGGCCTTGTGGCGCTCGGCTTCAACCGCGTCGAGAACCAGACCGCGATCAACCGCGCCAACGTCTCCGTTGAGGACGGCATCACCATCAACGGCAGAGCCATCGGCGGCACCGAGGTCTACGGCACGTCCATCGTCGCCGGCGCGGTCGCCGTGGGCGCGACCGTTGCGGTTAGCCAGCTCAAGGCGAACAACTACTCCTTCATCGACGTCACCGGCGTTGAGATCTCCGCGAAGACGCTGACGATGAACGCCGGTACGAAGACGGATCCCGCCGACTCCGAGTCCATGTGCGCGGTCATCACCGGCTCCGCCGGCGCGATCGCCGTGGCGCTGAACTTCGCGGTCTCCCTGAACGAGTCCGGGAACAAGGCGGTCGTCTTCGGCGAGATGAAGAACGACAAGGGCTCCATGACCATCGGCACGAGCGGCAGCACGTCCGACGAGGTCAAGGTCCAGGCCTGGAGCAACTCGAGAGCCTATGCCATCGTGGCGAACGTCAGCGCCGGCGCCATCAGCGCAAGCGTCTCCTTCGCCTACGCGACGATCACCGCGACGCAGTACGCGAAGTTCGTCCCGAACGTCAACGCCACCATCCACGGCGGGCTGAACGTCGAGTCCCACCAGAACAAGACGGATCCCGCGGGCGAGAGCTTTGGCCAGAAGGTCACGGATCTCATCAACGAGGCGGTGAACGGCAGCAAGGACTCCGAGAAAGACCAGAAGAACACCGATTTCAGCGGAAAGAAGACCTCTATGGCGGAGGCGGTCATCCTCTCCTGCTCCGCCGGCCTGATTTCCGCAACGGCGAACTCCGCGGTGACCAAGGCGGCGGGGACGAGCCACGCGGTCGCGGGCGGCAGGACAATGACCGTCAACGGCAACGTCAAGGTCCTCAACGACGCGGTGGTGAAGGCGACGATCTTCGTCGGCAGCCTGACCGTCAGCGCCCTCAAGGTGGGCATCAACCACGCCGCCACGATCACCAAGGGCAACTTTGAAGCGGGCTTCGTCAGCGCCGGAGACGTAACGGTCAACGGCGACATCGAGGTCAGGAACAACTGGCAGAGCATCTCCACGGCGGAGCTCTACCCGACGCTCGGCGGCGTGGGCGTCAGCCTTGCGACGGTTGACGTCAACGCGGCGATCGCCTACAACAGCACCAAGGCGAAGGCCTACCTCGCCACGACCAGGACGGACGAGAACGGCAAGCCGGTCATGACCGACATCACCGCCACCGGCACGATCGAGGTCGAAGGCGACGGCACGGCGAAGAGCTACGCGCACATCCAGACGCCGACCGTCAGCGTGAACGCCATCGAGATCGCCGTGAACGTCATCGTGGCGTACCTCGCGGCGGAGCAGACGGTCACGGCCGAGAACGCCCGCGCCACGGCGAGCAAGGTCGAGTTCAACGCCTACCTCAACAGGAACAGCAGCGGCTACGCGGCTGAGGCGGAGCTCGGCGGCGGCGTCAAGGCGGCGGAAGCCAGCCTCGCCAGCGTCAAGAGCAACGTCGGCATCGCGGTTGTGAAGGCGATCAACGCCGTCAGAACCAAGGCCGCGGCGTTCGGCACGGAAGCCAACAGGTACACCGAGGTCGCCGTCCACAACACCAGCGTCGCCAAGGCGAACGCGTATGTGGACGCGGCGGTTGTGAGCCTGGGCGGCGTGAGCATCGGCGTCAACGTGCTCTCCACCTACACGCGCGGCAACTACGAGGCGATCCTCGACCTGGCGGGCGAATCCTACGTCAAGTCCATCACGATCGAGGGCAGCTACAACAGCACGGCGGAAGCGGTCACAATGGCGCCCGTTCTGGGCCTTGGCCTCGTGAAGGCCGAGCTCAACGTGGCGACCGCCAACGTTGGCTCCAACGCGAGGACCGGCATCACCGGCACGGGCAGCGTCGAGGCCTCCGGCGACGTCGACATCTCCGCCAACGGCACGGCGAACGCCCTCGCCAGAGCGGAGCAGGCGACCGTCAGCGCCAACGTCGCGAGCCTCGCCGCCAACGTGGCGTATGCCAACCAGAAGGCGGTGCAGGATACGCTGATCCAGGACGCCGACGTCACGGCCGCCAACATCACGATCAGCTCCAACCTGAACCGCGACAATACGATGCTGGACGACAGCGGCAGGCTGAAGGAAGGCAGAAACGCCTATGACGTCGGCGCGGCGGCCCTGCTGGGCGGCAACGGCGCAGCGTCCATCAGCCTGCTCAGCGGACAGGTCAACGTCGCCATCGCCACCAGCAGCGCGACGAACATGGCCCGCACGAACAACGCCAACCTCACGGCGACCGGCGTCATCACGCTGAACAGCAACCAGACCAGCCTTGCCTACGCGGACGTGATCGAGCCTACGGTCGGCCTCGGCGTGGCGTCTCTGGCGGTCAACGTGCTGTACGCCTACGCGAACGGCGAGTTCGTCACGGAGCTGAACACCGGCGACGCCGCGAAAGTGAACGCGGGCCGCGTCGATATCGACAGCGTCAGCACCGTGTACACGGTGGCGTTCAGCGCTGCGAGCAACGTCGCCATCAAGGCGGCGAACGCGGGCACCAACGTGGTGATCGCGAAGAGCCTGCCCACCATCAAGACCGGCATCACCGGCAGCGGCAGCGTCACCGCCACGGGTGCGGCAACCGAAACCGACCTGCCCATCGACATCCTCTCCACCACGACGGTCAGGGCCTATGCGACCTTCCGTCCGGCAGAGTTCAGCCTCTCCGCCGCGAACCTCTACGTCAACTACGTCGAGGCCGACGCGGACGGCGTGCAGAACGCCTGCATCGAGGATGCGACGGTGAAATCGCCGAACGGCGTGAGCGTCAGAAGCGTGCTGAACGGCAACAAGACCACCGCGGCGGAAGCCCAGATCGGCGTGTCCGGCGGCGCGGCCATCAGCGGCTACGACGCCAGCGCCAACGTGGCGATCGCCAAGCTGAGCTTCAAGTCCAACGCATACACCGCGCGCGCGGGCTTCGAGCAGGGCACGGGCAAGATCACGCTCAACACCTCCGGCAACTCCATCGCCCACGCGGGCTACAAGGCCAGCAGCTTCGCCGCCGGCCTGGCCGGCATCGGCGTGGTCTACACCTACGCGTACGCCGACGGCCAGTTCAACGCCTACATGGCGGGCGGCAGCCAGAACATCTACGCCTCCGCCATCGACATCACCACCGACTACTACGCGCAGGCGAACGCCGAGACCGCTCAGCCGGCCGCGGGCCTGCAGGTGGTCAGCGTGAACGTGAACATGGCCTACTCCGACGTCCGGGTGCAGTCCTATGCCGGCATCGGCTATCCCGTTCAGCCGGAGCTGGATGAAAACGGGGACCTCAAACGGGATAAGAATGGGAACCCGATCCTTCCGGATGTGTCCAGCACCGGCTCGGGTGCGATCCGTGTGACGGGCAACATCAACGTGACCGCCAACGGCATGGCGTACTCCGAGGCGAACATCGCGGGCGGCAAGTTCTCCGCCTCCGGCATCAAGGTGGGCGTCAACGAGGCATATGCGAACCTGAACGCGTATCAGGACGCCTATGTCGGCGGCACCTACATTGAGGCCGGCAACGTCTATGTCATCTCCCGCTTCAACACCAACAACAACACCAACGACGGTGACAGCGTGGTGTCCCAGCCCGACACGAGCATCAGCAGGGCCGCCAATACCGGCTCTCTGGCGATGGTCGGCGCCAACGCGGCAGAGGCCGCGGCGGTCAGCGTCAAGGTGAACCTGGCGCAGTCCTGGACCAACGCCACCGTGAAGGCCACGGTCTACGGCGGCGGCATGAAGGTCCGCGGCGACGTTTACGCCAACGTCTTCGGCGTCAGCTACGCCAACTCCGGCGTCAACCAGCCCACCTTCGACATTGCCGCTCTGCGCGTGTCCGTCAACAGCACCAAGTCTGAGGCGGGCGGCACCTACGAGGCGTCGATGAACACCACCGGCTCCGTGGACAGCGCCACGGCCATCGAGGTGGACGGCGGACTCTATCTCATCACCAGCCACAACACGCTGGCCGAGAGCGAGATCGCATCCTCCGGCGTCGCCATCAGCGCCTTCAGCGGAAGCAACAACACCAGCGTGGCGAAGAGCGCCGTCAATGCCAAGGCCACGATCACCGGCAAGGGCAACGCCGTCCTCGGCAATGTCACCGCCATGGTCTCCGGCAAGGGCAAGGCGCAGGCGAAGGTCGCCGAGCCGAAGCTCAGAGCCTCCGTCGTGAACATCTCCGCCAACGAGATCTACTCCTATCAGGCCATCGATCAGGAGGCCTACTTCGATGTGGAGGGCCCGGGCCGCGTCCAGATCCTCGGCAACGTGCTGATCGACTCCAGATACACGGCCGACAAGAAAGAGGGCGCGTACGCCTACATCGACAGCGGCAAGCTGAGCCTGTCCTGGATCTCCGGCTCCGTCACCATGGCCTACGCCATGGCAACGATGCACAACAGCGCGTGGATCGGCGGACACAACGGCGGCGTCATTGACGTGTACAAGGTCAATCAGGCCGGCAAGAAGGTCTACGGCACGGTGACGGTCAACGCGATCTCCAAGACCAGCGCCTGGGCCCAGATCCAGCGTCCGTTCTCCGCATCCTATGCACAGCTCACCATGCTCTTCGCCTCCACGCAGACGGCGGACGTCACTGAAGCGCACATCGGCAACGGCGGCGAGTTCACGCTCAACGCCATGACCGTGAACGTGAAGGCTGACGGCAAGACCGAATCCCACGGCGAGAGCGCCGCGACCGGAAGCCTCTCGGTCTTCAGCGCCAGCGGCGGCGGCATCACCGCCTACGTCGGCCGTGCCAACGCCGGCGATACGGTGGCGCGCGCGGCGAGACAGACCGTCAAGGCCTATGTGGCAGACAACGCGTCGGTCATCGCGCAGGGGAACATCGACATCGCCGCAAACAACAACTCCAAGGTCGAAGCGGTGATGAACGAGGGCTTCAACATCTCCGTCATCGGCATCTCCGCCGCCATCGTGGAGACCGACAGCCGCACCGAGGCGGACGCCTGGGTCGGCAGCAACGCCACCGTTCGTTCTCTGGGCGGCGACGTCAACATCACCGCAAAGGACGACGTCAACGGCCGCTCCAAGGTGGACGGCACCAGCATCGGCGTTCTCTTCAGCGCCAGCGCGAAGTACGCCCAGAACATTCTGGACCAGAAGGTCGATGCGTGGGTCGGCAGGAACGCCGTGGTCGACGCGGCGAACTCCGTGCTCATCCGGGGCAGCGGCGACGCGAACCTGAGCGCCGTCACGAACCTCAACAGCGCGGGTCTGGTCTCCGCCGGCGTTCTGACGGCGAAGAACAACCTCAGGCGCAACATCAACGTCACGATAGACGGCGGAGCGCAGGTCATTGCGCAGCTGGGCAACCTGACCCTGAAGGGCGAGGGCGGCACCAACGACAGCATCACGACCTCCGCCAAGGGCAACAGCATCGGCCTGGTGGGCGTGGGCACCTCCGACTGCACCACCAGAGTGAGCTCCAACGTCTACACCAACATCAACAGCGGTTCCTATCTGAACGCGAAGGTGGGCATCCTCACGATCCGCGCCCTGACCGGAACCAGCGCCAACACCGTTGGCAGCGTCAACGCGGTCGGCCTTGCGGGCGCGCCCTTCGTCTACACCCAGAACGATTGGCACAGCTTCAACGCCTACGTCAACATCGGAACCGACGGCGGCACCACCCCGGCGAGAGTGCTGGGCGGCACGACGGATATCTATGCCGGCGTTTCCCGCCTGTCCATCTCTTCGGACTCCGCCGCTCTCGCGGGCGGCCTGGCCGGCGAGGCGACCGCCAAGGCGGAGAGCGATGTAACGCTGAACACCGGCGTCAACGTCAGCCGCGCGGACGTGGGCGCCTACGGCAAGCTGAACGTGGGCACCTCCACCACGCCGCTCAACGGCGGCACCGTCAGCGCGACGTCCTCCTCCAAGGTCTTCGCCCTCTTCGGCGCGATCTACTCCAAGGCCTATGTCACGGTCAACGCCTCCGGCAAGATCGTCTTTGACGGCAACACCGTCATCCGCGGCCGGGACGTGAACGTGGGCGCCGAGGGCTTCAACGGAACCATGAAGGTGGGCGCCAAGACCCTGCGCGTGGGCTTCGTCGTCGGAACCTCCAGCTCCAACAAGAAATCCACCAACAAGTTCTCCACCGACGTTGGCAGAGCGACCTACTATCTGGGCGGCGCTGCCGAGGGCGTCACGGTCGTGGTGGATAAGTACGGTGTGGTCCATGCCTCCGGCGCCAGCATCAGCAGCCCTGAGGCGATCCGCATCTCCAACTCCTCCGCGGGCAGACTCTACGCCTACGGCAACGTGACCGCCCGCAACGGCACCAAGATCTATAACGTGCAGTATGTGCCCACCGTGGACATCGTGAACCTGGGCGACAGAAACATCAAGATCCTCCAGATCGACGTGTTCAACGAGAGCCTGTCCAGCCCGACGGTGACGCTCAACGGCAGTTATCAGGTCATCAGCAACAACGGTTATGTGTCGCCCGTCGTCACCATCACCAACCGCGGCAGCGGCAACGTCACGGTGGACGGCGCCATCCAGAACGAGAAGGGCAGCGTCGTCATCGAGTGGATCGGCGAAAAGGGCGGTTACCTCTACGGCAACAGCAACGCCCTCATGGGCACGACCCATGTCGCCAACATCTGGGCGCACAAGCTGACCGTGTCCGGCGCCGCCGGCATCGGCGACACCACGACCAACGTCCCGCTCTCCGCCTGGCTGACTCTGGTGAAGGACAAGAACGGCGTGGAGCAGAACGCGGAGATCTCGATGCAGGCCAAGGGCGACATCCTTGCCGACCTGACCCTCACCCGGATCACCGCCGTGACCAGGCTTGGCACCGCGTCGGGAGAGACCTTCGACAAGACGCTGGATATCAAGAACATCGAGAGCGCCGAGGGCAGCGTGAACCTGACCCTGGGTACGCCGTTCAATATGCAGTATCTTGCCAGCGGCACCATCTCCATCATCGCCACGCCCGGTATCGTCAGCTTCACCGGCGACACCTACACCGGCTCCGGCGATTACAGCAAGGCCGCGCTGGAGAAATACCGCAGCGGCAGCATTTACACCCTGCCCAGCGGCATGACCCTCACCCTCGACGAGACGGGCAAGGTGATCCGTGCCTCCACGGAGCGCAACGGCAGCATCAGCCTCAGCGAGTTTGAGGTGTTCAACGTCTCCGACGAAGTCGTGACGTCCAGCTCCAACCTCGCCTCCGTCGGCCTCGGGGTCACGCTTGCGAACGGCAAGTACCTGCTTCTGGCGGGCACGCCGGACTGCGGCGTAACCTTCCGCCTGGACAACGACGGCAGGGGCGAGCTGCGCGTGAACAAGAACTACAGCGGCACCTACACCATCGAGCTTGCCGGCAACATCGACAACATGGACGGCTACCACAAGTTCGGTACGGACCTGCACAATCCCGACAACAACACATCCGTGGATTCCAGCCTGGGCGGCGTGTACTGGGGCAACTGCGTGACCCTGTACAACTCCACCGGCAAGGATCCCACCGGCTCCGCGGATCCCATCCTTCTGGGCGACAGGGACGGCTACCGCTACTACCTCGCCACGGATAAGGGCTCCATCAGCAGACTCCGCGAATATGTGGACGATGCCAAGCACTACTCGGTGCTGGTTCTCAAGGTCAAGATCATGGGCACGAACGACGGCGAGCAGCGCGAGTTCTATCAGGGTGTCAAGATCCACGAGATGAACGACTACGACGGCAAGACCAGCAGCAAACGCAAGGATATCGACGGCTTCTGGTTCCCCAGCTTCTACGGTATCGAGTGCTACGCGATCACGGAAAAATCCGACGAGGTCAAGGGCTTCCGGCTGAAGGACTTCAACGGCGTGTGGCATGAATACAACGCCTATCGGAACGACAGAGACATCTGGATCATGTCGGAGAAGAACGGCGACGATCCCGGCGGTTACGCACTGATGTTCGGCGTGGAGAAGAAGAGCGACAAATGGCTGCCTCTCTTCTGCAAGGAGAATGAGTACGACGCCCCCGACACCAAGACGTATGAGGATAAGGGCTCCGGCGAGAAGGGGTACTACTACTACATGGATCCCGTGGGCAAGAACAAGGACGACTTCATGCTCATGGTCTATGGCGACCTGATCTACGTGCCGACGGACGGCAGCAAGTCCTCCTGGAACGTGGTGAAGAGCAGCAACGGCAAGTACACCATGGCCGTCACGTCCGAAGAGGATGGCGACACCGTCCTCAAGATCGTGTCCAAGGACGCGAGCGGCAAGTATCAGCTGGCTCCCGGCCTGACCGTCATGGTCGACGACAACTCCACCGCCACCCTCAACTACAAGACCGAGACGCTCAGCGGCAGCCACACCTATGAGTTCCGACCTGAGACCGGCTACGTCAAGTTCGAGAACGGCGACGAGGTCAAGGCATCCGGCAGCGTCTTCTCCGGCGTGAGCTTCGTGGCGCAGCCCTTCAAGTATGAGATGATCTGCGACACGGACGACGTGGACCTGGTCATGGACATCAACGGCGACGTGTCCTGCCGCAGAGGCAGCTCCCTCGGCGGCTACACGCTGGCGTCTTACTCCGGAAGCTCCACGAGCTATGACGTCAAGGATGACAACGGAAACATCAGAACCAGATCGGTGAACGCGGTTTACAGCTACGAAGGCCAGAAGGTTCTGGAGGTTGGCACGGAGGTACTGAAGGATTCCGACGGCAACCGGCTGACGGATGAGTTCGGCAAATTCATCGCCCCGCTGGCCTATCGAGGCATCTGCAAGGGCAGTATGATTTACGCCGTGAACGAATCCGGCGAGCTGACGGATTATTCCAATAAGGAACCGACCATCCGTATGGCGGCCATCGAGGGCTCCAGCGCCGGCACCGAGGGCTACACGCCCACCGACAAGACCGAGACTTTCGACAACTACCTGACGGAGGTCGACGGTGCGGTCACGGTCACGCCCACGGGCTACGCGCCCAAGCAGAAGACCGTCAGGATGGACGAGGGCCTGACGATCGTTGAGAACGCGGTCAAGTCCGCGATCGCGGATTACGTCCAGAAGATGAAGACCACCACCTTCAAGGGCTACATCGTGAAGACCGGCGACATGACCTACCTGCCCTACGCCGTTCAGACCACGACCCCGAGCCTCATGGGTTACACGCAGGTCCAGAAGACCGTCAGCGAGACTCTGGGCACGGTGACCACCACCTATCTGGTCTACGAGCGTACAACAGACGACAAGACCGAAGAGATCTACGTTCTCAACGGCGAGGTCTACCGCGCCAAGACCGTGGAGGAGAAGGAAGCGGAAGCGAATCCTGAGGAAGGTCAGACGCCCGCGACCCTCCCGACTTCGGACTATGTCCCCGTCTTTGACAAGCACGTCCGCGAGAACCTGCACGTTGCGCTGGACGACGGATGGTATGAGGTCGCGCAGACCGTCAGCCACGACGAAGTCACAGGCAAGGACGGCGACGGCAAGGACATCATCGAAACCCGGTATTACACCGTCAGCAAGAACGGCAATACAACGCGCTACATCCGGGACGGCAAGGTCTACGACACCGGCTTCAACCTGATTTCGGGTGAAAACGCCGAGGATTACGACCCCGTCCAGGAGACGAAGACGATCAACGGCAAGAGCTGCGGCGCGTTCCGCAAGTCGTTCCAGGTCAAGGACGGCGACAACACCTACTGGCAGACCGTCACCAAGTACGAGCGCAGCGGCTGGATGTACAACGCGGACGGAAGCCCGTACACGGAGAGCGTGACCTACTACACGCCTCAGGCCATCCAGAACTCCGACAAGCCCGTGTGGCTGACGGAGACCCTGACGCTCGTGGACGAGCAGACGTCGGCGAGGACCCCGGGCAGCTACAGCGTCTACACCTCGTCCACCGACAGCAGCGCGACGCCGACGAAGTACTACGTCAGCACCGACGCGACCATGGACAGCGACTTCGCCCTCTACACCTTCAGCGAGAGCGCGGTGGAGAGCGGAACGAAGAAGCTGACGAAGGACGGAGAGGCCCTGACCGTTGAGGCGTCCAACAAGACCTTCAACTACTACGGCACGACCTATCCGCTGCTGGAGCACAAAGTGGACAATGAGTCCGACTGGTACTTCGTTCTGGGCAGCGGCCTGGTCATGCAGAAGGATGCGGACGAGGACACCGCGGTGCTCACCGATTACCGCTATGACGACGGTACGGTGCGGCTCGGCACGCTGGCCAAGCAGGTGGACGTCGTTCTGAGCGTCACGCAGACCGATGACGAGGTCACCTACGAGAGCGCCTCGTACACGCTGCTGAAGTCCGACGAGGACGTTGAGTTCATCGTTCTGGACGACGGCAAGGTCATGAAGGTGACCGGCAGGGACGAAACCACCGTCACGGCCGCTGAGGAAACCGATTATGGTTACGACAGCGAGACCGGCAAGCTCAGCGCGGTGGACAGCAAGTCCGCCGAGGCGGTCTACGTCTACAACGGCGCGGCTTACAAGCTGCTCAGGACCAACGAGGAGCAGCCCCGCGAGTTCTTCGCCACCGTGGACGGCAAGGTCATGAAGGTGACCGACGACGGCGCGGAGGAGACCGGCTATGTGCTGACGCCGGATCAGGATTCCGGTTACGCCAAGTACACGGCGGCGGACGGGAAGACCTACTACGCCGACGTGGACGGCTTCATGAACACCAAGTCCGGCAGCGGCTTCGAGGAGATGTTCCTCTACACGAAGCAGGGCAAGGACAAGGTCATCCTCAACAACGGCAGCTATAATGGCAGCTACTACAAGTACAGCCGCTTCGGCGACACGAAGACCTACTACTCCGAGGACGAGACCTCGTTCTACGCCTACGAGATCGCGGACGAGAAGGGTACCATTGCCCTCCAGAGAGTCGAGGACGACAGAACGGTTCTGGTGACGGATGGCTTTATGCCGGTCTACTCCGATGTGACCATGACGGTCTACACCGAGGAGGGCACGCCGGAGATGAGCTTCCGCGGCCTGAACAAGGACGACGTAAACTACTATTACGATCCCGAAACCGGCCTGCTTTGGACCGACGTCGTCTATGACGTGCTGGGCAACGATTCGTCCAGCGTCGTCTTCCGCGACAGCTACGGACGCAACTACGTTCTCAGCGAAGGCGGCGCGGTCGTCGCCGGCGAGCTGAGCACGAACGGCGAGAAGGTCGCCGTCAAGACGACTGACGGCAGCGGCAAGTCCAGCGTCGAGAACTTTGACGTCCGGATCAGCAAGCTGGTCACCGACTACTATCTCCGCAGCGCCATCTGGTACACGATGGACGGCACGGCCCTGACCGAGGTCGAGAAGCCCGACGAGCCGGAGACCGCCACGGTGGATACGGTCGAGATCGCCAACGGTGTGAGCTACGAGGTCTACACCGAAGACGGAACGACCTACTACAAGAACGGCGGCAAGTGGTACACGCAGATCGGCGAGACCCCGGTGGAATGCGATACCGCTCCCACGGCTCCGGAACGGAGCAGCGGCTCCACGATGACCGTGGACGGCAACGTCTGCTATGTGTACACCAGCGGCGATGAGACCTACTATCTCAGAACCGACGTCTGGTTCACCCGCGCGGCGCAGTCTATCGTGGAGTGCAACCGTCCCGCCGATGCGGTGCGGAGCACGGAGGCCGTGACCGAGACGATCGGCGAAACGACCTATGCGGTCTACGACGAGCGCGGCACGACCTACTACGAGAACGGCGGCAAGTGGTACACGCTCGAAAACGGGAAACTGACGGAAAAGAGCACCGCCCCCGAAAATGTGAAGCAGGTCATGGCCGGCAAGACGGAGAGCCACTTCGGCAAGGACTACGAGGTCTACTCCGTCACCGAAACCAGCACCTACTACGCGAGCGACGAGAAGCTCTACACCGACATCCTCTCCCGCGTCGACACCGTCGGCAGCCTGCAGCCCAGCGGCGGCAAGCTGACGATCACCGTGACCGACGCCGAGGGCAAAACGGTGAGCGCCGAAAGCTATGACGCCTATGACAGTATTGAGGAGCTGACCTACTACCGCGTCGGCGAAGAGGGCAGCTACACCTACTACACCGCGAAGGACGGCATTCTGACGGCTCTTGACAGCGAGCCCGCGGATGTGAAGCAGTCGAAAAGCACGGCGGAATTCAGCGGCATGGTCTACGACGTCTACACGCACAAGGACAATGGAGGCGTCTACTACTATGACGAGGAAATGGGCGTCCTCTATGAGCGCAAGAGCGTGACCAACGCCGGCGAGACACAGATCGTCATGGAAGAGGTTTCGCACACCAGCGTGAGCGAGGCTTATGCCGAGGTCTACGAGACTATCCGCCTGGATGACAAGGACTACACCATCTGCCGCAACGAGTCCGGCAGCATGCTCTATCGGAGGGGCAGCAGCTACTACGAGCTGAGCGGCAGCGACCTGGTGCCCTTCAGCGGCAACACCACCGGCTATGAGCCGCAGACGGTCACCGAGTTCATCGGCGAGGGCGTCTACCAGCTCTACACCAAGGATGGCGAGACCTATTACTACGACGGCAGAGACCTGTATCAGAAGACCGTGTACGACGTCTATCAGGACAGCGAAGGCGTTGAGTACTACAAGGCGGGCGAGAGCTTCTTCCAGCTCAACGACAAGGGCAGCCTGGTCGAAGCGGTGCGTCCCGACGGCGCGGCGCCGGTCACGGAGACCGCCATCTTCGGCGGCAAGACCTACGACGTGCTGGAGAAGGGCGGCGAGTCCTACTACTTCGACGGCACGACGCTCTGGACCATGGAGGACAACAGCCTGAACCAGGTCACCGGCGCCGACGACCTCGTCATCGCGCCCATCAGCAGCGTCTACGGTTTGCCGGTCGGCAAGAAGACCGTCACCATCGAAGGCGTGAGCAAGGAGTGCGTCGTCTATCAGGCGGCAGGCTCCGACGACTACTACTACTTCGACGGCACGAGCCTCTATCAGCCCCTGACGCTGCAGGTCTACCAGAAGGACGGCGTCAAGTACTACTACCAGCCCGTGAGCGGCGACGCGAACGGCAGAGGCAAGATGTACGTGAAGAACAGCGACGGCACCCTGACTGTGGACGCCGGCGGTATGTACTTCAACCTCAACACCATCAGCGCCGGCAAGGACGTCACCCTCAAGCTGGAGTTCGGCAAGGCGGGTCTGACGAACGTGAACGGCAGCGCGGCCAACATCACCGCGGGACGCAACTTCACCCTCATCGCGGACAGCTCCGCGTCCTTCGGTACGCAGACGAATCCGATGGAGATGGATGTCGGCGGCACGACCTCCTTCCAGGATCTCAACGGCTCCGGCAAGGTCGGCATCAACACCTACATCGACAACCTGACGGATAAGCTCACCATCAACGACGTGATCGACACCAACGGCAAGACCATGGTGCTCGGCAAGACCATGGTGCCGACCGGCAGCGCGCCGACCGGCAGCGCGCTGACCGGCACGGGCAAGCTGACCGTGAACGGCGGCAGCCTGACGGCCACGGTCACCGACCTGACGCTCGACAACCTCGCGGCCAAGAACGAGGCGCAGGTGAACATCACCGCCAGCGGCAACGCTGCGGCGAAGACCTGGGACTTCGGTACCACCGCCAACGTGAACCTGACGGTGAATGGCGCCGCGGGCGTGAACGTCGAGACCTTCAAGGCCGGGCTGATCGCCGAGAACGCGGCGACGCCCGTCGGAGCGGTGAACGTGAACGTTCCCAACGGCGCGCTGAACGTGGGCGGCACCGCTGTGATCGGCGGCAGCGCCAACGTGACGCTGAACGTGCCCAAGGGCAGCATCACCAACACCGACGGCAGCAGCGAATCCTCCTGGACGGTGAAGGACGGCGCGACCCTCAACGCCATCACCGACAAGGCGGTCTCCATCGACCACCTGGCGCTCAAGGATGGCGCGACGATCCTGATCGACAACGCCAAGACCAACGGAACGGGCGTCGCGTCCTACACCGGCAAGACCATCACGGTCGAGGACACCGCCGACACCGCCAGCACGCTGACGCTCCACAGCAAGGGCGACATCAGGCTCGAGAGCGATGAGAGCAGCAGCGAGAACAACTATGTCCTGAATGTGGACGGCGTCGACGGCCTGAGAGCCACCACCGTGAACCTCACCAGCGAGAACGGCGGCCTGCTCAGCGGCACGGAGCACGACGGCTGGCACATCAAGGACGCCAAGGTCAACATGACGCTCCGCAACGCGCCGCAGGTCAGGGACGACGTCCTGATCGAGAGCGCGACCGTGAACATCATCGCGGAGCAGGGCGGCCTGACCTCCGAGGACTACGGAACCGAGAAGGTCGAATGGACCGTCAGGGATTCCGACCTGACCGCTCAGTTCGCGGGCGATCTGGTGATCGACCACCTGACGGCCGACGGCGCCAACGTCACCATCACCGCAGTCGCGGACGCCGACGGCAAGAGCCTCGGCTGCAGCGACTACATGAGCGCCGCGGGCGGCGGCAAGCTGACAAGCAAGGATTGGAACATCTCCGGCGGCCAGGTCAACCTGAACGTCTGGGACAACATCGTTGTGAGCGACAGCGTGACCGCGGACAAGAGCGCACAGCTCGACGTCAGAACGCGCACGGGCGGCATGACGGTCGGCACGCTGACCGAAAAGACGGAGGCCGGAAAGCAGAAGACCGATGTGAAGCTCGAGCTGGCGAAGGATGCGCAGATCGATCACATCGACCTGACCAACGCAAAGCTGACGCTGACCTCGCTGAACGACAACGGCCAGCCGAAGCTGGCGGTCAGCAAGCCGGGCGATGCGCATTACGGCGGCGGCCTCACCAGCATCGACTGGACGCTCAGCGGCTCGACGATGAACGCCGACACCTGGGGCAACATCGTGGTGGGCAAGAAGGTCCGGGCGACCGACGGCTCCGCCATGACGCTGAACGCCAAGAGCGGCAGCCTGCTCAACTCCGGCAGCGAGAGCAGCTGGAGCATGAACGGCTCCGCCATGACGGCGAACCTCGCCGGCAACGCGCTGATCGACCATCTGAACCTTACGGACTGCGTCGGCACGAGCGCGGCGGCGGTGCAGATCAACACCGACGGCGGGATCGGCGGCACGGATTGGACGTTCACCGGCAGCACGGTCGCAATGAACGCCAAGGGCGACGTTGCCGTCCCGACGGTGAGGACGACCAACGGCAGCCTGAAGCTCCACGCCGACGGCAGCGTCAACGTCGCCACGAGCTGGACGGCGAACGGCGGCACGACCGACGTCGGCACTGCGGATCGGCGCATCGGCAGGAACGTCAGCATCAAGAGCCTGACGACGAACGTCGCGAAGATGAACGTCTACGCCAACGGCAAGCTGACGAGCGACGATTGGACGCTCACCGGCAGCCCGGTCGTGATGGACGCCAAGGGCGACATCGTCGTCCCGACGGTGAGCACGACCAACGGCAGCCTGACGCTCCACAGCGACGGCGACGTCAGCGTCGCCTCGAGCTGGACGGCGAACGGCGGCACGACCTACATCGGCACGGCGAAGGATCCCGTCGCGGGCGACGTCTCCGTGACGAACCTGACGGCGACGAACGCCGCAACGCTGAGAGCCTACGCCGAAGGCAGCGTCTCCGGCACGAACCTCACGCTGACCGGCAGCGTCGTTTCGATGAACGCTGCGGAGGACGTCACGGTCGGTACGGCCGTCGTCAGCGGCGGCGAGTTCGGCGCGGACGCGAAGGACGTCAAAGTCACCAACCTGACGGCTACGAACGGCGCGAAGATGAACGTCCGCGCCAACGGCAAGCTGACGGGCGACAGCTGGACGCTTAAGGACAGCAGCGTTTCTGCGGAAGCGGGCAAGGTGGAGATCTTCAAGGTGACCGCCAAGACCGCAGCCGGCGCGGAACAGAAGTCGCTGAACATCACCTCTCTGACAGAGGGCGTGACGATCGACGAGCTGGAGCTGACGAACATGATCGCCGAGATCATCGCGCAGACCGATCTCGCCATCGGCAGCAAGGCGACGATCAAGGACGGCTCCAACGTGACGCTCAAGAGCGTGACCGGCACGGTCAGCAACAACAAGACGGACGCCGACGGCAAGCCTGCGGGCAGCCTGACGGTGACAGATTCCGCGCTTGCCATCGACGCGCCGCAGAACGTCCTGCTCGACAGCTTCACGCTCAACAGCGAGAGCGCGACGACCTCGACCGTGACGTCGAAGAACGGCACGCTGATCGTTGCCGACCTGACCGTCGGCGAAGAGGTGACGCTCAAGCTCGAGACCGCGAGCGAGATGGTGGTCACCGGCTCGTCCTCGGGCAGCGTCGAGGAGGAGACCACCTCCGTGACCATCGACCGCCCGAGCGACGGCTCCGCCTACCTCGTGGGGAAGGATTACGAGATCAAGCTCCTGCCCACGTCGATCAGGGGCTACGGCGCGAGCATCATCGACGCGAACCGCCTGTGCGTGTTCTTCTACAACGCAAAGGATATCGCACCGACGGATGTGTTGGTCTTCACGATCAAGACCGAGTCCGGCGAGATCGTCCACACGGAGAGCGTCGAGGCCGGCAAGCGCGCGACCAGCGGCACGGCGTCGTTCGTCTCCGCGGCGGCGCTGAGCGGCAACAAGCTGCAGGACAACACGACCTACGTCTACGAGATCAGCCACGGCGGCGTGACTTACAGCGGCAAGTTCCTGTACAGAGCCTCGGATCTGGCGGCGCTCGAAAGCGACCACCTCATCCGGCTCAACAGAGACGCGCTCGCCAAGCTGGGCGACCGCAGCTTCGCAACGCTCCGGGATGCGGTCGACGCGGCGGGCGAGGACAGCGACCCGATCACCCTCCACGGCAACAGCACCGAGAAGGTGACGGTCAACAAGGAACTGACCATCCGGCGCAACGGCTATAGCGCGAGCGGCCTGAAGGCGGGCGACGGCCTCGTCATGGAGACCACGCAGGAGAAGTACCAGTTCTACGTTGAGAGCTACGACATCTCCGCTGAGCCGAACGCCGAGGGCAACATCGTCATCGAGCTGAACTATCACCTCGGCGGCAGCGAGGACAGCACGGTCCTGGCGGCCTGCTACGACAGCGAGGGCAAGATGATCGGCGTCACCGCGGCGACGCTCACGCCCGACGCCAACGGCACCAAGACCCTCACCGTCAAGGTGAAGGGCGAGGTCGCGAAGGTGAAGGCGTTCCTGATGGATGAAAGCCTGATCCCGCTGTTCTCCGCCAGAGAGCAGTAACACGGCGCAAGCCAAGCGGCAAAAAACCCAACGGGCGCCGCAGAACGAACCCGTTCTGCGGCGCCCCCGAAAAGCATGAAAAAACCTGCGCGCCCTCTTCGGAGGACGCGCAGGTTTTTGACTGCGGTTATGTTTTGGCGATGGTCTTTGCGCCGCACTTGGGGCACATCAGCTCGACCTTGCCCACGCCGCGCGGCACGCGGCACCACGCGCCGCAGGAGCATTTGACGTACTTGTGCGCCTTGTCCGCGCGACGCTCGCGCGCGTCGCGAAAGCCGGTGCGCACGGGGATCCACCAGCGGAGGAAGCGCTCGTTCTCCGCGCGGCGCTTCACCACGTTGCGCGAGAAGATGCGGTAGAACAGCAGCACGGTCAGCGCCACGGACAGCATCCGCAGCAGCATACTCACGAGGCCCGGGCGGATCAGCCCCGACAGGATCGAAAGCACAAACTCCGCGATCAGCAGCGCCCAGCCCAGCTGGTCGATGCCGCTGCGCCCATACATGAAGCGCGCCGCAGCGCTGTACATACGATAGATGAAGTTTTTCACCGGTTTTCGCCCCTTTGTCAGATCGTTTTCTGTATTATATCCTGTTGCCGCGCGGTCGTAAAGCGGCGCGATATAAAATTAACAGATTTGCCATAATTTCTGTGTTATAATCAATTTAACTCAACTGAACAGACGCGGCTATTGCCACGGCGCAAGAAATCGGTTATACTACAGAAAAAAGGAAGGACGCATTTTATGAACTATGATTTGATCGTTTTGGGCGGCGGCCCCGCGGGGCTGGCGGCGGCGGTCGCGGCGCGCGGCCGCGGGAAGACCGCGCTGGTCATCGGCAACCGCTGGCAATCGAGCCCGCTGGCGAAGGCGGAGAAGATCGACAACTATCTCGGGCTCCCCGCGCGCACGGGCTTCGAGCTGATGGAGACGTTCCAAAAGCACGCGGAGGAGGCGGGCGTGGCGTTCGTCACCGGACGCGCGATCTCGCTGATGGCGTGGAGCGGCTTTGCCGTCACCGTCGGCTCGGAGATGTATCAGGGCAGCGCACTGGTCATGGCGCCGGGCGTCGTGCGGCAGACCAAGTTCCCCGGCGAGCAGGAGTATCTGGGGCGCGGCGTCAGCTACTGCGCCACCTGCGACGGGATGCTCTACCGCGGCAAGGACGTCGTGGTCGCGGGCAGGACGGCCGACGCGCCCGAGGAGGCGAAATACCTGCAAAGCATCGGCTGCCGCGTCACCTACACCGCGCCGAAGCGCCCGGACGATCTGGACGACAGCATCCCCTTCGTTGCGGCGAACCGCGTCGAGATCAAGGGCGAGCAGACGGTGAACGCCGTCGCGCTGGACGGGAAGGACGTGCCCTGCGCGTGCGTGTTCGTGCTGCGCGCGTCGCTTGCGCCGACGGACCTGCTGCCGGCGCTCGAGACCGAGGGCGGCTATATCAAGGTCGACCGCGCCATGCGCACGAACGTCGAGGGCGTGTTCGCCTGCGGCGACTGCACCGGCGCGCCGCTTCAGGTCGCCAAGGCGGTCGGAGAGGGACACATCGCGGGCTTGTCCGCGTGTGAATATTTGGACAGGAAATCATCATAATAGATACGAAAAGGAGAATGATTATGGCACTCAAACATTTTGACGAGAAGAGCTTCAACGAGGCGCTGGCGCAGAAGGGCCTGCTGGTCGTGGACTTCTGGGCGGAGTGGTGCGGCCCGTGCAAGATGCTCGGCCCCGTGATCGAGCAGCTTGCGGCGGATTACGACGGCAAGGCGGCCGTCGGCAAGGTGAACGTGGACGACGAGCCGGAGCTGGCGCAGAAGTACGGCATCATGTCCATCCCGACAGTCATGTTCTTCAAGGACGGCGAGCTGGTCGACAAGAAGATCGGCGTCATGCCCCCGCAGGAGTTCGTCAAGGTCATCGACGCGAACCTGTGATGACAAGAAAAAAAGCAAGCCGGACGGCTTGCTTTTTTTCTTGTCACAGCAGGGCGATCAGCGCGTCCACGTCCGCGTCCGTCGTCGCCCAGCCGGTCACGAAACGGACGACGGTGTGCGCGTCGTCGTACGGCTCCCACGACTCGAAGGCGGCGGAGCGCGCGAGGCGCGCCATCGTGGCGTTGTCCAGCACGACGAACACCTGGTTCGTCGGCGAGGCGTAGGCGAGCGGGTGCCCCGCGCGGACGAAGGCCTCGCGCAGACGATCCGCCGCGGCGATCGCGCCCGCGCCGAGCCTGAAGTACAGGCCGTCCGTGAACAGCGCGCCGAACTGCACGCCCAGCAGCCGGCCCTTCGCCAGCAGCGCGCCGTGCTGCTTCATCGTGGTGAAGAAGTGCGGCAGGCGCTTGCCGTCGGGGATGACCACCGCCTCGCCGAACAGCAGGCCGCACTTCGTCCCGCCGATGTAGAACGCGTCGCACAGCCGCGCGAGATCGGGCAGGGTCACGTCGTTCGCGCCGTAGGCGAGGGCGTAGGCAAGGCGCGCGCCGTCCACATACAGCGCCATGTCGAATTCGTCGCAGACGGCGCGGATGGCGCGCAGCTCCGCGAGGGAGTAGAGCGTGCCGGACTCGGTGGGCTGGGAGAGGTACACCATGCCGGGCATGACGATGTGCTCGCGGCTCTCGTCCGCGAGGTAGCGTTCGCAGCAGGCGCGGATGGCGGCGGCGTCGATCTTGCCGTTCGTCGGCGGGAGGGCGAGCACCTTGTGCCCGTGGAACTCCACCGCGCCCGCCTCGTGGGTGCTGATGTGGCCGGACTGCGCGGCGACGACGCCCTGCCACGGGCGCAGCAGCGCGTCGATGACGGTGACGTTGGTCTGCGTGCCGCCGACGAGGAAGTGTACCGCGGCGCCGGGACAGCCGCACGCGGCGCGTATCTTGTCCCGCGCGGCGTCGCATACGGCGTCCGTGCCGTAGCCGGGCGTCTTGTCGAGGTTGGTTTCGCACAGGAGGGCGAGCACGGCGGGGTGCGCGCCCTCCTGATAGTCGGAAATGAAATACAGCTTGTCCATTGCGCTTCTCCTTGCCGATTTTTCCCCATCATACGGCAAAGCGAGGGAAAAGGCAAGCTTGCCTTTTCCACGCGGTTGGCGTATAATCCGAAAATGTCTGAATATTCACAGAACCGCAACAATTCTGTGTTAGGATGCTTTCAAAACAACAAAGGAAGTGTGGCTTTATGGCAAAGAAACAATTCAAGGCGGAGTCGAAGCGCCTGCTCGACCTGATGATCAACTCGATCTACACGCACAAGGAGATCTTCCTGCGCGAGATCATCTCCAACGCGAGCGACGCCATCGACAAGCTCTGCTACCTCTCTCTGACGGACGACAAGGTCGGCATGGACCGCGGCGATTTCTTCATCGAGATCAGCGTGGACAAGGACAAGCGCACCATCACCGTCCGCGACAACGGCGTCGGCATGGACAAGGACGAGCTGGAGAACAACCTCGGCGTCATCGCCGCGTCGGGCTCGTACCAGTTCCGCAAGGAGGCGGGCGAGAACGAGAACGTGGACATCATCGGCCAGTTCGGCGTGGGCTTCTACTCCGCGTTCATGGTCTCGGACGAGATCACCGTCGTGACGAAGAAGTACGGCGCGGAGCAGGCGTACCGCTGGCAGTCCTCCGGCGCGGACGGCTACACCGTCACCGAGTGCGAGAAGGACGCCGTCGGCACCGACATCGTCATGCACATCAAGGCGGACACCGAGGACGAGAAGTACAGCGAGTATCTGGACAACTACAGGCTCTACGCTCTCGTCAAGAAGTATTCCGACTACATCCGCTATCCCATCCGCATGATGACCCCCGTGCAGAAGGAGAAGGCGGGCAGCGACCCCGAAAAGCCGGAGTACGAGATGGTGGACGAGCTGACGACCATCAACTCCATGGTGCCGCTGTGGCAGCGCAAGCGCAGCGAGGTCACGGACGAGGAGTACGCGAAGTTCTATCAGGAGCTCGCGCGCGACTTCGACAAGCCCCAGCGCGTCATCACGGTGTCCGTCGAGGGCAGCGTCACCTACAAGGCGCTGATGTTCGTCCCCTCGAAGAAGCCGCTCAACTACCAGACCGAGGCGTTCGAGAAGGGCCTGCAGCTCTACAGCGCGGGCGTGATGATCATGGACAAGTGCGACGCGCTGCTGCCGGAGTACCTGCGCTTCGTGCGCGGCGTGGTCGATTCCCCCGACCTCTCGCTCAACATCTCCCGCGAGCTGCTGCAGCACGACCGCCAGCTCAAGGTCATCGCGAAGAACCTTGAAAAGAAAGTCCTCGCCGACCTCGACAAGTTCAAGAAGGACGACCGCGAGGGCTACGAGAAGTTCTATGCCAACTACGGCCGCTCCATCGCCTACGGCATCGCGGGCGAGGGCGGCGAAGCCCGCCGCGACGAGCTGCGTGAGCTGCTGCTGTTCTACTCCTCCACGGAGAAGAAGCTCGCGAGCCTGCGCGAGTACGCCGACCGGATGCCGGAGAGCCAGAAGTGCATCTACTACGCCGCCGGCGAGAGCGCCGCGCAGATCGACGCCCTGCCCCAGACCGAGCTGCTCAAGGAGAAGAACTACGAGGTGCTCTACCTCACCGGCGAGGCGGACGAGTTCGTGCTGCAATCCCTGCAGAAGTACGACGACAAGCCCTTCCGCTCCATCATCGACGGCGATCTGGAGCTGGGCGACGAGGACGAGGAGAGCGCCCCCGAGAAGCCGGAGCTGATGCAGTTCGTCAAGGACACGCTGGGCGACAGGATCAAGGAGGCGAAGGCGTCCCGCCGGCTCAAGACCCATCCCGCCTGTATGTCCGCGGGGCAGGGCTTCAGCTTCGAGATGGAGAAGTACTTCAAGAACTTCGATATGCCCGAGCCGGTGAAAGCGGAGCGCATCCTCGAGCTGAACACGAAGCACCCCTCCGTGCTGGCGATGGAGGCGGCGATCGAGGCGGACAAGCCCAAGGCGGAGCTGTACGCCAAGCTGCTGTACAACCAGGCGCTGCTGATCGCGGGCCTCCCGCTCGACGATCCCGGCGCGTACACCGACATGGTGGCGGAGCTGATGAAGTAAACAAAAAAACGTCAGCCTTCGGGCTGACGTTTTTTCGCTGGGGGGGAACGTTATGCGACCCCATTTCTTCTTTCGTCTTGCCGAAAGAAGAAACGGTGTCGCCCGCCAAAGAAGAAAGGACGCTTTGTGTCCGGCTGCCGTGGTAACCCTCGGCGGTTCTGCACGGCAGCGACGCTGTTTCTCCTCGTCGATTTGACTCTGCCTCCCACCGCCGCTGCCGCTCTTTGGGATGCTTTCGCAGCGTTGCGTGTCTAAACTGTTCGACCTTGCTTTTTCACACCTCAACGAACGGCAAAGCCTTTCGATTTAAAATCCACCGAGCGACGTACAAGCCCCCGACAAGATAAAGAGCGGGGGTCGCGAAGCGACCGGTCGTGGGACGTCAATACGACATAGAAAACAGCGTAAATAAATTTCAAAAAATCCACAAGTTCCACACAAGGCCGGTCGCATCCCCAAAGGATTCCAAAACCATTGGTTTTGGCGGCTTTTTGGTGACTTTTTCGGCGGCGAAAAAGTCACCCGCGCCCGAGGGCGCGGAACCCCTCCCCAGCGCGCCGG